>Ga0136640_10000478_pt1 | contig 15363 bp, 15 predicted proteins | sample AntDrymUQ8642106_2_FD_105498 | JGI IMG/M metagenome (GOLD analysis project Ga0136640, IMG submission 105498) | Polar desert sand microbial communities from Dry Valleys, Antarctica - metaG UQ864 (21.06) | ecosystem: Environmental > Terrestrial > Soil > Desert | place: Antarctica: Dry Valley...
CGATGCCGGATCCTCTGACTCGAGCGGCGGACGAGACCTGTCCGGTCTGTGCGACCGCCGACATCATCTGTGGAAAGTGGACCATCCTCGTGATCCGCGATCTTGCCGTTGGGCGCACTCGATTCTGCGAGCTCGAGCGTTCGCTGGCCGGCATCTCTCCCCGGACTCTCTCGCTTCGTCTGCGTGCCCTCGAAGAGGCGGGCATGGTGGACCGCGACACCTTCCCTGAAGTCCCCCCGCGCGTCGAGTACTCGCTCACCGAGAAGGGCCGGGCGCTGCTCCCGCTAATCGAGGACATGCGCTCCTACGGCAAGGAGTGGCTCAAGGTCTGTTCCGAGTCGCTTCAGGCCGCCTGAAAAAGACTCGGCGAGGTCGCCGCTCCCTTCGCCGCCGAGGGCCAGTCGCGCCGAAGGCCAGAAGCGCCCGCGGGCAGGAGCCGCCGCGCTCGCGGCGAAATCGCGCCCTATGCGAAATCGCGCACTTCACGACGCGCTGCGAACCTTCGCGCTCGAATCCGCCCGGCTGCTGCGCGACGACCAGAGCGCCGGCGCCGAGTTGGAGTTCGACCTCGATGAGGGCAGCGGGCGCTCTGGCCCCACGCTCTACCACTACCGCCCGCTCGCTCAGAAGTTCATCGCCGACCGCTGGCCACGTCTGAGCATGCTGGAGAGCTGCCTGCCTGCGGCGCACGCCCTGGGTAGCGGCGCGTCGGCGTACCTGCGCGTGAACGGCCTGCGCGGAGCCGAGGCCGAGCCGGCGCTCCAGGCGATGCTCGAGCGCCTGTACGAGGACGCGACCGACTTCACCTTTCCCGAGGAGCGCTTCGAGCGCGTGTACGCGGAGGTCGAGCGCACGCTGTTCGAGAAGAGCCGCCAGGCCACGGTGCTGGTACCGATTTACGGCCTCGAGCTCGAGGCTGAGCGGGTGGACCTCGGCGAGGGCATGAGCATCGTCCGCGGGGACCGGACCGACGCGCCCGACGAGGCGGTCTGGGGGGACCCCGCCGACCCCGCGTCGGGCGTCGAGCGCTCGCGCACCAACGTGTTGCTGATGCTGTCGATGGAGGTCTCCCCCGACGATCCGGTCCCGGCCGCCGAGGCGCCCTCGCGCTTTCGCCGGCTGCTGACCGGTCTGCGGTTGTGGAAGCCCGGCGGTGTCGCACTGGCCGCGCTGGCCTGGCGCCGCACCGGCGACGGGCGCTGGCAGCCCTTCGAGATCGAGGCCACGGGCGCCGCGCGCGGCGAGCCGTGGATCCTCGTCGAGGGCGAGGACCCCGACCTGCGCCAGTTCCTGGCGGCGATCGCCAAGTCCACCCACGGCGGAGCCGTCGCGTGGGCCCTGTCGCGCTTCGAGATGGGCTGCGGCAGGCGTTTCGAGGCCGAGGCGCTGTCGGACTACCTGCTCGGGCTGCGCGCGCTGCTCGAGAGCGGCGCGGAGACGGGCCGGTCGAGCCTGGCCCTGAGCGTCGCCGTGCTGTGCGCCGAGGAGGGCGAGCGCAAGCCCGTGCAGAGGCGCGTGGAGCTGGCCCAGGCGCTCGAGCGCTTCGTGATGGGCGACGGTCCCGACGACGATTACCTCGACGCGGTCGGCTCGGACTCGCCACGCACCCTGGTCGACGAGACCGAGCGCCACCTGCGCGCGCTGCTTCGCGACGTGCTCTGCGGCTACCTCGACGCCGATCTGCGGGCTGTGGCAGAGGACCTGCTGCTCGAGCAGCCGGAGCGGTTCGAGATTCGGGCGAGGAAGCTTCGCCGCTCGCCAGAGGTGGAGCCTCACTCGACAGAGGAGGAGCCTGTCACCACCGAGATAGACGCTGCCGCGGCTCTCGACGAGCACGACGAGTTCGCCAACTTCTCAGCGCCTGTCTAGGGGGTGCAAAGGGGGGGCGGGGCCCCTTTGAGGACATCACTTGAGCAGGGCGCCTGGTGCGAAGAGATGCTCCTGCAGCTGCTCGAGCCCGGCCAGGTCATGCACGTCGCCGCTCAGCTCCGGCACGGTGAGGATCGGCTTTCGTCCCGGCCGCCCGCGCAGCCGTTCGATGTTGAGCGCGTCGCGCTCGGCCAGCGCGCGGTGCTCGGAGAGGTTGCGGGCCACCTTGGCGGCCAGGGCCTGGTCCAGCCTCTGCGCCAGCTCGGACTCGAGCTCAGGTGCGGGCTTGGCCCGCACGGGCTCACGCACGCGGTTCACGATCACTCCGCCGAAGGGCAGCCCCTCCGACTGGAGCTTGCGGTGGAAGTGCTGCGCCTCCTCGATCGCGGCGGAGCGGGGGGAGGTCACGAGCAGGAAGGTGGTGCGGCTGTCGCGGATCAGCGCGTCCACGCGCCCGGCACGCTCGCGGAATCCGTCGGTCATGTGGCTGAAGGAGCGAAAGAACTCGGCCACGTCCTCGAGCAGGTCGACTCCGGTCGCCTTCTTCATCACGGAGAAGAGCACGCCGGTGCCGCGGCCCATGATGCCCAGGCTCAACTTGCTCGACGCCCGGAAGAAGCTCAGCGAGCGCGAATCGACGAAGCGCGCCAGCCGCCGGGGCGCATCGAGGAAGTCGAGGGCGTTGCGGGTGGGCGGCGTGTCGAGCACCAGCAGGTCGTAGTTGCCCTCCTGGTGCAGCTCGTGCAGCTTCTCCATGGCCATGAACTCCTGGGACCCCGCGACCGCGTTGGACAGCTCGCGGTAGATCGGGTTGTCGAGCACCGCGCGGCGGGTCTGCTCGTCGGGCGAGTAGGTGTCGACCAGGTCGTCGAAGGTGCGCTTGGCATCGAGCATCATCGCCCACAGCTCACCGTCTGAATCCATCTCGACCCGCCGCTCCTCGTTGCCCAGCTCGGGCAAGCCCAGCGAGTCGGCCAGCCGCCTGGCCGGGTCGATCGTGAGCACCGCCGCCTTCTTCCCCCGCGCCGCCGCGCCGGTGGCGATGGCGGCGGATACCGTCGTCTTGCCCACCCCGCCCGAGCCGGCGCAGATCACGACCTGCTTGCGCGCGATCAGGTCGCCCACTCCGCCTGAGGGTCGCGGGCTCACAGCTTGCGCTCCACTTCCACCGACAGGCTCTCGAGGCCTTCGCGGTCGACCTCGGGAGTGAGCAGGAAGGGGAGGGTGGAGACCGGGGCCTCGACCCCCCGCTTCAGCCGGGCCACCTGCGAGCGCTGGCTGCGCGCGCGCTCGTGGGCTCGCAGCGCGGCGGCCAGCGCCTCCCCGGCGGCGGGGCTGCCCGCACCCTGCGCGGCATTCATCGCTTTCGCGTCAGCCCCGGAGAAGCGCTCTGGCAGGACGCCGTTGACCAGCACCGCGGACAGCGCCATCCCCATCTCCTGCGCCAGGCGGCTCTCCAGGTCGATCGTCTCGTTCACGGGCATCTCCTCCGCCAGCGCCACGGCGAGCACCCCGGTCACCGCCGCATTGGCGGTGAACGAGTGGATCGCCTCGGCGTGGTTGCGGATCGGCCCCTTTCGGGCGATGTCGGCGAAGGTGCGGGGCGCGCGCAGGAGGGCCAGGCCGTGGCCGGTGGCGGGAGCGTCCACGATCACGAGGTCGTAGGGAGCGGCCTTCGCGGTGCGGCGCCGCAGCTGGGCCAGCTCCCAGATCTTGCCCATCGTGATCACCTCCGCCAGGCCGGGGGCGGCCGCGGTGAGGTAGGAGAAGATGCGGCTCTGCCCGAGCACCCCGGCCAGCGCGCCCGACCGCAGCTGGTGGCGCAGCCACTCCTCCTTGGCCTTCTCGGGATCGATCGAGAACGCGTGCAGGTTCTGCGCCACCTCGGTCTCGGTGAAGCCGGCGGCCTCATGACCGAAGGCGCGGCTGATGCGCTGCTGCTCGGCCACCTCGCAGATCACGGTGCGCTTGCCGGCTCGCGCGGCGGCCAGGCCGAGCGCCGCGGCCACGGTGGTCTTGCCCACGCCGCCCTTGCCGGTCACGTAGACCAGCCGCTTGTCTAGGAGCCCGGCCACTCGCTGCAGACTAGGGGCGCTCAGCGCGCGCGGATCTTGCGCTGGCGCTGATCCAGCTCGACTTCAGAGCGCCGCTGTGGCCTCGCGATCGAGCGGATCGACTCGGGTGAGGCCCGCGACGGCATCGAAGTCCTGGTCTGCGCTGAGCACCGTGGCGATTCCGTTGGCCAGAGCGGTCGCCGCGTGCACCGCATCCCGAGTCGGGAGCGAGGGATGTTGATCGATCAGGTCGAGTGCGGCGAACGCGACCGGGACGTCGAGCGTGTGCACGGTGTGGCAGAGAGCCAGGGCCTGCCTGCCTCGCTCGGTGGCGTCCATATCGCCGCGCCGGCGGCGATGATGGACGATCTCCTTCAGGGTCTCGACGCTGGTCTCACCGCGCAGCGAACCTGTCCCCAGGGCCCGCACCAGCGCTCGGCATGCGTCGCGATAGCGGTGCTCGGTGCCGATGGCGTACAGGAAGACGTTCGTGTCGAGGTACACCCGATGTGAGGCGGTGCCCACCCGGTCACGGGTGGGCGCGCGTGAGCGCGCTTTCGAGTTCGTCGCGCAGCTCCTCGGGCTCGCCGACCGGCAGCGGCTCAGCCGCCAGGAACGCCTCGGCGCTCGCCACGTCGGCATCGCGGTCGCTCTCGAGCGCGCGGTCGACAGCCTCGCGGACGAGCGCTCCGACGGAGGTGCGCTCGGCGGCCGCACGGGCGCGGAGGCGCTGATAGCGCCGCTCGTCGAGAAGCACCTGGGTGCGCCGAGTGAGGTTAGCCACATGCACACTCTGACATGTGTAGGTCAGCGGCGTGGAGGATTCCCCCGCGGTGGTGCGAATAGGCACTGCGTATGGCAGAGCCAACTCCCCCGCACGCCGAACCGGAGGCACCCGTGACGCCCAAGGCCAAGGTCATCGCGTTCACCAACCAGAAGGGCGGCGTCGCCAAGACCACTACCACGCTCAACCTGGCGGCCGCGTTCGTCGAGAGTGGCCACCGATGCCTGTGCATCGACCTCGACCCCCAGGGCAACCTGACGATGAGCCAGGGGATCGACCCCGACACGCTCGAGGTGTCGATGTACGACGTGCTCGTGCACGACATGTCGATCCGCGAGGTGATTCGCAAGCGTGAGGTCGATGTGGCGTGCGCGTCGATCGATCTGGCCGGCGCCGAGATCGCAATGTCCACGAAAATCGGCCGGGAGCGCTCGCTGGAGAAGGCGATCAAGCCGGTCCTGGAGGACTATGACTTCATCTGCATCGACACTCCGCCCAGCCTCGGACTGCTCACGATCAACGCCCTTGCGGCCGCCGACAAGGTGATCGTCCCCGTGCAGTGCGAGTATCTGTCCATGCGGGGACTGGTGCAGCTCCAGAACACCCTCTCGATGATCCGCGAGAACCTCAACCCGGACGTCGAGATAGAGGGCATCCTTCCCACGCTCGTGGACAGCCGCACCGTCCATGCAAAGGAGGCGATCGAGCTGCTCGAGGAGAACTTCGGGGACCGCGTCTTCGCCTCCCGGATCGCAAAGACGGTGCGCTTCGCCGAGGCGCCCGTGAAGGGTATGTCCGTGCTCAAGTACGACCCAGACGGCAAGGCGGCGTACGCCTACCGCCAGCTGGCTAAGGAGGTCCTCTCAAATGGCAAGCGGTAAGCGGGCGAGCATGCGGGAAGGGCCGCTGGCGGCGCTGTTTCGCAACACGGACGCCGACGGGGCGGGTGATGAGCCGCGCGAGTCCGACGACGTGCGCCGTGAGCCCGTGGAGCGAGAGGCGGGTCCCCGGGCCCCAACCCACGGCGGGGCACAGGCAGCCCCGGGCAGCGAGGCCCCCAATCGCTCGGAGCTTCGCCCCCGCGAGCCCCAGCCGGACCCCCCGCGTCCCCCTGCCCGCAGCCGCTACGAGGGCGTGCCCACCCCGGAGGAGCGCCTGCGGTCGGTGTTCTCGCCGGACATCCCCGAGAACGTCATGGAGCGCGCTCCCGAGCCGCCCCGCTACGAGGAGCGCGAGCCCATTCGCCAGCCCTCGCCCTCCCCCGTGCACGACCCGGTGCTGCGGGTCGTGGGCGTGGGCGGCGCCGGCGTCAACGCGGTCAACCGCATGATCGAGGCGCAGGTCGAGGGCGTGGAGTTCATCGCGGTCAACACCGACGTCCAGTCCCTCGAGCAGTCGGCCGCCCACACCCGGGTGCACATCGGTCACAACTCGACCCGTGGTCTCGGCTCCGGGGCCGATCCCTCGCTCGGGCATCAGTCCGCCGTGGAGTCCTACGACGAGCTGAAGGGCCTGCTCAAGGGCGCCGACATGGTGTTCATCGCCGCCGGCTCCGGCGGCGGCACCGGCACGGGCGCGGCTCCGGTGGTGGCCCGCATCTCCCGTGAGGTGGGCGCGCTCACCGTGGGAATCGTGACCAAGCCGTTCTCCTTCGAGGGCGTGCGCCGCGGCGCCCAGGCCGAGGCGGGCGTGGACGCGCTGGCCGCCGAGGTGGACACGCTGATCACGATCCCCAACTCGCGCCTGCTCACGGTGCTCGACAAGAAGACCTCCATGGTCGAGGCCTTCCGGGTGGCCGACGACGTGCTGCGCCAGGGCGTGCAGGGCGTGTCGGATCTGATCACCCTGCCGGGGCTGATCAACCTCGACTTCGCCGACGTGCGGACGATCATGTCCGAGGCCGGCAACGCGCTCCTGGGCATCGGCATGGGCACGGGCGAGACCCGCGCCATGGACGCCGCGTCGCGGGCAGTCGAGTCGCCACTGCTCGAGACCTCTGTGGAGGGCGCGCAGTCGATCCTGCTGTCGATCACCGGCGGGCCCGACCTGTCGCTGTGGGAGGTCAACGAGGCCGCCAAGGCGGTGGCCGAGGCGGCCCACCCCGACGCCAACATCATCTTCGGCGCGATGGTCGACGAGAAGCTCGTCGACGAGGTCTGGATCACGGTGGTGGCCACGGGGTTCGGCGCCCGGCCGGCTGCGAAAGCCGATCGGGAGCGCTCACGCACGAGCGTGTCCGAGAGCGCCGACGCCGAGCCACGGATCACCCGCGCGCCGCGGCGCCGCGAGCGTGCGGCCGCGGGCAGCCTGACCGACTTCGACGTGCCCGAGTTCCTGCCGCGCCGCTGAGCGCGACAGCCTTCGCACCGGCCTCTCCTCGCCGTGCTCAGCTCTCACGCCCGCGCCGGGGCGGAACGGGCTAGGAAGCGCCGGGCTGCTCGGGCGAGGGGCCGACCTCGTTGCATTCGTCGAGCCCCAGCTTCTCGTTGAGCTCCTCGCTGCGCTTGATCTCGGGGGCGAGCTTGCGGAACCCGCTGAGGGTGGCGGCGCGGGGATCGTCTGACTCGCGCACGCGCTCGACGAAGGCGTCGGACACATCCTCGGACTCGCGGGCCAGCTTCACCGCCTGCTCGTGGTCGGTGCGCAGCTCCTCGGGCGGATCGAGCTTCGCGAAGTCGTCGTTCGCGTCCGCGGCGACGTCGAACACCTGCTCGAGGTAGTCGGCGATCTTGTCTTCGGAGCTGGGCGTGGGAATGCGCTCCACCTCGCGGATGCCTTCCTTGCAGAGCGCGTTGCCTTGTTTGCGGTACTCGGCGGCGGTGAGCGGCCCCCCCTCGGAGCCGCTCTTCTCCCCGTCATTGTCGCCCCCACAGCCGGCGGGCACGAGCAGCCCGGCAGCGGCCAGAACGGCGACAAGCGCGGTCCGGGAATCCATGCGGCGATCGTAGCGCCTGTACGAACACGCGCCGGTGGAGAAGCTGGGCCGGGCGAAACACGGTCCGCTGGATGCGCGAGACTGGAGGCGTGACCAAGGTCGACGCAGGGACTTCGGTACCGCCCATTGGCGCCCTGGAGCGCGACAGGCTCGCCCGAGCGCTCGACCGCGATCACGTCGTGGCCGGAATGCTCTTCGGCTCCCAGGCGGCCGGCCACGCCGGGGCCCTCTCGGATATCGATATCGCCGTATGGCTCGATCCGGAGCTTCCTGGCGAGGAACGAATCGCCTTGCGTCGCGACCTGTCTCTGGCGGCGATCGAAGCGCTGGGAACCGACGAGATAGACATGGTCGTCCTCAACGGTGCGCCACCGCTCCTGCGCCACAGGGTGCTGGCGGGGGGCACACGCCTGTTCGACCGCGATCCGCGCGCTCGAGTCCGGCTGGAGACCAAGGCGATGCTCGACTACTTCGACACCGCGCCGCTGCGCCAGGTCCTGGCCGCCGGGCGGCGGCGGCGAATCGAGGAGGAGCGCTTTGGTCGACGTTGAGCGGATCGGCAGCAGGCTCGATCGACTCGAGCACCTGATCGAGCTCCTCGACGAGGTCCGGGCCGGCGGTGTGGAGGCGTACGTCAGGGATGAGCGGCTGCGCGCGATGACCGAGCGCTGGCTCCAGCTCGCGATCCAGACATGCATCGATCTGGGCGCGCAACTCGTAAGCGAGCTGTCAGTGGAGCCGCCTGCGGACTATGCCGGCGTGTTCCGCAGCCTGGCCCACGGCGGCTACCTCGAGCCGGATCTCGGCGAGGCTCTCGCCGCTGCTGCGGGCCAGCGTAACGTCCTCGTCCACACGTACCTCGAGATCGACGATCACGAGGTGTTCGCCGCCCTTGGCCGCCTCGACGACCTGCGCCGGTTCGCCGCAGTGACACAGCGACTGGCCGATTCGGGCTGATCGCCGGCGTGCTTTGGACTCCCCCCGGCGATGGTAGCCGGGGTCTGGCGCCGGGTGCGAGACTGCGCGGCTCGATGAGAGGAGTAGTTGCAGCGGGGCACCCGCTCACCGCCGAGGCGGGGGCGGCGGTGCTGCGCGAGGGAGGCAACGCGGTCGACGCGGCGGTCGCGGCCGTGCTGATGTCCTTTGTCAGCGAGTCGCCCCTGACCGGACCGGGCGCCGGCGGATTCATGCTGGTGCACGCCGGAGGTGAGAGCCACCTCCTCGACTTCTTCGTGGCCGCGCCCGGGCGTGGGCCCGCCAACTCCGATCCCGCGCCGCTGGTGCCCATCGACGTGCAATTCGCGGAAGGCGCGATCCAGCGCTTCAACTGCGGGCCTTCCTCATGCGGTGCCTATGGCAACCCCGCCGGCCTGGCCGAGGCTCTGAGGCGATTTGGCACCGTCGGCCTCGAGCGGCTGACGGCGGGGCCCGCCCGGGCGGCGCGGGAGGGGGTGGAGGTCACTCCGGTGCAGGCTTTTCTGTTCGAGGTGCTGTCGCCGATCATGCGCTCGACCCCGGAGGCGGCGGCCGTCTACGAGCCCGACAGCCGGTCACTCCGGGCCGGGGAGACGATCTGCCTGCCGGAGCTGGGCGACCTGCTCGAGAGGCTCGGCGCCGACGGCCCGGACTTCCTCTACACGGGCGAGACGGCGGGGAGGATCAGCGACTGGGTGCTGGAGCGCGGAGGGCTGCTGACGCGCGAGGACCTGGCGGCCTACGAGGTGGTCGAGCGCCGCCCCGCCTCGGCGCGCTTCCGCGGGCGCGAGGTGCTCACCAACCCGCCTCCCTCGTCGGGCGGCATCCTGATCGCCGACGCCCTCGAGTTGCTCGAGCGCATCGACCGCCCCGGCGACACCCGCGCGCTCGCGGAGGTGATCGCCTCCACCAACCGCGCGCGCGACGAGGAGTTCCTGGCGGGCCTGTCGAGCGATGGCTATGCCCGCCGCTTCCTGGCCTCGGACGCGCTCGACGAGGTGGCGGGCGAGGTCGCCTCCCGGCTGGGGTCGACCACGCACGTGTCCGTGATGGATGCCGAGGGCGCGTGCGCGTCGGTCACCTGCTCGAACGGCTCCTGCTCGGGCGTGATCGTGCCCGGCACCGGCGTGCACCTGAACAACATGCTGGGCGAGGAGGACCTCAATCCCCACGGGTTTCACCGCCACCCGGCGGGAGCCCGGGTGCCGAGCATGATGGCCCCAACGGTCGTGCTTCGCGACGGGCGCCCCGAGATCGCGCTGGGCTCGGCCGGGTCGAACCGGATTCGCTCCGCGATCGTGCAGACGGTGGCCGGGGTGATCGACGGTGGACTGGCCGCGCAGGAGGCCGTGGACGCACCCCGCGTGCACGTGGAGGGCGACTTGGTGGACTCAGAGCCCGGGGTGGACGCCGGCGCGCTCCAGTCGCTGGAGGCCTCGGGCTGGCGACTGCGCCGCTTTGCGGAGCGCAACCTCTACTTCGGCGGGGTGCAGGCCGTGGTCCGCGACGCGCAGACCGGCGCGCTCACCGGCGGCGGCGACCCTCGCCGGGGCGGGGTGGCCGTAGCGGCGCTCGGCGGTCCCTAGTGATGCACCTTGCCGTTGGAGCGCGCGCGCTCGGCGGCCTGCTCGGCGTAGTCGTAGCGCTCGAGCGCGCGCACGCAGAGGGTCGCCAGGCGGCTCAGGCGCTCGCTCTCGGAGCGCAGCTCGAGCAGCTCCTGCTTGGCGTCGTTCTCGAAGGCGATCGTGGACGCCATTCCGTAGGCGTCGAGCCCGGCGAGGTCGTCCTCGTCGGGGCGTGAGTCGGTAACGCGCTCCACCAGGTCGGCGTAGCCGCGCCGGGCGGCCGCGCTCGCCCCCGGATCGTCTCGGGACTCCTCTTCGTCGAGCAGCAGCACGTCTCCGGCCGGGTAGTCCATGTCGTCCACCCGCCGCTCGAGACGGAAGGGGCGCACGCCCTGGACCAGGATGTTCATCCGCCCGTCGTCCATCTCCTCCATCACCTTGGTGATCTCGACCGTGCAGCCCACGTCGTGGAGCACCTCGTCGCCCAGCCACACGATCCCGAACTCGGACTCCGACTCCAGGCACTCGCCCACCATCGTCCGGTAGCGCCGCTCGAAGATGTGCAGCGGCGCCACCTCGCCCGGAAGCAGCACCAGGTCGAGCGGAAAGAGGGGGAAGCGCTGGATCGACTCGCCCATGCCGTTGCGTAGGCTAACCGTGTGCCGCTGCGCGACGCCATGGGCAACGTCGAGCCCTACCGCCCGCAACCGCCGATGCACGTGCTGGCCGCGCGCGCCGGCCTCGAGCGGATGGTCAAGCTGGCCTCCAACGAGGGCGCCTTCGGGCCGCTGCCGGCCGCGGTTGCCGCCTACGAGGCCGCTGCCCGGGATCTGCACCGTTACCCCGACGGCGGGGCGGCCCCGCTGCGCGCCGCGCTCGGCGAGCGCTTCGGGCTGGCGCCCGAGCAGGTGGTGCCCGGCAACGGGGCCGACGAGCTGATCCGCCTGTGCGGCGCGGCGGCCCTCGACGCCGGTGACGCCGCGGTCTTTCCCTGGCCGTCGTTCGCAAGCTACGTGTCGGCCGCCACCGTGCACGGAGCCGACGCCGTGCGGGTGCCCCTGCGCGACCGCGCCTTCGACCTCGGCGCGGTGCTCGAGGCGTGCTCGGCACCGCCACCGGGCGGCGGCCGGGTGCGGCTGGTGTACCTCGCCAATCCGAACAACCCCACGGGCACGGTCCTCGATCCGGCCCAGGTGCGGGAGTTCCTCGACGCGCTACCGCCGGGCATCCTGTGCGTGCTCGACGAGGCCTACGCCGAGTACGCCGACGTCGAGCCCGACGGCCCGACGCTGCTGCGCGAGGGGCGCGAGCCGTTGTGTGTGCTGCGCACGTTCTCCAAGGTCTACGGGCTGGCCGCCCTGAGGATCGGCTACGCGCTCGCCTCGCCGGCCGTGGCGGGCGCGCTCGACCGTGTGCGCCCGGTCTTCAACGCCAACCAGCCGGCGCAGGACGCGGCGCTGGCCGCGTTGGAGGAAGGCGAGGAAGTGGCACGGCGCGTGGCGCATGCCCGCGGCGCGCGCGAGCAACTGCATGCCGTGCTGGGCTCGGCCGGCCTCGATCCTGTGGCCTCTCAGACCAACTTCGTCTACGCCGACGTGCCAGACGCGGCCGCCGACGCCCTGGCCGGCCGGCTGCTGGCGGAGGGCTTCATCGTGCGCGCCCTGCGGGGGTTCGGAGCTCCGGGCGCGATCCGGGTGACCTGTGGCACCGACGAGGAGAACATCGGCTTCGCCGAAGCGCTCGCGCGTGTGATCGCCCCCGCGCCCTGATCCCGGCGCCCGGCGCCCGCGTATCGCGGTTGATGACAGCCATCGTCTGGTTTCGGCGCGATCTGCGCGTGCACGAGCATCCCGCGCTCAGGGCCGCTCTTACCCGTTGTGAACGCGTGGTGTGCGTGTTCTGCTTCGACGACCGCCTCCTTCACGGCCGCCACGAGTCCGGCCCGCGCACGCAGTTCCTGCTCGAGTGCCTGCACGACCTGGACTGCTCCCTGCGCGATCGCGGCGGCGGGCTGGTGATCCGTCACGGGCCGCCGCAGCGAGAGCTGCGCGCGCTGGCCGAGGACATCGGGGCGACGGAGATCCACTTCACCGCCGATGTGACGCCGTTCGCCCGCCACCGCGGCGAGACGGCCGGACGCGCCCTCGCCGGGGCGGGGCTCGAGCTGCACGCCCATCCCGGTCTGACGGTGATCGACGCGCCGGGAGAGGTGCGCACCCAGAAGGGCAAGCCGCAGACGGTGTTCACCCCCTACTACAGGGTCTGGCTAGGTCAGCCCCGTCGTGAGGTGCTGGGCGCGCCGCGCAAGATGCCCGCCCTGCCGGCCGAGCTGGGCAAGGGGCGGATCCCATCCCTGAAATCGCTCGGCCTCACCCAGGAGGTGGAGGATCCGCTGCCCGGCGGAGAGCGGGCGGCTCGTAAGCGGATGCACGCGTTCTTGCGCGGCGCGGTGGCGCACTACGGCTCCAACCACGACGCCCTCGGGGCGGACAAGACCTCGCGCCTCTCGCCCTACCTGCGCTTCGGCTGCGTGTCGGCGCGCGAGCTGGAGGACCGCCTGCCCGCGGGCGAGGGACCCGAGGCCTTCCGCCGCCAGCTGTGCTGGCGCGACTTCTACCAGCAGGTGATCCTGCACCGGCCGCAGAACGCGGGGCGAGAGCATCAGGAGCGCTACCGCGGCACGATCGATTGGAACGACGACGACGAGGGCTTCGAGGCGTGGACCAACGGACGCACCGGCTATCCGCTCGTGGATGCCGGCATGCGCCAGCTCCGCCGCGAGGGATGGATGCACAACCGCGCCCGGCTCGTCGCCGGCTCCTTCCTGACGAAGTACCTCGGGGTGGACTGGCGCCGGGGCGAGCGGTGGTTCATGCGCCTTCTGATCGACGGCGACGAGGCCAACAACAACGGCAACTGGCAGTGGATCGCCTCGGTGGGTGTCGACCCTCAGCCGGCCTTCAAGCGCATCTACAATCCGGCGCTTCACATGGAGCGCTTCGATCCCGACGGGCGCTATGTGCGCCGCTACGTGCCAGAGCTGCGCGATGTGCCCGACGAGCACCTGCGCGAGCCGTGGGAGATGCCGATCGAGCGCCAGCGCGAGGTGGGCTGCGTGATCGGCGAGGACTACCCCGAGCCGATCGTCGACCGCCGCGAGGCGCGCGAGGCGGCGCTGGAGCGATACCGCGTGTGAGCTGGCTACCCTGACGCCCTCGTGGACACGAGAGCATCCGCCGGGGCGGCCGAGGAGACGGCCGGGCCGGCCCACGTGGCCACCGTGTCCTTTCTGGCGTCGCGCGCCGTGCCGAGCGGGGGCTTCTGGGTGGCGCTCGCGGGAGGCGCGGCCCTCGCCCGGGTGGCCCAGCGCAGGGGAGCCCGCGAGGGCTACGGCGCCAGCGTTGCCGCGATGCTCGAGACGGTGGCCATCATGGGCCCCGCCCGCTTCGGCGTCCCCTTCACCCAGGCGCTGAGCGCTCCGTTGCTCGGGAGGATGAGGGCGCGCGGGTCGAGCTTCCTCGCCGAGCTCCTGGCCTGCGGAGCGATCCGGATGCTCACCAATGCCGCCGGTCTCGCCTTCTTCGTGTTCGTGATCGCCGGCGGTCTCGACGCCTACGCGGGCACCTACGACGCTCTCGCCGAGCGCGTCGGGCTCTCGCTCAGCGAGGAGGGCACGCTGATTTTCTCAGCGGCGGGCCTGCTGGTCTGGGGGGCGTTCGCCTCGTGGGTGCAGGTCGGCTTCTACCGTCGCGGCCTGAGCACCTGGCCCGACTCGGGGCACTGCGCCGATTTGCCGGGAGCGCCGCCGCAGCCGCACCGCGGACGGTTTGACCCCCGGGCGGTGGCGGCGGCCGCCGGGATCTCCTTCGGACTGCTGCTGTCAGGCACGTCCTGGCCATTGCTCGGGGCGGTGGCCGCCTTCCTGGCTCTGGCCTGGGCGGTGTCGCGGGCGGATCGGGGCGCCGTGGCCACCGGGGCGGCGCTGGCCGGCGTGCTGGCGCTCGGAGCGTTCGTGTTCTCCATGGGCGGAGGGCTGGGCCTCGACGAGGCGCTGCGGCGGGCGCTGCGTGCGGCGCTGCTCGTGGCCGCGGCCACTTGGCTTCGCGCCGCGGCGGGCTCCGACGGATTGCGCGAGGTGTCGCGGCGGGGCCTGGGCCGCTTGCGCGCACTGCCGTCGGCGACTGAGGCGGCTCGCATCCTCGACACCATCGGGTCCGAGGGGCGTCTGACCGCCGCCGGGAAGGCGCTGATGAGCTCGCTCGAGGCGGTGCGCATGCGGCCCGTCGAGGTGACCGACGCCGTGCTGGCCTGGGCCGCCGCGGAGGCCGGTCGCTTCCGTGCCGCGGAGCAGGCTCCGCCGCTGAAGCTTCGGACGCGGTTGGTGGACGGGGTGCTGCTGCTGGGCGCTGTCGCTCCCGCTGCTGTGCTCGTGCTGTAGGGGCTCGGCTGGCTCCGCGATCGCTTGGCGCCGTGGCTGTTGCGCAACAGCCACCGCCGCAAGCAGGTGCTGGGCCAAGCCGTTTGGCGCTTCTGCTTCCTGTGCGGGAGCGCTCGCGTCGGCGCGGGACAGATTGAGTGATTTGGTAGCCCATGGACTACCAAATCCTTCAGAACCCCTGGCCGGGTGCTCGCTCGTCCCGCCGCCGCTTCGCGCGCGAAAAGCGGAGCCGGATTTGGCGAGCGACATCTGTAATCCCGCGCCACCCCTTCACGGAGGGGGGCCCGGGCATTTCATCAGCGATGAGACAAAGCAACACCGATCGCGATGACAGGCGTGGCGATGAGCACAACGATCGCAGCGACGAACAGGCCGATCGAGTAGTCAGGCTCCGCACCCGGCGTGTAGGGAACGGCCACCCATAACGACACCCACCCACCCCACAGCAGCGACCCAACCGAGCACACCAGCGAGTAAACAGCAGAAGCGCTTGAGCAGCCAGCGACTGCGATCACTTCGCGCGCAAGAAGCAGTCACGCCGGCGAAGGTGACGCGCTTCATCGCTTCCGGCGCCCAGCAGTCGCGCCGCCGCTCGTGATCGCTTCGCGCGCCGCGAGCAGTAACGGACAGCTCCGGCGCCGGCGACTGCCTTCACTCGGAAGGAGCAGTGCCGCGACGCTGGCGCGCACCAGCACGCGGGCGGATACTGCGCGTATGAGTGAATCACGAGCTGAGATCCAGCC
>Ga0136640_10000480_pt1 | contig 15333 bp, 13 predicted proteins | sample AntDrymUQ8642106_2_FD_105498 | JGI IMG/M metagenome (GOLD analysis project Ga0136640, IMG submission 105498) | Polar desert sand microbial communities from Dry Valleys, Antarctica - metaG UQ864 (21.06) | ecosystem: Environmental > Terrestrial > Soil > Desert | place: Antarctica: Dry Valley...
GAGCGCGCACCGCCGGGGACAGCTCACGGTCGGGAAGCTGCATGCTCGCGATCTTCATGCCTTTGGGACACGGCAGCGTGATGCTGGGAAGCGGGCCGCGCGGGTTCTTGGGCAGGGTGCTCGGACCGGCGGGCAGCCGGATGCGAGCGGTCACGATGGTGAAGCCCTCGGGCACCGACGTTCCTCTCGTCACCGGACGCCCTTTCGAGTCGCGGATGCTCATCAGCCGAAACGGCGCGGGGTCGCCCGGCGAATGGACCTCTGACTTGAGCACCACGATCCCGCCGGTCGCAGCGACCGCGACCACGGCCGCCGCACCGGCCGCCGCCTTCGCGCCGCCGCCGCCGGCGAGCTTCACGAGCCCGGCCAGCAGCGGCAGCCCGAACGCCGGGTTCAGCGCGTGAAGCTGCTTGGAAAGGCGGCGGATGTCGCGCTGGTGGGCATGGCAGGCCTGACAGCCCTTGACGTGGCGCACCGCGTGCTCGCTGGGACGCACGCCGCGCTCGTGCGCGTCGAGCAGCGTCACGCGGACGTCGGGGCAGTCCGCGTCGCGGGCGTCGCGTGACTTGATGAGGTTCTCGCGCGCGCGCGCCGTGAGCCTGTGCGCCGCCATGACGCTGACGCCGAGCTGGGCGGCGACCTGCTCGGCGCTCTGGTCGTCGAACTCGCGCGCGAGCAGCGCGGTGCGCTGAGTCAGCGGCAGGCCGGCGAGGTCCTCGACCAGGCGGCGCATGGTCTCCTTGTGTCTGAGCACGGTTTCGGGGTCCTGGCGCTCGTCGCCTGAGAACGTCGTGTCGCTGAGCAGCGCCTCGTCGCCCCAGCGCTTGCGGCGCACCTCGTCGATCGCGCGGTTGCGCGTCAGGCGATACAGCCACGGACGCAGCTCATCGGGAGCGTCACCGGCACGCAACGCGGTGTGCGCGCGGATCAGCACGTCCTGCACGATGTCCTGCGCATCGTGCTCGGAGCGACGCAGCAGGCTCCCGGCGTAACGAGTGAGCGCGCTGCGATGGCGCGCGTCGAGCAACGCGAACGCAGCACCGTCGCCCGCACCGACACGCCGGGCAAGCTCGGCGTCATCGACGGTAAAACGGTGAAGGACGGAGGCCATGGCGTTGACGAACGCTTACGCCGCGCCGGTCTGCCGGCGCGGCGCGGGCAGGGCGTCGTGGGCTAGCGCGGCGCTTGCTGGGCGGGGATGGCGATCGGGTAGACCGTGTCGACGAGGACAGGTCCACCGTCGATCGAGATCCGCATCTCGGTGGCGCCCGCCTTCGACCAGACGATCGTGTCGATCGTGCGACCGGTGCGTCCCGTCCGGCAGGACGGCTGCTGCTCGGGGGCGGGCGTGATGCACAGCGTGAGCGTCTGGCCCGCACGCTGGTTGTCCTTGACGGTGATGTTCGCCGGTCCCCCCACGTACAGGAAGCCAGGATCGCCGCCGGCCGGGGAGTTCGCGATCTTGACGCTGTAGCGCGAGGTCTTCGCGTACTCGGCCGACTTGCCCTTCGCGCACAGGCCCGCGACGGGCACCCAGCCGCGGACGGTGAAGCCCGGCCGGCGAGCGACGACGCGCGCATAGCGACGGCTGCGGGTGTAGCGCGTGACCTCGACCTTCTCGCCCTTGGAGACCGTGCCGACAAACAGCACGCCCGGGCGCTTCTTGACGTAGACGGACTTCAGGCAGACCTCGCGCATCTGTGCGCCGTCCTGCTTGGCAGGAGCGGCCGTCGCGGATGCGGGGACCGCGACAACAGCCGTGGTGGCGACGGCGATGGCGGCGGCGCTGAACCTGCGAAAGGTGGTCATGGCGAGGGCTCCTCTGCGATGGGATGACGGCTATAGCCGGACCACGGACGACCCCCGGTCATTTGACGGGCTTTGCCAAAGTTGGCACATCGCCACTCGTCGGAGCTGACCCTTAGAAGGGCTCACGTCCCGCCAGCTCGCGCGCGCGAGCAAGCACCTCGTCGATCATCGCCGGCGTGAGCCTGCCGGTGAACGTGTTCTGCTGGCTGGGGTGAAAGCAGCCCAGCAGGGCCGGCTCGCTCGCCACCTCGGCGGCGTGGCCGAAGCGCGGGCGCGGGCGCGCGAGCGGGGTCCCCGACGCTGCGAGCAGGCGCAGCGCGGCGTCCCACGCGAACGCGCCGAGGCACACGATCACGCGCACGTCCGTGAGCGCGGCGAGCTCGCGGACGGCGAACGGCAGGCAGGTGTCGCGCTCCTGTGGCGTCGGCTTGTTCGCCGGCGGCGCGCAGCGCACAGCCGCCGTGATCCAGGCGTCGCGCAGCTTCAGCCCGTCGCCGGCATGCGACGACAGCGGCTGGTTGGCGAACCCCGCGCGGTGCAGGGCCGCGAAGAGGAAGTCGCCGGAGCGGTCGCCGGTGAAGACGCGGCCCGTGCGGTTGGCGCCGTGCGCCGCCGGCGCGAGGCCGAGCACGAGCACGCGCGCGGCGTGATCGCCGAAGCCCGGGATCGGCCGTCCCCAGTACGTCTCGTGAGCGAACGCCGCGCGCTTCTCGCGCGCGACGCGCTCGCGCCACGCCACCAGGCGCGGGCAGGCGCGGCAGGCGACGATCTCGCCCTCGAGCGCGGCCAGCCCCTGCGCGCTCACCTGCCGCCGGGCGGCTGGGACAGCAGCCCGAGGATCAATCGCTCGACCAGCGGCTGCAGGTCGGTCACGCGCTCGGGCCGGCCGGTGCGCAGCTGGCGCGAGATGAGCTCGAACGTCGCGCCGACGATCGCGAAGGCGTCGTCGGGCGAGGCGAAGGCCGGGCCGCCGTCGCGCGCGGCGGCGCGCACGGTCTGGTCGTACATGACCTGGGCGATGGAGCTCAGCGCGTTGTCGCGCAGCTCGGCCACGCGCGGTCCCGCGCCGACCGTCTCGACGAGCATCGCCTGTGCCAGCGCCGGCTTCGCCTCGATCCCCGTGAGGATCGCCCGCAGCCCCGCGCGGTGGCGGGCCTCGTGGTCGGGTCCGGCGCCCCGGGAGGCCTCGACCAGCGACGCGGCGAACGACAGCGACGCGTACTCGAAGAGCGCGACGAGGCATTCCTCCTTGTTGGCGAAGTGCTCGTAGAAGGTCGCCTTCGACATCCCGGCCTCGCGGCTGATCGCCTCGGCGCTAGCCTCGGCATAGCCCAGGCGCGAGAAGACCGTGGCGGCCGCCTCGAACAGCCGCCCCTTCTGCACCTCGAGGCGGATCTCCAGCGGCGGGGCGTGGCGGCCGCGCGGGACCGGCGCCTGGGGCGGTAGGAGCTCAGTCACGATCGCCCAGTCTAGATAGGCTCCCGGCCGTGAGACCGGTCCTCGCCCTCTGCCTGCTGGCCCTCGTGGCGACCGGCTGCGGCGCCGGCGCCAAGGACTCCGCCGAGTCCTTCAAGGGCGAGGAGCAGAAGGTGGCCGCCGCCGTCGAGGAGCTCGAGAAGGCCGCGCGGGCGGATGAGCCGGGCAGGGTCTGCGAGTCGCTGCTGAGCGGCGCGCTGCTCGCCACGCTGAAGAAGCAGGGCACGAACTGCACGACCGCCGTCAGGGATGCCTTCGCCGACGCCGACTCCTTCGACCTGACGGTCGACGACGTCACGGTGAACGGCGCGCAGGCGACCGCGAAGGTCATCTCCGGCACCGGCTCCAGGGAGAAGACCGACACGCTCGAGCTTGCGCGCGCCGGGACGGCCTGGAAGATCGCCGCGCTGCGCGCCGCATCCTGACGCGCGCCGGGCGCCGGGCGGTCAGTCCTCCAGGCGCGAGCCGTACTGGCGCGCGTAGTACTCGCGATAGTCGCCCGAGCGGATCGGCTCCCACCAGGCCGGGTTGTCGCGATACCAGGCGACGGTCTGCTCGAGCCCGTCGGCGAAGTGCGTGCGGGCCTCCCAGCCCAGCGCACGGACCTTCTCGGAGCCCAGCGAGTAGCGGCGGTCATGGCCTGGGCGGTCCTTGACGTACTCGAGCAGCCCCTCGTCGGCGCCGCACAGATCGATGATCCGCCGCACGACCTCGATGTTCGGGCACTCGTCCGGGCCGCCGACGTTGTAGGCCTCACCGGGGGTGCCGTGCTCGAGCACGTGGCCGATCCCGCGCCCGAAGTCCTCGACGTAGAGCCAGTTGCGCACCTGCAGGCCGTCGCCGTAGACCGGCAGGCGGTCGCCGTGCAGCGCGTTGAGGATCATCAGCGGAATCAGCTTCTCGGGGTACTGGTAGGGCCCGTAGTTGTTCGATCCGCGGCAGATCAGCGTCTGCAGGGCGAAGGTATGGAAGTAGCTCGACACGAGCAGGTCCGCGCCGGCTTTCGTCGCGCTGTAGGGGGAGGAGGGCGCGAGCGGGGAGCTCTCGGTGAACGACCCGTCCTCGATCGAGCCGTAGACCTCGTCGGTCGAGACCTGCAGGTAGCGCACGCCGGCCGCGCGAGCGGCCTCGAGCAGGACCCACGTGCCGAAGGCGTGCGTCGTGACGAACGCGTCGGGCTCGGCGATGGAGCGGTCGACGTGCGTCTCGGCGGCGAAGTTCACGACCGCGTCGCAGCCCGCGATCGCCTCCGCGACGGCGCCTGCGTCCTCGATGCCGGCGTGGACGAAGCCGACATCGAGGCCCTCGAGGTTCTCGCGGCGCCCGGCGTAGGTGAGCTTGTCGAGCACGACGACATCGTCACCGTGCTCGCGCAGGCGCAGGCGCACGAAGTTCGAGCCGATGAAGCCCGCGCCGCCGCACACGAGCAGCCTCATTCGGCCACCCTCTTGGCGAGGTACTCGGCGACGCCCTGGCGCCATGGCGCCAGGACGAGGGCATCGACGCGTTCGGAGCCGAGCACGCTGTAGGCGGGTCGCCGGGCGGGCCGCGGAAAGTCGGCGGTGGTCGCGGGCCGCACGCGGCAGTCGATCCGCGCCTGCCTGAAGACCTCGACGGCAAGCTCGTTCCACGAGCACGACCCGGCGCCGGCAAGGTGGTGGACGCCCGTCTGCGATGGGCGCTCGGCGAGCGCGACGAGCGCGCCGGCGAGATGGCCCGTCCACGTCGGACAGCCGATCTGGTCGGTGACCACCGAGACCTCCTCGCGTTGCGCGCCGAGCGCGAGCATCGTGTCGACGAAGTTCCGTGCACCGGCGCCGAACAGCCACGCCGTGCGCACGATCGCATGCGACGGGTTGGCCTGGGCGACGGCGATCTCGCCCGCGAGCTTCGTCGCGCCGTAGGCGCCGAGCGGGCCGGTCGGGTCGGACTCCAGCCACGGCTCGTCCTTGGAGCCGTCGAAGACGTAGTCCGTCGAGACGTGCACGATCGCGGCCCCCGCCGCGGCTGCCGCTGCGGCGACCCTGCCGGCGCCGTCGCCGTTGACGGCCTGCGCGGTCGCGCGGTCGCTCTCGGCGCCGTCGACGTCGGTGTAGGCGGCGCAGTTGACGACCGCGTCAGGGCACAGCTCGCGGACGGCCCGGCGGACGGCATCGGCATCGGTGATGTCCAGCTCGGCACGAGTCGCGCCCATGACGTCGTGCTCGCGGCGCGCGGCCGCGTCGACGACCGCGCGCCCGAGCATCCCCCCCGCTCCGGTGACGAGCAACCTCACAGGATCCCGATCTCCGAGTTGTCGCCGACCATGAAGCGGAACGCGCGCGGCTGGCGCACGCCGCGCGAGATCGTGACGTTGCGCCCCAGCAGCGAGGACTCCATCCGCCCGGCGAGGTTGGAGACGGTGCAGCCCGACAGCAGGATCGAATGCTCGACCTCGGCCTCGCAGATGACGCAGTCCTCGCCGATCGCGGTGTACGGACCGACGTAGCAGTCGGTGAGGCGCGCGCCCGCGCCGATGATCGCGGGCCCGCGAACGGTCGTGCGCTCAAGCCGTGCCCCGGCCTCGATCACAACGCGCCCCTCGCACTGCGAGTCGACGAGCTCGCCGTCGACTCGGCGGTCGATGCGGTCGAGCACGAGCCGGTTGGCTTCGAGCATGTCGTCGAGGCGGCCGGTGTCCTTCCACCAGCCGCGCACGACGTGCGACTCGACCCGGCGCCCGCCGTCGACGAGGTGCTGGATCGCGTCGGTGATCTCGAGCTCCCCGCGCGCGCTCGGCTCGATCGCGCGCGATGCGTCGTGGATGCCCGCCGTGAACATGTAGACGCCGACGAGCGCGAGGTCGGTCGCGGGCTGCGGCGGCTTCTCGACGAGGCGCACCACGCGCCCGCCGTCGAGCTCGGCGACGCCGTAGTTCTGCGGGTCGGGCACGGGCGTGAGCAGGATCAGGGCATCGGGACGGCTCGCGCGAAAGGATTCGACGAGCTCGGTGATGCCGCCCTGCAGGAGGTTGTCGCCGAGGTACATCACGAACGGGTCGCCATCGAGGAATGCCTCGGCGGTCAGCGCCGCGTGGGCGAGGCCGAGCGGCGCGTCCTGCTCGACGTACGTGATCGCAACGCCGAAGCGCGAGCCGTCGCCAGCCGCCTCGCGGATCTCGCCGCCGGTCTCGGGAGCGATGATGATGCCGACCTCCTCGATGCCCGCCTCGGCCATTGCCTCGATGCCGTAGAAGAGCACCGGCTTGTTGGCGACCGGGACGAGCTGCTTGGCGCTCGTGTGCGTGATCGGACGCAGGCGCGTGCCCTTGCCGCCCGACAGGATCAGGCCCTTCACAGCAGCGGCGCAGGCTCGACCATCAGGACACGGCACCCGCGAGCTTGCGGTGGTCCCACGTCGCGCGCGAGCGCTCGGCGAACTGCAGCGCGACGCGCTTGGGCGCCTGCGCGTGCACCATCGCGCGCACCTCGTCGGAGACACCTCCGGCGCCGTCGGGCACGTAGCGGTGAAAGAGCTCGAGTCCGAGCTCCTCGACGCGGTCTGGGTCGCGATGGATCGTCACGTCGACCTTCAGCATGACACCGCGCAGCTCGTCGTACTCGGAGCCCGCCTCGACCTGCAGCGTCGCGCGCGCATCGCGCTCGAGGTTGCGGACCTTCTGCGATTTCGCGAACGTCCACGACCACAGCTCCCCGCCGCGCACCGCGTACCACAGCGGCATGAGGTGGGGAAATCCGTCCTTGCCGATCGTCGCGCAGATGACGGTCCGCTCCTGCGCGAGGAAGGCGCCGGCCTCGTCGGCCGACATCCTGATCTGCTCACGGCGGTTCACGGGCGGGACTGTAGCCAGCCCCGCCCGTGTGCCGTTCGTGGGTGCTAGCGGTCGCCCGCTCCGAAGACCGCCACGCGCTCGCAGCCGCGGACCCTCCGGCGCTCGTTGCGGTTGATGCGGATGACATCCGAGCCGGATCCGCAGTTGGCCGACGCCGGCGGGCCGGCGGTCGCGATGTTGATCACGTCGCGCCCCGAGCCCGCCAGCACGCGATCACGGCCGAACGCGGCGTTGATCGAGTCGTTGCCGCTGCCGGACGACAGCAGGTCCGTCCCGGGACCGCCGTTGAGGTGGTCGTTGCCGGCGGCGCCGAACAGCTTGTCGTTGCCGAGGCTGCCCGACATGTTATCGCCGCCGGTGCCGCCTTCGACACAGTCGTTGCCGCGGCCGCCACCGATCTGGTCGTTGCCGCCGCGACCGAGGATCCGGTCGGCGAGGTTCGTGCCGGTGATCCGGTCACGACCGTTGGTACCGACGATGACGAACTTCGGCGCACCGCCGCCCGAGACGCAGGGGCTGCGACCGAAGCGCTTGCGCGCGACGTCCAGCGGCAGGACCGACCCGCCGCTCGGGCCCTGGAACGGGCGCCCGATGATGATCTCGCCGAGGCTCGATCCCCCGGTGCCCGCCGGGATGACGCACAGGTTGCGCGGGCGGTCGAGCACCGACCCGGCCGCGCAGACCTGCCCGAGCGTGTCCGTGTTCGTGCCGTCGTTCTGCTTGGTCGGATCGCAGACGGGGCCGTTGGCACCGACCTTGGCCTCGCCGACGACGAGGTCGATCAGCGTCGTGGTGCCCTGGGCCACGATCACATGCAGCGCCCGGATCGTAAGCGAGTCAGGGGTCTCGATGCGCTCGTCGACCTTGACCTGGGCGACCGCGCCGGTCAGCCCGTTCGTGATCTGCGTCAGCAGCTGGTCCAGCGGGACGGGAACACCGCCGAGCGTGACGTCGGCGACGCGGCTCTCGCCTGCGAAGCGCGGCACGATGCTGCCGGGCACGCAGGTCGCGGCCGCGGTCGAGTTGGCGGCTCCGACGCCCAGCAGCGGGCCGCCGGCGCCGAGCAGGACCGTGAGGTCCTCGACGCGGCCCTCCGCGGCGATCTGCTGGTCGATGGCGCGCCCGAGCTCAGGCTGGATGCGAGTGCTCGCCTTGCCGGTCACGGCACTCACGGTGTCCGTGGGAATACCGAGCTGGGTCGGTGTGTTACCGGCGCCCGTCTCGCTGTTGACGCACTGCGCGCGGTCGGGGCTGACGCCGCCGGCGGTGTTGATGTTGCCGTTGGCGACGATCGGCTCGGCCCGGTTGTTGCCTGCAACCGAGGTGTACGTGGCGCTGCCGCGACACTGCCACACCGGCGTCGTCGTGAACGCCTGGGCGCTCTCGGCGATGACAAGGGCTCCGGCCATCGCCGTGAGCACCACCAGAAGTCTGCGAGTCATGGGCGTCCTCTCCCTGCTGTTGTAGTCGCGCGTTGCCGCCAAGAGGCGAGACGCGTCGCTCGTTGAAGGCGACGAATCGCCTCGTGAAACCTGTGTCCTGGATGCATCAACGCATGACGGGGCCGAAACTCTCTCTTAACTGAACGGGCGAGTACCCCCGACATTTGTCCATCAGACAGCCAATCGACGGCGTCGAGCTCCGATCTTGGCTCAGGCCGCCGACGTAACGGTCGCTGGCGGCCCGACTCTCACCAGCCGGACACATGTCCCGCCGGCGTGGGCGCGGCGTGCTCGTCAACGGATCGCGGGCGCGCGCAGGCGCGCCACCGCAGCCGCCACGGCTTCGCGAGCGTCGAGCGGATCGAGCACGACGGCGTCGCCGCCCTCCGCCAGCACGTCGCGCACGAGGAAGTCCGTGCCCTTGAACGTCAGCTCGACGATCACCGAGCCGTCGGCGAGCTCCTCGGACACGCGCCGCTGCTCGCGCGCCCAGCGCGCGCGCTCGGGCGAGACCCAGACGCGGGCGATCCGCGACGCCTCGACCTCGCCCGTACGCAGCCAGCCGTCGACCTCCGCCGCCGGGTCGACCTCGGGCCGCGGCCGGAACGTCGTCGAGGTGACCTCGGCGTGGCGGATGCGATCGAGGCGGAAGTGGCGGACGTCGCCGCGGTCGGGATCGAAGCATGCGACGTACCAGCCCTCGCGACCATTCATCAGCGCGTACGGCTCCACGACGCGGACCGAGAACTCGTCCTCGTTGGGCTTGTAGTAGTCCAGGCGCATGAGGCGGCGCTCGATGATCGCCTCCGACGCCAGGCGCGCGATCGCCGAGTCGTCGCCGGCGGCGCTCGCGACGTGCAGACCCTGCTCCATCGGGTCGGCGCCGAGCGCGTCGACGATCTTCTTGCGCGAAGACGCAAGCGATCCCTCGGGCAGGTGCTCGCCGATCAGGTCGATCGCGGCGATCAGCGCCTTGGCCTCGACGGGCAGCAGCCGCGCCGGGCGCGCGAAGTTGTCGGAGTACGGCTCGGGGTCGACCTCGATCTCGCCGTCGTCGGCGATCTCCGCGTAGAGCACGTAGGACCCGCCGCCGAAGTTCACGACGTTGAGCACGTTGATGTCCTCGCGCAGCTCGGCGGCGGAGATCTGCATCTGCTCGCAGACATCAGCGGCCTGCAGGCGCTCGTCCGCCCGGCCGGCCTGGATGAGGATCGACGCGAGCGTCACCAGGCGCGCGATGCGCTCCGGGCGGATCGCCGCCTCCGCGCGGCGGGTGCCGGCACTCGCGGCGGGGGGTTGCTCGGCCTGCTCGCGGGCGATCGCCGGCGCGAGCGCGGGCCTCGTGCCCTCGGCGTCCTCGCGGTGGCCTTCGTACAACAGCTCGACGCGGTCGGCGAGCTCGCGCTCGAGCTCGGGCGGCCCCAGCACGCGGGCGTGCTCGCCGAGGCGCAGCGCCCACGCGGCGAGCTGGCGGCGGTCGGCATAGCGCGTCTCGTAGACGATGTCCCCGGCATGGGCCGTCCCGGCGGGGCGCACCTCGCCGAAGCGGCCGAAGTGGCGCTCGATCTGCCAGGCGATCCGCTCGGAGATCCAGATCTCCGCCGTCTCGTCGGCGTCGCCGAACTGCCAGACGGCGCGGTTTGCGTAGGAGCGTGGATCGAAGCTCGCCGGCCGGCCCTTGAAGTCGTGCTCGGACTTCGTCGCGTAGGCGACCTTTCCCTGGATGCGCGACAGGCGAAAGACGCGCAGTGCATCGCGCTCGTGGGCGTGGCCGAGCAGGTAGAACTGCCCGCCCTGGAAGAGCAGGTGGTACGGATCGACCTTGCGCGTGCCCGTCGCGTCGCGCGCCATCGTGTAGTAGTCGAAGGTGATCGTCTTGTTGCGGAAGATCGCCGTCTCGATCTTCGCCAGACGCTGCGAGAGGTCGTGGCCACCGGCCGACGCCGTGATCCCCAGCGCGACCGAGCGCTGCTCGGGCGCGCGCAGCGGGTTCGCTCGTCCCCAGGAGATCTGCTGCAGCGCCAGGCGCAGCGGCTCGGCGTAGGCGAACTCGCCGTCGAGCAGCGACAGCGCGGTCTGCAGCGCGGCGAGCTCGCCGTCGGTGAAGGCGATCGCGGGAAGGTGGAAGTTCTCCGGGCGCAGCGAGTAGTTCTCCTGCTCGGCGATCCCGTCGACGGGCCGCTCGACGGTCAGCACGATCCCCAGCGAGTCGAGCTCGGAGCGGTCGGCGTAGAAGCGCCGCGCGAAGGCGTCCTCGTTCATCGTGCTGTAGCCCTCGACGTCGCGCCGGATCTCCAGCGCCGTCACCGGCCGCCTCTCCGCCATGAGGTAGGAGATCAGGGAGAGCTGGCGGATGAGCTTCTCCGTGTCCTTGGCCATGGCGGACACGATAAGGGGCCGTCGCCGGCTCACCCCCGGTGGCCCTCGCTCTTTGCGGCGTTTTGCGACACCTGCGCGCGCAAGGCGGTCGCGCGCCCGCGCTTTGCGTGCGGCGACGCAACGGCGTAGCGTCCTGGCTCGGCTGAACAGCTCAGGCCGCTTCGCGCGCGGCCGGCACGCCGTCGCCGAAGTAGGCGCCGGAGCCGATCGCGCGATCGAAGTGCGACCAGCGCTCCCCCGACGGCAGCTCCTTCTGCAGGCGATCGAAGGAGCCCAGGCGCCCGCCGAGGTTGTCGCAGAAGTGCACGAGCGTCGCCTCGCGCGTGCAGGGCACGACCGGGCTGCCATGCTCGAGGCTGCCGTGGTGGCTGAGGATGATGTGCAGCACCGCCTCGGCGGTGTGGCGGTCGAAGCCCTCGATCCCGTCGATCAGGCGGCGCACGCGGTAGTAGCCGAGCGGGATCTCGCCCTGCAGCTTGCCCGCGTCGGTCATGGCGATCGCCGAGCCCTCGAACGCATAGGCGTCGAGCTTGCCGATGTCGTGCAGCAGCGCTCCGGCGACCGCCACGTCGCGGTCGATGACCCCGAAGGTCGCGCTGATCGCGCTGACGGCCTGCGCGACCGACAGCGAGTGCTCGAGCAGCCCGTGACGGTAGGCCTGATGAAAGCGCTTGGCGGCCGGAGCGCTGCGATAGGACTCCCACGTCGCCGCTCCGGGTCCGAGGACCGCGTCCAGCAGGCGGCGCAGGTCGGTCTTCTGGACGGTGTCGACGAGCTCGCGCAGGTCGGCCTCCATCAGCGCCGCGGAGCGCGACGGGCCGTCCTGCAGCGCCGACTCGTCGAACGTGCCGGCGGTCGCCGCGGCGATGCTGCGCAGCTCGAGCTCAGCGCCGTGGCCCGCCCCGGCCTGCAGCCGGCCGGTGACGCGCACCACCGTTCCGGGCGTGGCCAGCGCGCTGCACTGCGTGACGTCGCCCCAGAGGTTCGCGGGCATACAGCCGGTGCGGTCGCCCAACAGCAGTCGTAGGTGCCGCCGGCCATCGTGCGTGGCGCGCACCTGCGCCTCGCGGACGACGAACACCCCGTCGACGTCGGCGCCCGCTTGCAGGTCTTTTACGAACATCTGGCGACACGGTGGCAAGCGTCGCGGACGGATCGCGCAGCGGGGGACGGGGGGTTGCGGGCAGCCGCCGGCCGTGGGCGCCGTCTTGCAGCATGGTGGCAACGGCGCCGGGCCCGGTAACCGCACCCCGCGCGCGGGGTACAGTGATCGCAATGCCTCTTCGCCTCCCCCTTGCATGCTGCACCGTCGCACTCTTGCTGGGCGCTGCGCCCGCAGGCGCCGTCGCGCCGGCTCCGGGCGAGCGCATCGCCGCCGCCGTCAGCGCCGGCGGCGTCGACGTATCCGGGCTGACCGTGGAGGAGGCAACCCAGCGCCTCGAGGGCCAGCGCTCGCGCCTAGAAGCAGGAAGCGTCACGGTCCAGGCGGCCGACCTGCTGTTCAAGCTCAAGACGAAGGACGCGGATGCCTCCTTCGACGTCACGCGCTCGGTCAAGCGCGCCCTCTTCGCCGGCCGCGCGGCCGCGGGCGCGGCCGTCGACGTCCCGCTGGCCGTGACGTACAAGCAGCGTGCCGTGCGCGGCTTCACCGCGCGCATCGACAAGCGCGTCAGCCGTGCGCCGCGCGACTCCCAGCTCGTCATCACGCTGCGCAGCGTTCGCGTCACACACTCGCGGACCGGACGCGACATCGACAGCCGCGCCCTCGCCAAGCGCATCGGCAAGGCGCTCGTGGACCCCCGGATCGATCGCGTCTTCAAGGTCAAGCTGCGCAAGGTCAAGCCCAGGGTCAACGCCCTCGCGCGCCGCAGGGAGGGTCGCACGGTCATCACGATCGACCAGTCGGCCTTCAAGCTGCGCCTGTTCAAGGATCTGAAGGTGCGAAAGACCTACGGGGTGGCGGTCGGCCAGTCCGCCTACCCGACCCCCAACGGGCGCTTTGCGATCCAGAACAAGCAGGTCAACCCGGTCTGGTCGGTGCCCAACAGCCCGTGGGCCGGCGAGCTTGCGGGGTCGACGGTCGCCGGCGGCAGCGGCGCCAACCCGCTGAAGGCGCGCTGGATGGCGATCGTCAACGGCGTCGGCATCCACGGCACCGGGGAGGGCGGCTCGATCGGCACGCGCGCATCGCACGGCTGCATCCGCATGCACGTGCCCGACGTCATCGACCTGTTCCCGCGGGTGCCCGTCGGCACCCCGGTCCTCATCGGCCGCTGAGCGGCAGCGCAGCACCCGCGGCGGCGATGCTCGCAGCGTCGAGCAGCGGCTGGGCCTTGAGCAGCATCTCGTCGAACTCCTGACCGGCGTCGGACAGCATCACGACCGCCCCGCCCGAGCCGATCGTCGCGCCGCGCGCGGTCGCGACGAGCGTGCGTATGACGATGCTGAGGTCCGCCGTCCCGTTGAGCGCCAGATAGCCCAGCGCCCCCGAGTAGACGCCACGCGGACCATCCTCGAGTCCGTCGATGATCTCCATCGTGCGCAGCTTCGGCGCGCCGGTCATCGAGCCGCCCGGAAACGTCGCGCGGATGCAGTCGGGCAGATCGACGTCGTCGCGCAGCAGGCCGCGGATCGTCGAGACGAGCTGGTGGACGGTCTCGTAGCTCTCGACGTCCATGAGCTTGGCGACGTAGATCGAGTCGATCTGCGAGACGCGGCCGAGGTCGTTGCGCAGCAGGTCGACGATCATCAGGTGCTCGGCGCGATCCTTGGCACTTGCAAGCAGGCCGTCGCGTGCGTCGGCGTCCGCTCGCGGGTCCGCCCGGCGAGGGGCGGTGCCCTTGATCGGCTTGGCCTCCACCGAGCGGTCGCGGCGCACGCGCAGGTAGCGCTCCGGCGACGAGCTCAGCACAGCGCCCTCGCGCAGGCGCAGGTAGGCGCTGTAGGGCGCCGGATTCACGCGCCGCAGGACGCGGTAGAGCTCGAACGTGTCCGGCGGCGCGGGCAGCGCGATGCTGTTCGTCAGGCAGATCTCATAGCTCTCACCGGCTTCGAGCAGGCGCTTGCAGGCCTCGACGTTGGCCATGTGGTGCGCCCGCCCGCGGCGCAGCTCGAACTGCAGCGACGCGCACTCGGCGGCGGTCGTCTGGGGCTCCGCGAGCGCGGGAAGCGCCGCGAGCGTGACGGCGGTGCGCTGCACCCAGCTCTCGGCGGCCGCGGCGTCCTCGGGGCTGACGTCTGACAGCGCCAGCAGGTGCGCGCGGTCCAGCTCGTGGTCGATCGCGACGATGCGGTCGGCGAGCAGCAGGAACGCGTCGGGCAGCTCGGCGCGGTGGGCGACGGCGCCCCCGCAGTCGCCCTTCAGCTCGTAGCCGAGGTAGCCGACGAAGCCGCCGTTGAGGTCGAAGGGCAGCTCGGGGCTCGTCGTGTGCAGGCGCACGAGCTCTCGCGAGAGGTAGGCGAACAGCGTCTCCTCACGCTCCTCCTCGACGACTGCGTCGCGGGTCACCGTCAGCCGGCTTCCCTCGACGCGGTAGCGAACCTCTGCTCCGAGCGACCCCATCGCCGCTCCCATGAACGAGAAGCGCGAGAGCTGCGCGTCGACGAGGCTCGAATCCAGCCAGAACGCATGGTCGCGGTCGCCGAAGAGCGCCTGAAACAGGCCCTCGGCATCTGGTGTGCCCTCGACGACCCGGTGGGCGATCTGCACCGCGCCGCTCGGCTGCAGCGGCGGACGGCCGTGCGGCACCGCCGTCGTGCGCAGTGCTCGCCCGGTCCGCGGGCGGCGGGCGGCGGGCGCCAGCGCGAGAAAGTTCGAGATCAGCCGCTCGCCGTGCTCGGTGCCGATCGACTCGGGATGAAACTGCACCCCCCAGGCGCGCCTGCCGCGGTCACGGATCGCCATGACGGTGCCGTCGTCGGCCCACGCGATCGTCTCGAGCTCGGGCGGCAGCGCGGGCTCGACGACGAGCGAGTGATAGCGCACCGCTTCAAAGCCCTGCGGGATGCCGTCGAACAGGCCCTCGCCGCGATGAAACACCGGGCTGATGCGGCCGTGCACGACGTCGGCGCCGCGCACGACGTTGGCGCCGCACACGTGGGCGAGCCCCTGGTGGCCGAGGCAGACGCCGAGCACCGGCACCTCGCGCTGGGTCAGCGCGGCACGGCAGATGCCGAGGTCGCGCTCGCGCTCGGGGCGCCCGGGACCGGGCGAGATGACGATCCGGTCCCAGGGCTCGGCCGCCAGCTCGCTCCAGGCGATCTCGTCGTTGCGCACGACGACCGGCTCCTCGCCCGCGACGCACGCGAGCAGCTGGTAGAGGTTGAACGTGTACGAGTCGTAGTTGTCGATCAGCAACGTCGGCACGTCTCCGACAGCCTAGGCGCCGGCGCGCC
>Ga0136640_10000481_pt1 | contig 15314 bp, 11 predicted proteins | sample AntDrymUQ8642106_2_FD_105498 | JGI IMG/M metagenome (GOLD analysis project Ga0136640, IMG submission 105498) | Polar desert sand microbial communities from Dry Valleys, Antarctica - metaG UQ864 (21.06) | ecosystem: Environmental > Terrestrial > Soil > Desert | place: Antarctica: Dry Valley...
AACGGTTGAGATGACGTGGGGCGAAACCGCCAACACGCAACGTGAGGGAAACAGGACAAGCTAACAAACAAAGTCGCTGTTTCGCCCTCACGTCCATTGATTTGTTCGGTGCAGCGTTAATTTCCAAAATACTTGATGGTTCTATACTCAATCTCTTCAAGTTGATGAAAACTTTTGCCGTCCTCTGTAATCCATCTATAAGTTTTCTCTTCTACCCAATTTCCAAATTTATCAAATTTATACTGGTAACGAATTTTCTCTTTTACATTTTTATTTTGGTCATATTCAATATCTTCAATTTCATTTCCTCTATCGTCATAACTTATCGTCGTTATTTTGACGAAGGTGTCGCTTGTATTGAAATATAATTCGGTTTCCCATTTATCTGAATTTCTATAAACCAAAACTCTTTTGTGTGGTCTGCCAAGCGAATCCGTCGGCGTAAATCCGTCGCCTTTATCCCAAAAGGCTTTTTCTTCCTTCAAATGTCCTTGTTCGTCATAAGAATAAGTGTATCTGTGCGGTTCTGAGCGTTCCTCTGGATGATAGCTCATCGAAGTCCATTGAATCTTGCGATTTTGTTCGTCATAAACATAAGTGGACTGATTTACTAATTTGCCAGCCAAATTATAGCCATTTACTTCAATCAAGTTTCCCGCATCGTCATATTTATAAATTCTCTTGTCGGGTAGATACAGATAAGGACTGTGTTTTAAGAATGTTTCAATCAATCGTCCGTTTGAGAAGACATTTTTCTTACTTATGAGAATTTCTCCGTCAGAATAATTTATTTCCTCAAGAAGATTCCCAAATCTGTCGAATTTTTCGACTGAATCAAGTTCACGTTTGCCAACTTTTAACTTGCCGTCCTCAAAAGAATACTCAACAATTTCCGTGCGAACTGTTTTCACCGCGCCGGAATAATTTCTCTGCTCTCTTTCAGATTTGTTTTGCCCGTAAATCGGTAGGAAAAATGTGCAAATCAGAAAGCAACTGACGGAAAGTTTTTTGCCAAATTTTCTCATTACTTCAGATTAAACCACAAAGCACCGAACGATTGAGTTGACGTGGGGCGAAACCGCCGACACGCAAGTTTAGAGAAACAAGACACCGTGATAACAAAGTCGCTGTTTCGCCCTCACGTCCAATGACTTGTTCGGTTGCGCCGTTATTTTCAATCGTCATACTTTCCATAAATCGGCTTCCATTCGTCAAAATAAATTGAATAGCTCTGTTTATGCGGCACATACATAAAAGAAAGACTCCATTCTGCGTTTGCTTCCCTAAAATCTGGAATATATATGCTGTCTAACTCGCAATCTTCCAGAATCTCTTCGAGCGTGTATTCACTAAACCAAGTCGGCATATATTGACGAAGCGTTTCATATAAAATTTTATGAGTTCTATCAATTATGTCAGCATATCTTTGTTCTATCTGTCCGTAAAAGTTTCGTTGTGTTTCGAGAATACCGCTTTTTCCAGCAGTAATAGAAATTTCAACGAGTTTTCCGAGTGGCGTAAAATTGACTTTGCCCCTCCAAAAGCCAGCACCGACAATGATAAATGTTCGGTGAAATTTTACAACTCCAAATAACGGGTCAACTTTTTCGTTTGGCTCGAAAATATCTGTTATTGCGTTAAACATCACATACGTCTCACAAAACCGAGAGCAACCGAACGACCGAATTGACGTGGTGCGAAACCGCCGCTAAGCCCGCCGAGATTTGACGGACAACGTGATAAGAAAGTCGCTGTTTCGCCCTCACGTCCAATGATTTGTTGGGTGCGTTTTTATTAACGTTCGCACAAATAAAGAGATGATGTTTTGCCGAAGAAACTCGGTGAATCATCTCGGCTTGCGCTAACTTCATAACCGCCAGCAACTTTAACATATTTTCCGTTTCGGTAAGCGTAAGTTGTAACGAAACTATCAGAAACGCTTAGATGGGAAGAAGCCGTCAATGCCGCCTAACCGTTCACGCGCCGCCGCAAGTAAATGTGTTCCGCGAAAATAATGCCGAAAAAACGTGCGGGCTTTAAGGCAAACACGCCCCAATAAACATTGTCTCCGATACCTGTGTCTTTCAACCAAACAAAATATTCTTATCTGACCGTCGCCGTCGAGGTCGTAAGCAACGGAAAATTTACCGTCCGATTCTGGACGTGAATAAACATCTTTGAGTTGCCACATCGCCCGCTTGATTGTGCTGCGTAGCTGTTTCTTTGGAAAGTTCTCTGTCGCGCATTGACTGCCAAAAGCAGCAACAACTTTAGCTTGCCAGTCGCGTCCGTTTTGATTTTGCGCGTTTGCCAAAGAAGTTATACCAAACGCTGAAAGCAAAGCGGCAAAGATGACAAAAGTTTTAAGATTAAACCGTTTCATTGAAAAACCGTTTCGGAAAACCACGAAGCACCCAACGGTTGAGATGACGTGGGGCGAAACCGCCACACGCAAGCTAAGGGTCAACGGACGACGCGATAACAAAGCCGCTGTTTCGTCCTCACGTCCATTGAATTGTTCGCCGCCGCCTTTCATTGTAACGGCGGCTGCCGTTGCAATTCTGCCTTCGGTCAACGTGGTTTTCACCACGCCTAAGTTTGCCAACAAACAAGTTCGAGTTCACGCCGAATGGCGCGAGAACTTCGGCGGCGAAGTGTTTAATTTTCAAAAGTATCGTCGCTGACGAACTGAATCGAATCGTTCGATTCGATTCAAGCAAAGTGCAATTTCCGCTTTGCCACCGCGAGGCGGCGAACGATTGAGTTGACCTGGGGCGAAACCGCCACCAAGCCCTCCGGTGGCGCGGCGTTCAACTTCGCGTGGCTGATAAAAGCATTCAAAAGCCAACCGAATTCCTTTGAGTTTTTGTCGAAACAGCCGTCGGCAATGATGAACCGCGCGCCCGGTTTAAGGCGGCGGTGAATAGCTTTGAGAAAATTCAGTTTCGAGCCGAATTTTTTGGGGAAAGATTGTCAAATCTACGAGAGAGCAGTTAAAATCAATGATGAAAAACATTATACTTTTCCCGGAAAAGCTCGTGCATTTTTAGAGAGCTAATTTCATTTTTATTTGAATTGATTTCCCGCCCTTACACAATATGAATTACTCCGGCTTTTATCGTCGTCGTTCGCTTCCGGCAGCAATGCTGGCGTGCGCGTTAATTTTATTAATGGCTGCCGCTGCAATTGAGCGCGGAGCGGCGGCGCAAACGGTGCTGCCGACTGATAAAACTCTTTCCGTTGACCGCAATCGGTTAGAGGTAATCGAGGAGCTTTCGGAATCGCTGGCAAATGATTTGTTGGAGCTTTCGGTTGCGGCGCGCGACCGCGACCGACAATTGACGGCTGAATTTTTCTCCTCCGAAATTTCCGCTAAACCTTTCCCGTCGCGCCCGTCGCCAATCAAAAATCAAGTTAAATGGGTGGGCGGGCATACTTGGGAAGCAAAAGGAACGGCTGCTTTGAACGCTCCGGCAGGCGCGAACAAAATAACGAACGAATCATTTTTAAATGGTTGGTCGGACTTTTTAGCGCATTTTTCTGAAATCGAAGATGCCCGGTTCAAGGTTAAGGAAGCGAATTTCGACGACACCGCTAAAGCCGTTTTAGGAGCGGAACAACCGACGGCTGTAATCGGCGCGACGGGACGAGCGCGTATCGCATTTTACGTCATCGGGCGCGACACAGGCGGCAAACGCGAATGGGCGCGCGGTGCTTTTTGGGCGAACGTGCGCGCCGGTAAAAACAAACGCTGGCAATTCGATTCGTTCGATTTGATTAGTTTCGATTCGCTCGTTGCCGAAAAAGATATGTTTTCCGAAGTGGCGATTCCGGCTGGTGTCGGCGCGACTTTGCCTGCGTTCGGAACACCGGAAAACAGCGGCTTCGTCTGGCACGGCGCGGCTGCCGGAGATTTTAACGGCGACAACTGGATTGACCTTTTCGTCGTCGGCGCAAACCGCAATTACCTTTATCTGAACGATAAGAAAGGCGGCTTCCGCGACGCATCGGATGAAGCGGGCGTGAAAATCACGGCTTCGGGAACCGCGCCACTTGTTTTCGATTACGACAACGACGGCGACGCGGACGTTTTCGTTTCCTCGGTCGGACAGCAAATTCTTTTGCGAAACAATCTCAAACAAACCGGCAAACTCGAATTCGACGACGTATCTTTGGAAAGCGGCGTGGCGAAAGATGCCATCGGTTTTTCGGCGGCGGCGGGCGATGTCAACGGCGACGGGCGACTCGATGTTTACGTCACATCGTATAATCGCTACGGACAAATCACGCCCGATTCTTGGTTTCAAGCGACAAACGGCACGCCGAACTTATTATTTATCAGTCAAACGGACGGAACTTTCCGCGAGGAAGCGACGAAATGGGGCGTTGACGACCGACGCTGGAGTTACGCGGCGGAATTCGCCGACATCAATGCCGACGGCAAAATTGATTTATACGTCGCCAACGATTTCGGCGAAAAGGCTTTGTATATCAACAAAGGCGACAAATTCGTTGACGAAGCGGCGGAGCGCGGCGTTCTCGATCCGGGCAACGGAATGGGCGTGTCGTTCGGCGATTACAACAACGACGGACGGCTCGACATACACGCCTCGAATATGAGTTCGACCGCTGGAAACAGAATTCTTACAAGGCTTTTTCCGAATTCGAGCGCGAAAGATAACGTCTTGAAAAAGCTCGCTGCGGGCAATAATCTTTTTGAAAATACCGGCGATGGAAAATTCAAGGACGTGACGGCGGAAGTCGGCGGATTCTCAGGCGGCTGGGCGTGGGGCGGCGGATTTATTGATTTCGACAACGACGGCTGGGAAGACATTTATACGCCGAACGGATTTATTTCCGGCAAATCAATGAAAGACACCTGAAGTCAGTTCTGGCGTCAAGTTGTGACGCATTCCAACGACGGAAAAGATGAAAAAGGCGCGTTGCGGTCAGACCAAAATCAATTGATGTTCGGTCAGGGATTTTCCTTTAGCGGCTACGAACGCGACCCGCTTTATTTGAATCTGAAAGGCAAGAAATTCACCGATATTTCCGGCGTGTCGGGAATTGATTCGATAACGGACGGACGCGCCGGAGTATTCGCCGATTTTGACAACGACGGCGATTTGGATGTTTTTTCGACGACGATTCAGAATCAGGCGCATCTGCTTTTCAGAAACAACGTCGGGCAGGACAATAATTTTTTGAGAATCAGTTTAGAAGGCGATGAGAAAACCGGACGCGATGCTTTCGGAGCAGTTGTGCGCGTGAAAACTGCCGCCGGAACGCTGACGAAAATAAAATCGGGCGGTTCGGGTTTTATTTCCCAGCACGATTCGCGCCTTTTATTCGGACTCGGCAAAGACGTACGCCCCGAATCGGTCGAAGTTACCTGGGCAAACGGCGAAGTCGAACGATTCGCCGCCGATGCTTCATCAGGCTCGATGCTTCTTTTGAAAAAGGGAAGCGGGAAGGCGAAAAGCATTTCGGTCGGCAAAGCCAATTTACCGAATCCGCTGACGAAAACCGAAATTTTCGCTCGCGGGCTGAAAATCGAAATCGGCAAACCGCTACCGGATTTTGCCGTTAAAACGATGAACGGCGCGGCGAGTTCCGTGAGAAAACAATTCAAGTCCGGACGAAGCACATTAATAAACATCTGGGCGACGTGGTGCGTGCCGTGCGCCAAGGAAATGCCGGAACTCCAACGAATGCGTTTGCGGCTCGCGGCTCGCGGCGTTGATTTAATCGGCATCAATGTTGATATCGAAAAAGACGCGAACATTAAAGGCTACGTTGCAAACAAGCGCGTTACTTATCCAAATGTCATCGGCGGCGTGGCGGCAATCGAAAACATTTACGCGACCGACGAATTGAGCGTGCCGCTGACGATTCTGGTGGACGACAAAGGTATCATTAGAGAATTGATTCCCGGCTGGTCGGCGGATACACAGCGCAAATTCAATCTTTTAGTCGGCGGCGAAACATTTGAAGCAATCGTTCCAGCGAAAAGTGCGAAGACAAATAAAAAACGGTAACTGTTTAATTCAAAATTGTAGTTCTCGTATAAAAATACTCTGAAAATATAAACAGACAATCGAATGAGAGGCGTTTTATCAAAACTGCTAAGATAATTTTATGATGTTAAATTCGCGTTTTCCCGCTTTTGCGGCGTTGGTAATTTTCGGCACAATTTGGTTCGCCGCGCCGCCGAATCAACCGCGCGTTGCGGCGCAAACGCCCGCACAGAAATCTCTCGACAAACGCGAAGAAGCCTATCGCGCCAATAATTTCGGTGTCGCGCAGCTCGAACAATTCAACTATAAAGCAGGCGCGGAGGCTTTCCGGCGTGCGCTCGCGCTCGATTCGCAGTTGAAAATGGCGCAAATAAATTTGGCAATCGCGCTTTTTAATTTGCAGGACATCGAAGCGGCGCGGGCGGCGGCGCAGGCGGCGGCGGAAAATTCCCCGGAAAGCCCGCAGCCCGCGTATGTTCTCGGACTGATTGCCAGAAATCAAAATCGTGCAGACGATGCCGTCGCCGCTTTCAAACGAGTCTTAGAGATTGACCCGGAAGATGTCGGCGCAAATGTTAATCTCGGACAGCTTTACATCCAACAAAAAAAATATGCGGAAGCGATAATGGCTTTTCGCCGGGCGATTGCAAGCGAGCCGTATAACGCGACGGCTTTGTATAACCTGGCGACCGCGCTTTTGCGAAACAACGCGCACGAGGAAGGACGGCGATTGATGATGCGCTTTCAAACGCTCAGGCTGTCGGGCGCGGCGACGAGCATCGGGCAGAATTATCTCGAACAAGGGCGTTACGCCGAAGCGATTGTTTCGACTGGAGCAGAAAGCGACTTGGTTGATAAAACCGCGCCGAAAGCTACCTTTAGCGAAACACCCGTTAATATCAAAAACAAATCTTCGATAGCTTTACGACTCCCTGCGTTTAATTCTTTTCAAGGCAAGCCGCAGTCCAAATATCAAATACTGAGAGCGTTTGAAGGCGGGGAAACTTTGATTGATTTTGACGGCGACGGCAATTTAGATTTAGCCAGAATTGATAATACTCTGACGAATTTTCAAAAAACGTCGCGCGAAACTTCGACGGCAAAAATTTCCGGCAAAATTTCCTTATACCGCAATGTCAAAGGCACATTCACGGATGTTACAAACTTATCGGGAGACTTGGCGATGCCTGTTAATTTGATCGGCACAAGCATCGTTACCGGAGATTTCGACAACGATAATTTACCCGATATTTTGTTGGCAGGCTATAAAGGATTACGGCTTTATCGCAACGAAGGAAAAGGGAAATTCAAAAATGTTTCGCAACCGGCTGGATTGCCGAAATACCAATATCTGTCAATTTCATCCGCCTTTGTCGATGTTGACCACGACGGCGATTTAGACATTTTCATTGCGGGATTTACGGATATTGACGATGCTAAGTCGGAACTTAATGATTTTGTCTTTCCGAACGAGTATCAAGGCGTTCCAAATTTGCTTTTGCGTAATAACAGCGACGGAACTTTCAGCGACATCTCGGAATCGGCGAAAATAAATCAATCAAAAGGAAGTGATGGAAAAGCCGCGTTTGAAGGTAAATCCGTTGCGGTTGTGCCGCTTGATTACGATAACCGGCGCGACGTTGATTTGCTCGTTTTAAATCATCAGGGTAAGCCGAATCTTTTACGTAATCTGCGCGACGGTTCTTTCAAAGACGTGGCTGATGAAGTCGGGTTAAACATCAGCGATAATTGGAGTTGTCTCGCAGTCGGTGATTTCAATAAGGATAATTTTGTTGATTTTTTCTTCGGCAGGGTTAAAGGTTGGAGCAGCGCAGAATCTAAGGGGATTATGGCAGTTTCAGACGGCAGCGGAAAATTTAAAATCAAAGATGCTCCGCCGGGAACGGAAAGCGCAACCGCATCGCAATTTTTAGATTACGACAATGACGGGTTGTTGGATTTAATCGTTTCGACATCAAAAGGGCTTTTGATTTCTCGAAATTTAGGCGGCGAATTTGCCGAAGCAACCGCCAAACCTTTCAAACAGTCCGCGAGTTTTGCAAACGCGCCGCGACTTCTGTCCGCCGACCTCGATAATGACGGTGATTTGGATTTAATCGTGAACGGTCGTTTTCTGCGGAACGACGGCGGCAACGCGAATAATTCGGAAATCGTCCGCCTACAGGGACGCGCCAGCAACAAAACCGGCATCGGCGCGAAAATTGATATGCGTTCCGGGAGTTTGACGCAAAAACTTGAAAGCTATTCCGCCAGCCCGATGCCCGCGCCGTCGGACGTGCATTTCGGTTTGGGAAAACGCGAAAAACCCGATGCCGTGCGCGTGATTTGGACTTCGGGAACCGTGCAGGCGGAAGTCGAATTCGCCGAAAAAGCGAAAAACCAAACGGCGAAAAAATTCGCCCCGCTGAAAATCGAAGAACTCGACCGCAAACCATCGTCGTGTCCGTATCTTTACACCTGGAACGGCGAAAAGTTTGAATTCATTACAGACTTTTTAGGCGGCGGCGAAATGGGCAATTGGAAGGAAGCGGGCGCGTATCATTATCCCGATTCCGACGAATTTGTCCGAATCACGTCCGACCAGCTAAAAGCGAAAAACGGCAAATACGAAATTCGCGTGACCAACGAACTCGAAGAAGTTTTGTTTCTCGATCATCTGAAACTCGTCGCCGTCGAACACGACGCGGGCGCGGATGTTTTTCCGAATGAAGGTTTAGGAATTTCGACCGCCGGACAGGAGATTTTATATACGACACAAAACGCCCGCCCGCCGCTTTCCGCTGTTGACACGAACGGAAAGAGCGTTCTGCCACAAATCGAAACGCTCGACCGGCGGTATTACGACAACTTTAAATCGCTGAACATTCGCGGTTACGCCGCGCCGCATAGTTTGACTTTAAATCTGGACGACAAAAAAAAATTCAACGGCAGAACGCTTCTGCTGCTGACGGGCTGGACGGATTACGCTTTTTCGTCGGACAATCTCGCCGCCGCGCAAAGCGGAAAATCGCTGTTTTTGCCGAAACTGCAAGTCAAGAATAAACGCGGCGAATGGCAAACCGTCATCGGCAGCATCGGCATCTCGGTCGGGCGACCGCAAACTCTGGTCGTTGATTTGACCGGCAAATTCTTGTCCGACTCGCGCGAAGTCCGCATCATTACGAATTTCAAAACTTTTTGGGACAAAATCGCGGTTGACACAAGCGAGCAGACGGATGTGAAAACAATTGAAATAAAGCCGTCGCAAGCCGATTTGCGCGAGCGCGGATTTTCCGAAGAAATCAAATACGGCGAAATGATTGCAGCGAATTACGACTCGGTTTTGAATGACGGACGCTGGAAATATTTTTCGGGAAATTTTACAAAAATCGGCGCGGTCAATCTGCTGCTCAAAGCGGTTGACGACGTTTTCGTCATCTCGAAAACCGGCGACGAACTCGTTTTGAGTTTTGAGGCTTTGCCCGAATTACCGCCGAATAAAAAATACACTTTTCTGCTTTACGCCGACGGTTACAGCAAGGAAATGGACATCAATTCCGGTTCGCCCGACACGGTTTTTCCGCTGCCGTTCAAACGGATGAAAAAATATCCATACGCGGCGGACGAGCAGTTTCCGATGACCGAAGAAAAGCGCGGGATTTACGAGGAATACACGACGCGCACGGTGAAAGGTGTTTTACCGCGCATCGAAACATTTTTATTAAAATAGCTTCACGAAATTAACGATTAATTCGTAATTCGTAATTTGAAATTTGTAATTGATTTTATGGAACACATCAGATATTCCGCCGCCGCTTGCCAGACCGACCAGCCGAATCCGGTTGACCGCCGCCGGATGCGCCGCAATACCGACAGAATACTTTCGATGATTGATTCGGCTGTTGCGGGAGCCGCGCCGTTTCTGCCGGTAAAATTAGTTGTTTTTCCCGAATTCGCGCACGCCGCGCCGGTGTTCGCAACCGCTCGGGAATTGATCGAAAAACTCGCCGTCGAAATTCCGAACGAACACACCGAACGACTTCACCAAAAAGCAAAGGAACATAACATCTACATTCAAACCGGCTCGATGCTCGAAGTTGACGCAAAATATAAAAACGCGCTTTTCAACACGACTTGCTTAATCGGACCCGAAGGCATTCTGTATAAATATCGCAAAGTCAATACCTGGATTCCGTATGAAGTTCACACCAGCCCGCACGATATTGAAGGTTACGACGAGCCGCTGTTTCCGGTCGCCGAAACAAAGATTGGACGAATCGGGACGGCGATTTGTTACGATTGGCTATTTCCCGAAGTGCTGCGGCAACTGGCGGCAAACGGCGCGGAAGTTTTAATCAGAGTTTCGGCTTATATGGATCCGTGGAACGCGACCGCGCCGATGGATTGGTGGACGATTATCAACCGCTGCCGCGCCATCGAAAACACGGCTTACGTCGTCGCCGCCAACCAAGCCGCGAGCCTGAAAAATTATCCGCCGTATTCGTGGTCGGGCGGCAGTCAAATCGTTGATTTCGAGGGCAGACTGATTGCCGACGCTTCACCGGGACCAGGCGAGCGAATCGTCGTCGCTCCCGTGGACATCTCCGCACTGCGACACGAAAGAGAAGCGCGGCGCGGGCATTCTTTTCTCGCGCATCTTCGCACCGAGGCTTATCCGGTTTATCAAAAACATTTTTATCCGCCGCAATTAAAAGAAGACGGCGAAGAGATGCTTTCGTATGAAAAAAATAACGTGTTGATTGACGAGTCAAAGCGTCGGATTGATTTCAAGGAATGAACGTCGAAGATAAAGCGGTATTTAATGCAGAAGCCTGCACGAAGTAAGGGCGCAAAACACGGAGCCGACACACTTACTTTGTGCGTGTTTCCGCAATCAAAACTTAAACAATGATTGTTCGTTTAATAAAATTTTTATTCGCTTTTGCTTTCTGTCTCGCGCCTTTTACGATTTACGCGCAAACGCCCGTCACGACGGGCAAATCTTACAGCTCAAATAAAATCGAACGTCCGACGACGACCGCGCCGCAGTTTCCCTCGCCCGTAACTTTTACCGACATTACGGCAAACCAAAATAGATTTTAAACACGAGGCTTCGCCGACCGCGCAAAAATACTTGCTCGAAACGATGGGCGCGGGCACCGCATTGCTCGATTACGACAACGACGGGCGGCTCGACATCTTTTTTACGAACGGCGCGCAACTGCTCGACCCGATGCCGAAAGGCAAAATGCCCGACAAATCAAACCAGAAATTCTGGAATCGTTTGTATCGCCAAAAGTCGGACGGCAGCTTTGAAGACCAGACGGAAAAAGCGGGCGTGAAAGGCGCGGGTTACGGGTTCGGTGTCGCCGTCGCCGATTACGACAAAGACGGTTTCGCCGATTTGTTCGTCACGCACTACGGCGGCGCGACTTTTTACCGTAACAACGGGAACGGCACTTTTGCGGACGCGGGCGCAAAGCTCGGCATTACGGTTGACGGCTGGGCGACGAGCGCGGGATTTTTCGATTACGACCGCGACGGACGACTCGATTTATTCGTGGCGCGTTACGTTGAATGGGATTTTGAAAAGGGCGCGCTTTTTTGCGGCGATTCGCGTCCGGGCTACCGAAGTTAATGTCACCCGGATAATTTCAAAAGCTCGACCTCGCTTTTATTTCACCAGAAACCGGACGGCACTTTTGAAAATGTTTCGGACAAATCGGGCATCACAAAAACGAAGGGAAAAGCACTCGGCGCGGCGTTTGCCGATTTTGACGACGACGGTTGGACGGATGTTTTTGTCGCTAACGATAACAGCGAACAGCAGCTTTTCCGCAATCTCGGCAATGGAAAATTTGAAGACGCGGCGTTATCTGCCGGTGTCGCTTTTGACGACAAAGGAAAATACTTTGCCGGAATGGGCGTTGCCGCCGCCGATTATGACGGCGACGGCAAACAAGACATTATCGCGTTGGAATTAGGAAGAAAGGCTTTAGCCGAATTCAATTAAAAATAAAAATTCCTCGTTGCTTCAGCTAAAATTAGACTGAAGCCATAAGGAATTTTATTTGAAAGAAATTTGGCTAAAGCCGCTTGTGGGTTGCAGTCTTGTCCACTAGCTAAAGCTAGTGGCAATTGAAAAAGTAAAAGTGATAAGCGGTCAGTAAATCACTTTAACCGCTCGTTTTGTTTAAGCGTTAAAAGTTTATTGATGCCGTCAACCGAAAAAGCTTCGGTTTGTCCGTTTGCCCAGAAGACTTCGAGTTTATCAATTTTGGACGCTGCGCCGAGTCCGACGTGAATCGTCTGTTCGTCCTGCGAAGCGTAATTTGCGCCGCTCGTCATATCAAAACGCTGGCGCAGTTTTCCGATTGTTGCGTAAACTGTCGAGCCGACGGCATCTTTCGGCGTTTTTTTTGAAACGTCGCCGACGAGCTTGATTTTCAGCCAATTGTTTTTCACCTCCGAGACGTTTCGCAAAAGCGTCGGCATCGCGCCCGAATTAGCGGTGACGACATCGAGCTTTCCGTCCTGGTCGAAATCGGCAATCGCCATTCCGCGGGCGTTGATTGATAAAGCCAGACCGCTGTTCGGCGCGGCGGCGACTCGTTCAAATCTGATTTGTCCGCCCGTCGGCGGGCGCGTGTTTTTGAACAAAAGCATTTGCTGCGCGAAACTCGTTCCCCACTGAAAGTTATCAACCGCCGGGTAGATATGACCGTTCGCCGCAATGATGTCTTTCCACCCGTCGTTGTCGAAATCAAAAAAGGAAGTTCCCCAACCCAAAAACGGAATGGTCGGCTCGCCGATTCCGGCTGGAAAGGTTACGTCGCTAAAATTTCCTTCGCCGTCGTTCCGGTAGAGCGTGTTTGAGTCGTCGGAGAAATTCGTGATGTGAAAATCAACCCGACCGTCGTTGTCGTAATCTCCGACCGCCAAACCCATTCCGGCTTGCTCGCGCCCGTTTTCGTTAAGCGCGATGCCGGAAGCGTAACCGGTTTCTTCAAACGTGCCGTCGCCTCGATTGATGTAAAGCTGTTTCGGCGTGGAATCGTTGACGACGAGCAAATCCAAATCGCGGTCGTCGTCAACGTCAACGAAAACCGAAGAAAAACCGTAATAATCGCCCGCGTCCGTCACGCCTGCTCTGGCGGAAACGTCTTGAAAAGTGCCGTCCGTTTTCTGATGAAAGAGTTTGTCTTTCGCGCCCTTTAATCCGCGCGGACCGCACATTACCGGCTGACCGCGAAACTGGCAGAAATTTCTGCCCGTAATTCCTTTGTTAAAATCGGCGGGACTCGGCGGCAGGTTTTTCAAATCGAAATCAATATAAGCCGGCACGAACAAATCGAGCCGTCCGTCTTTATCGTAATCGCCGAAGGTCGCGCCGGTGTGCCAGCCTTTGATTGCCAGCCCGACTTTTTCGGCGACATCGGTGAATGTGCCGTTGCCGTTGTTACGGTAAAGCCTCGAAGTGCCGTAATTGCCGACGAATAAATCGGCAAAGCCGTCGTTGTCGTAATCGCCGACGGCGACTCCCATTCCCCAACGCTGATTGGCGAGACCGGATTTTTCCGTGACATCTTCAAATTTCCAATTGCCCAAATTTTTAAAAAGCACTGACTTGGCGGCTTTCTCTTTGCCGAGTTCGGCGTTGATGGTCGAGCCGTTAAGAAAGAAAATGTCCGGCTTGCCGTCGTTGTCATAGTCGAAAACGGCGACCGTGCAGGCGGTTGATTCGAGGATGTAATTTTTCTCCGCGCCGCCGGAAACGCACCGGAAATTTTTAAGCGCGGTTTGCACCGTTAAATCTTCAAAAATCTTCACGGCTTTCGCGTCAACGATTCCGGTCGTGCGTCTGGAAGTATAAGTTTTCGCTTCGCCGGTCGAGGAGCCGCCCATTTGTTTTTCCTGGGTGAAAACGCAATTCACGAGGCTTAAAATTAAAATTACGTAAAATAATGATTTTTTCATTTATCTTTTCAATGCTTATTAAAATTTCGACAAAAATTAGAAGGTCGCCGCTATCAGATTAAACAAGTATTGCCAATCGCTTCAAGTAACAAGAACTCCAATTATTAAAAAATGACCCGAGTTAGTTGAGGTCAGTCAAGTTATATTTTGAAGAATTAACTTTTTTTTCACCTCAACCGGCTTTTTTTCAATGAATGCTGCTAAATTTCGTTGACAGAATAATACGAAGGTTTTCGCTTTACCCAGGGCGTTAATTCTTTGCAAAGCGTTCCGACAGTGAGAATGAGAACCGGAGATTTCGGCGAACTGCTGACCGACCCGTATGTTTTGTCAACGACCGGCGCAATCAGACTTTATGACCCGCGCCAACCGATAGAAACGAGAGACCTCATTCCGGGCAATCGTTTGGATTTGGTCACCAGTATAATCGGCGGACGATGTCTTCTCGATCCAGCCGGGTTGGCAATTCTGGGATTTTATCCGCTGCCGACTCGTGCGGGCGTTCATAACAACTATGAATCAACCATCGCCGTGCCTGCGACTTCAAACCAATATCAGATTAAAACCGATTTTAATTTATCGGATAAACAACACTTAAATTTCAGTTTCTCTAATCGCCTTAACGAACGATTCGCCGGCGATCCGCCGCTTCTGCCGCTGCCATACGTGCAGGCATTCGGTTCATTTCAGCAAACTTTTAAAACTTATGTGAATCAATACTAAAAAAGGCAGACTGCACAGATTCGATAGAATGAATTTGTGGAAAACAAACTAATCGAAATTTACTTGCTCGTCTGCCATATCTACGATATGAACAAACATCTTCATTTGCAAGAAAACCGCAACCGAGTGCCGACTCTTTCAGTTCCCGAACTGATGACTATTTATCTGTTCGGACAACTGAACGGGCATTTCAAAAAGCGACATATTTACGACTTTATCAACCATTATTGGAGAGAGTGCTTTCCTGCTCTGCCCTCGTATCAAACCTTTTCACGCCGCTTGAATCTGCTGGAAAATCATTTTCAAACCTTCTTCGGCGACTTGCTTGAGCAGATTCAACCGGGCGACCGACATTGCTCACTCGACCACCTGGTTGATTCGATGCCCGTGATGCTCGCCTCCGGCAGCAAATCAAAACGCGCTCGTGTCGCTCGTCAGATTGCCAACACGGGTTTTTGCGCCACTAAACAAATGCACTTTCACGGCGTTCGTCTGCATTTGATTGCTCGAGCGCAGCCTGAAAGATTACCGACTCCGACTCATCTCTGGCTGGAGCGAGCCGCGACCCACGATTTGACGGCGTTGCGCGCTCAATCG
>Ga0136640_10000482_pt1 | contig 15265 bp, 19 predicted proteins | sample AntDrymUQ8642106_2_FD_105498 | JGI IMG/M metagenome (GOLD analysis project Ga0136640, IMG submission 105498) | Polar desert sand microbial communities from Dry Valleys, Antarctica - metaG UQ864 (21.06) | ecosystem: Environmental > Terrestrial > Soil > Desert | place: Antarctica: Dry Valley...
CCGATCCACCGACGACCCCCGACCCGCCCACCACCAAACCCACCGATCCACCGACGACTCCCGACCCGCCCATTCCCAGGCCGACCGATCCACCGGAGGCTGGACCGTAGGGTGTTCCGGCGGGACACTGTTGACGGCGTGGAAGCTGTTCTACTGAGCTGCCTGGGCATGATCCAGCGCCGGGCGGCCCTTGTAGGGCGCGACGTCGACCCGCTCGCTTCGATCCACCTGCAACTCGAGCCCATAGGTCCGGGCGTCATCGCGAAAAAGGCTCACGCCGGGAGACCCGTCCAACGCCCGCAGCAGCGCCGCCTCATCGCCGACGGCCTCGATCACGTAGGGCGGGGCGTACGGCACCTGCTCGATGACAACGGTGTTGCCCACGCACTTGACGGCGGTCGTCGACACAAGCCGCTGGCCCTGCAGCGAGACGGCCACCGCACCACCGCGCCACAACGCGTTCACGAACGCCTGGATGTCTTGCTGGTGGACGACGAGGGTGTTGTCGTCGACGCGGTCTGGCAAGCGGTCGGCGGGCGCGTCGTCCAGGGTGACGACCAGGCCGGGGCCAGAGACGGGGGTGAGCCCGGCAACGCCCTCTAGGGCCGCGACCTGCCGGCGGAGGTCCCGGACCGCTTCGTCGTCCACCGCGGCGCCAAGCCGGTCGACGTCGACCTGCACGTCATCCACGCGCTCGACAAGGTCGTCCACAGTGCGCGCCCGGTCACTGACCAGCGTCTGCAGGTCGGCGCCACTGGGCCGCAGGTCGGCGCCGTCGCTGTTCACCGCACTAGCAACGAACAACAACCCCGCAAGCCCCATGGTCAGCGGGACGGCCGCCCGCCAGGGACCTGCTCGTGTCGGCATCGACTCGCCACCTCCTCGACTGCTGAGCCGTGCCGTCTAGGCTAGCCAGGTCCGCCGACCCCAACTCAGTCCGCCGAGGTGTCCGGTGCCCAGTTCACCGCTTCGCAAGAATAAGCAACCCACCGAGACCAAGCCGGGTCGAGCGCAAGCCAGCGGTCCAGGTCTAGTGAAGCGCTATGCCGCTCCGGTGATGGTCACCCTCTGGCTGCTTGGGCTGATCTGGGTCGTCGTGTTCTACATCGCGGGCAACCAGATCCCCGGGATGGCCGAGCTGGGCAACTGGAACCTGCTGATCGGCATGGGCCTGATAGCAGCCGGTTTCATCTTCGCCACCCAGTGGGAATGACAACGCTGTAACTATCCACAGCGGTTGTCCCCAATGTGGAAAGCCGCTCAGAGCAGCGCGTGTACAGCAACACCCAGGATCAGAGCAGTCCAAAGAGCGCCGAACGCCGCGGGATGGGCCAGACGACGCCAGGCCCGTGGGGTGTAGGCCAGCAGCGCACCCAATGACACCCCGACCAGCAGCCCGCCCAGGTGTGCCTGCCAGCTGATGTTGGGCACAGCGAAGGTGATGACCAGGTTGATCCCGAGGACCATCACCAGCGACGAGATGTCATAGCCGCGGGAGCGCAGCAACACGATCGCGGCACCGAAGATGCCGAAGACGGCGCCCGAGGCGCCGACGGTCGGGATGCGCGGATCCCCAAGCCAAAGCACCGCCACGGACCCGGCGAGACCGGTCGTCAAATAGATGCCAACCAGACGCAGCTGACCGACCAGTCGCTCCAGCGGCGGCCCCAGCACGTACAAGGCAAACATGTTGAACGCGATGTGCAGCACCTGCACATGCAGGAACGCTGACGTCAGCAAGCGCCACCAGGCACCGTCATCGACCCCGGTGAGGCCGAACAGCGGCCGCGACTGTGTCAGCATGAACGACTGCTGATAGAACTCGCTGGCGCTGCCACCAGTGGCCAACACCAGCACGAATACGGCCAGGTTCACGCCGATCAGCACAAGCGTTGCGCGGCCCGGCGATCTGGGGACCCGCCCTCCCGCTGCCGTGCGAGGGGCCCGCTGACCCTGCTCTGCTGCCGCGACGCAGTCCGGGCAGTGGAAGCCCACCGAGGCTGGCCGCATGCAGTCCGGGCAGATCGGCCGACCGCAGCGCTGACAGCTGATCCAGGTCTCCCGGTCGGCGTGCCGGTAGCAGCGGGGGGCGGCCTGTTCGGGCCCGGGCGTGGCGCTCACGTCGGTCAGGAGTTACGGCGCTCGATGTCGAGGCGTTCGATCACCACTGGGTCGACCGGCCTGTCCTGCCGGTCCGTCTGCGTGGTGGCGATCTCGTCGACGACAGCACGGCTGTCGTCGCCATCGACCTCCCCAAAGATCGTGTGCTTGCGGTTGAGCCACGACGTCGCCTGCACGGTGATGAAGAACTGCGAGCCGTTGGTGCCCGGTCCGGCGTTGGCCATGGCCAACAGGTACGGCCGGTCGAAACCGAGCTCGGGGTGGAACTCGTCCTTGAACGTGTAACCGGGTCCGCCGGTGCCGGTGCCGAGCGGGTCGCCACCTTGGATCATGAAGCTGTCGATGACTCGGTGGAAGCTCAACCCGTCGTAGAAGCGGTCGGTGCGCTGCTCTCGGGTCTTGGGGTCGGTCCACTCCTTGGTGCCCTCGGCCAGCCCGACGAAGTTCTGCACCGTTGTCGGCGCATGGTCGGGGAACAGCCGGATGACGACGTCTCCTCTGGTGGTGTGCAAGGTGGCATACAGGGACTCGGCCACAAGGGCTCCTCTCACGCTTCGGGAAGGACGCCCGTGCGGTTGGCTACCGGCATCCGCGTCGATCTTACGGGCCGGTGCGAGCACCCCGATGTGACATCCAGGCTCGGGCACGAAAGCATGAGGGGCTGAACGGCCGAACGCCCCGGTCGTACGATGTCTAGGTCCCGCTGCTGGAGGTAGCCCCATGCATATCCGCCGCAAGTCCACCCCGACAGAGCACGCACTCGCCAGCGCACGAGTCACCGCCAAGGATCTGGGCAACCGAGCGGGCGAGACGGCCCAGCAGTGGACCGAGCGGGCGCAGACCACGGTGGTGCCGGCGGTGGAGCAGGCGGCCCGCACGGCGTCGGAGCGGATGCGTAACGACGTGCAGCCCGCCGTGGCCGCCGCAGCCGGCACTGTCGCCGCCAGCGCGACCGTGGCCGCTGAAGCTGCCCGCGAAGAGGCCCGGCTGCGCAGCAAGGACGCCCGTGAGCGGGGCCAGCAGGCACTGAAAGACGCCGAAAAGCGCACCCGCAAGACACGCAAGGAGGCCCGCAAACGTGGCCTCTTGGCGGCAGACCGGGCACGCACTGCTGTCGGCCTGCAGCCGTCGAAGCCGGAGCGTCACTGGCTGCGCAACATTGCGATCGCCCTCGGTCTGATCGGGGTGGCCGCGTTCGTTGCCAGCAAGGCCGGCTCGACAACTCCGGAGCCGGTGCGGATCCCCACCACACCGACGCCACACGCTCCCGGCGCGAACGGGGCGCCTGCGGCTGTTGTGGTTGATGAGGAGCCACTCGTGGACCCGGTCGCCGACACCGACGACAAGCTCGAGGTGGTGGCTGAGCCGCTTGCGGACCCCGCCGACCCGATCGTCGGGACCTCCGAGGCCGCCGAGGCTGGCGATGATGCGGATGCTAGCGAGGGTAAGAAGAGCTGACCTGCAGGTCACGCGTGCGGGCTGTGGCCCGCCGTTCGGCGACAAAGCTCGCCACCGGGACGGTTCCCAGCAGCAGGGTGCCGACCGTGAACGGAATGCTCCAGCGGGCCTGTCTGGCCAGCAGCGCCGCGGCCACCAAGAACACCATGTAGAGCCATCCGTGGGCCACCCCGAGATAGGTGGTGATCCACTCGCCGACCTCCTGCGGGCCGGTGCCAGGGGTCGCCAGGTACTTCAGCGGCACACCCACCAACACCAGCACGATCAACAACACACCCACCAGGTTGGCCATCACCCGATAGCGGGTCAGCGCGGCATTCACGTCGGTGAGGCTACCTGTGCTGCCTCTGCCTGCTCGCGTGCCGTGGCCAACCGGTCAGCGCACATCCGCGACCACAGCACCACCGCGAATGCGCCGAAGAGCCACCACTGCGCCGCATAGGCAAGGTTGCGCAGCCCGGCGCTCCACGATGGCCCGGCCGAGGTCGGCGAGACCAGCCGCAGTTCCCTGGCCGGATCACCCGGCAGGGCCTCCGCACGCAGCAGGTACGCGCCGTACAGGTCCCCGTCAGTCTCACCCACCAGCGAGGGAATCCGCACCGCTGACACCACTCGCTGCTCCGACACCGCCCCCGAACCGTCTTCGCCGGGCTGCAGAACGCCAACCTCCCGCACCCGACCAGCGGGCACCGGTGGTAGCGGTGCCGACTGCGCGCTCCATCCGCGCACCACCAGCAGGCTCGACCCGGTGGCGTCGATGCGCAAGGGGCTCAACACCCAATAACCCGCCGGCCGATCGCCGGGCGGACGCGCCACCAGGAACTGTTCCTCGGCCGGCGCGTAGCGGCCCTCGGCAATCACCGGGACCCCGACGTCGTCGCCCGCAGGCGCTTCGTCAGGCCCGAGCACCTCTGGCAGCGCCACGGCCGGGCGTTGACTCCGCTCTTGAGAATCGTCGGCCTGGGCTGACTGCCATGCGTCGAACTGCCACCACCCCAGCAGTCCGGTGCCGACCAGCGAGAAGACCAGCAGGAGGTGCAGGGCGAGCATCTCGGGGGCGCGCAGCGGCGCCCAGCCGATCGCGTCAGGCCGTGAACGGGACGAGGTCGGCATACAGCGGGAACGCCTCGGCCAGCGTGCTGACCCGAGTGCGCAGTGCGCCCAGGTGGTCGTCGGACAGGTCGGCGCGCAGCGCGGCGGCGATGATGTCGCCGACCTCGGTGAACTCCGCAGCCGCGAAGCCGCGGGTCGCGAGCGCGGGCGTGCCGATCCGCAGCCCCGAGGTCACCATCGGCGGCCGCGGGTCGAACGGCACAGCATTGCGGTTGACGGTGATGCCGATGTCGTGCAGCCGGTCCTCGGCCTGCTTGCCGTCGAGCTCGCAGTTGCGTAGGTCGACCAGCACCAGATGCACGTCGGTGCCGCCGGTCAGCACCGCAACGCCGGCATCAGCCATGTCGGGTTGACTCAGCCGGTCGGCGATCAGTCGGGCGCCCTCGAGTGTGCGTCGCTGCCGGTCGGCGAACTCCTCGGTGGCGGCCGCCTTGAATGCCACTGCCTTCGCCGCGATCACATGCTCGAGCGGGCCACCCTGCTGGCCCGGGAAGACACCGGACTGGAACTTCTTCGCCAGATCGTCGCGATTGGTCAAGATGATGCCGCCGCGGGGGCCGCAGAGCGTCTTATGGGTGGTCGAGGTGACCACGTCGGCGTGCGGCAGCGGGCTGGGGTGCAGACCCACGGCGACCAGACCGGCGAAGTGCGCCATGTCCACCATCAACGCGGCGCCCACCTCGTCGGCAATCTGCCGGAACGCCGCAAAGTCGAGCTGACGGGGGTAGGCGGACCAGCCCGCGATGATCAGCTTCGGCTGGTGCTCCTTGGCCAGCGACAACACCTCGTCCATGTCGACGGTAGAGGTGTCCTCACGCACGTGGTAAGCGGCGACCGTGTAGAGCTTGCCGGAGAAATTGAGCCGCATGCCGTGAGTGAGATGACCCCCGTGCGCCAGGTCGAGACCCAGGATCGTGTCCCCGGGGGTGAGCAGCGCCTGCATCGCGGCGGCGTTGGCCTGTGCGCCCGAGTGCGGCTGCACGTTGGCGTAGGCGGCGCCGAACAGTGCCTTGAGCCGCTCGATGGCGAGAGTCTCGGTGACGTCGACATGCTCGCAGCCGCCGTAGTACCGCTTGCCCGGATATCCCTCGGCGTACTTGTTGGTGAGCACGCTGCCCTGGGCCTGCAGCACCGCCACCGGGGCGAAGTTCTCACTGGCAATCATCTCCAGCGTGGTCTGCTGGCGGCGCAACTCAGCGTCGACAGCCGCTGCGACCTCGGGGTCGAACTCGGCCAACGACTGGCCATGCGCAGTGTCGGGGTGGTGGGCCATGGGTCCCTCCGGTGAACGGGTCTGGCTGCCGGGTCGAACACCACCCATGCTCTCACCCCTGGCCGACAATCCCTACCGGACGGTTACCAGGCCGTGCGGTCGTGTCACCAGGTGCGTGCTGCCTCGGCTTCGATCGTGGTGTCGGTGCCGTGACCGGTGTGCACCACGGTGTCCGGCGGCAGGATGAACAGCCGCTCGCGGATGGACGCCTCGATCGTCGGGCGGTCGGAGTAGGAGCGTCCGGTGGCTCCGGGACCGCCGTCGAACAGGGTGTCGCCGCTGAACAGCACCCCCAGCGCTGGGGCGTACAGGCAGGTGCTGCCCGGGGAGTGCCCCGGCGTGTGCAGGGCGCTCAGGTCGACCCCGCCGACACTGACGATTGTCCCCTCGGACAGGTCGTGCTGCGGCCCCTCGGAGTAGAGCACGTCCCACAACATGCGGTCGTCGGGGTGTAGCCATGCCGGCGCTCCAGTACCCTGCTGCAACGCACCAGCGGCATCGATGTGGTCGTCGTGGGCGTGGGTGAGCACCAAGGCGACGACCTTGCGGTCGCCGACTGCAGCGATGATCGCGTCGGCGTCGTGCGCGGCATCGATGACGACTACCTGCGCGTCGTCGCCGACGATCCATACGTTGTTGTCGACGTCGAAGGTCTCACCGTCCAGTGAGAATGTGCCCGAGGTGACGACCTTCTCGATGGTGACATTTTTGGCCATGTCCGCACGTTAGCCAATGCGCTGGCCGGAGACGACCCGGGAGGTCGCCCGGGATGGCCAGGAGACCAACTGTTCGAGCGGGCCGCGAGCGTGCCACGACCTCCAGGCCATGGCCACCGCCACCGTCACTGCCACGTGCAGGACGTACAGCTGCTCGGGGTCATCGGGCCCATAGCCCTGAGCCAGCGCCACCACGTGCGCGCTGTACAGGGTCAGCGTCATGCTGCCGACCCGGGTCAGCGGCAGCAGCAGTCGGCTGGCGTGGCCGGCGACGAGCAGCAGCGCCCCCAGCAGCAGCAACGCGGTGCCGCTGGTGTGTGCGAGATCGAGCGGGGTGCCAGAGTGCGGCGAGTCCACCGCCAGCCACCACCAGGTGTCGGTGGGTACGGTGCCGCTGAACGACACCTCGTCGGCGTTGCTGGGCAACAGACCGCTGCCGACGCCCCTGCCCACCAGCCACTGTGAGATCAGCGCACTGCCGACAGCAAGCATCGCACCGGCCCCGGCCAGACCGGCGGCGACCCGGTCGGAGGTGAGTCGCAGTCGCCCCACGGCGAGGCCAAGGCACAGGTATGTCGTCCATCCGAACACCGGGTAGTACCCGGTCAGCGCAACCTCCGCTGCCAGCCTGCCGGGCTCTGCCAGATCGCTGACGGCGGGGCTGGGGCCCCGCTTGGGCGCCATGCTTGTGCGCAGCAGTTGCGAGGCAACCGGTGTGAGCAGGCAGAACGCTGCGGCGATAGCGGTGAGCGCCGGCGCCCGCAGGGCGAGCAGTGGGACGGCGAGGATGAACAACACCGCGTAGTAGGTGAGGATCACCGCAACTCCGGAGTCGAGCTCACCGAGGATCAGCCCGAGCACACCGATGAGCACACACCGCACGGTCAGCCCCGCCCCGGCGCCCACCCAGGCGACCGATCGAAGCGGTGCCCCCCGCGCGTACGCCAGGCTCAACGCGACGCCTGCGAGCACCGCGAATGCGGCCGACGCACGGCCGCGGGCGATCGTGTCGGTGATGGTGACGGCACCGTCGGCGTCGGTGCCCGGCAGCACGTGGACGGCCATCATCGCGACTAGCGCGACCCCCCTGGCGGCATCCACCGACGCCAGCCGTTCGACGCTGCGTGGCGACGTCTCCGGAAGACCCCCGGCGCCCCCGGTGCTGCTCAGAGCATGACCACCGAGCGCAGCACCTCACCGCGGTGCATCTTGTCGAACGCGGCCTCCACGTCGTTCAGACCGATGGTCTCGGACACGAACGCGTCCAGGTCGAGCCTGCCTTGCTGATAGAGGTCGACGAGCATCGGGAAGTCCCGCTCGGGCAGGCAGTCGCCGTACCAGCTGGACTTCAGCGCGCCACCTCGACCGAACACGTCCAGCAGCGGCAGCTCCACGGTCATGTCTGGTGTCGGCACACCGACTAGCACGACGGTGCCGGCAAGGTCGCGGGCATAGAAGGCCTGCGTCCACGTCTCCGGTCGACCGACCGCGTCGATCACCACGTCGGCTCCGAAGCCTCCGGTGAGCTGCTGGATGGCTTGCACGACATCGCCGGCCGACGCGTCCACAGTCTCGGTGGCACCGAGCCCCTCGGCCCACCGCAACTTTTTCGCATCGAAGTCGACGGCGATGATCGTGGACGCGCCGGCCAGGCGTGCCCCGGCGATGGCCGCATTGCCGACCCCACCGCAGCCGATAACCGCGACGCTGTCGCCGCGGGTCACACCCCCGGTGTTGATGGCGGCGCCCAGGCCTGCCATCACCCCACAGCCGAGCAGCCCGGCGGCGGCCGGTGAGGCGGCCGGGTCGACTTTGGTGCACTGCCCGGCGTGCACCAGCGTCTTGTCCGCAAAGGCCCCGATGCCCAGCGCCGGTGACAGCGCGGTGCCATCGGAAAGCCGCATCGGCTGGGCAGCATTGTGGGTAGCAAAGCAGTACCACGGCCGGCCCCGCTTACACGCCCGGCAGCTGCCGCAGACCGCGCGCCAGTTCAGCACCACGAAGTCGCCGACGCCGACGTCGACCACCCCGTCACCCACCTGCTCAACCACACCTGCCGCCTCGTGGCCCAGCAGGAATGGGAACTCGTCGTTGATGCCGCCCTCGCGGTAGTGCAGATCGGTGTGGCACACCCCGCATGCCTGCACGGCGACGACCACCTCACCAGGCCCCGGGTCGGGCACCTCGACCTGCTCAACACTGACCGGCTCGCCCTTAGCCCGGGCGACTACTCCTCTGACTGTCTGCGGCATGGCCCGACGATAGCGCCGGTGTCCAGCCGGGGTGCGGTCGTGTCAGGGTTGGTTATGGCAGCGATCGCTGAAAGCCTCACCCGGCTGGACGCCGGGGTGTCCTGGACGACGATCGTCAGTGCCACCGATACACGCCCCGGTTGGATACGGTGCAGCGATCTGCTGGTTGATCCCGCCCGGCTCGTCGGCTGGCAGCGCGACGCCGCCGCCGCGTACGCCGGCGACGACGACCCCCTCGCCGGCAACTCCGGCCTGCTCACCGGTCAGGGCCTGGTGTTGGACTGGTACCTCGCCGCCGTCGTGTTGCCCGCTGTCGGCGTCTTCCACCTTGACCGCAGGGTGCTGGACCCGAGCCCGGAGCGTCTGTGGCTGTTTTCCGCCGTCCCTGGCTCGCCTGTCGCTGCCACCGCCGTCACCTCGACCGACTTCTCCTGCCTGCCCGACGACCCAGCCGCCCGCGAGCCCGCCGCGCGGGTGGTCGCCGACTTGCCGGCGTTGGCGACCCTGCTGCGTACAGACCTCGTCGACCACGCGCGTCGGGCGTTGCAGGTGTACGCACCGACCACCCGCATCGGCCGCCGCGGGCTTTGGGCGGCAGTGACCGATGCGATCGATGTGGCGTTCCTGACCGGCGGTTGGATCAGCCAGGACATCCCGCGGGCAGCTTCCGACGCTCACCTGATGCTCGGGCACACTCCGCCGCTGGTCGGCGGTTCCACCCTGCACCAGATCGTCGACGAGCGAGGTCGGTCGCACTGGACCCGGCGGCGCTACAGCTGTTGCTACCTTTACCGGGTTCCGCGGACAGCGCCGTGTGTCACCTGTCCGCGGGTGGCTGAGTGGGAGCGTCGCCGGCAGGCGACGAGTTGGTGACTGTTTCACTCGCGCTGCTCAGCCATGACGGGATACCCGGCGTTGACAACTCGGTCAGCCGTTCCCCGCGGGCTACGGCGTCGACCAGCAGCCGGGCGACGGAGTGCGCTTTGATGTTTGCGCCACGAGACCAGCGAACAAGCACGGCGAATGCGCGGTCGTCGTCAAGCCCAAAGCGCAGCATCAGCATGCCCTTGGCCTGCTCGGATCGGGGCCCGGGTCTGCATCGCCTGCCGCAGCTGCACGACCTCCAGCCGCGTCGACGCAAACTCGTCGGCCCACTCCACTGCCTGGATGTTCCCGTCGATCACCCCGGGGCTCAGGGGCTTAATAGTGTCGGTCATACCTGCCCTTACGCGCGCTGCGTGCGGCCACGTCGAACAGCCGCGGGCTGCATTCCCAACCGCGTGGAACTATAGCGAGCGGTTGAAGGTCGGCGGGTCGGCCGGTGGTTGACCGGTCAGCCGGGAGATCAGCTCGGCCGCCACCTCGCGTAGCTTGCGGTTGCTGTTCTGTGAGCGAGCGCGCAGCAGCGCGAAGGCCTCATCGGCCGAGCATCGCTGCTGGCCCATCAGCACCCCAAGGGCCTGGTCGATGACCGAGCGGGACGCCAGCGCATGCTCCAACTGGGCCGACAGCTCGGCTTGCGAAGCTTGGCGCATCATCAACGTCAGCGCGGTGGAGGCCTGGGCGGCGAACACCTCGGCGTGCTGACGTTCGCGGCCGTTGAAGGCGTTCGCGGCAGCGTAGCCATAGAGGTTCAGCGCACCGGTGGTCGTTCTGTCGACGACCAACGGCAGGCTCAGCGAACACCGCACGCCGTGCGCAAAGGCGGCTGCGGCGTAGCCACCCCACCGTCCCTCGCTTGCCTGGTCGGTGACTTCCACCACCTCGCCGGTCCGCAGGGCCTGCAGGCAGGGCCCCTGCTGCTCCTCGTACTGCGTCTCGTCGACGGCAGCGGCCCGCTCGTCACTGCTGGCCACCGTGTACGGCTGGCCGTCTCGGCGCACGGTGATGCCGCACGAGGCGGGCGGTTCGATGACGTGGGCTGCCAACCGGGCCAGCTCGTCCAGGAATGTCTGCACACTCTCGGTGGTGAGCAACAACGCCTGCACGTCACCGAATATGCTCAGCGCTGAGTCGTCGCGGCGATCCTCGCCACTCATCAGCGGACCGATCCGGACCGTGGAGAGGTCCTATTGGTGTACGCCGAGGACGAGTAGCTCTGGTCAGCAATGCTCGAAGAGCCGCCGGTGGGCCGATCATACTCCTGTGCTGTGCGGCCGACTGACAGTCAATCAGCCAGCCGAGCCAAGCACACCGGTCTGTTCGATCAAGCGCCACACCTCATCGGCACGTGAGGTGGCGAAGCTGGCCGTGTAATGGTGGTCGTCGCGCCACACGATCTCGCTGTCCACCACCGGCGCGCACACCGGCGACGAGGGGCAGAAGGCCGGATTCAGGTTGGCGGTGTACACCTCCGGCGAAGCGGCAGCGGCGGTGAGGAAGAAGGCGTCACTGGGAGCTGTTTCGACGGGCACCGGCACCGCACATTCCGCTGCTTGCGCCGCTGCTGCCAGGCAGTCTGAGGCGTGGAAAGTGTCGGGCACCACCATCCGTTCGATGAGCAGGGGACGAGCCCCTTGCTCGACGATGGTTTGCACGGTCTGCTCGGTGGACTCCCAGGTGGCGGCCGCGAGTGGCTGGTCCTGCCCATCGCGGCGTCGCACGATGTCGGACCAGGCCCCGACGTCGTCGCGGGGGCGCTGGACCAAGATCACCACGTCCGGTTTGAGCTGCGGCAGCGCCTGCTCGTACCAGTCTCGGCGGGCGCCGGTGCAACGCTGCTCTCGGTTGCCCGAAGCCTCGACGTTGTAGAGGTTCTGCTGCCACATGCAGCCGACCAAGATGTTCGTCGACAGCGTCAGGTCGTGCTTCTCGGCCAGCGCGCCGAACATGCCGGTGAGCATCCGTGCCTGGCTGTCGCCGACGACGAGCAGGTGCGGTCCCGACCCCTCGCGCACGATGCACCGGTCGGCGTCGTCTGCCGGGCAGGTCTTCTGTGGGCCCCGGTCCTTGGCAACCGCCTGCCAGTCGATGTCGTCCGGCACCTGCTCCATCTCGCCCTCGGCGGTCCCCTCCGTGCCGCTTGCAGCGACGCCGGCGATGCCTCCGGCGGGAGCTGCGAGCACCGGCCGCCGATCTGCCTCAAGCGTCACCGGCACGACCACAACGGCGACCAGCACGCTGGCTGCCAACCCCGCCACCGCCACCTGCCAGGTGAAGGGGGACAGCGCCGGTGAGCGGCGGACGGGCATCTCCATCAGCTCATACGACAGCGCGGCGAGTGCAGTCGCGAGCACCGTCGCAGCCACCGCGACCACCGCTGCGTTCACCACCAGGACGGTCTCGAGCAGCACGATGACCGGCCAGTGCCACAAGTACGTCCCGTAGGACACCCGCCCGAGGAACACCGGCGCCTTACGTGACAGTGCCCGGGCGATCGGAGTGCGGTCGTGCCGGACCAAGCCGACCAGCAACAGCACCGAGACCACCGTGGCGGCGATTCCCCGGGTCGAGGGAGTCAAGTCCAGCAGCCCGCTGCCCAACAGAAGCAGACCGAGAAGCCCCACCAAGGTCGCGAGTGCGGCTGGGGGGCCGCCGCGCGGCGCACGCCCCGGACGACCTTGCAGGATGGCGGCCAGCAGTGCGCCGGCCAACAGCTGGTAAAGCCGTGCATCGGTGCCGTAGTAGGCGTGCACGGGGTCCGTCTGCGCCCACACCAGCTGTGCGGTCAGTGACAGCGCCAGCAGCAGGCCGAGGGTCGTGACAAGCAGCGCGCGAGGGTGCCGCTTCACCCGGGCCAAGCCCACGAGCAGCAGCGGGAAGAGCAGATAGAACTGTTCCTCGATCGCCAGCGACCAGAAGTGCAGGAAGGGGCTCTCGGCCACGTCGGTGGCGAAGTAGTCGGTCGACCGGCCGAGGAAGTGCCAGTTGGCGACGTACAACAGCGAACTCTGCGCATCGGCCACCAGCGGCAGCCGATGCACCACGGACGTGACCAGCAAGAAGGTCAGGCTGGTCACGATGATGACGACAAGTGCCGCTGGCAGCAGCCGGCGAACGCGCCGAGCATAGAAGCGGCCGATCTGCAGTCTGCCGGTGTCGGCTATCTCGGTCAGGATGACCGTCGAGACCAAGAACCCGGACAGCACGAAGAACAGGTCAACACCGATGAAGCCGCCGCCCAGCCAGCCGAGCCCAGCGTGGAACAGCAACACCATGTAGACGGCTATGGATCGCAACCCGTCCAGGGCAGGGTGATGGGACCGGGTCATGAGCACCGATGCTACGGAGAGTCAGCCCCTGATCACCGCCGACAGGCCGCAGGTGCTGGCAGGTGCCCTCAAACTGGGGTGGCGGACACCAAGTGGTCAATTCCGACACTCCCAGGCGCGTGTTGGCTGTCGGCTGTGACCACTTGCGGCAGCAAACCGGCCGCCCCGGTCAGCCAACGAGGGCCAGCACGTCGGCGGGCGTCACGACCTCGGTGTCACAGTCCCCGCTACGTACGGGTTGGCCAGCGACGGTCTGCAGGGGCACCACCCCAGCCCATGCCCCTGCCGCGACATCGGCGGCGTCGTCGTACGGGTCTCCGGCGCGCTCCTGCACCGACGACTCGTCCGTGCAGCGACAGCGCCAGCACGACGGTGGCGGCGAGCTCCTTGCGGCTGTGCGCCCGCAGCGTCCGCGCGCGACCCGGCACGACGTTGTCGACGATCAGGTCGAGCGCGCGGACCTTCTCTGCCGGGTCGTCGACCAGCCGCGGCAGCGCGATGACGACCGCGCTGCGGTAGTTCATCGAGTGGTGGAAGCCGCTGCGGGCCAGCACGAGGCCGTCCAGCAACGTCACAGTGGCGCACACAGTCTGGCTCGGCGCCTGCACCAGGCTGCGCGCGGCGACTGACCCGTGCTCCAGAGGAGGTACTGATCACCGCCGGCACCACACACGGCATGACCCTCGCGCTGCAGCACCTGTGGGCACCCGGCGCCACCGTGGCCATCGAAGACCCCGGCTATCGGGCCGCGGCAGCAGCCGCAGAGCGCTGCGGTTGGACGGTCTGGGACACGCCGGTCGACGACCGGGGGTTTCGCGTCGACCGGTTGGGTGTGGCGCCGACCAGCACACGCGCCTACTACGTGACCGCATCACACCAGCATCCGCTCGGTGGCCTGTTGCCGGTGCCGCGGCGCCTCGAACTGCTCGCCTAGGCCACGCGTCGGGACGCGGTTGTCTTCGAGGACGACTACGACTCCGAGTTCCGTTATGACGTGGCGCCGTTGCCGGCCCTGGCGCAACTCGACCCGGCCCGCGTCATCTATCTGGGGACAGTTGCCAAGACTCTCGGCGCGGGCATGCGGCTGGGGTGGCTGGTGGCGCCAGCAGACTTGATCGCCGAGCTTGCTGAGCGTCGGCGCCGGGTGCACGACCACCCACCCTGGCCGTTGCAGCGGGCGCTGCTGTGCCTGTTGCGTGATGGTGAGTGGGACCGGGTGGTGCGACAGGCCAAGCGCCGGTATCGCCATCGCGCCACTCAGGTGCAGGAACGGCTCGGTGTCTATGGTCGGCTGCTCGGGCTGGAGGTGGGCATGCACGCCACGTTGTTGCTGCCTACCAAGGTCGCTGCGGCCGTCGCTGCGGACGCCGCCGCTGCCGGGGTCGACGTGCCTTTGCTCGCTGGACACGCCCGCAGCGCAGAGGTGCAGGCGGGTCCGTACGCGTCCGGGCTGGTCATCGGCTATGCCCGGGTGTCGGACGCTGACCTGCATCGAGGCCTCGGCGTGCTGGAATCCGGCCTGGCCCGACGGACCGCCAACTGACCGACCGGCACGCGTGCTGAGGGCGGTTCGACGATCCGGTCCAGCGGTGGAGACGAAGGGACTCGAACCCTCAACCCCCGCCTTGCAAAGGAAGTGCAGGTCACCGGCGGTTTGCCGCCTGGGTGCAAGGCCGCGCGTCCCGCTGCTCGTCTATCCGTGAGCGGACGCGAGTGTCATCGGTTAGCCGTGCGATCTGGCAGGAATCTGGCACGGACGCCGGCGACCTCGGGGGTGTCGATCCGGTGATGACGGTGCACAAGCTGTCGGCTGGGGATGGTTACCGGTATCTGACCCGCCAGGTCGCCTCGGCCGACCAGCGGCGCGGGGGTGCGGGTTTGGCGGGCTACTACACCGCGACGGGGACCCCGCCGGGGCGGTGGCTCGGGGCGGGTGGGGCCGACCTGGGGCTGTCCGGGCAGGTGTCGGAGCGACAGATGGTGGCGCTGTTCGGGAAGGGGATGCATCCTGACGCCGAGCAGATCGTCGCCGCGGAGCAGGCGTTGGGGTCGTCGCCGCGACAGGCCGAGCGGGTGGCGTCGTTGGGTCGGCCGTTCCCGGTCTACGCCGACAGCGCCCGG
>Ga0136640_10000483_pt1 | contig 15260 bp, 16 predicted proteins | sample AntDrymUQ8642106_2_FD_105498 | JGI IMG/M metagenome (GOLD analysis project Ga0136640, IMG submission 105498) | Polar desert sand microbial communities from Dry Valleys, Antarctica - metaG UQ864 (21.06) | ecosystem: Environmental > Terrestrial > Soil > Desert | place: Antarctica: Dry Valley...
ACGTGCGCCCGCGCCGGTAGCTCAGGGGATAGAGCATCTGACTACGGATCAGAAGGTCGGGGGTTCGAATCCCTCCCGGCGCACTTCTCGAACCACCCCCGTCGGGGGCACACGCGAGCCAAGTTGCGCCCCATTGTCGGTCACCTCCAGGCGCTCGCGGATGTCGCTGTCCCGTGGCCCGTCCCCAAGCCACTGTGACCGTCCATTGAAGCTTGTGCTGACGCTCCAACGACGGTCGGGGAATCGGCGGCACGCTCCTACCCCCCGAAGCGTTAGCGTGGAAGTTCGCCGCCACCTCCCAGTCCTCTTGGCAAGTCCGGTCGAACTTCCAACGCTAACTGCGGTTTCGTTGGATCTTCCACTGCATTGATCCCTCTCGCTTCCGGGCTCCGGCGCTTGGCGAAGCCGCACGAGAGCCTGGCAACCGATGGGCGTTTCGGTACTACCGCCCCGCCCAGATGCCGCGTGACTGCCGTTGGACGGCGCCACCGTCCACGCCCTCTCGGAAGCCGACGCCGCGTTGGGCAGCTAGCAAGGCCTCGGTCAGTTCATCCGAGACCCCGAGCTCCTTCTGGGGCCGTACATAACGCGTCAGTCGAGATTCGCCGGGGCGACTCGAAAGGGAACCAACGTGCCGGTGGCGGTGTACCAGGGACGACACCATAAGCAAGCACCAACATAAGGGGACGGACATGCTGCGCTTGACGGTCTGATCAGCGGGTTGGTACTCGTCGCGCTGTGGGCGACGCCGGCCTTAGCGGGCGGCGTCTCCGCGCAGGTCGAGCCACCCGACGACGGAGTCAGCACGGGGGACCAGTGGCAGGCCGACGTCCGCGTCACTTTCGGTGCACGACGGGACACCACGGAGGGAATGCAGCCTTTCGTCACGATCCGCAACGGCGAATCGGGTCGGACCGAGACTTTCAAGGCGGTCGCGACCGGCGAGCCTGGCTCTTACCGCGCCGCCGTCACGTTCCCCAGCGAGGGAGCGTGGAGCTACTCGGTCGAGGAGCGGGTCATCGGACGGACCTTTGATCACCATCCAGACGTGACTGTCGCGGCGCCTGGCGGTTCGCGAGCCAACCCCGTGGTGCCAGCGGCGCTCCTGGCGCTGGCGGCAGCCGCGGCAATGGTCTTGGTCCGGAGCATAGGTCGCCGCCCGGCGCCTGCCCTCGCCGTTCCCGGCGAATGAAGGCCCTAGCCGACACAGACGCGCGGGCGGCCCGGTCCTAGTCGAGTCGGACCTCGGATGCCGCGAAGCCTCGGGCGGTGGTGGTCTTGCCCACGGCCTTGGGACCTTCGAGCAGCACCGCACCATGTGTGCGAAGTCGCGCCGCGACACGTTCTTCGATCACGCGTTCGCGGTAGTCGGCCTTTTACCCTCGCTCCAGGAGGGATCGACAAAGCGATCGTACCTGAACCGCCATAGGGATTGTACTGATACTGCCATAGGGATTGGCCTGTCCGCAGGAGGGGGCAATACTTGCTCGCTGCGAGGCGGTGTCGCACCCCCGGCTTACGCTTCCGCAGTGTCGATCCGCCCACGAGCCGAGGAGCTGCTGCGCCGCCTCACGGCGGACAGCGACACGACGTTCCGTGAGGATCAGCACGAGGCGATCGAGCAGCTTGTCGTCGATCGCAGCCGTGTGCTCGTCGTCCAGCGCACGGGCTGGGGCAAGAGCGCCGTGTACTTCATCGCGACCCGGCTGCTGCGGGATGAAGGGGCCGGGGCGACGGTCCTGATATCGCCGCTGCTGGCGCTGATGCGCAACCAGATCGAGATGGCGCGGCGCGTCGGCGTGCGTGCCGCCACCATCAACAGCTCCAATCGCGACGACTGGACGGACATCGAGGAGGAGGTACGCACAGGCGCCGTCGATCTGCTGCTGATTTCTCCAGAGCGGCTCAACAACGTCCGGTTCCGCAGTGACGTCCTCCCAGATGTCCTCGCGACGACGGGGCTGCTCGTTGTCGATGAAGCGCACTGCATCAGCGACTGGGGGCACGACTTCCGCCCCGACTACCGGCGCATCGGCCGAATCCTTGGCCGCCTACCGCGCGGCGTGCCGGTGCTGTGCACCACGGCCACCGCCAACGACCGCGTGATCGGCGACATTGTCGAGCAGCTCGGCCAACGGCTGGCGGTCCTGCGCGGGACCCTCGATCGGGAAAGTCTGGAGCTTGGCGCCGTTGACCTTCCCCAGCAGGCGCAGCGCATGGCGTGGCTGGCGGTGACCATTCCCGATCTGCACGGCTGCGGCATCGTGTACTGCCTCACGGTCGCCGACACTAGGCGGGTTGCCGGCTGGCTGCGATCACGAGGTATCGCAGCGATGGCCTACAGCGGCGACACCGACCACGCAGAGCGCCTCGCCACCGAGGAGGCATTGCTCGCGAACACCGTCAAGGTCGTGGTTGCCACCTCGGCGCTCGGCATGGGATTCGACAAGCCCGACCTGACCTTCGTCATCCACTACCAGAGTCCCGGATCGCCCGTTGCGTACTACCAGCAGGTCGGTCGTGCCGGCAGAGCGGTGCAGCGCGCCGCCGGCATCGTGCTGAGCGGCCACGAAGACGCGGAGATTCAGGACTACTTCATCAAGACGGCGTTCCCCCCGAAGGCACAGGCCGAACAGGTCGTTGCCTTCCTCGAACAGGTCGCGGCACCCGTCACGCTGGGGGAGATCGAGGCCGAGGTAAACGCGAGGCACGGCAGGATCGAATCCATGCTCAAGGTGCTCGAGGTAGAAGGTGCCGTCGAGCGCAGCGGGTCGCGCTGGCAGAGGACACTTGCGGCATGGTCCTTCGATGAGGAACGCGTGCGTCGAGTCACGGCGTTGCGGCGGGCCGAGCAGGCCGCGATGGCGGACTACGCAACCACCACCGAATGCCGGATGGCGTTCCTTCGTCGCGCGTTGGACGATCCGACCGTTGGCCCCTGTGGGAGGTGCGACAACTGTACGGGCCGGCAGCTGCGCGTCGAGCTCGAGCCGGCCGAGGTCGCAAAGGCGCTTGCCTACCTTCGGCGTTCCGAGCTTGTCGTCGAGCCAAGAGTGCGTTGGCCATCCGGCATCGTGCGGCCCTCCGGTGCCATCCCGGCCGAGTCACGCCTCGAACAAGGTCGTGCCTTGAGCGTCTACGGGGACGGCGGCTGGGGCAACATCGTCAGATCCGGTAAGTACCACAGCCACCGCTATTCCGACGAGTTGGTCGAGGCTGCGGTGGCATTGGTCAGGAAGTGGCGACCGGATCCGGCACCGGAGTGGCTGACGTACGTGCCATCGACGTCGTCACCGGGTTTGGTCGCTGACTTCGGCGCGCGGCTCGCGCAGACGCTCAACCTGCCGTTGATCGAAGCGGTCCAGCGACTTCGCGTCGGGAGACCACAGAAGGAGATGGCGAACAGCGCACAGCAGTTGCGCAACGTGGACGGGGTCTTCGCCGTCGCGGTCCCCGTAGCGGCCACGCCGTGCCTGTTGATCGATGACATCGTCGACTCGCGCTGGACATTGACGGTGGTGGGTGTTGCACTGCGCGAGGCAGGAAGCGGACCCGTCCACCCATTCGTTCTCGCCAAGGCGTTCAGCAGCTGATGACGACCCACACTGACACATCACTTGCTGCGCTGCTGCTGACGCAGCGTCTGCTTGACACGCCCGGCGCCCCCCTGAAGTCATCGGAGTACTGGACGTTGCTGGACGGCGTGGGTGACCCTGCTGACCTGCTGGGCCGTGATGTCGCTGCGATCCAGCAAAGGGCAGGCATCGACGCCGAGCTCGCCGAGCGCCTGGCGTACCTGCTCGGCGCGGCAACGGCGTTCGCCTTCAAGCTTGACGAAGCCGAGCAGTCCGGCCTACGCGTGGTCTCGTCAATGCACGACGCCTACCCGATGGTGCTACCGCAGCGACTCGGCCACAGCGCTCCACCGCTGCTCTACGTCGTCGGAGACCCCACCCTTCTGCAGACTGAGCTCCTGGGAATCGTCGGAGCGAGGGATGTCTCCGAGGCCGGAGCCGCAGTCGCCCGTGGCGCGGCGGCTGAAGCGGCCGCGCAGGGACTCGGCGTCGTCTCGGGAGGAGCCAGGGGAGTGGATCGCTTGGCCATGGCCGCCAGCCTCGAAGCGGGCGGTCGTGCTGTCGGCGTGCTGGCCGATTCCCTTGTCCGGATGACGCGCGATCCGGAGGTCCGGCGGGCGGTCAGTGACGGCCGGATATGCCTCTGCACGCCGTACAAGCCAACTGCCGGGTTCAGCGTCGCCAACGCCATGGGGCGCAACAAGCTCATCTATGCGTTGTCCCGGGCCACCTTGGTGGTCGCCGCCGACGCCGAGAAGGGTGGCACCTGGGCGGGCGCGGAGGAGTCGCTGCGCCGCGGCTTCGCCCCGGTGATCGCATGGAGTGGCGATGGGCAAGGAGCCGGCAACCAGCGGTTGATCGAACGGGGCGCGAGTCGGCTCGAATCCTTGGCCGACCTCTTCCCGCTGCCGGATGCGGCCGTTGGAGGCCGTAATTCTACGGAGCAGATGAGGCTCAAGGTATGAGGCGCCGTTCGTCTATGAATGCGGTGCTGGCGCCGCCATCTTCCTACTCGTTGATCCCCCTACCGGAACGGACTCCAGCAAGTCCGCGGCTCGACGCGCTTACCACCCTCGGACGGACGTTCAGACGTCCGCGGTAACGATCGTCTCGATGATTCGAGCCTGCGGGCGGCCTGCCAACGCCGGCGCTGCCGCCGAGGACTGCCAGACCTCCTGCAATGTGGCCAGGAGGGCCTCCGCATCGGTCACGCTGTCGAAGTCGAGATCGATCATCACGTACTTCGAGTCGTCGACCGGTTGGTGGATCGCGTAGCGCCGCACCCCTGACGACTTGCGATCGGCGGGGTCGCGATCGAATGCGGCCTTCCACGTGTCGTAGTCGCTGATCGCATGCTCGATGCGCAGGGTGGGCATCTGAACTCCGAATCGATGTTGGGCACCAGGTCGGTGTCACGCTACGCGCCCAAGCCGTGGAGGCGGGGCGGACGCACCGACTGGCGACGCAACGCGACGATCCTGCCTTCGGACACTGGAGCAGTAGCCTCGCACCGTCGGACGCCGAGACGATAGCGGCCCTGATCGTCTGGGTGCGGGCCGGAAGGGGTGCAGCGTGCCCGTCGTGGTGGTGGTGTTCGCGCTGGCTGCCTCCAGTGCGCTGGTCGGCGGCGGCATCATCGGTGCCTTCTTCCGGCCGCCTCCGCGCGTGCTGGCCGTGGCGCTGGCGTTCGCCAGCGGTGCGCTCATCGCCGCACTGGCCTTCGACCTGTTCGGCGAGTCGTTCCGCGCGGGGGGCGTCTACTACGCCGGTGGCGGGCTGCTCGCGGGCGCGGCGGCATTCATCGGCGTCGACTGGTGGCTCGACCGCCGGATGGGCGCCAAGGGGGACGACGCCTCCGGTTTCGCGCTGCTGGCCGCCGTGGTGCTGGACGGGATCCCGGAGAACCTGGCGCTGGGCATCTCACTGCTCGCCGCGACCTCTCCGACGCAAGCGCTGCCCTTGTTGATCGGGATATTCGCCTCCAACCTGCCCGAAGCGCTCGGCGGGGCGCAGGGCATGCGAGAGCAGGGTCGCTCGCGAGGCTTCGCGGTGGGCACGTGGGCGGCGACGGCCGTGGTGCTGGCCGCCGCGATGCTGGTCGGCTACCTCGCGTTGGAAGGGTTGGCGGCTGGCACCCTGTCGGTGCTGCTGGCGTTCGCCGGCGGGGCGGTCCTGGCCTCGCTGGCCGACACGCTCATGCCGCAGGCCTACCAGGATGGCGGGCCACTGGTGGCCTTCGCGACGGTCGCCGGCTTCTTCGTCGCGTTCATCTCGTCACAGGGGTGACTCCCAGCCGGGGCCTGCTACTCCTCGGGCTCGCGCTCGCCGCCTGGATCAGCAGGGCGATGCCGCCAACGGTCAGCAACAGACCAACACCGATGTAGATGCCGTCTTCGGCGACGCGCAGCAACGGCAAGGCCGAACGGTTCAACGGAACCGTCAACCTCGAATGGGCCTACGCGCGGCCCTACACCAGCAACCACGAACGCCTCGACGACCTGCCCGCCTGGCTGCACCGCTACAACCACCACCGACGCCATACTGCCCCGAAGGGAAGGACCCTCATGGACCGGCTAGTCGTGCACAACGTCCCCGGGAAGCACACCTAGTGCTGTCGCGTCCCACAGGGGTATGACAGGCGGTGACTAGTAGGTGCTCGGGGGGCGCGTAGCCCAACCGCGCCGTAATGGTCGGAGGGACAGCGACATGGACGTCCAGCCCGGTGTCGAGGTCGACGGGATCGAACCCGCTGTCCGAACGGTGGAGCAGTTGTACGAAGACTTCGTCGCCAGCCTTCCGCTGGTGGGCTTCGCCATCGTCATCCTCATCGTGGGCGCGACGGCCGCGTTCGTCGTTGGTCGCGGTGTGCGGCGGGCTCTTCGACGCGTCACCGCCGATGCCGGTGTGGTGGACTTCACTGTCCGTTTGGTGCGGCTGGCGGCCATCATCGCGGCGGCACTGCTGGCTCTGGCGGTCGCGGGGGTACGTGTCGGTCCGGCCCTGGCCGGTTTGGGACTGGCTGGACTGGCGGTGGCCTTTGCGGTTCAGTCGATCCTCGAGAACTTTATCGCCGGGGTGGTCCTTCTCATCCGCCGGCCCTTCCGATCTGGCGATCAGATCCGCACGAACGATTTTGAAGGCACCGTGCTGAACATGGACATGCGGGTCACTCGGCTGCTGGACTACAACGGCGAGTTGATCCTGATTCCGAACGTCGATGTGTACACCAAGCCGGTGGTGAACCTGACCCGCCGTGGCAAGCGCCGCTCGGCAGTGACGGTCGGCATTGACTACCGCGACGACCACGATGCCGCCCGTGAGGTGATCCGCCAGGCCGTCAGCGCCGTCGACGGGGTTTTGGAGGAGCACGCGGTCGAGGTGCTGCTGTGCGAGCTGGGCGAGTCGAGCGTCGACTTTGAGGTTCGCTACTGGACGGCACCAGACATCCGCTCCGTGACCTACACCCGTGACCTCGTTCTGGCAGCCATTAAGACCGCGATCGCGCGTGCGGGCATGACGATCCCCTGGCCGATCCGGACGCTGGTCCTTGACGGACCGTTGGAGGTGACCGGTGGCTCCGGCCTACGGCTCGACGGGACGAGTCGACCGGGCACGCCAATCCCGGATCGCTGATCCCAGGAGCGGGCGGACCTTTGTCGTGTCGTCTGCGACGCCGCCGGGCATGACGTTGCCGGGAGCGACAGGAAGGCCTCGCCCATGACTGAGCTGTGGCTGGGCACGAGTTGGGCGCAAACCTGGCTGGTGCTGGTCTCCACCAGCCGCTGCTGCTCATGGTCGGTGACCAAGTGTTGGATGACAACTTGAAGCGTTGCCGTCTGGCCCGACGCGACCTCCGCGCGAAGCTGCGGTCCGTAACGTCACCGACTACAGCAAAATCCTGGCCGTCATCTTCGAGACGACCGGCGCCGTGAGCGTGCTCCACGGTGCCGGGCCGCTGGAGTGTGACCTGCTCGAAGGCGTGAAGGGGGCACACTGGCTGGACTCTGTCCAGGCGCCGCTTCATGACCCGAGCGGCCAATGACGCTCGACGCGTGGCTGGTGACACTCGGCGCGCTGGGCGCCGCGGTGGTCCTCGGCTCGCAGGCATTACGGCATATTCCGCTCACGGGACCGCTCCTGGCCTTGGGCGTGGGTGCGGCGCTGGGCCCGGAGGGACTGGCAGTCTTCCGCATCCCGGACGGACACGCGGTGCTGAACACCGTCAGCGAGATCGCCATGGCCATCGCCCTCATGGCCGTCGCGCTGCGGTATCCGTTTCAGATGTGGCCAAGCTGGCGAGACCACTGACGCTGTTGCTCACGGTGGGCATGGTTGGCATGGCGGCGACAGTGGCGCTTCTCGCATGGGGCCTTCTCGGTTTGGAGCCGGCGCACGCGTGGCTTCTGGGCGCCGTGCTGGCGCCCACCGACCCGGTCCTGTCTTCCAGCATCGTCACGGGAGATCCGGCTGAGAAGGACATCCCGTACCGCTTGCGGCGGCTCCTGTCGGCCGAATCCGGCGCCAACGACGGCCTGGCATTCCCACTGGTGGTCCTCGGTGTCGTGTTGATGCGGGAGGAAGGGCTCGGGCGCCTATCACGGAGGGCATCATCGTCGAAGAAGGAATCAACCGCGTGCTGGTCCTACCCGTCTTCATCTTGCTGGGAAGCCTGCTCCCGTGGCTGGAATGGACGGAAGCAGGCCTGCCACTGGTCGGTTTCGGAGTCGCCGTGCTGTTCCTCCGCCGACTGCCCGTCATCGCGGCGTTGCGGCGGCCTCTCAAGCTGGACGCCGCCGACACCCTGTTCTACGGATGGTTCGGCCCCATCGGCGTGGCCGCGCTGTTCCTGGTCACGTTCGCCATCGAGGAAGCCGTCGATGACACCGTCATCTGGCCGGCCACGGCGCTGGTAGTGGCCTTGAGCACGGTGGTGCATGGTCTGACCGGCACACCGGGGCGCGCCGCATACGCACGGACACGGCAGCCCAACTCCTCATGAACTGCTCGGTCAAAGGGCCACGGACACACCCGTTACATGGGTGTGGTGTGGACGTGCGGACCACGCAGGCGCAGACTCCCCGGCGTGATCGAAGCTTTGTTGCTGGGGATCGTCGGCTCCAGCGCGCTGGTGCTCGGGGGGGTGCTCGGCGCTTACTGGGCCGCCCCCACGAGGTTCAGCGGGGTGCTGCTGGCGTTCGCCAGCGGCACCTTGCTGTCCGCGCTGGCGTTCGAACTGTTTCCCGAGGCGGTCGAGCTAGGCGGGCTGGGAGCGGCCGGGGCGGGGCTGCTGGCCGGCGGCGCCACGTTCGTCGTCGTCAACACCTGGTTGGATAGCCGGGTGGCGGCGCAGGCCGGCGACCCAACCGAGGTTCCGGCACCCGACGAGCTATCCGAAGCCTTGTCTGGCGCCGAAGCCAACCAGCAGGAGAAGGTAAAAGTTGCCGCGAGCGGCGTCGGTCCGGCCGTCGGGTTCGCCCTGCTGGCTGCGGTCACACTCGACGGAGTCCCGGAGAATCTGGCGCTGGGGGTGTCCCTGCTGGGCAGTCAGCAGGCTGGTGAGGGCTCCGGCGGTACCCTCGCGTTACTCGTCGCCATCTTCACCAGCAACTTTCCCGAAGCACTGGTCGGCGCGGTGGCGATGCGAGCGGCCAACCGTTCCGTCGGCTTCGCGGTCGGGGTGTGGTCGGCGACGGCGGTGCTGTTGACCGTCGCGGTCGTCGTTGGCTACGGCGCGCTGGCCGGACTGGCTGAGGCGTCGCTGGCCTTCCCCTTATCCTTCGCCGGCGGGGCCGTGCTGGCCAGTCTCGCCGACACGCTGATGCCCGAGGCGTTTGAGCACGGCCGCCCGTTGAACTCCTTGGCCACCGCCGTGGGCTTCTTCGTGTCATTCATCCTTGCGGGCGGCTGACCGGGGGGCCGGACGCCTCAATCACTATCCGGACGTGAACATCGCGGCGCCCGGCGGTTCGCGAGCCAACCTGGTGGTGCCAGCGGCGCTCCTGACGCTGGCGGCGGCCTCGGCAATAGTGCTGGTGTGGAGCATGCGGCGGCGCCCGTTGGGCCGGTTCGACACCGCCGGCGCCATTCCGTCCCTGGCTGTTGCAGATCGTGGCCAACGAGGGACGCAACATCTGCCGGTCCGGGGCCGGTACAGCCAGCTCGTCCTGCCGGCGCAGGACCGCTCATCCCGACGACCCGCAAGGGGCTGCGCTGGCCACCGACGCCCGTGCACAACTGCTCGATGCGCTGCGCAGGTTGGTTCGCGGCTACTGGATCGCCGGCGGCCCCCACGCCCTCGTGTACCTCGACGGGAGTGGCGAGATGGGCTGGGAGATCTTCCGGCTAGCTGGCGACGCGCTGGTGTTCACCCTGAGCCATCTGGTCGACAGCACTGTCCCCCTGCGCCCGCGGCAATTGGCGAACTCTGCCTGCGTGCCGACCCTGCTCAACCGTAGGCCACGTCGTGGAACGGCACCTCTGCCCGCAAGGTTTGTTGAAAGGCCGCCAGTACGCGCAGCTGATCGGGGTCGGTGAGTTGCGGCTCCATCAGGTCCAGTTCGGCCCGCAACCACGCCACGTGGCCGACGAACGCCGGCGATGTATGCAGCTGTATCCATTCGCGCAGTTCGGAGTGGCCGATCTCCTGTCGGCTCGCCTCGTCGCACCATGTCGCGTACAGCCACTCGGCGCCGAGCATGCAGCCGAGCAGCACGGGATAGCTCCCATCTGCCGCCACAACAAGAAAGTGCTCGTGCAGCGCCTTCGCCCCCTCCGGCACCGGCGCGTCGACCGCAGGCAGTTCGAGCCCGAGCCGACTGGCGACCTGCTGGAAGTAGTCGAACTGGTCGGTGGTCAGGTCGTGTAGCCCAGCCGCCAGCCGGCGGCGCGCCGCGAACGATGGCGCAACGTGCACGGTGCGACCGAGCACACGCGCGGCGGTGTCGACGAAGCGAAGCTCGATCCCCAGATAGCGCTGGAACACCTCATCCGGCAGCCGGCCAGCCACGACGTCGCGAACGAAGCGCTGCCCCAGCGCCTGTTCCCACGCCGGGGCGGCGCCGGCACGCAGCCAGTCACTCAGGCTCACGGGCCGCGGTCCACTCGACCAGACCGTTCCACAAGGTCGTGTAGCCGTCCCACTGCTCGCAGAAGCCCGGGGGCGCCCAGTGCGGGCCGCAGTCGGACGTGAACACCGCACTGCGGCCGCGTCCCGCCCGCCCGACCACCACCAGCGGGTCTCCGGCGATGGTTGCCAGCACCGTCGCTTCGGGCCGCGGGTGGACGCGGTTCCAACCGAGCAGATGCGGCCACGTGCCCGACAATCCGCCCAGTGCGGGATGCGCGTCGCCGACGACCTGCGGCTCCTCGCCCTGCGGCGCCTCGACCCGGTCATCGCCGATCAGGCAGGACACAGGCAACACGTCCTCAACCGGGGTGCCGTGAAACGCGGCCTTCGCCTCGAAACCGGTGAACGACAGGTAGCCACCGACCATCACCAACCCACCGCCTCCACGTACCCAGTCCGCCAGCGCCTGCAGCCGGTTGGGGCGCCGCTGACTCTGCTCGGTCACGGCGCGTGGCAACAGGATCGAGTTTGCGCCGATGTCGCTGAGCACCACCACGTCGAACGCTGCCAGCGCGTCGGCGTCGGCTGGGAACTTGTCGGGTACCAGGTGCGCAGGCAGGTGGGTGACCTCGTGACCGCCGTTGTGCAGCACGTTGCGCAGGGGGCCGACGCCCTCGACGTAGGACGATAGCGTGAAGCTGTCCACGCCCTTGACATGGGTGGCGTGCGTGACCCAGGACTCCCCGGCGATGAGTACGTGCATCGGCTGCTACTCCTCTTCCAGTGCGACGCCAGCAACGGTGCGGGCGGCGGCGGTGAAGACCTCGCGCGGGTTGTCGATCAGCAGCGATTCGGCCGTGGCCTGATCCACGCCCAGGCGTTGCAACCGCGGCAGGAACAGCCGCTGGATGAACGAGAATCCGTTGCCGCCGTGACGGGTCCACATGATCTTGACGAACACGTCGTGGCTGAGCAGCACCCGCCCCGCGTGACCGCGCTCCACGAGCCGGGCGACGGCACGGGCATCATCATCGGGACTCGGCGACTGGCCGTCCTGGTCGGCGTAGTAAAAGCCCATCCCGGTCATGTCGAACTCCAGCCACGCGCCCCGTTCGGCGAGCGCTCGCTGGTAGTACGTATCCCCGCCGGACGGGTTCATGTGGCACAGGATCACCGCATTGGGATCGACGCCCTCCGCCTCGGCGACGTCGAGTACCCGGTGCCCGTAGCGGTCCCAGCCGGGCAAGTGGACCATCAGCGGCAGACCGGTGCTCGCCTGTGCCCGCGCGGCGCCGCGCAGGCAGCGCTGCTCGGCGTCGGTGAAGTCGGCCGAGACGCCGAGCTCGCCCAGGATCCCCGGACGCACACCTGTGCCGTCGACGCCCTCGGTGAGCTCCCGCAGCAGGTGCTCGGTCAACTGCTGGACCGACGCCGCCCGTACCTCGTCGCTGTGCGTCCGGCCGATGTACCAGCCCGCGCCCATCACGACGTGCAACCCGGTCCGCTCACTCACGTCCACGAGCACGTCGGGCCGCCGTCCCATCCCCTCGCAGGTCGGGTCGACGATCGTCCGCCCGTCGTCAGCGAGGAAGGTCCGCAGCTCTTCGACCACGGCATCGACGTCGTCGAGCAGGCAGTTGTCCACCGAGCAAAACGGGTCCTCGCGAAGCATCCATGCGATGTGCGGTGTGACGGGCGCGTCGCGCAGCGGCGTCTTCCACGGCTCCGGCGGGTCCCACACATAGGCGGTGGCGTCGACGGTGAGGTGTTCGTGCATGAGCGTCGTGCCCAGCTCCGTTACGGAGACCGGCCCGAGCACCGTGGTGACGGTGGTCACCGACGCTTCCTCCCCGAGGACCGCGAGAACACCCGCTGATTCACCCACACCGCACCGAGGAGGATCAACCCCGTGATGATCGGGGTCAGGAACGGCGACACTCCCAACAGGACCAACCCGTTTGCCAGGATCGTGATGAGAAACGCCCCGACGACCGTGCCGAGAATCGTGCCGCGGCCGCCGAACAGGTCGGTGCCACCCAGTACCACCGCGGCGATCACCGTCAACTCGAAGGCCACCCCCGCATTCGCCGACCCGGAGCCGAGCCGGCCCGCGATCATCATGCCGGCCAGGGCAGCCGACATCCCCGAGATCACCATCACCGCGAGCTTGATGCGTCGGGTTGGTACGCCCGCCCGCCGCACGGACTCCTCGTTGGCGCCGATGCCGGTGACGTACTGCCCGAAGCGCATCCTTGACAGAACCACAGCGCCGAGCAGGGCCGCTCCGATCGACAGGATCCCCGGCACGGACACACCGAGCAGCTGGCCCCGGCCGACCGTGAGGAAGAACAGCGCTGGGTCGATCGGGATCGAAAAGCCGCCGGTCAGCAGCAGTGCGACGCCACGCACGTAGGACAATGCGGCCAGCGTCACGATGAACGACGGGATCCCCTGGTAGGCGGAGAACCAGCCGTTGACCGCGCCAATCACCGCGCCGGCTGCGAGCGCCACGACGACGACGATCGACGAGTCGTATCCGGCGCGCAGCAGCACGGCGCTGGAGGCACTGACGAACGCCAGGACCGAACCGACCGACAGGTCGATCTGGCCGGTGGTGATCACGTAGGTCATCGCCACCGAAACCACCAGCAGAGGAGCCAGCTGGCGGAGCACGTTGAGAATGTTGTTGAGCGTGAAGAACGCATCGGTGGTGACCCCGAAGAACACTGTGACGGCCAGCGTGACCGCGACCATCGACGCGGTGGCGACGTTGCGGCGCAGGACGTCGGCCGGCGACTCGCGGGTCGACGGTGCGCCTTCTTGGGGAGCATGCCTCACGGTGTCGGGGGCGGTCACCTCGCGCCTCCGGCCAGCGCCCCGCCACCGGTTATGAGCTCCACGAGCTGTTCCAGGTCGAGCTCGTCGGTGCGGCGCACGTCGACGGTTCTGCCCTCGTACATCACCTGGATGCGATCGCACACCCTGAACAGGTCGTGCAGCCGGTGGGTGATAAGGATCACGCCGACGCCACGCTCGGCGACACGACGGATTAGTTCCAGCACCGACTCCACCTCGGCCACCGCTAGCGCCGCCGTCGGCTCGTCCATGATGAGCACGTCCGGGTCGAACGAGACCGCCCGCGCGATGGCGACGCTTTGGCGTTGTCCGCCGGACATATTGGCAATGGGCTGACGGGTAGAGGGCACCTTGACGTGCAGTCGTGCGAGCACGTCTCGGGCCATGCCGTGCATCCGTGCACGGTCGATGAACGGGCCGCGCCTCGGCTCACGACCGAGGAACAGGTTGCCGGCGACGTCCAGCGTGTCGCACAACGCGAGGTCTTGGTAAACCATGTCGATGTGCCGCGCCCGGGCGGCCGCGGGGGAGGAGAACGACACCGGCTCGCCGTTGAGGCGAATGACGCCACTGTCCGGTTGCTCGGCGCCGGCCAGCACCTTCATCAGTGTGCTCTTGCCGGCGCCGTTGTCACCGACGACGCCCAGCACCTCGGCCTTTTCCAGCGTCAGGTCGACGCCGTTGAGTGAATGGACGGGGCCGTAGGACTTGGCGATGTCCTGAAGTTCGACGAGTGCGGCCACTGTCAGTCCTCCAGGTAGAACTCGAAGTCCTCGAGGTTGTCCGGGGTGACGATGGACACGTCGATGGGGATCTCGTCGTCGACCTCCTCTCCCTGGGCCAGCGAGATCGCGGCGCGCATCCCCTCTTCGCCGAACTCGAAGGTGGACTGCTGCACGACGCCGATGACCCAGCCCTCCCGCATCGCGTCGGCCACCGACTCCGTCAGGTCCCAGCCGACCACCTGCACGCGGTCCTGTGCGCCCTGGCTTTGCACGGCGGAGACGAGACCGACCAGGGCGGGTTCTCCGGTGGCGTAGGCGTAGGCCATGTTCGGGTTGCCCGTCAGCAGGTTCTCGGAGGCGGCCAGTGCTTCCTCCTGGATGTTGCGCCCGTCGACGACGTTCGCGATCTCGAAGCCGGCCTCGGTCACGACGTCCTCGAAGCCCTTCTGGCGCACGTTCTGGATGGTGCTGTTGAGCGCCCCGACGACGCCGACCGGGGCTGGCTCTCCCGCCTGCTCGACGAGGTACTCGCCGATCTGGCGTCCGGCTTCCTCGTTGTCGGTGCCGACCTGCGTGGCGACCGCGTCCGACTCGACAATCGCGTCCACTGCAACGACGGGCACGCCGGCATCGTCGGCGGCCTCGATGGCCGGCACGATCCCCTGAGTGTCGATCGCCAGGACGATGATCGCGTCCTTGTCCTGGGCGACGAAGTTCTCCATTGCGTCGTTCTGGGCGACGGGGTCGTTGTTGGCGTTGAAGACATCAAGGTCGGCGCCGGTCTCATCGGCCACCGTCTGCGCGCCCTCGTTGACCTGGTTGAAGAACCGCGCCTGCAGATTGATCGTGATCAGTCCGACGGAAAGATCCGCTCCTCCCGTCGCGCCATTCTCCGTGCCTTCTGTCGCGGTGGCGCCGACCTCGCTCGGCTCGCTGGCGCCCGCGTCTTGGGTGGGTCCCGCCGCCTGCCGCGCGCCGCTGTCACACGCGGCGGCGAACAGGCTCAGCGCGGCGAACAGGATCAGCAGCTGTCGGGCC
>Ga0136640_10000484_pt1 | contig 15206 bp, 14 predicted proteins | sample AntDrymUQ8642106_2_FD_105498 | JGI IMG/M metagenome (GOLD analysis project Ga0136640, IMG submission 105498) | Polar desert sand microbial communities from Dry Valleys, Antarctica - metaG UQ864 (21.06) | ecosystem: Environmental > Terrestrial > Soil > Desert | place: Antarctica: Dry Valley...
CAGGGCGACGGTGCGGCCCCGCAGCGTCGGCACCTTGGGGATCGGCCGCTGGCTTACCTCGACGAAGGCGTCGGTGAGCTCCATCAGCTCGTCGATGTCGTCGCGGTCGAGCGATGCGGTGTCGAGGAGGTGCTTCACCGCACCATCTCGCCCAGGTCCACGCCGTCGACGTGGACGTCGACCATCTCGTCACGACGGGTCGGCAGGTTCTTGCCCACGTAGTCCGGACGGATGGGCAGCTCACGATGGCCGCGGTCGACCATCACCGCCAGCTGGACCGAACGGGGGCGGCCGTAGTCGTGCAGGGCCCCGAGGGCGGCCCGGATGGTCCGACCGGTGAAGAGCACGTCGTCGACCAGGACCACCTGGCGGCCGTCGATGTCGTCGGGGATGTCGGTCACGGTCTCGGGCAGGACCGGGCGCAGCCCGATGTCGTCGCGGTAGAAGGCGACGTCGAGCACGCCGACCTCGGGCCGGACCTGTTCGATGGACTCGAGGGCGTCGGCGACCCGGTCGGCGATCCAGCATCCACCGGTCTGCAGGCCGACGACGATCACGCCGTCGAGGCCGTGGTTGCGCTCCACGATCTCATGCGCCATCCGCCAGATGGCCCGGGCCACGTCGTCACGATCGAGGACCCGGGTCCGGGGCACGAACACACCGCCGTAGGGCGGTGATATTCGACGCTCTCGCTCGGCCACTGGGCTCGTCTCCTGCCGTACGGACCTCGCAGGACCCGCTTCACGGACGGCCCGACCCTACACCGGCAAGTGCTCATGGGCCGTGTACCGTCGGCGGCGGTGCGACGCCGGGCCGGCCCCGACCCCGCGGTGGTCGCGCAGGCCTCCATGGCCGTTGCCGGCGGGCTGCTCCTGGCCTCGACCTTCGCCCCCTGGTCGGATCGGGGCTCGGGATCGAGCATCGCCCTGAGGCGCGTCGGGGATCTGGTGCTGTCCGGCGCGGTCGACGCATGGGCCCCGCGCTGGGTCGGGCTCGTCGTCTACGCCATCCCACTCGGAGGTGCCCTCCTCCTGGTCGGTGCGGGGCTCGGTTCGCGTCGAGGGCTGACCGTGGGGACCGCCGGGACCGTCGCCGCGCTCGCCGGGGGCGTGGTCGTCGTGCTCGCCCTCGACCGCCTGGGACGAGCCGGTGTCGGGCCAGGCACGGTGATGGCCGCGGCGGGGACGGTGGTGGCCGCGATCGGGCTGGCCACGACTGCCCGGATCCGGCTTAAGGGCGACACCTAGGGGAGCGGACCCCGCCCCGGGTCCGGCAGGTTCTGGGAGGACCGGTGCTACCGTCGCCCGATCCCCATCCCCCGGACCCGGGAAGGTACGCAGTGGCTGACCAGCCCTCTGACCCCAACGCGCCGACCCCGGGCTGGCGTCGGCCCACGCCACCGCCCCCGCCCGGCCCGGGCGGTCCTCCACCTGCGCCCCCCACGGTGGCCATCCCCCCGGGTGGCCCCCCTCCCGGATACGGCTCGCCCCCCGGCCCGCCCCCGGGCCAACCCACCGGTCCCACCCCGCCCCCCTACGGTCAACCCCCAGGCGGTCCCCCTCCGGGACCGACTCCGCCCCCTGCCTACGGCCAGCCCACCGCCCCCGTCCCGGGCTACGGCCAGCCCCCGGGCGCGCCTCCCGGCTACGGCGCCCAGCCCGGCTACGGCGGGCCTCCCCCCGGGCCGCCGGCCAAGAAGTCGAGCAAGGCTCCCCTGTTCATCGGACTGGGGGTGCTCGGCCTGCTCGTCCTCGTCGCCGTGGTGTTCGTCGGCGTGTCGGCTCTCGGCGGTGACGGCGACGACGCGGACAAGGAGCGCCAGGAGCAGCAGGCACGCCGACGCCGCCAAGAGGCCGCCGCCATGGTCCGAGCCGAGGAGGATCTCAGCGCCGCCCTGATCGACGAGGACACCGACGCTGCCACCGAGATCCTCGAGGACAACCCAGACCTGCTCGACACCGACACGACAGCAGCGCGAGGAGAGGCCACCGACCTCAACTTCAGCGAGCGCGGCGTGGCCGGGGCGACGCTGCCGACAGAGTCCGGCAGCTCCTTCACCGTGGCCCTGCAGCCCTCAGGCGATCAGGAGGTCGGCGGCATCGTCTTGGATGACCAGGGCGCCTTCGTCTCGACCGTGGCCGACGTTATCGAACCCTTCTCGACCGGCGACTACACCCTCGTCGCCTACTCCCTCGACGGGCAGGGCGGCGACGTCTCGGTCACCGTCGGGGGCATCACCACCGAGCTCCTATTCGTCGACGAGGAGCTCGACGGCGAGATCGCCCAGCCCGGCGATGTCGTCGAGTACGAGATCGACCTCGAGGAGGCGTCCCGCTACCAGGTGACGCTCGAGTCGGACTTCACCCTCACCGCCACCGACAGCGCGGATGAGCCCGTGCCTACGGCCGTGCTGGACGACGGCACGATCCAGCTCGACGCTCCCTCGTCCGACACCTTCACGCTGCGGGTGGTCGCCGCGGAGCCTGGGGGGACCGGCTCCTACACCATCGCCGTCACGCAGGTCCTGGACTTCGAGATCTTCAACCTCACCAATGGGGTGCCTGCGGTCTCGCCGTTCACGTTCGCCTTCGCCACGCCGGAGCAGACCGTGGCCGAGTTCGGTCGGTTCAAGATCCAGATCCGCAGCGGGGTCACGCTGCGGGTCGCCGTGACCCCCGACAACGCCACCTCCGACACACGGCTGTTCGTCCGGGAGGCGGGGGTCGAGGATGTGCTGATCGACGACTTCGGTGCAGGCCAGGAAGAGTCGACGGAGTACACCGCCGACGGCTTCACCGCCATCGAGTTCCAGGTCGACATCTTCAACATGGTCCCCGGGGTCCTCGAGGTCACCGTCGAGCGCGTGACCTGACCAGCGGACGCGCGACGGCCACCGCCACCCGCGAGGACCGACGATGAGCACCACCCCCCCGGAGGATCCCCGGACCTCGTCCACTCCCGGCTGGCACACGCCCAGACCCAACCGCCCCGTCGGGCCGACTCCACCTCCCCCGCCGGCGCCACCGTCAGGTCCGACTCCGCCGACGGTCCCGTTCCAGCCCGGACCGGCCCCTCCGGGTCCTCCTCCAGCTCCCACCCCGCCCGGCTACGGAGCCCCACCCTCCTCCTCCGGCGCGCCTCCCTACGGCCCCCCCGGCGGGCCCCCGCCCAACGCGCCGCCCCCACCGGGATACGGCCAGCCGACGAGGACGCCACCACCGAAGCGTCGGCGCAGGGGGCTGCTCGCCGTGGCTCTGATCGCGGTGGGTGTGCTGGCCGCGGCGTCGGTCGGGTTCTTCGTGCTGCGGGCCGTGCGCGGTGAGAGCGGCGGGGCGAACGACCCCGAGGCGGCCGTGGTCGAGCTGGGCCAGGCCATCGAGGCCGAGGACCCGGTCGGCGCCCTGGCGGTGATGAACCCCGAGGAGGTCGAGGCCCTGGGCGACGTGTACCGGTCTGCCGCCGCCCGGGCCGAGCGACTCGGGTTCGCCCCCGGATCCAAGACCCTCGGTGGCGTCACCATCGAGCTGTCGGGGGTCACCTACCGGACCCGGGACATCGGGCCCCGCGTGGCCCGGGTGACGATCGTCGGTGGCTCGGCCGACGCCAGCGTGACCCGCTCGGGCCTGGGGTCATTGACCGACGCGGTGATCGAGCAGGACGCACGGGGCGACGGCGAGGAGGCCGACCCCCGCTCGTCGGTGGAGATCGACACCGACGACCTCACCTTCACCGGCGACGACGGCGACGACATCGACCCGTTCGTGATAGCCGTCGAACGCGGCGGCGGCTGGTACGTGAGCCCCCTCTACACCGCAGCCCAGTACCTGGTCGACAGCCAGGGCCTGGACATGCCCGACCTCGAGGAACCCGAGGCCGGCGACGGGGCCGACAGCCCTGAGGACGCGGTCCGCGATGTGCTGGTGGCCGCCGGTGAGGCCGACGGGCGGGCGACGGGAGGACTGGTGTCGGGCGAGGCCGGCGTCGCCGTCAGCTCCTATCGGAGGGCGCTGGAGGACTTCGTCGACCAGGAGGCCGGCTCCGACTCCTCGGCCACCGTCGATCGCATCGAGACCGACGTGAACGAGCGCGACGACGGTGGGATGAGCGTCGTGGTCACCGAGCTGGAGGGCGAGCTGCGCTGGACCGATCCCGACACCGACGACGAGCGGTCAGCCTCGGTGCAGTGGGACGGGGAGTGCCTGGACATCATCGAAGATGACGAGGCCGACGAGGACCCAGGTGACCCCGACGCCGGGCGTGACTTCTGCCTGACCGACAGCTGGAACCGCTTCGGCGTCGACGAGCTGGCCGTGGCGGTCAGCGAGTCCGACGGAGGCTGGCGCGTCGACCCGGTAGCCACCCTCGCCGACTACGCCGCCGACATCGTGCCCGAGCTGACCGAGACCGCAGTGCTTCGCATCCTCGACTACCCGGAGGTCGCCGAGCCCACCGACGAGCTCAGCGCCGATGCGCCGACCACCGTCGAGCTGAACGACGCCGGGTTCGCGGTGCTCACCCTGGAGGCCACCGAGGGTGAGCCGTTCACGATCACCGCCGAGATGGAGGGTGGCGACGGCGACAGCGACGATCTCGATGCGTACCTCGTCGCGCCCGACGGGTCCTACGAGTCGGCCTCGTCCCTCGTGGAGCCCACAGAATCGGGCCAGTACCGGCTCGTCGTCGCCGCCGACTCGTGGTCGCCGGCCTCGGTGGAGGTGACCGTGAGCTCGCTCACCCGGGAGCCGCTCACGGTGAACCAGAGCGCTTCGGACAGCATCGACGATCCCGGCGAGATCCTCGAGTACGAGGTCAACCTCACCGCGAACACAGGCTACGAGGTCACCGTCGACAACCCGGGTCTCGTCTACACAGTGTTCGACCCGACCGAGTCCGAGGTCACCCTCACCGAGATTGACGACGAGGCCTCGTCCTTCGAGACCGATGACGAAGGCACCTACCGCATCCGGGTGGAGAGCGGCACGGGCGAGACCGGCAGCTTCGAGATCACGGTCGAGCGGGTGCCGGACTTCATCCTCGGCAACGGCAGCTCCAGCGTCGCCACCGGGTCGATCGACCAGCCCGGCGTGGTGCAGTTCATCGACCTGCAGGTGCGAGGAGGCGTGGAGGTCATCGTCGACCTCGTCCCCGACGCGGCCACCCTCGACCCGGTGTTCATCGTCCGCGACCCCGACACCGACGTCGAGACCGACCGCTACGACGACACCGCAGCGGGAGGCACCGAATCGGTCCGCTTCACCCCGGACGCCGTCACCACCACCACCTACCGCATCGCCGTCGCTGGCTCCGGCGGGACCACGGGCAGCTTCCGGCTGGAAGCCCGTCGCGATTGACCGTGGGTCAACCGGTACCTGAGGGCTTGATCCTTGCGCCAGCTGCGATGGTGGCGAGGATGCCGTTGACGAATCGGCCGGAGTCGTCGGTCGAGTAGCGCTTGGCCAGCTCGACGGCCTCGTTGATGACGGCGTTGGGCGGTACGTCGGAGCGGTGGAGCAGCTCGAAGGAGGCCATGCGCAGCAGCGTGCGGTCGATCGCCGGCATGCGCTCCACGGTCCAGCCCCGGGCGTGGCGGCCGAGAAGGGCGTCGAGGTCGGCTCGGTGCTCGTCGACCCCCCGGACGAGATCGACGGCATAGGGCTGCACGTCGGCCGGTTGCTCGTCGAGCACCTCGGAACCGGTGCTGCCCTTGCACTCCGCCTCGTACAGCAGGGCCAGGGCCCGCTCACGCGCCTCGCGGCGCGACCCGACGCCCCCGGGACGGTCAGGCACGGGTGATGTACTCGCCCGAGCGGGTATCGACGCGGAGCCGATCGCCGATGTTGACGAACAGCGGGACCTGCAGCACGAGGCCCGTCTCGAGCGTCGCCGGCTTGCGGGCTCCTGAGACCCGGTCACCCTGGATGCCGGGCTCGGTCTCGGCCACCTTCAGCTCGACCGCAGCCGGAAGGTCGGAGCCCACGATGTCGTCGCCGTGCATCTGCAGCACGACCGACGCCCCCTCGATGAGATACGACCCAGACTCCCCGAGGGTGGCGCTGGGGACGTGCAGCTGCTCGTAGGAGGTCGTGTCCATGAACACGTAGTCGTCGCTGTCCCGGTACAGGTACTGCATCTCGCGCTTGTCGATCATCACCCTCTCGACCTTCTCGGCCGATCGGAAGGTGCGCTCGATGACGGCGCCGGTGCGGACGTTGCGAACCTTGGTGCGGACGAAGGCCGGGCCCTTGCCCGGCTTGACGTGCTGGAACTCGACGACCTGGAACAGGGTCCCGTCGAGATCGAGCGTCATGCCGTTCTTCAGGTCGTTGGTGGTAATGGCCATGGCAGGGGTGTCCTCGTTGCGATCGATTGCGACGCCGGTGTCAGGGGGCGCGGCCGGCGGGGTCCTTGGGGGCGAGGGTCAGGGGGAAGCACCCCTCGTCGGTCACCACGACGGTGTCCTCGACCCGCACACCCCCGTGGTCGGGAAGGTACACACCAGGTTCGACGGTCACGACGTCGCCGGCGGACAAGGTCGACTTCGAGATCCGGCTGAGCCTCGGAGCCTCGTGGATCAGCAGCCCGACCCCGTGTCCGGTGCCGTGGCTGAACGCCTCACCCCAGCCGGCGTCGTCGATGACCGACCGGCACGCCGAGTCGACCTCGGCCGCTCCGACACCAGCACGCACTTCAGCGACCCCGGCGGCCTGGGCCTCGCCGACGACACCGAGCATCCGGCGCTGGGTCGGGCTCGGGTCCCCGACGGTGAAGGTGCGGGTCATGTCGGAGTGGTAGCCGTCGACGAGGGCCCCGAAGTCGATCACGACCAGGTCCCCCTCGACGATCATGCGCTCGGCGGCGCGGTGGTGGGGACGGGCCCCGTTGGGCCCGGAGGCGACGATGGTGTCGAAGCTCGGCCCCTCGGCGCCGAGGCGGTGCATCTCGGCCTCGAGGGCGAAGGCCACCTCTCGCTCGGTGGGTCGATCGTCGAGCATCGCTGAAACCGTGCCGAGAGCAGCGTCGGCGATGGCGGCGGCTCGGCCCAGTCGGGCCACCTCGCCCTCGTCCTTGGATCGGCGGACGTCCTCGACCAGGTCGTCGGTGGCCACGAGCTCCGCCCGCCAGGGGTCGTCGCCGTAGCGGCGCTGGGCGGCCCAGGTCACAGACGCGGCCTCCAGTCCGAGTCGGGTGCCGGTGGGGACCGCGTCGGACAAGATGGAGTCCTGTTCGGCCAGGGTGAGGGCTATCTCGAGCTTGACGTCGACCCCGACCCCGGCGACCTGATCGGCAGCCTGGTCGGCGTAGCGACCGTCGGTCACCAGGAGCGGCGGCTGGGGCGGCGTCGTGGAGCGGACGAGGAGCCGCCCGGCCGACCCGGTGAACCCGGTGAGGTATCGCACGTTGGTGAGATCGGTGACGAGGAGGGCGTCGATGCCGGCCGCCTCGAACCCGGCCCGGGCCCGGTCGATCCGCCCGGCGACCTCCATGGTCGGGAGGTCGGCGGCCGATGGCATGGTCACGTAGCCCCGTCCAAGAGGTGGCCGACGGCGTCGAGGGCCAGCCGGTAGCCGTCGCCGCCGAAGCCGGAGATGGTGCCCGAGGCGACGGGGGCGACGACCGAGGTCTGGCGCCACGGCTCGCGGCCACCCGGGTTCGACAGGTGCAACTCGACCACCGGGCCGTCGAAGGCGGCGAGGGCGTCGTGCAACGACCAGCCGTAGTGGGTGAGGGCGCCGGCATTGACCACGATGGCGGCGGCCCGCCCTCGGGCGCCGTGGACGGCCTCCACCAGCTCGCCCTCGTGGTTCGACTGCACGTGCTCGACGGCGAGCCCGTGACCCTCGGCGGTGGCCCTGGCGGTGGCCACGTGGTCGGCCAGGGTGGCGGTGCCGTACACCTCGGGCTGACGCTCACCCAGCAGGTCGAGGTTGGGGCCCGATAGCAGCAGGACGATCGGTGCGACGCTCATGGTGCGACCGCCTCGAGGGCGCCGAGCAGCAACGGCTGGTCGTCCACCGCCACCGGCTCGACGCCACGCGCACCGTCGAGCACGAGGGTCACGCCGGTCACCGCCTTCTTGTCGCGGGAGAACAGGGCGACCAGCCGATCCGGGTCGAGGCCCGGGGGCAGAGCCATCGGCAGGTCGTAGCCGGCGATGACTCGGCGGTGCTCGGCCACGCGCTCGTCGTCGATGCGCCCCAGGCGGCGGGCCACCTCGGCGGCATAGATCAGACCCACGGCCACCGCCTCGCCGTGGCGCAGCCCGTAGCCTCCCTCGGTCTCGATGGCGTGGGCGAGGGTATGGCCATAGTTCAGGATGGCCCGGCGCCCGCCCTCGCGCTCGTCGGACGCGACCACCTCGGCCTTGCACCGCACGCAGGCGGCCACGGCCTCGTCGAGGGGCAGGTCCGGCAGACCGTCGACGCCGAGGAAGGCGTACTTGGCCATCTCGCCCAACCCTGACCGGTACTCCCGCGGAGGCAGGGTGCCGAGCACCTCGGAGTCACAGAGGACCGCGGACGGCTGCCAGTACGCGCCGACGAGGTTCTTGCCCTCGGGCAGGTTGACCCCGGTCTTGCCCCCGATGGCCGCGTCGACCTGGGCCAAGAGGGTCGTCGGGACGTGGACCACGGGCAGGCCCCGGTGGTAGACGGCGGCGACGAACCCGGCCACATCGGTAACCACTCCCCCGCCGACGGCGACGATCACGTCGGCCCGCGTCGCTCCCCACTGGGCCAAGTCGCGGCACAGGTCCTCGACGGTGCCCAGATGCTTGGCGTCCTCCCCGTCGCCGATGGCGAAGACCTTGCTCTCGACGCCGGGGTCGACCTCCCAGCCGACGGCGGCCTGGGTGACGACGGCCGCCCGGCGGGCGCCAACCGGCAGCACCTCGAGCAGCCGGTGGCGGGCACCGAGGCCGACGTGCACCGGATACGAGCGGTCCCCGAGTGCGACCTCGAGCTCGATCACCGCTGCGCCTCGGCGGCGCCTGCGACCGCGGCGTCGAGTGCTTCGGCCTCCCGCACCATCTCGGCTATGCGCAGGGCCAGGGCTCGCTTGGGCTTCTCGCCGCCGGCATGGAAGGGCTCGACGTCGACGGTCAGGTCCGCGATCTGGTCGTACAGCGCGGTGCGCTCGGCCATCAGGCGGACGACGGCGGCCTCCGGATCGTCGTCGAGGAGCGGGCGGTGGTCCTTGGCTCGCAACCGCGACACGAGGAACGGCGCCCCGGCCCGCAGCCACACGACCCGGGCCTGCTCAACCAGCACGGCCCGGGCACCCGGGGTGACGACCACCCCTCCCCCGGCGGCGATGACCGCCGGACCTGGAGACGAGAGCAGGTCGTCGACCAGGTCGGCCTCGGCCTGACGGAACGCGGCCTCGCCACGGTCGGCGAACCACTCCCGCACGGTGAGGCCACTGAGGCGCACCAACTCGTCGTCGGCATCGACGAAGGGGCGCCCCAGCTGCGTAGCCAGGCGCCGGCCCACGGTGCTCTTGCCCGAGCCCATCATGCCGACCAGCACCACCGGTACGACAGACGCTGGTGGTCGCTGCTCAGCCAAGGGGACCGTCCCGGAGAGCGGCGAGGTACGCGTCGTGGTTGCGCCGGGTCTCGGCCACCGTGTCGCCCCCGAACTTGCGGGCGACCTCGTCCGCCAGCACCAGGGCCACCATCGTCTCGGCCACCACTCCCATGGCGGGCACGGCGGTGACGTCGGTGCGCTCCTTGAACGACACGGTCTCCGCCTTGGTGAGGACGTCGACGGTGCCCAGCACCGGACGGTTCAGCGACGCCAGGGGCTTCATGGCCACCCTGGCGATGAGCGGCTCGCCGGAGCTGATGCCACCCTCGACCCCCCCGGCTCGGGCGCTAGTGCGACGGTAGGCCCGTTCTTCCGCGTCCCAGGCGATGGGATCGTGGGCCGCGCTGCCGCGGCGGGTGGCCACGTCCCAGCCGTCGCCGATCTCGACGCCCTTCACGGCCTGGATGCTCATCAGAGCAGCGGCCAGGCGGCCGTCGATCTTGCGGTCCCAGTGGACGTGGCTGCCCAGGCCGACGGGCACGCCGTGGGCCACCACCTCCACCACACCGCCGAGGGAGTCGCCGTCGCGGGCCGCCTCCTTGATCTCGGTGACCATGGCCGCAGACACGTCGGGGTCGGCGCAGCGGACCTCGTCGACGTCGATTCGGTCGAGGTCAGCGAGGGTGGGCGCGGTCGACGGTGGGGCGGCGACGCTGCCGATGCGCACGACGTGGGACACGATGCCGATGCCGAGGGTCCGCAACCACAGCTTGGCGAGGGTGCCGGCCACCACCCGGGCCGCGGTCTCCCGGGCCGAGGCCCGTTCGAGCACGTCGCGGGAGTCGACGAAGTCATACTTCTGCATGCCGGCCAGGTCGGCATGGCCGGGGCGGGGCTGGGTGAGGGGCGCGGCGGTGGGACCATCCTCTGCCGCCACCGACATCTCCTTCTGCCACTTCTCGGGGTCGCGATCCCACTCGGTGTTGGCCACCTCGACGGCAACCGGCGAGCCCAGCGTGCGGCCGTGGCGGACGCCGGACACCAGGGTCACGGCGTCGGCCTCGAAGCGCATCCGGGGACCCCGTCCGTACCCCAGCCGGCGGCGGGCCAGCTCGACGCCGATGTCGTCGACGCTCACCTCGAGGCCGGCCGGCAGCCCTTCGACGATCACCACGAGGGCGCGACCGTGGGATTCCCCGGCGGTCAAGAAGCGCAGCACGTCGCCAAACCTAGGAGATGCCCGGCGACCGCCCCCGATAGGAAACTTGGGGGCCGTGGTCGGTTCTCAGCCCAGGAAGTCGGGGGCGGTGGCGCCGTAAACGTCGAGCACCGCGGCGCTGGCCAGGATGACCACGACGCAGCCGAGGGCCAGCCACGGCCCGAACGGGAACTGGGAGCTCTTCCGCCCCCGAGCGAAGTACAGGGCGATGCCGGCGACCAGGCCGAGGACCGATGCGCAGATCAGGGCGTAGAGGCAGAGGACGGGATGGATCCACCCGAGGTAGAGGCCCATGAGGGCGGCCAGCTTCACGTCGCCCAGCCCCATGCCCTTGGGGTAGATGAAGGCAGGTACGAACAGGAAGACGAAGTAGCCCACGGCGCCGGCGACGGCGAGGAGGGCACGTCCCGGCTCGCCCTCGATCACCGACGCCAGGCCGACCAGCACGACCGACGCCCCCAGCACCGGGAACGTGATGCGATCGAGCAGGCGGTAGAGCTCCAGGTCGATCACCGACTGGGCGAGCAACGTCGAGAACAGGAGCAGGAACGGGACAAGAGCCCACGACGTCCCGAACCGGAGCCCCGCCGCGACCCACAGGGCGGCGTTGCCCAGCTCCACCAGTGGGTAGCCGGCGGGGATCGGCTCCTGGCACGACCGGCACCGGCCGCGGAGCAGCACCCACGACAGCACCGGGATGTTGTCCGCGGGACGAATGGCTACCTCGCACTCAGGGCACTTCGACCGGGGGCGCAACAAGGACTGCCCCGCCGGCAGGCGGACGATCACCACGTTGAGGAACGAGCCCACCGCCAAGCCCGACACGCCCAGCATGACCAGGGCTATGACGGGCAGGTCAGCCATGGCGCCGGACCCTACCGATCACCACTTGCGCCCCTCGGACCCCGAGCGCCCCCGAGCACCCCTTCTGGGCGCACCTCTGCATCCCCTGGTGTGCAGAAGTGCGCCCACTTCGGTCTGACCTGAGTTCGTGGGGTCGGGCTCAGCGGGGCGGGGAGTCCTCGGTACCGGCGGCGGCGATGATCCCTTCAGCGACCCCGGCCAGGACGGCCTCGGCGAGGAGGGCGGCGCCGGCGAGGTCGAGGTGGATGCCGTCGTCTTGGCGCAGCGAGACGCCGTCTACGGTGGCCTGGTACTCGCCGGAGTCGGGGCTGAGCACCGGGCGGCTGTCGAGGAAACGGACCCACGGACGGTCCTCGGCCTCACCCGCGAAGATCTCGTCGAGGTCCTGCATCCGGGCGTCGAACCCGTCGTCGCGCATCCGGGGCTGCCCCACCCACACCACCAGGCGTCCGTCGCCGCGGAGCTGGTCCATGACGATGCCCACGCGACGCCGGTACTCCTCGCGCCATTGGGGGGACGCGGGCTCATACGGGGTGCCTTCGACCTCGAGGCCCTGGGAGTCGTTGGCGCCGAACATCACCACCACCACGTCGGGCTCGGCGGGCAGGACCTCGTCCGCGAGATGGCGGGGCCAGTCGAAGTAGTCGGGGCGGGTCAGGCCCGAGCTGACACGCGGGTCGGTCGTCAGGTCGAGATCGGCTCGTCCGGTCGCGGCCTCCTCCACGGCTTGGGCCAGCTCGATGGTCATCGAGTCCCCGCCCAGCCAGATGCGCAACGGATCCTCGGCCGTGGGCGTGCGGGGTGTGACCGGTGGCGCGGTCGTACCCGTGGGAGGGGCGGTGGTGGTGGGCGGGGCGACGAAGGCGTCGGAGCCGGAACGGGAGTCACGACAGTCCTGGGACTCCTTGTCGGCGGCGCGGCGGATGACGGCCCGGGCGTCCTTCAGGCGGGTGACGTCGCCGAGGACGCAGAAGGGCCCCACCGCGGCGTTGGCCACGTTGCGCTTCCACCCCACGGGTTGGCGATTGGCCAGGTCGCTCAGGCCGTCGGCGTTGAGCAGGGCGGCGAGCACGAGCGCCACCGCCCCGATGGCCAGGACCCGTCCGGCCGGGAGGGGTCGGGCCCCGGCCAGGTCGTGGTAGCGCAGCGACCGAGGCTCGGACCGTGACGTCGTCGAGCCCCCCGTCGGCGGTCGTCCCTCGTGCTGCTCGCCGTGGGGATCTGAACCCGGCAATCGACCGCCTGGCGCGGGTCCCGCGACGCTGCGACGCCGTCTCACTCGACCTCCAGCTCGTAAGGCGAGTCGGTGATCTCGGTGATGGCGTACCAGCCGCGACCGGCGCGCACGAGCCGGGTGTCGCCGATGCCCTGCCCGGTGAGCTCGGGCCGCTCGTCCCCCGGCACCCACACGACCAGATCTCCACCGCCGCTCAAGTCGTCGTCGACGGCACCGGCCAGACGAAGAGCGCCGGTCGTGGCATCGGACCTGAGCGCGGTCAGTCGCCCCGGTGCGGCGCGCGGGTAGGCCCGACCGGCAACGGCCAGCAGCTCGACGTTGGGCCCGGCGTCGACGTCGTCGGGGCAGGAGGTGTCGTTGAGCTGGATCTGGATGGGACCAGGCGCCTGTCCGAGTCGGCCGAGGCTGGCCGGGTCGCCGCACCACTGCCTCCAGCGCCAGTGGGCCGCGCCGACCAGGGCGTCGTCCTGATCGATGGCGAGGTCGCGCAGGCGGGCGAGCGACTGGTCGTCGACCCCGGACGGTCCGACCTGGCCGACCCAGAGCGCCCATCCCCGATCGGCCGCCGCCCGGGCCAGGTCTGCCTCGGGCAGAACGTCGGCGTCGCTGCGCTCCGGACCGCCGGCGACGATGCCGAGATGGGGAGCCAGGGCCACATGATCACCCGCGGGCACTCCATCGACCGGCAGGGCGGCCGCGGTCGGGGCCCCGGCCAGCGGCTGCAGGAAGACGATGTGTTCGAACCCGCCGCCATCGCGCTCGCCGGCGCGGATCCCGTCGACGACAGTTCGCACCAGATCGCTGTAGAGCAGCCGACCGCGGAGGGGGTCATGGACCAGGAGCGGCTCGTCAAGCAGGTCGAACCCGGCCACGGCTGGGTCGGCGGCCACGATCTCGGCCAGCACCCGCCAGATGGCGACGAAGGCGTCACGGATGCCGTTGAGGTTCTCGTAGAACGCCCCGAACGCAGCCTGCACCGCCGGCGAGGTGCCTCCGACGCCCACCGGACGGCAGGTGTCGGGTGCCGTGAGCCCGTCGGTGAGCGCGGCCCACACCGGAGCCCCGTTCCCACCGATGTCGGGCTCGGTGCCGGTTGGGCAGGCGGTGAAGGGTGGCGTGGCCAGGAAGCGGCTCCACCCGTCCTGGTGCATGGCCAGCACGGTGTGGATGCGGCGCTCAGCGGCGGCGGCGATGGCATCGCGGATCTGCTCGACGTAGGTGAGGTCGATCTGGCCGCGCGTCGGTTCCAACGCCGACCAGGACACGACCAGGCGCACCACCGAGAAGCCGCGCCCTGCCATCTGGTCCCAGTCGGCGTCGGTCGGGGGTTTGGTCGGCACGAATCGCGGGTCGGCCTGGTGGTAGTCGGTCAGAGCCGTGAGGCTGGCGCCCCGCAGCAACACCTCTGCCCCTGCGTCGTCGGCGATGCGGGGCCGCCCCCCCGAGTCGGTCACCCGCAGCGGCCGCAGGGGAGCCAGGGCCTCGGCCGGAGACGTCGTCGGTTCCGCCGCTCCGCTGCGGGTGTCGCTGGTGGGGGCCCCAGGCCCGCGGCCATCGGGCACCTCGCTCGCCGAGCAGCCGATCGACGCGCCCATCAGCAGGGCCGCGATCGCCACCGCACCGCTAGCTCGCATCCGTTCGCACCCTAGAACTGGAAGTAGATGAAGGGGGGGACGCCTTCGGGGCCGAGGGCGTCGATCAACAAGAAGCCGACGGCGAGGGTCGCCGCCTGCAACGCCGGGACGGCGCGTGAGAAGCCAGCCTGGGCCCGGCTGACCCAATCGGCGGGCACGAACTGCGACCCGATCGACGCAGCGATGACGAACAGCACCATGGGCGTCACCAGCTCGCCCACGCCGGGCGCGGCGACGAGCCGCCACAGCAGGGTGAAGGCGGTGCCGAAGGAGTCGGCCCGGAAGAACACCCAGCCCAGACACACGATGTGGAACGTGACGAGCCACCGGATCACCGGCGACCAGCGCCCCGGAACCTTCCCCGCCGCCTTCCGGGCGGCCAGGACGCGACGCTCGCCGACCAGCGCGGCGCCGTGGATCGCCCCCCAGGCCACGAACGTCCACGCTGCGCCGTGCCAGAACCCGCCGATCAACATGGTGAGGAACAGGTTGAGGTCGCGGCGGCCTGGCGTCGCCTTGTTGCCACCGAGGGGGATGTAGAGGTAGTCCCGCAGCCACGACGACAACGTCATGTGCCACCGCCGCCAGAACGACTGCATCGAGGTCGCGGTGTAGGGCGCGTCGAAGTTCTGTGGGAAGCGCAGCCCGAGCAGCAGCGCACAGCCGATGGCGATGTCGGTGTAGCCGCTGAAGTCGGCGTAGATCTGGATGGCGTAGGCGTAGACGGC
>Ga0136640_10000485_pt1 | contig 15157 bp, 15 predicted proteins | sample AntDrymUQ8642106_2_FD_105498 | JGI IMG/M metagenome (GOLD analysis project Ga0136640, IMG submission 105498) | Polar desert sand microbial communities from Dry Valleys, Antarctica - metaG UQ864 (21.06) | ecosystem: Environmental > Terrestrial > Soil > Desert | place: Antarctica: Dry Valley...
CCCCCGAGCTGGCGGCCTCGCTGGGGTTCGACGCGCTGGACGTCTACGCGAGCCGGCTGCCCACCGTGCCCGAGGACGAGTGGCCCGACGCGCTGCTGTTGCTCGGCGACCAGGTCTATGCCGACGACCCGACGCCGCAGACCAAGCGGTGGCTCGCCACGCGGCGTGACCTGCGGCAGCCGCCGTGGGCCGAGGTCGCGGACTTCACCGAGTACGCCCGGCTCTACGCCGAGTCGTGGTCCGACGAGGAGGTGCGCTGGCTGCTCTCCACGGTGCCCACTGCGATGATCTTCGACGACCACGACGTGCGCGACGACTGGAACACCTCGCGGGCGTGGCGTGAGCAGATGCAGACCCAGCGGTGGTGGCACCAGCGAATCCGCGGCGCGCTCGCCTCGTACTGGGTCTACCAGCACGCCGGCAACCTCCCGCCCGACGAGCGTGCCGCGGATCCGCTCTGGCAGGAGGTGCTGGAGACGGTGGGGGACACCTGGCCGTTGCTGCAGCGGATGGCCGGCGGGGTCGACGCCGACCCGACAGTGCTCCGGTGGAGCTTCCGGTGGGACCTCGACCGGGTGCGGCTGGTGATGGTCGACTCGCGCTGCGGGCGGATCCTCGACGAGGGCCACCGCACGATGCTCGACGAGGCCGAGTTCAGCTGGGTGGAATGCGCCGTCGCGGAGGATGCCGCCGACGCGGTGGACCACGTGCTGGTGGGCAGCTCGCTGCCGTGGCTGCTGCCGTCGGCGATCCACGACCTGCAGTCGATCAACGAGGAGGCCGCGAGCAAGGACGGCCTGCGGGGGCGGCTGGCCGAGAAGATGCGCCAGGGGGCGGATCTGGAGCACTGGGCGGCCTTCCGCAGCTCGTTCGACCGGCTCGCCGCGTTGCTGCACCGCGTCGGCACCGGCCCGGAAGCGCCAGCCACGGTGTCGGTGCTCTCGGGTGACGTGCACCATACGTATGCGGCGAGGGTGGCTTTCGACCAACCTGCCGACTCCGCCGTGCACCAGCTGGTGTGCTCGCCGGTGCACCACGCGGCGCCGTGGTTCATGAAGGTCGCGTTCCGGGTCGCCTGGCTGCGCCCGGTGGCCCGGCTGGTCCGTGCCCTGGCCCGCCACTCCGGAGTGCGGGATCCGTCGGTGCGCTGGAAGCACGTTGCCGGGCCCATCTTCGGCAATGCCCTGGCCACCCTGGTGCTCGACGGGCGGAGGGCGACGTTCACCGTGGAGCGTGCGGTACCGGCCGGCCGAGGCTCCCGGTTCGGACCGGTGTGTTCCATCGAGCTCGACGGTGCCCCGATAGGCTGATCGGGGTACTCCCGGCTGCCGCCTCGGCCCTGCTGTTGCCCTAGGATGGCGGCTCGGAGGTGCCGGGTGCACGACGTCCAGATCGAGGTGGTCCTGCTGTCGGTCTCCCGCGGCCGGCTGGCCTGGCGCGTGGTGCGCGGGGACCTGCCGGGCGGAGTCGGTCCCGACGTCCGGGCCCGGGAGTTGGCCGGGCTCGGCGCGGGTGGGACCGTCGACGTGGTCGTGCACTCGACCTCGTGGCGCCCGGCATCCGGGCGGCTGGTCCTCACCTACGCGGTCCTGCCGGACCCCGATCCCAGCGCCGCCCGCCCGGTTCCCGCCGGGGTGCGGATCGTGTGTTCCGGTGACGTCGCGGCGCCGACCCCGCCTGCCGTGGACGTGGAGCACGTGCTGGCCCACGCACTGCGCCACCTGTCGCTCGTGGGGCGCACCAGCCCGGACGTGGTCGCGGCCACCGCGGCGCACCCGCTGCTGTGGAACGCCGTACTGGCCCATGCTCCCGACGTCGCCGGCGAGCTCGTCACCCAGAGATGAACGGGGCTTCACTCGATCGGGGCGCATCTCTGCGGCTACCGCTACAGTTAGGCAAGTAGCAGTGTCAGCACGGGTACCAGTGTCCCGTCGTGCCTCTCGATGCCTGAGCCCGACGAGCACGTCCCTCCTCATCGAGGCTAGTCTCCCGCGCGGGTCTGCTTCCGGACCATCGCTGATCATGGCAAGGAGAAACGCACTGTGTTCAACCCCTCGTTCATCCGCAACGCGATCAACAGAAGCGCCCAGAACGGCGCCGACCGTCGCCGGTTCCTGAAGGTGGCCGGCGCGGCCGGTCTCGGTTTCGCGGGCGCCACCTACCTGGGTGCCGGATCGGCGATCGCCGGCGGAGGCCCGGGCGCCGAGCCCGCCGCACCCGAAGGGCCCAGCGACGCCGCGATCCTCAACTTCGCGCTGAACCTGGAGTACCTGGAGGCCGAGTTCTACCTCCGCTCGCTCGGCGAGCAGCTCCCCGACGACTCCCTCGGCGGTGTGGGCACCCCCGGCGAGGTGTCCGGTGGCAAGCCAGTCCCCTTCACCTCCGGTGGCCTGATCGAGCAGTACGCCCGGGAGATCGCGGCCGACGAGAAGGCGCACGTCCTGTTCCTGCGCTCCGCCCTCGGCGAGGCAGCGGTGGCACGGCCGGCCATCGACATCGACGCGGCCTTCCAGGCGGCGGCCATGGCGGCAGGCCTGGGCGAGGGCTTCGACGCCTACGCGAGCGAGGAGAACTTCCTGCTGGCGGCGTTCATCTTCGAGGACGTCGGCGTGACCGCGTACAAGGGTGCGGCCCCGCTGGTCGACAACCCCACGTTCGTCGAGGCCGCCGCCGGCATCCTCGCCGTCGAGGCGTACCACGCGGCCAACATCCGGTCCGCCCTGAACGCCAAGGGGATGGAGACGCCCGAGCTTCGCGACTCGGCGAACGCGATCTCCGACGCCCGCGACAGCCTCGACGGTGAGAGCGATCTCGACCAGGGCATCTTCGTGGACGGCCAGAGCAACATCGTGCCGTCCGACGCGAACGCCCTCGCGTTCAGCCGCAGCCCCGGCCAGGTGCTCAACATCGTGTACCTGAACCCGATGGCCGTCACCTCCGGCGGTTTCTTCCCCGGCGGCGTCAACGGCGAGCTGAACATGAGTGCCGCCAACGCGTAGCACGACCCGACGGGAATGGGCGGTGCGGAACCAGTGGTTTCGCACCGCCCATCTCGTCTTCCGTCACAGCGCGGGCCGCCGGTCGGCGAGCATCCAGACGGTGCCTTCGGGCGTGTCCTGCACCTCGACTCCGGCTGCGCCGAGCCGATCGCGGAGTTCGTCGGCAAGCTTCCACGAGCGCTCCTCGCGGGCCCGGTTCCGCAGCTCGACGAGCGTGTCGACGAAGGGCGAGACCAGCTCCCGCGGGTCCCGTGTCCCGGCTACCGCGGCCTCGCCCAGCCGGGTGACCATCCGGCGCAGCGTGGCGCGCGGGCGCTCGACTCCGTCCAGCTCCTCGGTGTCGGCCGACCAGTCGACGATGGCCTGTTCGAGCTCCAGGATGGCGCCGACGGCGGCCCGGACGTCCCGGGATCGCAGTCCGGCATCGAATATCTGTTCCAGCCGCTCGGTCTCCGCGTGCAGGGAGGGCGGGGTGGCGGCATTCGGGTCGGCAGCTGACGCCGGTGCGCTGGGGGCAGTGCCGGCATCAGGCGTGCGGTGCTCATCGGCCGCGGCCCGGAGGTCGTCGATCGGAACCGTGCAGCCGGAGGCGAACAGCGTGCTCACCCCGTGCCTGCGGACCGTGACCACACCGCGTCCCAGGACCGTCGCAGTGTCCGCATCGAGGTCGAGCAAGCAGGCGGTGTGTTCGTCGACACCGAGCACGACGGTGCCGGGCTCCAGCATCGACTCCAGCATCCGCAGGCGCCGCTCCCCGAGGTAGCAGAAACGCGTGTCGTGGTTCCCGCCCTCGGCGTTGTCGTAGTGCGGGATGATCGCCGCGCGCAGACCGGTCGTTGCCAGCAGATCCATGCCCTCGACCCAATGCGGAGCCGTGCCGACCTTGTAGATCTCATACACCGGAACAGCGGCGACCCCCAGGGTCAGCGCGGCGGCACTGGCGAACGTCACGCAACCGCCATGAGCCAGCTTCTCGGCGAGCACATCCCGCAGCCGACTGTCCTTCCAGACCTGCAGTGCGTAGGTGGGGCTACCCGGGCCGGCGAAGACGTAGGCCGCGTCCCGAATCTGCGCCAGGGCTTGCTCACGCCGGACCGCGTCATCCGTGACCGAACGCCACCTCGCGACGCCGGGGGTCACCTGGAGGTTCCGCTCGAAGTAGCCGACAGCGCGCTGGGAGATCTGGTCGGTATTCTCCTGGAACCCGTACGGGGTATCGAGGAGCACCACATCCACCGGCGGTGGCCCGAGGCGCTCCACAAGCAGACGGTGAACCTTCGCCATCGGCGGAGCGGTCTCGCCCGATCCCATGATGGTCAGCAGCCGCGGGCGACGCTGCTCGACGGCGGGCGCGAGGTCGAGGTCGTCCGGGCTCACCTCCCAGGACCCCGCCAGCGCCGGCAGCACCTCGTTGTCCGCGTCATCTCGTTGTCGTCATCTCGTTGTCCGCGTCGTGGCCCGACCAGGCCGCGGAAGATCCACGGCGCGCGAGATGATCTGCATGGTTCCCTCCACTGTCACAATCTGATGGCAACAGCTCACTATAGGTACTAGATCGTGGTAACGCCATCGGGTGATAGGGCATCGCCTCCCCGCTGCGCTGCCACCGCTGGCTTGGGTATCCCTTGTTACAGCTCGGACTCACCCCAGGAGCTGGCGATCACCTCGTGGCCCACGGACAGCTTGCCGGGTGCAACACGGAGAACTTGACGCCGAACGCGACGCCGCCCTGGGCCGCGCGGCGGTAGCCGGCGATCGTGCGGAGCGGTTCGGGGCCTACCTTCGTGCCGGCTTCCTGGTCGACCGTCGTGACCACACAACGGATGGCGAGCTTGGCGTAGCCCAGCTCGATGTCGCCGGCGTTGATCCGGCGTGCGCGGTCCTCGATGTGTGGTTCGTCCCACTCATCGATCACGATGTTGGGGCGGAAGCGGTTCATGGGCACCGGCTCGCCACCTCGCCCGGCGATCCGCTCGTTCATCACGTCCAGGGAGGACGCTGTGGTGACGAGCAGTGGGTGACCGTCGGCGTAGCCTGCGGTACCCGGTGTCTCGCCACTGGTCACGCGGTCGTGCTCGGGTGGCACCCGCATCAGCCTGCTGGGCACACCCAGCACCTGCGACAGCCATCCGGCGACTGCGTCGCCCTGGTCGATTCCCTGGTACGCCACGCCGAACAGGTCCACGTCGCGCCGAGCAGCCGCGAGATCCACGTCGGCACTCAACACCCCGGCGCCCGGCGCGCGGAGCGTGAGCCGCTCACCCCCGGCGGCGACCTTGGGCTGGATCAGCGCCAACCGCGGATTGTGCCGCTGGCTGTGGAACGCACCGCTCTCGTCGATGACCCGTCCAGCATCGACGTCGACGTGGGGGCACCGGGCCGCGAACACGCAGTGGTCGGGCAGTGCGGTGAGCTCGGGCGGCCAGCCCGGGATCGGTCGCCCGCCGCACTCCGGCCGGGCCCGCAGCAGCGCCGCGACGTACGGGTGCGCCGGGGTGTCGAACAGCGCGTCGGTGTCGCGGCGTTCGAGCAGCTGGCTGGCGTAGAGCACGCTGGTCGTGCCGCCGAGCCGGCGGGCGAGGGTGAGGTCGTGGGTGATGACGAGCAGCGCGGCGCCGCGCTCGGCGAGTGCGGCGAGGTGCGCCGCGGTGCGGTCGATCAGCTCGGCGTCCAGGCCGGAGGTCGGCTCGTCGGCGATGACCACGTCGGGCGAGCCCACCAGCGCCAGGCTGCTCGCGACCCGTTGCGCCATCCCGCCGGAGAGGTGGTGCGGGTAGGCGGACCGGATCCGCTCCGGGTCGAGGTCGAAGCTCGCCAGCGCGGCGGCGACATCCGGCCAGGCCGCGCTGCGCGCTACCCCGCGGGCGCGGGCGAGCTCGGCCAGCAGCGGTCCCAGCCGGCGGACCGGGTTGAGCGCGCTGGCCGGGCTCTGCGGGATGAACGCCAGGTGCCGCGCCCGCACCTGGCGCCAGCGGCCCGGCCCGGCGGCGGTGAGATCCTCCCCGCCGAGGAAGCGCCGGCCGGTGAGGGTGACGTTGCGGGGCAGCAGGTCGAGCAGCGCGTGCGCCAACACGCTCTTGCCGCTGCCACTCTCGCCGATCACCACGTGCACCGTTCCCGGATGCAGGTCCAGGTCGATGCCCGACAGGGCGGTCACCGGGCCGCGGCGGGTCGCGAAGGTCACCGACAGGTCCCGCACCGAGAACGCCGGCGTACTCACAGCTCCAGCTCCCCGCGCCAGCGCGGCTGGTGCCGGTCGCGCCAGTACTCCCCGAGGGTGCCGAACGCGACGCAGGCGGCGAGGATGAGCAGCCCGGGAAACAGGCTGATCCACCACGCGCCTGCGAGCAGCGAGCGTTGCCCGGCGGCGATCAGGTTGCCCAGCGAGGCCTGGTACGGCGGCAGGCCGAGCCCGAGGAACGACAGCGCGGACTCGTGGAAGATCGCGTGCGGCAGCAGCAGCACCATCGCCACCGCGATCGCCGGCGCGAGGTGCGGGAGGAAGTGCCGCACCACCAGCCGCACGCGGGTCGCCCCGCCGCCGCCGCGGCGACGAACGGCCGTTCCAGCAGCGAGAGCAGCTCCCCGCGCACAATCCGGGCCAGCACCAGCCAGTGCGACAGGGCCACCGACAGGCACACCGCGGCCGCCGCCCCGAGAGCCGGGCGGAACAGCACGACGAGCAGGATCGCGAACAGGAAGTGGTTCTGCGAGCCCAGGAAGTCGACCATCCGCATCAGCGCGCCGTCGACCCAGCCGCCCAGGGTGCCGGCCAGCACTCCGACGGTGACCCCGATGAGCAACGCCACGACCGCGGCCAGCAGGCTGATCGCGAACGACACCCGCATCGCCCGCAGCGACAGCGCGAGCACGTCGCGCCCGATCTCGTCGGTGCCGAAGGGATGGGCCAGCGACGGCGGTGCCAGCACCTCGTCCAGCGCCACGCCACCGGTGTCGGGCCGCAGCAGGTCGGCGCCCAGCGCGGCGAGCACGAGGAGGGCGAGCACCACCCCGGCCGCCAGCACACTGGCCGGGCGGGTGGCGACCTGCCGGACCCGGCCCCACCGTGGCGGCCGGGTGAGCACGGGATCCGTCGTGGTCACCGCGGTCATCAGGTCAGCCCTTCGCGGATGCGTGGATCGGCCACCCGGTAGAGCAGGTCGGCGACCAGGTTGCCCAGCACGACCAGCACCGATCCCACCAGCGTGATGCCCACCAGCAGCGGGATGTCGACCGCCAGCGCTGCCTCGACGGTGAGCCGCCCCAGACCGGGCCACCCGAAGATCGTCTCGGCGAGCACCGCACCGCCGATCAGCTCGCTCAGGTGGCTGCCGGTGAGGGTGATGAAGGGGATCAGCGCGTTGGGCAGCGCATGCCGGGTCAGCACCGCCATCCGCCGTACGCCCGACGCCTCGGCGAACCGGACGTGGTCGTCGCGCAGCACCTCGAGCACGGTGTTGCGGACGTAGAGGGTGAACCAGGACTGCTGGGTGATCACCAGCGTGACCGCCGGCAGGATCAGGTGCGCCGGGTCGACGAATCCGGAGTCGGCGGAGCGGACATCGGTCGAGCCACCCGACGGGAGCCAGCCGAGCTGCAGGGAGAACACGGAGAGCAGCAGCAGCCCGACCCAGAACGACGGCGCCGCGGTGCCGTAGTAGCTCAGCGTACGAACCAGCCAGTCCAGCGGGCTGTCCCGGAACGCCGCCGCCAGCACTCCGAGGACCAGCCCGCCGACCAGCACGAGTGCCAGCGCGATCATCACCAGGACGATCGACAGCAGCGCCCGCGAGGCGATCTCGTCGAGCACCGGCTGCCCCCCGAGCAGTCGGGAGTGCCCGAGATCGCCCTGCGCGACGTTGCCGAGCCACTGCCCGAACTGCTCTGCCGTCGAACCGTCGAGCCCCCACGCGGCGTTGATCTCCTGGCGGGTCTGCTCGCTGATGCTGCCGGTGATCCCGGTGTACGCGCTGTTCGGGTCGTACGGTGAGATCGCGACCAGCAGGAACGTCAGCCCCGCGACCGCCAGCAGCACGAACGGCAACGCCGCCAGCCGCCGCACGATGATCCGCGCCGCCGACGCCGGACGCCGCGCGGGTGCGGCGCCCGGCGTGGGGTCGGCCACGGTGGTCACGGCTGCGCCAGCCGCCACTCGTGCACGTTCCACAGCAGACCGCGGGAGAACCCGTGGATGTGCCCCTCGCGGACCTGGGGACGCACCCCCTGCACCCGGTCGCTCACGATCAGCGAGTTCTCGCCCCGGACGAGGTAGACGAAGCTGCCGTCGGCAACGAGGCCTTCTCGAGCGTCATCCGCGACGCCGATGGCGTTTTCGCCACCTGACCGACGACGACGGGCAGCTTTGCGGCCTGGTGGGCGCCCGGCACTGGCCCGGCCACACCGACGCCCTGTGGATCTACGGCCGCACCGACACCCACGCCGTGCGGCTACTCGCCGACGCCCCCGGTGCACGGGGCGGCCTGGTTTGGGAACGCACCGGCACCCTGGCCGACACCGCCGCGGCACTGCTCGAACTCCCCGCACCCGGCCAACCCGGAGCCCCTGCCCTGATCCGAGCCCCGGCACCGTCACTGCTCGAGCTGTAGTGCCCGGTAGCCGGCTCGGTGCCTCTGCGGTGCAGCGTCCAGCCGCCAGCGGACCCAGTGCGTGCTGTGTCCTACGGCGGTAGCGAGCCTGGTCAGCGACCAGCCTTGGTCGTAGCGGTCGGCCAGCCAGCCGTGCAGGTCGTCGGTGCCGACGCGGGCGGCGGCGACCGCGTCGGCGGTCTCGGCCCGGGAGCGTTTCCCGGCGGAGGTGTTGTGCCCGGTGGATCGGACCGTGATCCCCGCGGCGGTCAGGGTCGCACGTAGGCGGCGCCGGCCCAGCCCGGTCGTCCGGGCCAGGGTCTGAAGGCTGGCGCCGGCGGTGTACTCGGTGCGCAGGAATGTGCTCAGGTCCGGGGCGCCGCGCTCGGCGAGGACCGCGGCGAGGTGGGCTTCCCGGCGGCGGGCCCGCGTTGCCCGGCCCGCGGCGAGTTGCGCGCCAGAGGTCCCGATTCGCTCGAGGCGCTGCCAGGATTCGAGGTTGCCTGCCCGGGCGCGCCAGGCGAGCTGCCCGGTCCGGGCCAGCTGCTGACTCTCGGCGAACCGCTCCCGTACCTGGGCGGAGTCCTGGTAGGCGCGGGCCTGCCGGGTGGCGATGCTGGTCGACATCTCGGTGGATACCAGTGGCCGGGTGCGCAGCAGCTGCATCGTGTCCCGATAGGCGTCGGCGGTGTAGCCGTGCGCGCGGACGTGGACGCCCAGGGAGACGAACCACCGGCCACACAGGTGACAACACAGCCGCCCGGTGTCCGGGTCGTCGACGAGCCGCCCGAGGGGAGCATGGAGGCCGGTGCCGTCAGGCAGGGCCCACAGGTGCCCGTGGGTGGTGCTGGGTGCCGCCGCAGCTTGCTCGGATCGTGCGGAGGCGGCATGGGCACCACGCGAAGCTGCGATCGGCGCGCGCGCTACTGATCGTCCGGACATCGGTCAGCGCAGACCCGGCAGGATGTACTCGGCCACGTTCGTCTCCCCGTCGCAGTCCTGCAGTCTTCTGGCATTATTTCGCAACCGCAGAACAGTGGCAACTGTTGGAGATCATACGGGGGACAGCCCACGACCACGGTGGCCGTCCGACCACGCGGTCATGCTCGGGTCCAGGCCGACGAGTACAGGAGCCGCAGGCCGTTCAGCGCGACGAGGATCGTCGATCCCTCGTGGCCCGCCACTCCCAGCGGCAGCGGCAGATGCCCGACGAGGTCCCAGGTGGCGAGGACGGCGATGACGGTGCCCGCGAGGGCGAGGTTCGCGATGACGACGCGCCGGGCGCGGCGGGCGAGCGCGAGCAGGGAGGGGACCGCGCCGAGATCGTCGTGGACGAGGACGACGTCGGCGGTCTGCAGTGCGAGGTCCGATCCGATGCCACCCATCGCCATGCCGACGTGCGCCGCGGCCAGGGCCGGTGCGTCGTTGACGCCGTCGCCCACGACCAGTACCCGTTCCCCGGCTCGCTCCAGGGCCCGCACCTCCTCGACCTTGTCCTCGGGCAGCAGGCGCGCCCGGACGTCCTCGATGCCCACCTGAGCCGCCAGCCGCCGGGCGACCCGGTGGTCGTCACCGGTGAGCAGCACGGGGGCACGGCCGGTGAGCGCGGTAAGGGCGGCGACCGTAGCGGGGGCGCCGGGGCGGACCTCGTCGGCGAGGCCGAGCACCCCGGCCGGTGCCCCGTCGACGGAGACCACCGCGGTGGTGTGGCCGGAGGACTCCAGGTCGTCGGCCTCGCTGCAGGGGACGTCGGCGGGCCGGCCGACGGCGACGCTGCGGCCCGCGACGTCCACGGTGACGCCCCGGCCGGGGGTGGAGCGGAACCCGGTGGCGGTCGGCACCACGAGCCCCGCGGAGCGGGCGGCCGCGACGACCGCAGCCCCGAGTGGATGCTCGCTGCCGTGCTCGGCTGCGGTGGCGAGGGCGAGCACCTCGCCGGAGGACCGGTCGACGCCGGTCACCGACACCAGTCGAGGGGTGCCCGCGGTGAGCGTGCCGGTCTTGTCGAACGCCACGGTGGTCGTGGTCGCGACGCGTTCGAGGACCACGGCGGACTTCACCAGTACGCCGTGGCGCCCGGCGTTCGCGATCGCCGCGAGCAGCGGCGGCATCGTCGCCAGCACCACGGCGCACGGCGAGGCTACGATCATGAACGTCATCGCGCGCAGCAACGTCGGCTCCAGCGGTGCACCGGCCAGCAGCGGGACCGCGAAGATCGCGAGGGTGGCCACCACGACGCCGATCGAGTAGCGCTGCTCCACCTTCTCGATGAACAGCTGGGTGCGCGCCTTGGTGGCCGTCGCCTGCTCGACCAGCGCGACGATGCGCGCCACCACGGTGTCGCCGGCGGGCCGCTCGACCCGGACCCGCAGCGACCCGGTGCCGTTGACGGTGCCCGCGTACACCGGGACACCTGGGTACTTCACGGCGGGTAGCGGCTCGCCCGTGATGCTCGCCTGGTCGACCTCGCTCGCGCCCTCGAGCACCCGGCCGTCCGCGCCGATGCGCTCGCCGGGGCGCACCAGGACGACGTCTCCGACGACGAGGTCGGCCAGGTCCACGACCTGCTCGTCGTTGCCGGCGAGGCGGGTCCTTCCAGGGCTACACCATAGGTGACCACCGAGCCGCGGCCGCGGCGCTGCGGCGGGTGGGGGCGCGCGATCTGGCCGACCGCAGTTTCGGCACCCTGTCCGGTGGGGAGAAGCAGCGCGTCCTCATTGCGCGCACCCTCATCCAGGAGGCCGACCACCTGCTGCTCGACGAGCCGACCAACCACCTCGACATCCGCTACCAGCACGACGTCCTCGGGTTGGTGCGGACCCTGGACGTGACCACGGTGGTCGTGCTGCACGACCTCAACCTGGCCGCCCGCTACTGCGACCATCTCGTCCTGCTCGATCGCGGCACGGTCGCGGCAGCGGGCCGACCGACGCGGTACTGATCCCGGAGGTGCTCGAGCCGGTGTACGGGATCGGTGTGCGCCGCCTCGTCGAGCCCGACTGCGTGCAGCTGATCTTCCAGCCACTCGGCTCTCGAGCCGAGGCCGCCGACAAGGAGACCCGATGACGGACCTGGCACGGAACGAGCTGGATGCGCCTGCGTGGCTGCGTCGCTGGGACCGGCAGCAGGGCGGCTACGTGCCCGAGCGCGAGGAGACGTTCGCGCTGATGCTCGATGTCCTCGAGCGGCTCGGGGCGGCACCGGGGCGGCTGCTGGACCTGGGCTGCGGGCCCGGATCGCTGGCGGACCGCGCGCTCGCCCGGTTCCCCGGAGCCCACGTCGTCGGGCTGGACCTCGACCCGGTGATGCTCGAGCTCGGTAGGCGCACGCTCGGGGACCGGATCCAGTGGGTGGAGGCCGACCTGCGCTCACCGGGATGGCCCGGTGCTCTGGCTCGCGGGCGGTTCGACGCCGTGGTGTCCGCGACCGCGCTGCACTGGCTCGACGCCGAGCGGCTGCCCGCGTTGGCCGAGGGGATCACCAGCGTGCTGCGGCCCGGCGGTGTGTTCGTCAACTTCGACACCGTGCTCGTCGACCCCGCCAATCCCCGGCTTGCGGCACTCACCAAGGACCTCCGGGTGGCCCGGACGGACAGCAGGACCTCCACGGCAAGAGTTCGAGGACTTCTACTCGTGGTGGGACTCGCTGGCCGAGGAGCCGGCGCTGCGCGAGCTCTTCACCGAGCGGGATCGGCGGTTCGGCCCCCGCCGCCACGGCTCGGGAACGACCCTGTCCGAGTGGGAGGACGCGCTGCGGGGCGCAGGCTTCGCCGAGGTCGCCACCCTGACCCAGGTCATGGACCGCAGGCTGCTCGTCGCCGTCCACTGACCCGACCCCGCCGCTGCTGATCATTCTCGTCTGCCGTTTCCACCGGATCAGTATCGAGAAGAAGGAGCCTCGCGATGAACCGAACCCGGTGGGTCCTCCCGGTGATCTTCGCTGGCGCGCTGCTGCTCTCCGCATGCGGCGATGACGAGGACACGTCCTCGGAAGCCAGCGCGTCTGGTGACTTTCCGATTACAGTCGAGGACTGCGGCCGCGAGTTCAGCAGGACTACGACGTCCTGGCGGGGAAGCCCACCGACAAACCCGCGATTCCCACATGGAGTCGTTCCACAACAAGCTGGTCGAGTCCGGCGAGCTGGTCGACGCCCAGGGCCTCACCGCTCCCGCGCACGACCGGCGGGTGCAGTTTCAGGGCAGCGTCCCGGTCGTGACCGACGGGCCGTACGCCGAGACGGCGGAGGTCATCGCCGGCTACACGATCGTGGAGTGCGCCAGCTTCGACCGCGCCACTGAGATCGATCGCCGCGGGCCTGGTGAACCCCGAGGGTGGGTACGTCGGCGCGGTAGTGCGCCGCTACGGGCACTTCGACGCCGCCGAGGATGCGACGTAGGAGGTGCTCCTCGCGGCGGCTGTGCAGCGGCCGACCGACGGCATCCCGGACATCCCGCGGGCATGGCTGATCACGGTCGCCTCCCGGGGGCTGACCGACCTGCTGCGCGCCGAGCAGGCCCGCCGGCGCCGCGAGGACAGCGTCGCCCGGTGGGCGCTTCCGGACCAGCAGCTGGCACCGGCCGCCGACCGGACGGCGGCGTCGAGCGCCGACACCGACGACACGCTCGTCCTGCTGTTCCTGTGCTGTCACCCGGAGCTGCCGTCCGCGTCGCAGATCGCGCTCACCCTGCGGGCGGTCGGCGGCCTGACCACCGCGGAGATCGCGCGGGCGTTCCTCCTGCCGGAGGCGACCATGACCCGGCGCATCACCGCGCCAAGCAGCGCATCTCCGCCCGCGGCGCCACATTCGAGCGGATCTACGTCGACCAAGGGCTGACCGGCACCACCCGCGCTCGCCCCGGCCTGCTTCCGCCGGTTCATCGCGGGTCGAACTCTGCGCCGGGCCCTTTCTCGGTGGCTGGCGGACCAGGCAGCTCCCGGAGCAGCACCTCAAGCTGATCACGCAGCTCGGGCAACTCGGACTCGACCGCGTCCCAGACACGGTCCGCGTCGATCTCGAAGTAGCCGTGCACGAGCCGGTTGCGCATCGAGATCATGCCGGACCATGGGATCTGAGGGTGATCAACTCGCAGTTCGAGGGTGATGCGACCAGCAGCCTCACCGATGATTTCCACCCATCGCATGGCGGCCGCGCCGACGAGCTCCCCGTCGAGAGCTTCCCGTCCACCCGCCGTATGTCGTGCGATCGCGTCAATGGCGTCGATCATGTCGAGCAGTCGATCGCGATCGGATCTCACAAGGGGACGGCCTCTGCAAGGACGTCCGAACGGATCCTGTGCCGCAGGCTCGCCTCCGTCGCCACTTCGACAGGGCACCCGAGGAGCCGCTCCAGCGCGACGATCATCTCAGCCCACCGCAGCAGGCCTGTGCCCGGAGTGAGATCCACAAGCAGATCGAGGTCGCTGTCCGCGTTCTCCGTGCCGCGAGCGACGGACCCGAACACCCTGACATTGTGCGCACCGAAACTTGCTGTCAGGTCGAGGATCTCCGCTCGCCGGTGCCGAAGCTCGGCCAGCGTGGGCGGGCTTGATCCGACGGCTTGCCCGTCAGCCATCAGTCGCATCGTGTCACCTCCTGCCTGTTCCGTCCGCAGCGTACCGGGATCTTGGCGTGCACTGGGTCGGTGCAACACGCGTTCACGCCGAGCAGCCACGTCTACAGCCTTGCTGCCCTCGCCGGCCGACGTGCTGAGCCCGCCTCGATACCGCGGGGTCGGTTCGGTGAGCTGACCGGGCGGGAAGGACCGGGCACCCGGTCGAGCGGGCCCGCTGCGCGTTACACGCCGCCCACATCGCTCTTGCTATCGCCATAAATATGCATCTAGTGTCGGTGTCGGCTACCTCAATCGTGTGATCGCGCCCGCTCCCGATGCGGACGCGTCCGCATCCAGCTGCGTCGTGGGCTGCTTCGACACCGCCTCACCGAGAGGAGGGCGACATGACCAGTCGAATCCCGCAGGTTCTCACGATCGGTGCGGAGGCGCCGGTCTTGGTGGCTGCTGCCGGTGGAGCGGATCTGATGGTCGGACGGGCCAGCGAGTACGGGTCACCCCTGGGCCAATATCAGTCTGAACTCCAGGACGTGCCAGAACTCACGACGGGCCAGGACGACCTCGCAACGGAGGCGATCATCGGAGCAGACCCCGATCTCGCGATCACGCGAGACAGTGAGGACGCCGCACCCCTCGAGGTGGCCGGGATCGACCGGATCGTGATCAGCGGACGGTGCAGTGGTGCCGACGATGAGGTCACCGCTGCGGGCACCTTCGAGGAGGTCTACTCCGACGTCGCGCTGTACTGGCGCATCTTCGGTACCGAGGACACCGCGGCAACAGCGATCACCGATCTCCGCGCGCGGGCCGACAACGTGGGTGAGACCGCGGAGGAGACCAGGGCGGAGCTAACCGCCGATCCCCGGCTCGCGGACGTCGGGGCCATCGGAGGCGGTGACGTCATCGTGTTCCGTTCGCACTCGGCATCAAGCCCGATCCCGGTGTTGGGCTTGGAGATGTTGGCCGAGCAACTCGACGTCGGTTGATTCCGGCTGGTCAAGGAG
>Ga0136640_10000486_pt1 | contig 15151 bp, 14 predicted proteins | sample AntDrymUQ8642106_2_FD_105498 | JGI IMG/M metagenome (GOLD analysis project Ga0136640, IMG submission 105498) | Polar desert sand microbial communities from Dry Valleys, Antarctica - metaG UQ864 (21.06) | ecosystem: Environmental > Terrestrial > Soil > Desert | place: Antarctica: Dry Valley...
GCCGCCCACAGCGGAACGCCGCACCGGGAGTCCTCTGCGTGGGCCTCGGCATCGGTTGCATTGCCGGCACGCTCGTGGAGCCGGTGACCTACCGGCCACGATCATGGGCGCCTGGGTCCGTGCCGCGATCATCATGAACATCGTGACTTCGGCGGCGCTCGCCGCCGCCGGACTGCGGCACCTGCGAGGCGCCAGTACCTGATCGACCGCTCACGCCACGAGCCGGCGGCGAAGGGCTTCCTGATCCTCGGCATCGAAGCCGTGCCGGTTCAGCCAGCCGTGCGGATCGCCGAAGCGCTCGTCCAGCTCGCCGAGAAATCGCGCCATGGTCGCAGCAACCGGTCGGTGACTGTCCAGGGTGCGACCGGCGAGATCTCCGGCGTACGTCGGGCTGGACTCCAGCCGCGCGACGAGTTGCGGCAGCACGTCTCCGGTGGCCACGTAGTCGTCGATGATCGCCTGCCGATCCACCTTCGCGACACTGAGCGCCAACGCGACGACGACACCGGTCCGGTCCTTGCCGGCCGCGCAGTGCACCAGCGCCGCGCCGTCCTCCTGCTCCGAGATGGCTCGCAACGCCGCGACGACATTGTCTGGGCGATCACGGAGGTACCCGAGGTAGTACCCGGCCACGACGTCCGGGCCGGCGGTGTTGCGGTCGCGGGATCTCGTGTCGTCCTCGCCTTGCCAGGGAAGTAGGTCGTCGGCGGCGAAGTCGGTGTTGTCGCCGGCCTCGGGGAACAGCGACAGATGCCGGTACGCGACGGCCCTGTGCCGCAGCGGGCCGGGGCCCTCGGACCGGATCTCGGTGCCGGTACGCAGATCCAGGACCAGCCGGACCCTGAGTTCCTCCACCAGCCGGCGGACATCCTCCTGCGTCAGTGACTGCAAATTGTCGGCGCGCAGCAGCCGCCGGGGGGCCGTCGTACGCCCATCAGTGGTGGGGAGGTCACCGATGTCGCGGACGTTGACGGCACCCTGCAGCTGCACCCAACGACTGCTCAGTACAGAGTGCCGTCGTCGCGGTAGCGCCGCTCCTCAACGACCCGGTGACTGGTGTTGCTGCGCTGATTCATCAGCACCAGCGAGATGATGATTCCCACCACGCCCACCGCCATCAGGACGAACCCGACGATGTCAAGGTCGATGCCGCTGACCTCGCCGGTGACAGCGAAGGCGAGGATGGCACCCAGCGCCAACAGAAAGATCGAGATTCCGACACCCATGCTGAGACCTCCTTGGGTGAGCGCGGCCGGCCCGCCTCACGGGCCTAGTGTGTCAGCCCCGAGAGAGATCGACGGTTAGAAGCTTTCCTCCGGCACGTCCATGAGGCTGTTGTCCGTGTTCTCGACCAGCGTGCGCTCCGCCGACAGCCTGGGCAGCACCTGGGTGGCGAAGAACCGGGCCGAGGCGATCTTGCCCTCGTAGAACGCCCGATCCCGGGCCGACGTGTCAGCGCCGAGGGCCGACATGGCGACCTCCGCGTGCCGCAGCAGCAGCCACCCGGTGAGCAGGTCGCCGAAGGCCAGCAGCAGTCTGGTCGTGTTCTGCCCCACCTTGTAGAGATTGGTGATGTCTTCCTGGGCACTGGTGAGCTGCCCGACCATCGCGCCGACCATCGCCTGGGCGTCGCCGAGCGCGGTCGCGAGCAGCAGCCGCTCGTCCTTGAGCCGGCCGTTGCCCGACTCGTTGTCGAGGAAGGACTGGATCTCACCGAGCAGGGTGGTCAGTGCCCGGCCCTGGTCCTTGACGATCTTGCGGAAGAACAGATCCATGCCCTGGATCGCGGTGGTGCCCTCATACAGGGTGTCGATCTTGGAATCACGGATGTACTGCTCGATCGGGTACTCCTGCAGGTAGCCCGAGCCGCCGAAGACCTGCAGCGACTCCGCCCCGAGCAGCGCGTAGGACCGCTCCGAGCCGAAGCCCTTGACGATCGGCAGCAACAGGTCGTTGACCCGCTTCGCCACGTCGACGTCGACGCCGGTGGCCGTGCCGGTGTCAGTGTCGTTGTCGGTATCGATGGATGCTCGCCGGATGTGGTCCTGCCAGCTCGCGGTGTAGAGGTACAGCGCGCGCATGCCCTCGGCATAGGACTTCTGCAGCATGAGCGATCGGCGTACGTCGGGGTGCGCGGTGATCGGCACGCGCGGCGCGGCGGGGTCCGTGGAGCGAGCCAGGTCGGCTCCCTGGATTCGGGTCTTCGCGTACTCCAGCGCGTTGAGATAGCCGGTCGACAGCGTCGCGATAGCCTTGGTGCCGACCATCATCCGGGCGCCCTCGATGATCGTGAACATCTGGGCGATGCCGTTGTGGACGTCACCGAGGAGATAGCCGACGGCTGGCTGGCGTTCGCCGAAGGTCATGTCACAGGTGGCCGACGCCTTGAGACCCATCTTCGACTCCATGCCGGTCGCGAACACGCCGTTGCGCACACCCAGCTCGCCGGTCCCTGCGTCGATGAGGAACTTCGGGACGATGAACAGCGACAGCCCCTTCGTGCCCGGCCCGGCGCCCTGTGGCCGGGCCAGCACCAGGTGCAGGATGTTCTCGGTGTAGTCCCAGTCGCCGGAGGTGATGAACCGCTTGGTGCCCTCGATGTGCCAGCTGCCGTCCGGCTGCTCCACGGCGCGGCTGCGAGCGGCTCCCACGTCGGAGCCAGCATCGGGTTCGCTGAGAACCATCGAGGCGCCCCAATGCCGGTCGATCGCGATCCGGGCAAGCTTCTTCTGCTCCGGCGTACCGAGGCTGTCGATGATCGCCGCGAAACTGGGTCCGGTCATCATGTAGAGGAACACCGCAGGGTTGGCGCCGAGGATCAACTCGGAGCAGGCCCACTGCAGTGTCGGCGGGGCGCCGTATCCCCCGAGATGAGTGGGCACGTTGAGCCGGTACCACTCACCATCAAGAAACGCCTGGCAACTCCGCTTGAACGACGCTGGCAGCGTGACCGACCTGGTGGCGGGGTCGTAGACGGGGGGGTTGCGATCGGCGTCGACGAACGACGCTGCGAGCGGACCGGTCGCCAGCCGTTCGAACTCCGAGAGCACGCTCAACGCGGTGGCGGCGTCCACCTGGTCGAACGGCTCGGAGCCGAGCCAGTCCTGGATGCGCAAGGCCTCGAAGAGGTTGAAGGTGAGGTCACGCAGGTTGCTCTTGTAGTGCGCCATAGCGCTATATTACCCGCCGGTAACCTCCGGCAGGCCGGGGCCTCAGAGATCGAACTCCGCCGGACTGATGCCCGCCGCGAAGCAGGCGTCGCGGACGGCGACCCGCTCGTTCTCGTCGAAGTTGCCGTCGGCGCCGCCGATGATGATGCCGATCTGGATCACCGCGCGGGCCTGGTCCTGCTTCGGCTTCAGCTTGGCGATGGCCTGGACGGCCTCCACCTTGCCGAAGTCGTAGTCGGAGGACAGCTTGTTGCAGTAGTGATCGAAGCGATCCCGGAGCTCGGAGGCGGGGAAGATCGACAGCACGTCGTTGCTGGTGATCAGGCCGGCGACCTTCGCGCGCTCGCTCTGGTCAATGCTGCCGTCCGATGCGGCGATCAGAGCGCACATCGCCATGGACCCGTTGGCGAAGTCCTTATTCTTGAACTGGTTCGCCTTTGTCTTCAGCTGGCTGCTCATGTCCTGCGAACGCTGACGGAGCTGATCCCACAAGGCCATCGACGTACTCCCTCTGTCACGGTGCCCGTCCGGGGGGAACCGGCCGGGTGCTTCCTCATGCTCCACTGTGTCACGACCGCGTGCTGTGGCGATCGGCGGCGCCGCAGCGTGAGCGCGGTGACCGTGCTGCCCGGCGATTGATCTAGAGTCTGGGGCAACCGCCTGCCTCGGCGGGACCTGACGAGTGGGGTCTGCAACCCCCGAGCTGTGGAGGATGTCATGGGAGTCAGCCTGAACAAGGGCGGCAACGTCTCGTTGACCAAGGAGGCCGGGGCCGCGGGCCTCAGTGCGGTCCTGATCGGTCTGGGTTGGGACGTGCGCAGCACGACCGGGGCCGACTTCGACCTCGACGCCAGCGCGATCGCGCTCGCGTCGACCGGGAAGGCGCTGTCGGACCAGCACTTCGTCTTCTTCAACAACCTGGCCACCCCGGACGGATCGATTCAGCACACGGGCGACAACCTCACCGGCGAGGGCGAGGGTGACGACGAGGCGATCAACGTGAACCTCTCAGTCGTACCCCAGGACATCGACAAGATCGTCTTTCCGGTGTCCATCTACGACGCGGAGACGCGGTCGCAGAGCTTCGGGCAGGTCCGCAACGCCTTCATTCGAGTCGTCAACCAGGCCAACAACGCCGAACTCGCCCGTTACGACCTCACCGAGGACGCCTCGACCGAGACCGCGATGATCTTCGGTGAGCTGTACCGCAACGGTCAGGAGTGGAAGTTCCGTGCGGTGGGTCAGGGCTACGCTTCCGGCCTGCGCGGGATCGCCCAGGATTACGGCATCAACGTCTAGCCGCTCGGCTGATCCGCTCGACCTGGCCGTGTCGCCGGGCACCCTCTCACGGAAAGACAGCGCGTGATCCTCAAGGTTTTCGGTTGGTCGTTCGGGCTGACCGCGTTGGCGTTGGCGGGCGCGCTCTACCTCGGTGGGCCCGAGGTGCTCCTCATCGTGGCCATCCTGATCGTGCTCGAGGTCTCCCTGTCCTTCGACAACGCGGTGATCAACGCCACCGTGTTGGTCCGGATGAGTCCGCTGTGGCAGAAGATCTTCCTGACCGTGGGTATCGCGATCGCCGTCTTCGGCATGCGCTTGGTGTTTCCGCTGTTACTGGTGGGGATCACTGCGCAGCTCAGCCCTGTCGAAGTCGTCACACTGGCGCTCGAGGGCGGCTCGGTCGAGCAGGAGGGGACGTATGCCTTCCTGCTCGAGGAGGCTTATCCGGCCATCGCCGCCTTCGGCGGGATGTTCCTTCTGATTCTGTTTCTCGAGTTCATTCTCGAAGAACGCGAGCACACCTGGCTGAGCTGGCTGGAGCGCCCGCTGGCGAAGATCGGCAAACTCGACCAGCTGGCCGTCGTCATCGCCATCGTGCTCCTCGTGGTCGCCGCGGAGACCTGGGCCAGCGAGTTCGCCGAGACCGTGCTTGTCTCGGGGCTGCTGGGAGCGGTCGTCTACATCGCGGTCAACGGCCTCGGTCAACTCTTCGAATCACAAAGCATTCTCTCCGCCCAGGACGAGATCAAGGATCAGCCGGCCGGGGGAGGCGACGGGCCGACGCCGCTCGTCGTCGCCACCGGCAAGGCGGCGTTCTTCCTCTTCCTCTACCTGGAGGTGCTCGACGCCTCGTTCAGCTTCGACGGCGTGATCGGCGCGTTCGCCATCAGCCAGGACATCTTCATCATCGCCACCGGCCTGGGTGTCGGAGCCCTTTACATCCGGTCCCTCACCGTCTACCTGGTCCGCCAAGGAACGCTCGAGGACTACGTATATCTGGAGCACGGCGCGCATTGGGCCATCGGTGCCCTTGCCGTACTTCTGCTGGTGACGATCAAGTACCACGTCCCCGAGGTCATCACCGGCCTGATCGGCGTCGCGTTCATCGTCGGCGCGTTCATCAGCTCCGTGGTGCGCAACCGCCGGATTGCTGCAGCCGACCCTGATCACTCGGTACCCAAGGTCGCCGTCGATCAACCCGGCTGACCGCCAAATGAGGAGGATCTCCCGATGTCTGTCAGCCTGTCCAAAGGTCAGCGGGTCTCGCTGGCCAAGCGCGGTGGTGGCAGCCTGTCCAGGGTCCGAATGGGCCTGGGCTGGGACGCCGTCCAGAAGAAGGGCTTCCTCGGCAAGATGAGGTCGCAGGAGATAGACCTCGACGCCTCGGTGCTTCTCTTCGACAGCAACAAGCGGCTCGTCGATGCCGTGTGGTTCGGGCAACTGCGCAGTGCCGATGGTTCCGTCGTACACACCGGTGACAATCTCACCGGTGCCGGCGAGGGTGACGACGAGTCGATCATCGTCGACCTTGCCGCCCTGCCGGCCAACGTCACCGCACTGCTCTTCACGGTGAACTCGTTCACGGGGCAGAACTTCAGCCAGATCGAGAATGCCTTTTGCCGACTGGTGGATGAAACCAACCAGGACGAGCTCGCTCGCTACGACCTGACCGGCTCGGGCTCACACAACGCGCAACTGATGGCCAAGGTCAGCCGGGACGGGACCGGGTGGTCGATGACCGCTATCGGGGCGACGACATCCGGGCGCACGGTCCAGGACCTCGTCCCTGCTGCGGTCGCCCAGCTCTGACGCCCGCGTCAACGGCGGACTGGGAGCAGGCCGCCCTGACGGGCCAGCTGCAACCAGCCCGGGTACTCGTTCATCAGCAACTCGTACAGGTCGCCGTCCGGGATGGTCGAGGGATCCTCAACGGCGAAGAAGTTCGCGTTGTCGACGTAGCGACCGCCTAGGGCGTCCAGTTCCTCGAGGAATTCGAACTCACCGCCCGACCTCCGGCCGCCGCCCCAGCGGCTCGGCTTCTGCATCGCACCGCCCGGCTGCAGCGACTGGGAGGACTTGCCGATTGCCAGGAACTGCCAGAACAGCGGCTCGAACGACGAGGCGATGATCTGGTCCCGGGTGAATGCCTCGTCCATCGTGCGGCCGTCGGTCACGAACATGACGTAAACCGGCAGTTCCTGCCCGAACGGCGCGTGCCGCAGGTCCGCCGTACCGAAGTAATGCTGGCGCAGGAGTTGCATCGCCTTGCCGTAGTACGTCGCCCCCTCCAGCTTGTGTCGGCGCAGCAGGTCGGGAACGTACGTCGAATGGTTGGCCAGCTCCAGCGATCCGGCGGCGTATGCCTCCTTGCCGAAGAGGAACACGTCGACCTGACCGTCGTCGTCGAAGCGCAATCCGAGTGCCAGGATTCGCTCAGCCAGCTTCTGGATCTTGCCGGAGCGGTACAGCCCGTGCATCGATCCGGAGATGTCGAGGCAGAGCGCTACCCGCGCACTGTGCTCGCCGAGGCCGCGCTTCTCCAGTGACACCGCGGCGGTCTTGGTCAGGGAGAGCAGCTGCGGACTGGAGTTCGCTATCTGCTTCTCCATGTTGATGAGCTGCTGCTTCTTCAGGCTGGGCGGTGCACCACCGGCCGGCTGCCCCTGCGGCGGCGGGTAGGTGGAGGCGGGCGGCCCACTCGGCGGCGGGTAGTACGGCTGCTGCTGGGCGGGCGGCTGCTGCCGCACCGGAGGCGGGGGCTGCGGTTGCCGGGCGGGCGGGACCGGGGCGGCGGCGGGTGCGTCGTCGACGGTGATGCCGAAGTCGGCGGCCAGCCCGGCCAACCCGGAGGCGTACCCCTGACCGACCGCACGGAACTTCCAGGCGCCCTGCCGCCGGTAGAGCTCCCCGAAGACGAACGCCTTCTCGGTGGCGGCGTCGGCGATATCGAAGCGCGCGAGTTCCACCCCGGCCACGTCGTCGTACAGGCGCAGGTTCAGACCGGGCACCCGGCCGAACGTCGTGCCGTCCACGCTGGCCCCGAAGACGACCCGGTCGATGTCCGGTGGCAAGCCGGTGAGGTCCACGGTCATGGTGTCCTCGACACCGCCGGCGACCTGCAGCTTGCCGCGGTGGCTGACCGCCCCGTTGGCTCCAGCCGGCTGGTTGTAGAAGACGAAATCGGCGTCGGAGCGGACCTTGCCGGTAGCGGTCAGCAGCAGTGCCGAGGCGTCGGCGTCGGCGGTTCCGCCCCAGGCCAAGACGGCACGGACCCGACCGGCCGCGATCGGGATGTTGGCCCCCTTGGACATGGCGACGCTCATCTCGAGGTTCCCATAGAAGCGTGGAGCGTCGCTGGAGCGTTCTCGTGGGCGTGGATCATGTGCCGGATTCTGTCAGCACCCCGCTGTCCACAGTTCACCTCCGTCACGCCGCCGATCCGGTGATCTCGGCTAGCGTTCGAGGAATGCGACACTTCGCCCATCTGTCCGGTGCCGACCGGCGTCGGCTCTTCGCCCGTGAGCCGGAGGAGATCGGGCGTAGCGCCGAGCGGGATCTGCGGGCGGTCGCACTGGGGGCGACGCTCTACTCGCCGGCCACCCGGCCGACACTGGACGCCGACATCGCCAGGCGGGCGGCCGGCGGCGTCCTCAGTCACGTCCTCTGCCTGGAGGACTCCGTGGCCGACGACCAGGTCGAGGCGGCGGAGCGGAACCTCGTCACCCAACTGCAGTCCTACGCCGACGGCGGAGGCGGAGACTCACAGCTGTTCATCCGGGTTCGGGTACCGGATCAGATCCCCGATCTGATCTCCCGGCTCGGTTCGGCCACGGCCGTTCTCACCGGCTTCGTGTTACCCAAGTTCACCGCGGCCACCGGCCGCAAGTACCTCGACGCGCTGGACGGCTCAGGCACCGGTCTGTCCGTGATGCCGGTCATCGAGTCACCGGAAGTGGTGTATCAGGAGAGCCGCACCCAGGCGCTGCGCGGCATCGCACACCTGCTGGCCGATCACCGCGAGCAGGTGCTCGCAGTACGCATCGGCGCCACCGACCTCTGTGCGGTCCTCGGGCTGCGGCGCGACCGGGAGCTGTCCATCTACGACCTGCACCCGGTGGCGTCGGTGATCTCCGACATCGTTTCCATGCTCGGGCGCGCCGACGGGACCGGATTCGTCATCACCGGTCCGGTGTGGGAGTACTTCTCCGCCCACCCGCGATTGTTCAAACCGCAGTTGCGGACCACGCCGTTCGCCGAGCAGGAGGTCCTGCGGCTGCGCAGCGATCTGCTGGCCGATGACCTCGACGGCCTGATCCGCGAGATCGTGCTCGACAAGGCCAACGGCATGATCGGCAAGACCGTCATCCACCCGAGTCACGTGCACGCCGTCCACGCCCTCCTCGCGGTGACCGCCGAGGAGTACGACGACGCCAGCGACCTCGTCGGCGAGGACGCCGTTCACGGCGGGGTACGCCGCTCGCAGTACGGCAACAAGATGAACGAGGTCAAGCCGCACCGGGCCTGGGCGCACCGCACCCTCCTGCGGTCGCGGGTCTTCGGCGTGACCCGGCCAGGCGTCGGCATCGTCGACCTGCTCGATGCGGGCGGGCCGGGTTGACAGTCCCCTTGGGGCAGGGGGTGGTGTGGACCGGTAGCTGGGTCACCGCCCGCTGGGATGTGGAGTTGCGGACCGATGCCTCGCCGATGGGCATCATGGCGTCCGAATTGCTGGGTATAGCGCTGCGGCGCAACCCCCGGCGTACACATCTGTTGGTCTCGACGGTCCTCGGCAAACACGTCCCGACCGACCCGCGGCTGGTGCTGGCGGCGGGGCGCCTCCTGGGCCTGCTCGTTGCGGACCGGCTCACGTCCCCCCCTCCTCGCCGATCTTGGTCAAAACAACCTCAAGCAGCGGCTGAGACGTTGACTAGACCAAGATCGGCGCACCTGGGTGGGCTGGTGCCGGCGGCGGTGCACGGCGCCCCGGATGCGGCCGCCGCGCTCCTTCAGGCAGTTGGCGGGCCGGCGAGTGTCGGCACCGGCGTCGTCGTGCTCGGGTACGCCGAGACAGCGACCGGCCTGGGCCATGCCGTGGCCGATGCGCTGCCGAACTGCTACTACCTGCACTCCACCCGTCGCACCGTTCCAGGCGTCTGGTCGGTGGCCGGCTTCGAGGAGGAGCACAGCCACGCGACCAGCCACCTGCTGCTGCCCGAGGGTTCCGCCGCGCTCATCGGGGACGGACCCCTGGTGCTCGTCGACGACGAGCTGAGCACCGGGCGAACCGTCCGCAACACGATCGCCGCGCTGCATAGGCTGTCGCCCCGTAGCCGGTATGTCGTGGCGGCGCTCGCGGATCTGCGTGGTCCGGACGACCGGGCGGCGCTGGACCGGCTGGCCGACCAGCTCGGAGCCTGCATCGACGTCGTGTCACTCGTCTCTGGACGGCTCAGGCTGCCCGCCGAGCCGCCGACCGACCACGCTCTGCTCGCCGCTCTGTCGGTCGAACCGGCTGAGGAACCCGGCTACGTCGGTGGACACCCGCACGGTGGACACGCTGAGCGGATCGGCGCCGGTCGAGGCCGAGCCGCCCGGATCATGCTCGACGGTCTGTGGCCACGCGGGCTGCGCGACGGTGGCCGGCACGGGTATCACCGCGCCGACCGGGCGGCCCTCGACCGGCAGCTGCCGCGCCTGGCGGCGCGGCTGGCCGCTGAGGTCACTGGGGGCAGCGTGCTCGTGCTGGGCACCGAGGAGCTCATGTACACGCCGTTGCGGCTCGCGGCCGCGCTGGCCGACGTAGCCGACGTAGCCGACGCCGATGTTCGTTACTCGACGACCACCCGGTCGCCGGCCGTCACGGTGGATGACCCCGGCTATCCGCTCCGCACCGTCCTGACGTTCGCCACCCCCGACGGCGAGAGGTACGCCTACAACGTCTCGCCGGGCTGCGATGAACGCCGCCGCTTCGACACGATCGTCGTCGTCACCGACACCGACGCGCCGGAGCTGCTCGACGCGGTGGGCGGATGCTGCGACCGGCTCGTCGTCGTACCTGTCCCGTCGTACCGCCCCGCTCGGCTACCGACGCCGCTGCGCGGTCCGGAGTTCGGCTCCTACGCCGCCGACGAGGTCAGCTGGCTGCTCGGCGACCTGTCCGGCGTGAGCCTCGAGGCACCCACCGAGGAACGCGAGGAGGCGATCCAATCCGGCGGGGGGCACTACGCCGAGTCGCTGCCGGAGGAGTACGTGCCGTCCGCGGACTACCGGCTGCTCTTCGACAAGGCGCTGGCGGCCTCCGCTGCCCGGGTGGCTACGGCCGTGGGCATCGTCACCGAACTCGTGCTGGCTCGTCGGGGCAAGGACGCTGTGCTGGTGTCATTGGCCCGGGCGGGAACGCCGATCGGCATCCTGATGCGGCGCTGGGCGCGGTTCGCCCACGGCGTCGACGTACCGCACTATGCGGTGTCCATCGTGCGTGGCCGGGGGCTCGACCCGGTCGCGTTGAGATGGCTGGCCGCGAATCACGACCCGCGACGGGTGATGTTCGTCGACGGCTGGACCGGCAAGGGCGCGATCGTGCGGGAGCTGCAGGCTGCGCTCACCGAGCACGCCGCGACAACCGGGCAGCACTTCGCCGGGGGTCTCGCCGTGCTCGCCGATCCCGGGCACTGCGTGTCCCTCTACGGCACCCGCGACGACTTCCTCGTCCCGTCCGCCTGCCTGAACTCCACCGTCTCCGGGCTGGTCAGCCGGACCGTTCTGAACGACTACCTGATCGGACCCGGTGACTTCCACGGTGCGAAGTTCTATGCCGAGTTGACCGACGTCGACATGTCCGCCCACTTCCTCGATGCGATCACCGCCCGCTTCGATGCCGTCACCGTCGAGGTGGCGGCGGCGCTCGCGACGCATACGGAACATGACCATGAGCCGACCTGGCGCGGCTGGGCGGCGATCGAGCGGATCAGCGCCGGCTACGGCATCGGCGACGTCAACCTGGTCAAGCCGGGAGTCGGCGAGACCACCCGAGTGTTGTTGCGCCGGGTGCCGTGGCGGATCCTGGCCCGGGCCGGCGCGGGCGCCGACATCGAGCACGTCCTGCTGCTCGCCGAGGAGCGGGGGGTGCCGGTGGAGTACGTCGACGAACTGCCGTACTCCTGCGTCGGCCTGATCCACCCGCGGTTTACCCGCGGTGCCGTCGGCTCGACCGGCACGAGCGCTGGCGTGAGGGAGCGAGCGGAAGCCGGGTCTGCCGGCACGAGCGCTGAGGTGCCGAGGTGACGACCGGTGAACCGGCCAGCGCACCGGGGGCCTCGCGGCAGTTGGTGGTTTGCGACCTGGACCGAACACTCATCTACAGCGCCGCGGCGATGGGCCCCGACCCGCCACCGGTCAGCTGCGTCGAGCGGTTCCAGGGGGTGGACGCCGCATTCATGACGGTGGCGGCGGTGGACCTGCTGAGGTCGCTGCGGCAGCACTGCGAGTTCGTCCCGACGACGACCCGAACCCGCGAGCAGTACGCCCGGATCACCCTCGCCGGACCGCCGGCGCGTTACGCCATCGTCGCCAACGGCGGCCACCTGCTGCAGCACGGCGTCACCGACCTGGACTGGCACCGGGCCGTCCGCGCCCGGCTCAGCGAGTGCATGCCGCTGGCGCAGGCGCGGGACCGGCTGCGCAGCTCCGAACATGCCCCGTGGTTGCGCCGGGAACGGACCGCCGAGGACCTCTTCTGCTACGCGATCGTCGACCGAGAGCTGCTGCCGCAGGACGTCTTGACTGGCCTGGCGGAGTGGTACGCCGAGCGCGGCTGGGTAGTCAGCCTGCAGGGCCGCAAGCTGTACTGCGTCCCGCGCCCGCTCACCAAGTCCGCCGCAGCCGCCGAGGTGGCGAGCCGCACCGGTGCGGACGTCGTACTCGCTGCCGGTGACTCCCTGCTCGACACCGACTTGCTGGAGTACGCCGACGTCGCCGTCCGGCCGGCGCACGGCGAACTCGAGCTGATCGGCTGGACCCGGCCGGGCCTGCTCGTGACCGAATCGTCCGGTGTCGCCGGCGGGGAGGAAGTTCTCCGCCTGCTGCTGGCGCGGACGGCTGGTTACCTGTCGGCTCGGAGCTGACGCACAGCGTCGATGACCGCGCGCGCGCCTTCGCTGATCGAGGCCAACTCGGTGAGGTAGGCCCAGTAGTCCGGGCGGTTCCGGGCAGTCAACCGGTCGGGGACGGTGTCCAGCTGGATGCCCAGCGCGTCGAGCCGGGACACGTGCTGGGGCGCCGGCCTGTCCGCTCCGGCCAGCAGAAAGCGCTGCGCGTCACGAAGCACCCGGCGAGTCTGCCGCAGCGGCTCCTCGGGATCCTCCTCGGCGGCGCGCAGAGCGGACAGCCGGTGCCGAGGGGACTGCGCCGCATGTGCGGCCGCATCGATCGCGGCACGTGCAGCGGCGATCGCCTCGTCGGCCTCTCCCCACCGCTGCTCCTGCGGCGTGGCCAGCGCGGCAGCCCGGTCCAGGTGCTGCCGGCCCTGCGCGAGGGCGACGTCGGCAGTGGCGAGGTTGTTCTCGACGTCGGCGAAAGAGGGATAGATGTAGGCGCGGCGCAGGTCGCTCAGCGTCTCCGGTACACCCTCGAGGTGCCCCTCGGTGACCTGGAGGAACGTGCGAGCTGACGTGATCCGCTGAGTGAGGTCCTGCGCCCTGTCGGGCAGCGACTCCGCATCGTCCTTCGCCCGGGCGCTCAGCCGGACGACATTGGCGACGCCGTCGAGCATGCCTTGCAGGCCGAGCGCCTCGACTCCCCGGTCCAACTCGGCCAGGGCGGACCGGGCCTGCTCGAGGAGGTCCGTGGCCTCACGGGCCAGGTAACCACTGGCGTGCGCTGCCTCGACCGCTCGGGTCGCGGTCGTGACCGCGACCCGAGCGGCGTGCAGCCGGTCGGGCACCGCCGCGTGGGCAGAACGGGCCTGCTGCAAGGGCCGGCCGGCGTGCTCCAGGAACCGGCGTACGGCGACCACTGCGTGCGCGAGCTGTTCCGCCGACCCGTGCAGCGTCTGGGCGGCGTGACGGGCGACCGCCTCCTCGGGATCGCTGTCGAGGTCGCCGGCTGACACCGCTGCCATGTACGCCGCCACCGCATGGTTGGCCTGCTCGCGGACCGGTTCCCATGCCGCGGCGACCTGGCGGGCGGCCGGGCCGGTGTCGACGCTGGTGAGCATCTGCACGCCCTCGGCCGCCGCCGTCTGCTCCCGGTCGAGGTCGATGAGGGCCTGCGCCGCGCGGCCGGCGGCCTCGCGAGCAGCTACCTGCGCCTGGTCCCGGCCACGTCGCCACCAGCGCTCGGCTGCCGGCTGCCCCATTGGTGCACCGTATCCCCAAGCGGCCGCGTGACCGGATTCACCGCCGCCCCTCGTCAGGAGCACCTAGGTGACGCTTGGCAGAAGGGCGCTCAGCAGCTTGATTTCGACACGCGGGTCCGGCTGGCGAACGATCCGCTCAATCTGCTCGCCGTGGGGAGCACCTGGAATCGGCAGAAGGGTGACGGCGACGCGGCCACCTGGCTGCCGCCGAACAAGAGGTTTCGCTGCACCTACGTTGCGATCCAGATCGCCGTAAAGCAGGTCTACCGGCTGTGGGTCACAGCTGTGGAACAGCCCGCCATGAGCCGCGTACTGAGCATCTGCCCCGGACAGCCGCTGCCGACGGGCATCGGCGTGCCGGTCCCGAGCGGCACGCAGGGATCTCCGGATCCGCCGCAGCCCACATCGACTGCGACAGCCCCCTACGCGTCTTGTGAGGAGGCCCGGGCGGCCGGTGACGCGCCGATGTACCGAGGCGAGCCCGGGTACTCGCCCGATCTCGATGGTGCCGGGGACGGTATCGCCTGCGAGTGAGTCCGCGCACTGCTAGACCGATCACCCGCGGTCCGCGGGGGCACCTGTGTCAAGGTTGAGGGCGTGCCCCAGCTCGTCCGCGCCCGCAACGACCCCGAGCAGTACGACGAACTCGCCGACGTCTGGTGGGATCTGTCGGGACCCTTCGCCCTCCTGCACGCGATCGCCGCCGCCCGCGCCGACCTCATCCCGCCGGCGCCGCGACCGGGATCAGTACTCGTGGACCTCGGCTGCGGCGCCGGACTGCTCGCGCCGCACATCCGCGACCACGGCTACCGGCACGTCGGTCTCGACATCACCGCCTCGGCCCTGCACCAGGCGGCCGACCACTGCGTCCTCACGATCCGCGCCGACGTACTGGCGTTACCGCTGCCCGACGGCGTCGCCGACGTCGTTGTCGCGGGGGAGATTCTGGAGCACGTGACCGATCTGGGACAAGCGGTCGCCGAGGCGTGCCGGATCCTCCGACCCGGTGGAGTGCTCGTCCTCGACACCCTGGCCGACACCGCACTCGCCCGCGTCCTGGCTGTGCACATCGCCGAACGCATCCCGGGCGGTGCCCCCAAGGGCATCCACGATCCCGCGCTGTTCGTCAACCGCGCCGAGTTGCGTGCAGCCTGCGCGCGTGGTGGCGTCGACGTCGTACTCCGTGGTCTGCGGCCGTCCATTCCCGGGGTGCTGCGCCGGCTGCTGCGCAGAAGGGACAGAGTCGGAGTGGTTCCCACCTGGTCCACCGCCGTCCTCTTCCAGGGTCACGGCATCAAGGGTCACGGCAGCGAGAGACACGGCAGCAAGGAGGGACCCCGATGAC
>Ga0136640_10000487_pt1 | contig 15151 bp, 15 predicted proteins | sample AntDrymUQ8642106_2_FD_105498 | JGI IMG/M metagenome (GOLD analysis project Ga0136640, IMG submission 105498) | Polar desert sand microbial communities from Dry Valleys, Antarctica - metaG UQ864 (21.06) | ecosystem: Environmental > Terrestrial > Soil > Desert | place: Antarctica: Dry Valley...
CGACTCCTCGGTACGGATGCGCAGGTCGTCGACGACGGCACGCAGGTCCATGCCGTCACCGGCGACGCGACGCTGCCGCTGCGCGCCCGTACCGCCCGACAGCACGCGCTCGATGCCGTCGTGGGCCAGGCCTGTGTCGCCGGTGGCGGCCAGGGAATCGGCAGCCCACGCAAGCATCGACGCCAGGACCGTCGCAGCCGGCTCCAGCGTGCGGGTCGCCGGATCGAGGAGCTGGCCACTCACACCGTCGCGGGTCGCGCGCCAGCGGGCGGCTCGTAGCAGATCGACCCGCCACGGCTCGATCGGCTCGTCCGCGCGCCAGGCACGGGCCGCGGTGTCGACGACGGCTCGGGCGAGAGTGGCCACCAGCACCGCGTCGCGCAGGTCGGTACAGACGTCGGCCACGCGTATCTCGAGCGTGGGGTACGACGCGGCGAGCCGGGCGTCGAAGTAGATCATCGCCACGTCGATCGCCGCGCCAGAGGCCAACAGGTCGCGCACGGCGGACCGGTAGCCGACGACGTTGCCGAACGGCTCGACCGGGCCCGCGGTCGGCCAGCGGTCCCAGACGTGGGACCGCCAGCTGGCGTACCCGGTGTCGATGCCCCGGTGGTACGGCGAGTTGACAGCCAGCGCGGACAGTACGGCGAGCCACGGCCGGATGCGGTCGGCGACGCCGACAGCCTCCTCGTCGCTGTCGACGTCGACGTGGACGTGCATCCCGCAGACGCCGGCCTCGCGCCCGACCTCGACGAACTCCTCGAGCATGCTCTCGTAGCGCGGCTCCGGCGTGACGGTCGTATCCTCATCGGCCAGGAGCGGTACGGGGACCGCGACGGCGACCGCACCGGCGGCCTTGGCCGCATCGAGAGCGGCACGGCGGGTCTTGCGCAGGTCGGCCAGCAGGTCACCCATCTGCTGCTGGGGACTTGACGCGGTCTCGATCTGTTGCAGGAACAGCTCCTGGTCGAGCCCGTCACCACAGTCGGCACGAGCGTGGGCGCGTACCGCCCGGTCCGAGACCGCCCGGAGCCTTCCGGTCCGGGGGTCCACGAGGAGCATCTCCTCCTCCACACCCACCTGGCGAACGGCCACGGCTCATCGTCTCGTCCGTTCGGCTGCCCGGCAAACGGAGTGACCTAGGAGCCCTGCTCGTCCAGGGTGAGCTTCACCTCGCCGTTGTCGACGACCAGCCGGCCCTGGGACAACGCGACGTCGGGCTCGGACAACAACAGGTCGCTCAGCCACCCCTCCGACAGCTCCGAACCATCACAGGCGATCTCGGTGCCGGCAAACTGTAAAACACTCAACTGCCCGCCCTTGACCCGTGCGCTGCCCGTGAGCTTGTTGCACCCCGTGTCGGCGACGATCATCCCACGCTTGTCGAACCGCACGGTCACCACGACGTCCGCAGGAACCTCCGGGGGCACCGACGAAGGGAGGTCACTGGTACGGAAAATCCGCCCGGACAGGTCGGCCAACGAGGGGGCCGGTGCCTGCTGCGTCGTCTGCGATGGGGCGCCAGGCTCGACCTCCTCGCCGTTCGCGCATGCACTCGTGGCACCGAGCAGCGGAAGCGAGCAGCCCACGTACCTGATGGTCCTCTTCATCATCGTCATACCGGTCCGACGTGCTCGGGGCCGCCTGGGTTCCGATCGATCGGAGGTCGCGCGCCGACGGGGTCCGTCAGCGCTGGCGCGTACCGTGGCGAGGTGGATCGAATCAGGGTTTCCGTCGCACCGCTCGGCCTCAGTGCGCTCTGCCTGTTCCTCGCCGTTGCCTGTACGGAGTCGAGCCAGCCGACCGGCAAACCCTCGCGGCCGCAGTCGTCCGCCACCGGAACCGCCGACGACACGAGCACAGCGCGGCCCGAGCCCGAACGGACCAAGCGCTCGGCGGGGCCGCGCGCCGGATCCCCCGCGGCGATCGTTGCCGACATGACCCGCAAGCAACGTATCGGGCAGGTGATCATGACCGGCGCCGACTCGACGGGGATCGACCAGCCGACCTACGACGCGATCACCAGCTACCACGTGGGCAACGTGATGCTGACCGGGCGGAGCGAGCTCGGCGTCACCGCAACCGCGGCCGGCGTGCGGACGCTGAGGGACGAGGTCTCGCAGAGCTCGACCGCAGGCGTACCCCTGTACGTGGCGACGGACCAGGAAGGCGGTCTCGTGCAGGTGCTGCGGGGGCCGGGCTTCACCTCCTTGCCCAGCGGCCTTGACCAGGGACGGATGACGCCGAGGGCGCTCCGCACGGCGGCCGAGCGATGGGGAGACGAGCTCCGCGGTGCCGGCGTCAACGTCAATCTCGCCCCCGTCATGGACACCGTTCCGAGCGCAGCGTTTGCGCCGAGGAACAAGCCGATTGGCGCATTCGACCGGCAGTACGGCTACACCGCCGCCCGCGTCACCAGCCGGGGCCTCGCCTTCGCCCGCGGGATGGGTGACGCCGGCGTGGCGCCGGTCGTCAAGCACTTCCCCGGGCTGGGGCTGGTCACCGCCAACACCGACGTCAGCTCCGGCGTGACCGACCGCACGACGACGCGCCGCGACCCGTACCTCGAGCCGTTCGCCGCTGCGGTCAAGGACGACCAGCCGTTCATGATGATGTCGACGGCGTACTACGCCAAGATCGACCCGGACAACCCGGCGGCGTTCTCATCGACCATCATCGGCGGCATCCTTCGCGAGCGCCTCGGGTTCGACGGCATCGTCATCTCCGACGACCTCTCCAACGCCACCCAGGTCGCGAGATGGACGCCCGGGCAGCGGGCCGTAAAATTCGTCGCAGCCGGCGGTGACATGGTGCTCGGCGTCGACCCCGCACAGGCGCCGGCGATGGCTCGGGCGTTGTTGCGACGCGCGAAATCCGACGCTGCTTTCGACAGGCTGGTCGATAAGGCAGCGGTGCGGATCGTGGCCGCCAAGAAGGCCTGAGCCGCATGCGTACCGATCCTCGGCGCGACCTCATGGACCGCCGCGAGAAGGCGCAACAGCTGCTGGCCGCCCTGGCACGCGATTTCGACGAGATCGTGGACGCTGCCCAGTCGGTCTCCACCGACGACGAGCACGACCCCGAGGGTACGACGATCGCCTTCGAGCGAGCTCAGGTCGACGCCATGCTGACCCGCACGCGACGGCAGATCGACGAGCTCGACCAGGCCATCGCCCGCGTCGACGACGGCACGTACGGTGTGTGCCGACGCTGTGGTAGGACGATCCCGGCTGATCGCCTGCACGCCAGGCCGGCGGCGAGCACGTGCGTAGGCTGCGCGGGCTGACCGGCGCAGCGATGATGGAGCTTCCCGCCCGATCGACCCGAGGAGCAACCTCGACGTGAAGATCCAGTTCGTGGCAGGTTTTCGCCCACCGTCGCAGACCCGGGCGCGGCCGCGGCGTTGTATCGCGACGCGCTTGGTATCCCCTTTGAGCGCAGCCAGGGGACCTACACCTACACCCACGAGCTCGCCGGCACCAAGCACTTCGGGCTCTGGCCGCTCAGCGACGCCGCACAGGCCTGCTTCGGGACCGACGAGTGGTCCGACACCCTGCCGGTCCCGCAAGCAACCCTCGAGCTCGAGGTCGACGACGTAGCGTCCGCCGCCGCCGAACTCGAGGCGAACGGGCACGTTCTCATCCACGGTGCCCGAACTGAGCCGTGGGACCAGGTGATAGCTCGGTTGATGAGCCCCGACGGTTTGCTGATCGGCATCTGCTGGACCCTGTGGTTCCACGACTCCGCGTAGGGCCACCACGTCCGACTACCGCGCAAGCCTCGTCAGCAGGCGCGTCTCGAACAGGTACGGCTTGACGACCACCCCGGCGAAGGCACCGTCGATGAGCTCGGCGATGCACCGCAACAGGCCGTCACGGTGCGACTCCTCCAGACCCCGGATGTTGGAGTACGTCTCGAGCAGCGCACAGAACTGCTGCGCGGTGTACGTGACCTCGACGCCGTAGCGGCGCGAGCGTAGGTCTGCGAACAGGTCCGGCTCAGTCAGGTCCGCTCGCGCGACGGGGAGGTCCGCCACCGCCGGAGGGGTGAAGCCTGGGCTGTACGCCGGTTCCCACCGCTGGTAGCACGCCTGGCTGGCCCGGGTGAAACCCACCGTCCCGCCGGCGATGTGATGGGTGTCGACCACCGCCAGCGACCCGCCCGGGCGCAGCGCCGCGGCGCATCGCGACAGCCGTACGTCCTGGTCCAGCCAGTGCCAGGCCGTCGCGCAGACGACCAGGTCGAAGGGCTCGTGCGGCAGCGGCCAGTCCTCGAACGCGGCAGTGTCGACGGTCGTCCAGGGGTACGCCTGCAGGTTGCGTCGTGCCACCGCCGCCAGGGACCGCCCGAGCTCGACGGCGACGACCGCTGCCCCCGTCCGGGCCAACGGCACCGTCAGCTGCCCGGTGCCGGGCGCGATCTCAAGGATCCGGCTCCCGGCCGTGATGCCGGCCGCTGCCACGAGGTCGGCGACAAGCGCCTCGGGGTAGCGCGGACGGCGTGCGTCGTACTCCTGCGCGACGGCGTCGAACGCGGTCCTGCTCCTGACCATGAGCAGTCCCCCCGACGCAGTGCAGGCTTCGATGCTATTTGCGCCGTCATCCTATTCGCGGGACCATTCAGGCCGAGAGAGGGAGAGCACGTGACGAGTCGAGTCGAGCAGGGCAAGCGCGCCGGTAAACAGGCCCGCGACAGCAAGACGCTGGAGACCGGGGCACGCGCCGGCATCCTCGCGTACGGTGTGGTGCATCTGCTGATCGCCTGGCTGGCGCTGCAGGTGGCGTGGACCCATGACAGCCAGTCGACCGACCAGCAGGGGGCCATCAACGCCGTTGCGCAAGGACCGCTGGGCAGCGTGCTGCTCTGGGTCGCGGGGCTCGGACTTGCCGCCCTCGCCATCTGGCAGCTCACCGAAGCGGTCTGGGGCCACACACACCATGACGGTCTCCGGCGCCTCGCCTCCTGCCTGGGATCTGCCGGGCGGGCGGTGGTGTACGCGCTGCTGGGCTACACCGCGATCAGCACTGCGGCAGGCAGCTCCGGTGGCGGGTCGAGCGAGGAAGGCATCACCGCCCAGGTGATGAAGGAGACGGCCGGGCGAACGCTGGTGATCATCGTGGCGATCGGCGTGCTCGCGGTCGCCGGCCGGCAGTTCTACAATGCCTACAGCAAGAAGTTCACCGACCAGATGGAGTCACAAGCCGTCAGCGGTGACAGCGGAACCCTCGTCGTACGTCTCGGTCAGGTGGGGTTTGCCGCCAAGGGATTCGCCATCGCCGGCGTCGGCGCGTTGCTCGGCTGGGCCGCCATCACCTTCGACCCCAAGAAGGCCGGCAGCCTGGACGACGCACTCAGCCAGCTCCTCGACCAGCCGTACGGCAGGTGGCTGGTCTCGCTCGCGGCACTCGGTTTCGCCGCGTTCGGACTCTACTGCTTTGCGTGGGCCCGCTACTTCCGCCGCTGATCGTGTAGTACTGAGCCATGGCTATCGATGGTGAGTACGTGCCGAGCCCGCAGAAGTGGGTGCGCGACCAGGTCGCGCTGTACGAGGGTTCTGGAGGACGCGAGGGCACGCAGATGCGCGGCATGCCGGTCATCGTGCTGACCAGCCGTGGCGCCAGGTCCGGCAAGATCCGCAAGACCCCCCTCATGCGCGTCGAACACGACGGCACCTACGCCGTCGTCGCCTCGCAGGGCGGCGCACCCAAGCACCCGACGTGGTACTTCAACCTCGTCGCCGACTCCCACGTCGAGCTCCAGGACCGCGAGGTTCGACAACACATGGTGGCGCGTGAGGTCTTCGGCGAGGAGAAGGCGCAGTGGTGGCGCCGCGCCGTCGAGGCGTTCCCCGACTACGCCGGCTACCAGACCAAGACCGACCGAGAGATCCCGGTCTTCGTGCTCGAGCCCGCCACGGACTAGAGGGGCCAGCAGACGCCGGTCGTACGCTCGGAGACGTCCCACAGAGCAGCGGCCATGGCGGGGTCGCTGGCGGGTGCGGCTCGACCCACCAGCGTCGGATGGCCGCGCACCTCACCCGGCCCGTCCGGACCCACGAAGCACCCGCCCGGCACGTCCTGCGTCGCGGCGAACAGGCACGGCAGTGCGCCGCGCTCGCTGCTCTGGGCGAGGAGGACATTGCCGATGCTCATCACCGCGCCGCCGAGCCGGCTGCCCGGGTGGCTGTGCAGATTCGTCGCGGAGTAGCCAGGGTGAGCAGCCACCGCGCGTACCGCCGATCCATTCGCGGTGAGACGGCGCTGCAGCTCCAGGGTGAACAACAGGTTGGCAAGCTTGGACTGCGCGTACGCCGGCCAGCGCTGGTACGGGCGACGTACCCAGGTGAGATCCTCGGGATCGATCTGACCCAACCGGTGCATGATCGAGGACATCGTGACGACGCGGTCGGTGACGTGCGGGAGCAAACGGTTGGTCAGTGCGAAGTGGCCGAGATGGTTGGTGCCGATCTGCAGCTCGAAACCGTCCGTCGTCTGCCCGAACGGCACCGCCATGATGCCGGCGTTGTTGACCAGCAGGTCGATGTCGCCGCTCCACCCGTCGGCGAACTCGGCGATCGAGGCCAGGTCAGCGAGGTCGAGCCGGCGGACCTCGGTGTCGCCGGCGATCGTGCTCGCGGCCTGCTCGCCCTTCGCGGTGTCGCGTACGGCCAGCACGACCCCGGCGCCTGCGCGTGCAAGCTCGCGCGCGGTGACCAGACCGAGTCCACTGTTCGCGCCGGTGACGACCGCCGTACGGCCGTCCTGTGGTGCGATCTGTTGCGCGGCCCACTTGGTCTTCGGCATGCGCTACAGGGTGCCGCATCGGCCGGGCGCCACGCTCGCCCGGGCCGGTGAGAGGTCACCGGCCGGCTGCAGCACGCCCTCGTCGTCGCGGCACTTCACCCGGCGTAGCGTCACTGCACCAGGGTTGCAACCGCGGTGCAGCGAGGCCGTACCAGGAGAACCTGGTGCAGCTGATGCCGGTGAGATGAGGGGACGCCACTGTCGCCCGGCGCAGCGTGCCGTCAGTGTGCGTGCTCGGCGTCGGCTTGGGGGGAATATCGGAAGCGCCGGATGCTGTAGACCATCAGCCCGAGCACGATCAGCCCGGACAGGATCATGGTCGACCCGGTGCCCCAGCCGGCGAACGGAAGCTGCGGGCCGAAGATCCAGACCTCGGGTATCTCCGGCTGCAAGATCCACAGGACACCGAGGACGATGATCACCAACCCGCCGGCGGTGCTGGCGATGATCCGCGGCCAGGTCTTCACCCCGGCCTCGGCGGTCTCGAACGCCTTGACCTTGACCGGTTCCAGCCGGCGCTCGGCCCATTCGTAGGTCTGCGACAGGATTGCGAGCCCCGCGACCATCATGAGCAGCCCGGGACCGGGCAGCACGAGCGCCGCGACGCCGACGACCAGCAGCAACCACCCGAGGATCTCCAGAGCGATCCGACGCAGCCGCCCACGGTCCTGGCTTGAGTCACCCATGCCGCAAGAATGACAGGTTGGGTGTAACCGGCGCGCTCGCCCTCGGGAGCAGCGATGGCGTCGGCGTAGCGGACACGGTTGACTGAGCGGGTGATCGATGTGACCGGCCGGACCCGGACCAAGGCCTCGGCCCTCGTGGAGCTGGTCGAGGACACGATGGGCGTACGGCTGCCCGTCCGGCTCCGGGCGTGGGACGGCAGTGAGGCCGGTGCCGCGGCCGGCCCCGGCACGCCGGTGGTCGTGGTCCGATCGCGCCGCGCGCTGCGCCACGTCCTCTGGCAGCCCGGTGAGCTCGGCGTCGCCCGGGCGTACGTCCAGGGTGACCTCGACGTGGAGGGCGACCTCGCCGACGCGATGCGGGTGATGTGGCGGACGGTCCGCGAAGCCCGGACGGCCGACCCAAAGGCCGCGCGGTCCAGGATCGGCGTGCGCCAGGCAGGGCGGGCGCTCGCCCTCGCCGCGCGCATGGGCGCCATCGGGCCCCGCCCCAAACCCCCCGCCTCGGAGTCACGGCTGTCCGGTGCCAAGCACAGTCGCGAACGGGACCGCGCAGCGATCGCCCACCACTACGACCTGTCCAACGACTTCTACGAGCTCATCCTCGACTCCCAGATGGCCTACTCCAGCGGCTACTGGACCAGCACCGACGACTCGTACGGGATCGAGGATGCCCAGCACGACAAGCTCGACCTGGTCTGTCGCAAGCTCGGCCTCGAAGCGGGCATGCGGATGCTCGACATCGGCTGCGGGTGGGGATCGCTGTCGCTGTATGCCGCACGCACCTACGGCGTCCACGTCACCGGGGTGACCCTGTCGTCGGAGCAGCGTGACTACGTCCGCGCGCGCGCCGCCGAGCAGGGCGTCAGCGACAAGGTCGACGTCAGCCTCACGCACTTCCGCGATCTGAAGGCCACCCACGTGGACGCGGTGGCGTCGCTGGAGATGGGTGAGCACGTGGGGGACGCCGAGTACGCCGATTTCTGCAGCTCGCTGTACCGCTACTGCCGACCCGGTGGGCGCGTGCTGATCCAGCAGATGTCCCGGTCGACCGACACTCCCGGCGGCGGTCCGTTCATCGAGACCTACATCGCGCCCGACATGCACATGAAGCCATTGGCCAAGACGCTGGCGATGATCACCGACGCCGGCCTGGAGATCCGCGACGTCCAGGTGATGCGAGAGCACTACCCACTGACCGTCGCGGCGTGGGCCCGCAACCTGCAGCACCGGTGGGACGAGGCGTGCGCGCTCGTCGGGGAGGAGACCGCGCGGGTGTGGCGGCTGTACCTCGCAGGTGGCTCGCTCGCGTTCGAGGAGAACCGCATGGGTGTCGACCAGATCCTCTCCGTACGCCCGAGCGAGGCCGGCCGCAGCGCGATGCCGCTCACCCCGATGGCGTGGTTGGCGTGATGACCAACGACCTCACGCAAAGCGTCGCCACCCTCGTCGCCGGTTTCTGCGCGATCTTCTCCGTCATGGCGATCACGATGGCGTGGGCCGTGAGCCGCCGCAGGTTGAGCGTCGTGGACCCGATCTGGGGAGCAGGGTTCGTCGTCGTCGCGGTCGTGTCGTTCGCCGTCTCCACCGGTGGCGACGGCGGGACGACGATCCGCTGGCTGCTACTGGTGCTACCGGCGGCGTGGGGCGTACGGCTGGCGTGGCACATCGCTCGGCGCAATGCCGGCGCCGGGGAGGATCCCCGCTACCAGGACCTGGTCGACCGCTCACCGCACGGCTTCGCCCGCACCGCGTTGACCAAGGTCTTCCTCCCCCAAGGCGTCGCGATGTGGCTCGTCGCACTTCCAGTGATGGTCGGGATGAACGATGAGGAGCCCGTCACCTGGCTCGTCGTCGCCGGCGTCGCCGTGTGGGCGATCGGTCTGTTCTTCGAGGCCGTCGGTGACTGGCAGCTCGCCCGCTTCAAGGCCGACCCGGCGAACAAGGGCCAGGTCATGGACCAGGGGTTGTGGCGCTACACCCGCCACCCCAACTACTTCGGCGACGCGACGCTCTGGTGGGGGATCTGGCTCGTGGCCGCCTCGTCCTGGGTCGCCGTCGGCACCGTCATCGGGCCCTTAGCCATGACGTACCTTCTCGCCAAGGGCACCGGCAAGCCGCTGACCGAGAAGTCCATGAGCGAGTCCAAGCCGGGGTACGCCGACTACGTCAGGCGTACTAGCGGCTTCGTCCCCCTTCCACCACGCGATCTGTGAGGTCGCGGTTTGTAACTCAGGACAGTTTGTTTCTCCGGTCGAAACCAACCCTCGGCTCACAAATCGCGGGGGGTCGTGACCCTGCGCCTACGGCTGGTCACGCTGCACTGTCACTTCGTGACCCTGCGCCCACGGCTTGGTCACGCTGCACTGTCACTTCGTGACCCTGCGCCTACGGCTTGGTCACGAAGATGTGCACCGCGCCCTCGGCTGCGAGCTCAGCCGTCTCGCCGCCGCGGGCCACGACGATGCCGGTGTGGCCGCGCGACGCGAGCACATCGTTGCCCGGCAAGACCCCTACCCGCCGCAGCACCGACATCGCGTCGATGTCCTTCTGCAGCTCCTCACCGATCCGTCGCACCACCAGGCGTACCGGATCCGGTGAGTCCAGGACGGCCGAGGGCAGCGACGTCACACCCTGCAGGAACTGCTCGTCCTGGACCAGCTCGCCGAGCTCGCCCAGTCCCGGGATCGGGTTGCCGTACGGCGACTCCGTCGGGTGCTCCAGCAAGGTGACGAGGCGGCGTTCGACCTGCTCGGAGATCACATGCTCCCACCGGCACGCCTCCTCGTGGACGTACTCGATCTCCAGGCCGATCACATCGGTGAGCAGACGCTCGGCGAGTCGGTGCTTGCGCATCACCCGCATCGCGAGCTGGCGTCCCTGCTCGGACAGCTCCAGATGTCGGTCGCCCTGCACCGTCACCAACCCGTCCCGCTCCATCCGGGCCACCGTCTGGCTGACCGTCGGACCACTTTGGTGCAGACGCTCCGCGATCCGTGCCCGCAGCGGGACGATGCCCTCTTCCTCCAGCTCGTAGATGGTTCGGAGGTACATCTCGGTGGTGTCGATCAGGTCGCTCACGCCGTCATTGTTGCCTACGACCGGCACATGCAGCCACCGGCGGCGAGGATGGCCCGATGAGTATCTCGGTGATGTGGTTCAGGCGCGACCTGCGGCTCGGGGACAACCCAGCACTCGTCGAGGCGGTCGCCGCCGGCCCCGACGGCGTGGTCCCCCTGTTCGTCCTCGACGACCGGCTCTGGGGACCGGCCGGGCCGTCGCGGCGTTCGCACCTCGCCGCCAGCCTCGCCGACCTGTCCGCGCGCGTGTCCGGCCTGCACCTCGTGCACGACGATCCCGTCCTCGCCGTGGTACGGGTCGCCCGCAGGGCCGGTGCCTCCTCGGTGCACATCGCCGCCGACCGCGGACCGTACGGCAGCGCCCGGGACGACCGGGTCGAGCAGGCATTGGTCGAGCACGACATCGCGTTGGTACGCGCTGGCTCGGCGTACGCGGTCACCCCGGGCCGCGTGACCAAGGACGACGGGAGCCCGTACCGCGTCTACACGCCGTTCGCGCGGGCCTGGCACCAGCACGGGTGGCGCGACCCGGCGCCGACGCCACGGAACGTGCCATGGCTCCGGCCCGGGGGTCGTACCCGCGCCATCCCCGCGGTGCGGCTGCCCGACGGCCTGCACCTACCACCGGCTGGTGAGGCCGCCGCCCACACGCGCTGGCGCGACTACCTCGAGGCCGACCTTGCGGCGTACGACGACGTCCGCAACCAGCCCGGCGCCGACCGCACGTCCCGCATGTCCGTGCACCTCAAGTGGGGCGAGATCCACCCGCGGACGATGCTCGCCGACCTTGCGCAACGCCCTGGCAGTGGCCCCGAGGCGTACGTCCGCGAGCTGGCGTTCCGCGAGTTCTACGCAGACGTCCTGTGGCACAACCCCGACTCCGCGCGCGACTACTACGACCCGTCGTTCGCCACCATGCGGTACGACCGGCCGGCCGCCGACTTCGACGCCTGGCGCGAGGGGCGTACGGGTTTCCCGATCGTCGATGCCGGCATGCGACAGCTGCGGGCCGAGGGGTGGATGCACAACCGGGTCCGGATGATCGTCGCCAGCTTCTTGGTCAAGGACCTGCACCTGGAGTGGCAGCTCGGGGCACGGCACTTCCTGCACTGGCTCGTCGACGGCGACCTTGCCTCCAACCAGCACGGGTGGCAGTGGACCGCCGGCTCGGGCACCGACGCGGCGCCGTACTTCCGGGTCTACAACCCCACCACCCAGGGCAAGAAGTTCGACCCCGACGGGACGTACGTGCGCCGGTACGTGCCCGAGCTCGCCGACCTGGGCGCCGCCGACGTGCACGAGCCGTGGAAGCAGCCGGACGGCCCGCCGGGCGGCTACCCCGCGCCGCTGGTCGACCACGCCGAGGAGCGTCGGGAGGCGCTGGACCGCTACGCGGCCCGATGAGCGGCGTCCTCCATGATGGGCAGATGAGACTTGAGCCCCCGGTCATCATTCCCGCACAGTTCAACGGCCCGTCGCGTTCTGGCAACGGCGGCTACGTCTGCGGACTGGTCGGCAACCGGCTCGCCGATCGACTCGGTGCCGACCAGCCGGTCACCGCGACGCTACGGGTTCCCCCACCCCTGGAGACCGTGCTGGCCTGGCGGGACGAACCCGGTGTAGTCCGCCTGGTCGCCGGTGTCGGCGCCGTGGTCGCCGAAGCCACCGCCGGGACGTACGCCGGCACGCCGGTCGAGCCGGTCCCGCCTGACGTCGCCGCGCAGGCGTACCGCGACTACGAGGGGTACGTCGACCACCCGTTCCCGCACTGCTTCGTGTGTGGATCGGCCCGTACGCTCGGTGACGGGCTCCTGGTGTGGTCCGGGCCGGTCGGCGACGGACGGATGGCGTGCCCGTGGTCACCGCCGGCGGCGTTCTGTGCCGACGACGGCTTGCTGCGCCGGGAGCTGGTCTGGGCGGTGCTCGACTGCCCCGGGGGATGGGCGGCGGGGATCAAGGCCAACCCGATGGTCCTGGGCCGGATGACGGCATCGGTGGCGCGCCGGCCGAAGGTCGACGAACCGTGTCTCGTCGTCGCCGACCGACGCGGGACGTCCGGGCGCAAGAACCACGCCGCGACGACCCTCTACGGGGCGGACGGCGACATCATCGGCCGCTCCGAGCAGACCTGGATCACCATCGACATCGAGGCGTTCTCCTGAGACCTGCGACCGCGCCGTGGTGGCGCGACGCCACGTGCTACCAGATCTATGTGCGCAGCTTCTCCGACACCGACGGTGACGGCGTCGGCGACCTCCTCGGCATCACCGCCCGCCTGCCGTACCTCGCCGATCTCGGGATCGACGCGGTGTGGTTGACGCCGTTCTACCTGTCCCCACAGGTCGACCACGGCTACGACGTCGCCGACTACCGCCAGGTCGACCCGTTGTTCGGCACCCTGGAGGACTTCGATGCGATGTCGGCCGCCGCACACGACCTCGGCATCAAGGTCATCATCGACATCGTCCCCAACCACTCCTCCTCCGCGCATGAGTGGTTCGACGCCGCGCTCACCGCCGGACGCGGAAGTCCCGAACGCGCGCGTTACGTCTTTCGCGACGGCCGCGGCGAGGGCGGCGACGAGCCACCCAACAACTGGCGGTCGGTGTTCGGCGGTGCGGCCTGGACCCGGGTGGAGGACGGGCAGTGGTACCTCCACCTGTTCGAGGAGTCTCAACCGGACTTCGACTGGGACAACCCCGAGGTCGGCGACGAGTTCGAGTCGATCCTTCGCTTCTGGCTCGACCGAGGCGTCGACGGCTTCCGCATCGACGTCGCGCACGGCATGTTCAAGGCTGAAGGACTGCCCGACGTCGAGGGACTCGACGCGGGCGGCGGGACGCTCGACGTCGTCATGGCCGACTGGAACCGCCCGTACTGGGACCAGCCGCGTCTGCACGAGGTCTACCGACGCTGGCACGAGGTGCTCGCCGAGTACGACGGCGACAAGATGGCGATCGGTGAGGCGTGGGTCGGGAGCGCGGCGGCGATGGCGCGGTACGTCCGCTCGGACGAGCTGCAGCAGGTCTTCAACTTCCACTGGCTGGATGCGCCGTGGTCGGCACAGGCGTTCGCCGACGTCATCGGTGAGACGTTCGCCGCAGTCGGACCGGTCGGTGCGTCGCCGACCTGGGTGCTGTCCAACCACGACGTCACCCGTCCCGTCACCCGGTACGGCGGCGGCGAGCTCGGTCTCGGCCGCAGCCGGGCGGCGATGTTGGCGATGCTCGCCCTGCCCGGGTCGGCGTACATCTACGCCGGCGAAGAGCTCGGGCTGCCACAGGTGGACGTACCTGCCGACGCCCGGCAGGACCCGACCTGGTTGCGCGGCGGCGGTGTCGGACGTGACGGCTGCCGGGTGCCGATGCCCTGGTCCGGCCACCTGCCGCCGTTCGGGTTCGGTCCGGACGGTACGCACCCGTGGCTGCCGCAGCCCGAAGGTTTCGCGTCCTTGACCGTCGAAGCGCAGAGCGCGGACCCGGCGTCGACGCTGGCGTTCTTCCGTGCCGCGCTGACGCGCCGTCGCGAGCTGCTCAGCACGTTGTCCCAAGACCTGGAGATGCTCGACCGCGGACCGGGAGTGCTGGCCTTTCGGCGCCGCGGCGTCGCCGACGGTGCGGGTTTGGCCTGCGTGCTCAACTGTGGGGAGACCGACCACCGGGTCTCCGACCTGGGCGCGCCGCTGATGCTGTCCGGTCCACCGATCGACGCCGCGGGGAAGCTGCGGCCCTCGGCCGCCGCCTGGTTCGGCGCCTGAGCTCCTACGCCGGCTTCCTGTCATGGGAGAGCGCGGCCACTAGAGCGTCGGCTGGCGGGCATCGAAGCGCAGGAAGCGCCGCTGGGCGACCGCCGCCACCACGACACCGGCGACGCAGGCGCAGCCACCCAGCACCATCGCGGTGCCCTCGGACGTGGCCGAGGCGACGCTGCCGGCGAGGAAGTCCCCCAGGCGCGGACCGCCGGCGACCACGACCGTGAACACCCCCTGCAGGCGCCCGCGCAGCTCATCGGGCGCCGCGCTCTGCAGCATCGTCGAGCGGTACGCCGCGCTGACCATGTCGGCGGACCCGGACAGGGCGAGGAACACCACTCCGAGCCACAACATCCCCGGCAACCCGATAGCGCTGAACCCGGCCAGGGCCACCGCAATGCCGTACGCGATCACGGCCACCGCGATGGCCATTCCGTGACGGTGGACCCGGCCGATCCACCCCGACACCGCGAACGCGACCAGCGACCCGATCGCGGGCGCGGCCTGAAGCAGCCCGAGGGTGGGGGCGTTCCCGGCGTACACCGTCAGTGCGAGGGCAGGGAACAGCGCCCGCGGCTGCGCCAGCACCATGGCGCACAGGTCGAGGATGAACGTCATGCGCAGGTTGGGGGCTCTACCGAGGAACCGCAGGCCCTCGACCACCGAACGCAGTCCGGGCACCCGGCCGCTGGCATTCTCCGGTGGTAGCGGGGGCAGCCGCAGGACCGCGTACAGCGCGGCGGTGAATGTCACCGCGTCGACCGCGTACGCGACCTCGACCCCCTGCCACCCGATCACCACGCCACCGAGCAGCGGGCCCAGGGTGAAGCCGAG
>Ga0136640_10000488_pt1 | contig 15139 bp, 19 predicted proteins | sample AntDrymUQ8642106_2_FD_105498 | JGI IMG/M metagenome (GOLD analysis project Ga0136640, IMG submission 105498) | Polar desert sand microbial communities from Dry Valleys, Antarctica - metaG UQ864 (21.06) | ecosystem: Environmental > Terrestrial > Soil > Desert | place: Antarctica: Dry Valley...
CGGCACCTCCTACCACGCGGGCCTGCTCGGCCGTTACGCGATCGAGGCCTGGTCGCGCGTGCCGGTCGAGATGGACGTCGCCTCGGAGTTCCGGTACCGCGACCCGGTGATCGACGGGCGCGACCTGGTGATCGGCATCACCCAGTCCGGCGAGACCGCCGACACCCTGGCCGCGATGCGCCTCGCCCGGGAGAAGGGCGCCAAGGTCCTCGCCGTCACCAACATCATGGGCAGCCAGGCCACGCGCGACTCCGACGGGGTGCTGTTCACCCGCGCCGGGCTGGAGATCGGGGTGGCCGCCACCAAGACGTTCGTGGCCCAGGTGGCCGCGATGTACCTTTTCGCGCTCAAGCTGGCCGCCGTGCACGGAACGCTGGAGCAGGAGCGCTTCGATCGGCTCGTGTCCGAGCTGCGCGACCTCTCGCACCAGGTCCGCGACCTGGTGGAGTCGGTCGACGCTCCGGTGCGCGCGATGGCGGAGCACTGGCGCGACGCGGGGTTCTATCTCTACCTGGGCCGTCACGCGGGCCTTGCGGTGGCACTCGAGGGAGCGCTCAAGCTCAAGGAGATCGCCTACGTGCCCACCGACGCCTACGCGGCTGGGGAGATGAAGCACGGCCCGATCGCCCTGCTCGACGAGCGCACGCCGGTGGTGTGCGTGGCCACGGACTCGCCGGTGCTCGACAAGATGCTGTCTAACGTCTCGGAGACCCGCGCCCGCGGCGCACACGTGCTGGCCCTGGCCACCGAGGGCAACACCGACGTGGCCGACTACGCAGAGGAAGTCGTGTACGTGCCGCGCACCGACTGGATGCTCCAGCCTCTGCTGGCGGTGATCCCGCTGCAGCTGCTCGCGTACTACGTCGCCAGCGCAAAGGGACTCAACGTGGACCAGCCGCGCAACCTGGCCAAGACCGTCACCGTTGAGTAGCCAAGCGCCCACGCCCCATCACGGGGCACAGGCGGGGGTGGGACTCGACCTGCTGGAGATCGAGCGCTTCGAGCGCGCCCTCGAGCGCCGGCCGCGGCTGCGTTCGCGGCTCTTCACCGAATCCGAGCTGGCCTACGCGGACGCCCGGGCCCGGCCCGGACAGCACCTGGCCGCCCGGTTCTGCGCGAAGGAGGCCGTGGCCAAGGCGCTCGGGTTGGGAGGGTGGGCGTTCCGCGACGTCGAGGTCGTGTCTCGGGGTGCGGCCCCCGCGGTGCTCCTGCACGGCGCGGTGGCCGACCGGGCACGCGAGCTGGGTGTGGGGTGCTCGGTGACGCTGACGCACACCCACTCCACCGCCGGGGCCGTGGCGGTCGCCTTGCCGGTGTGAGCCCTCCGTCCTGGCTCGACCCGCTCTACGAGGCGGATGAGATGCGGGCCGTCGATGCTTGGGCCATCGAGGAGCAGGGCGTTGCCTCTCTCGACCTGATGGAGCGGGCGGGCATCGGCCTGGCGCGCGCCGTGGTGAGAACGGCCCGTCCCGGGCCGATTCGCATCGTGGTCGGCAAGGGCAACAACGGGGGCGATGGCCTGGTCGTCGCGCGGCTGCTGCGCGAGGAGGGCAGAGAGGTAGATGTGATCGCCCCCGCGCCGCTGGACGGCGTATCCGGCGGCGCCGCCGCCAATCTGCACCGCCTTCCCGGAGCGCCGCCCACTGCGCTCGAGCAGGGGTGCCTCGACGGGTCCGGCGCGGTTCTCGACGCGCTGCTGGGCACCGGGTTCTCGGGCGAGCCCCGCGAGCCGGCCGCCGGCGCGATCGCCGCGATCAACGCCCAGGACGCTCCCGTGGTGGCCTGCGACGTGCCGTCGGGCGTGGACGCCTCGACCGGCGAGGTGGCCGGCCAGGCGGTGCGGGCCACCCTCACGGCCACCTTCCACGCCCCCAAGGCCGGGCTGTACGTCGCGCCCGGCGCCTTCCACGCCGGGGAGGTGGAGACCGTCGCGATCGGAGTCCCCCGCGGAGCGCCGGCGCCGTCGCGCCTGGGCCTGATCTCAGAGCGGGTGCTCGCGAGCTATCCACGCCGCGGCAGCGACGGGTCCAAGTTCACGTCGGGCGTCGTGGTCGTGGCGGGTGGCGCCCGGGGCCTGACCGGAGCCCCCACGATGGCCGCGCTGGCCGCGCAGCGGGCCGGCGCCGGCTACGTGCAGGTGGCGGTGCCCTCGCCGGCGCAGACGGTGCTCGAGCTGCGGCTGCTCGAGGCGATGACCCGCGGCCTGCCCGACGAGGACGGCTCCCACACCCCGGCGGGGGTTGAAGAGCTGGTCTCGATGGCCGAGAGGGCCGGGTCCGTGGTGCTTGGTCCCGGCGTCGGCCGCAGCGAGGCGGCGTCCGCCTTCGCCCGTGAGGCGGCCCAGGCGCTGGAGGTCTCGCTTCTGATCGACGCGGACGGGCTGAACGCCCACGCCGGCCAACTCGAGGCGCTGCACCGCCGCCGCGCCCCAACCGTGCTCACCCCGCACGCCGCGGAGCTGGCCCGTCTGCTCGACCGGACCCCGGACGAGGTGGGCCACCACCGGCTGGCCTGCGCGCGGGAGGCGGCGCGGCGCAGCGGGGCGATCGTGCTGCTCAAGGGCCACGACACGCTCGTCGTGGCGCCGGAAGGCCCTGTCGCGGTGAGCCCGGGCGGCACTCCGGCGCTGGCCACCGCCGGCACGGGGGATGTGCTCTCCGGCCTGATCGGAGCGCTGCTGGCCAAGGGCATGGACACCTTCGAAGCCGCTGCACTGGGCACGGTGGCCCACGTGCGGGCGGGGCTCCTGGCGGCGGAGCGGCTGGGGGCCGACCATGTGATCGCGGGAGACCTGATCGATCTCCTGCCCGCCGGTCTGAGCACCCGACCGCTCTGCGGCTCGCGGTAAGGTCAGGCTCGTGGCGCGCACGGTCAGCGAGATCATGGACCCCCAGCCCGCGACGGTGGCTCCGGACGACGACGTCGAGAGCGTGATTCGGGTGCTGCGCGAGAACGAGCTCCCGGGGGTGCCGGTGGTCAACGAGGGAGGACGCTGCGTGGGCATCGTGACCGAGGCGGACCTCGTGCTGCCCGACGAGAGCGGCGACCTGCACCTGCCCCACTACGTAAACATCTTCGGCGGCACGATCTTCCTGGAGCCGCTCAAGCACTTCGAGGACCGCCTGCGCAAGGCGTTCGCCTCCAAGGCGTCGGATCTGATGACCGAGGATCCGGTCACCGTCGAGATCGACAGCACGGTCCCAGACGTGGCGCGCATCATCCACGAGACCGGTCACAACCGCCTGCCGGTCACCGAGCATGGCCGCCTGGTCGGGGTCGTCACCCGCGTGGACGTGCTCGGCGCCTTCGTTTCCGAGTGACGTCTCCCGAGCGCGCCGTCGCACGGGTGCGCCTCGACGCCATCCGGCGCAACTGCGAGCACCTGCGGCTGCTGCTCGGCGACGACGCGCAGCTGTGCGCGGTGGTCAAGGCGGACGGCTACGGGCACGGCGCGCCCGAGAGCGCGCGGGCGGCGCAGGAGGGGGGAGCCACGTGGCTTGCCGTCGCGACCGCGGACGAGGCCGCCGAGCTGCGCCGCGAGGGCCTCGACGGGAGGGTGCTCGTGATGGGGGCACTCACGGCCGCCGACACCCGGACCGCGGTCGACGCCGAGGCCGACGTGGTGGTCTGGGACGCCCGTTTCCTCGACTCGATCCCGACCGGTGGAGCCCACCCGCCCCGGGTGCACGTCAAGCTCGACACGGGCATGGGCCGCCTCGGCACCAAGGATCCCGGCGAGGCGCGGGCGCTGATCGAACGGGCCGACTCGGACCCCGGCGTGGAGCTCGCCGGGCTGATGACCCACTTCGCGACCGCCGACGTGCTCGGCGACCTGCACTTCCCGGCGCAGCTCGAGCGCTTCAGAGCCTTCGTGGCCGAGCTGGGCGATCGCCGCGAGGACATCTTCGTCCACGCGGCCAACAGCGCCGCCACCTTCCGCGACCGCGCCTGCCACTTCGACATGGTGCGCTGTGGCGTGGCTATCTACGGCCTCGATCCCTTCCAGGAGGACCCAGGCCCGCGCGGCCTCGACCCCGCTCTCGGACTCGTGTCCTACGTGGCCGCGGTCAAGCGCTTCGAGCCAGGGGAGAGCGCCGGCTACGGCCGGCGCTGGACCGCCTCCGAGCCCACCTTCGTCGCCACCATCCCGATCGGCTACGGCGACGGCTGGCGCCGGGCGCTGACCAACGACTGCGACGTGCTGGTGAGAGGTCGCCGACGAGCGCTCGTGGGCACGGTTAGCATGGACAACCTGACCGTCGACCTCGGGCCCGACACCGACGTCCAAGCGGGCGATCTGGCGGTGCTGATCGGCGTCCAGGGCGAGGAGCGCATCCTGTGCGAAGAGGTGGCGGCCCGCATGGACACGATCAACTACGAGGTCACGTGTGGCCTCAGCGCGCGGGTCACACGCCGCCACGAGCGATGAGCGAGCTGCTGCAGGCCGAGCCGGTGACGCGCGTCAAAGCCGCGCTGCGAGACGGCCCCGCCGCCTGGCTGGTGGGTGGCGTCGTGCGTGACGGCCTTCTTCACCGGCCCCTGCGCGACGTGGACGTGGCCGTGCGGGGCGAGCCCGAGGCCGCGGCGAGGGCGGTGGCCGGCCAGCTGCGCGGGCCGGTGTTCCCGCTCTCGGAGCAGTTCGGCGCCTGGAGGGTGCTCGACGGCGCCCGGCGCTTCGTCTGCGACATCTCACCGCTGCAGGGCGCCACGATCGAGGAGGACCTCGGCCACCGCGACTTCACCGTGAACGCGATGGCCGTCCCGCTGACGGGCGGGGAGACGATCGACCCCCACGGCGGCCGCGCCGACCTGGAGGCCCGCCGGCTGCGGGTGTTGGGCGCGCAGGCATACGACCACGATCCACTGCGGGCGCTGCGCCTGGTGCGCCTGGCCGCCGAGCTAGGTCTGGCGCCGGATGCCGAAACCGAGCGCCTGACCGCCGCCGCGGCGCCGCGGCTGTCCGAGCCCTCGCCCGAGCGCGTGTTCGCCGAGCTGCGCAGGACCATCGTCGCGCCCGGCGCGCTCGAAGGGCTGGGTATGGGAGCCCGGCTGGGCGTGCTGGGCGCGGTGCTCCCCGAGCTCACGGCCCTCGAAGGCATCGAGCAGAGCCGCTTCCACCATCTCGACGTTTTCGGCCACACCATGGAGGTGCTGCACCGGCTGATCGAACTGGAGGCCGATCTGCCGTCGGTGTTCGGCGACCTCGCCGGACCGCTGTCCGAGCAGCTCGGGCAGCCACTGGCCGACGAGCTCACGCGTGGGCAGGCGCTGCGGCTGGCATGCCTGTTCCACGACGTGGCCAAGCCGGCCACCCGCGGCGTGCGCGCCGACGGCAAGGTCACCTTCATCGGCCACGACTCCGCGGGAGAGGAGATGGTGGGCCAGATCTTTCGCCGGCTGCGCACCAGCGAGCGGCTGCGCGCCTACGTGGCCAAGCTGACCCGTGAGCACCTCGTGCTGGGCTTCCTGGTGCGCCGGCGCCCGCTCGACGCCCGCGCGATGCACTCCTATCTGCGCCGCACCGAGCCGGTCGAGGTCGAGGTCACGCTGCTCTCGTGCGCGGATCGCATGGCCACCTTCGGGGACGGGCAGGAGCCCTGGATCGCGGCCCACCTCGAGTTGGCGCGGGAGGTGATGGGCCCGGCGCTGGCCTGGCGGGCCAACGGCCCGCCCGCGCCGCTCGTGCGCGGGGACGAGCTGGCACGGGAGCTCGAGATGACGCCGGGGCCTGAGCTGGGCGAGCTGCTCGCCTGCCTCGAGCAGGCGGTCTACGCGGGAGAGGTGAGCAACCGCGAGCAAGCCGTGGAGTACGCCCGGCGCGTGCGCCAGAATCAGCGACGATGATCGTCGATTGTGCGGTGTACGAGCGGGGCCGGCGCCAGAACGGCGACCTCGCCCTCGGTGAGGCCTTCCGGCGCTGCCAGGGCAACGAGGAGTTCGTCTGGCTCGGCATGCACGAGCCCACCAAGGACGAGTTCGAGTCCGTCCAGCGCGAGTTCCAGCTGCATGAGCTGGCGGTGGAGGATGCGATCAACGCGCATCAGCGCCCCAAGCTGGAGGTGTACGGCGACACGATCTTCGTGGTCCTGAAGACCGCGCGCTACGTCGACTCCGAGGAGGTCGTGGAGTTCGGGGAGATTCTGATCTTCCTCGGCAAGGGGTTCGTGGTCACCGTGCGCCACGGGCCGGCCTCGAACCTGAACGACGTCCGCAAGCAGGTGGAGGGCGACCCCGAGCGCCTCAAGGGCGGGCCCGGTGCGGTGCTCTACGAGATCCTCGACCGGGTGGTCGACGACTACGTGCCGGCGCTCGAGGGCCTGCGGGAGGACGTGGAGCAGGTGGAGAGCGAGGTGTTCTCTCCCGAGCGCAAGAGCTCGGCCAGGCGCATCTATGCGCTCAAGCGCGAGGTGCTCGAGTTCACCCGCGCCACGGCTCCGCTCGTGGACCCAATCGACCGGCTCGCCGAGGGTCGCTACGACATCGTCCCCGAGGACAGCAGGCACTACTTCCGCGACGTGAGCGATCACCTTAAGCGGGTCGACGACGGACTCGAGGGCTTCAGCGACCTGCTCACCAGCGTGCTCAGCGCCAACCTGACCCAGGTCACCGTCCAGCAGAACGAGGACGTGCGCAAGATCTCCGCCGCCGTCGCGATCATCGCGGTGCCGACGATGATCGCCGGCATCTACGGCATGAACTTCGAGCACATGCCAGAGCTCGGATGGCGGTACGGCTACCCGATGGCGCTCGGCATCATGGCCGCCGTGTGCCTGGCGCTCTACCGCTACTTCAAGCGGGTCGGCTGGCTCTGACCCAGCCGGCGCGCGGCGCTAGGGTACTTCGCCGTGACCGGCGACGACTGCATCTTCTGCAAGATCGTGGCGGGTGAGCTGCCGGCCGAGAGGGTCGCCGAGGACGAGCACACCATCGCGTTCATGGACATCAACCCGTGGACGCGGGGGCACGCGCTCGTGATCCCGCGCCACCACTCGCGCGGTCTCTACGAGGTCGACCCAGAAGATCTCAGCCACACGGTGGTGGCCGCCAAGCGCCTGGCGGAGCGCATGCGCGATCACCTGGGCTGCGACGGCATCAACCTCCTCAACTCCTGTGAGCCGGCGGCGTGGCAGACTGTCTTTCACCTGCACGTCCACGTGATTCCCCGCTACGAGGGCGACCCGCTGCGCCTCCCCGGCCAGCCGCTCGACCTCGAGGAGGGTGAGCTGGCGCAGGTGGCCGCCGAGCTGCGCCCCTGACTCGGGTGGCCTGTCGGCGCCGCGGAGACGCCGGACCGGGCAAGGCCGGCTTCCACAGGCGCTGGCTGCTAGCTTCTCCCCGCATGGCTACCGGAACTGTCAAGTGGTTCAACGACGACAAGGGGTTCGGCTTCATCTCCCCGGATGAGGGCGACAAGGATCTCTTCGTTCACTTCTCGGGGATCGCCGGGGACGGATTCAAGTCCCTCCCGGAGAACTCCAAGGTGGAGTACGACGAAGAGGCTGGCGACAAAGGACCCAAGGCGGTGAACGTCCGCACGATCTAGATGACTGATTCCTTATTCCCGCACCCACGGATGACCCGCCATATCGGCGCTGGATCGCCACCCGCGGCCTTGCAGGTAGCGCCGCTACCTGCTTCGGCCGCGTGCGGCGCCCAGCTTGATCTGGCGTGCCCCCGCGGGCACGCGAACTCGGAATCACCCATCTAGCGGACGCGCAATTTTGGCCAAGGAAGAGAAGATTGAAATGGAGGGCGAGATCCTCGAGGCCCTCCCCAACACGATGTTCAAGGTCAAGCTCGACAACGACCACGAGGTGCTCGGCCACATCTCGGGCAAGATGCGCCGCCACTACATCCGCATCCTGCCCGGCGACCGCGTGAAGATCGAGCTGTCGCCCTACGATCTCGACCGGGGCCGGATCACGTACAGATACAAGTAGCCGCAACTTCGCTGCCGGCGCGTGTTCTGAGACCAATCATGAAGCGACTTCTACTCATCGCCGTGGCCCTGCTCGCGGTCGCCGTTCCGATTGCCACAGCAAAGGTCGTGAGCCTGGGGGAGCCCACGGATGGCTCCCTCCCCCCATCGCCGTGTCCGGGGAAGGACCTCGCAGGTACGGAGAACGACATCTTGTGCGTCTCGCCTTACCAGATGACCGGTTACCAGGAAGTGGCCATCAACGCTAAGAAGCGCCCCTATGTGGTCCGCCGCGACGGACGGATCATCGCTTTCACGGTCAAGCTAGGCAAGCTCACGCAGGGGCAGATCGATTTCTTCGACAACCGTTTCAACGACCCGGCTTCGGTGCGGATCTCGATCATGCGCAAGGGCAAGAAGAAGCCCCGTCTTCACGACCACCGCATGGTCGCCCAGAGTGAAGTCTTCTCCGTGGAGGAGCATTTCGGCGCCAGCCCCACGTTCGTGCTCAAGGAGCCGCTTGACGTCGAGCGCGGCAACATCGTCGCTCTCACGGTCCCGACGTGGGCTCCTGTGCTGGCCTCCAAGCAAGACCGCTCCGAGTTCTGGCGAAGTTCTCGGTCCAGGGGTAACTGCGGCACGGCTGAGGAGAACGCACCGCCCTCCGCTCACATGAAGGTGGGCTCGCTGCGCAACTGGCGCTGCAGCTATCGCGGGGAGCGGCTCCTTTACACGGCCACCTACGTGCCGGACAACCGGACCACCAAGCCGGTTTTGCCAGACGATGCGCAGGCCGGGGCCGCGACGGGCCGCAACCGTCCTCAGGAGCTTGGCTCGCTGGGTGGCGGTGCTGCGGCCCCCCCGATAACTGAGTAAACCCTCAGCCGCTGCGCTGCGTGGCACGCCACCCCCTGTTTTCACCGCGGCGTCCGGGGTAGCATGGGCCTGTGAGTACGGAGGCGTGGATCTTCATGGTCGGCTTCCGCGTCTTCGACGTGGGCCTGCTGATCCTGTGGCTGGTCTGGTTCTTCCGCCTGCGTAATGACGGCTCGGACTCACCCCCCGAGGACGACGAGGGCGGAGGCGGCGGCGGGCCGGAGCGCAAGCCGGGCAAGGGCCCGGGGGGCGGGGGCCTCCAGCTGCCCAACGGACCCGTGCCCCAGGGCCGGGCCCGCCCCCGGGACGGACACCGCCCCCCGCGAACACGCCGCCACCGCACCGCCCGGCCCGTGCCCGGTCCGTTGCCCGCCCGGGTTCGATCACCGGGCGCGCCGGCACGTGTCACCCGCCGGTCCTAAGTACCGCACTGGGGAGGAGCGCAGCCGGAACGTTGTTCCGGCGAGTACCGCACCTTCCCCTTATCCGCAGTCGCGTGGGTTCTCGGCGCAGAACTGCTCGAAGCGCTCGGCGGGTGAGTCCTTGGGAGGAGGAATGTCGTTCTCCGGGCTGTCCGGCACAGGGGTGGGCGCGGGCATAGGTGCGGGGGCGCCGCCCGACGGCTCGTCGGCCGGAGGGGGTGCCGGTGCCGGCTCCACGGTGGCCGGGGGCGTGGGGGCCACGTCCGTTTCGGTCTGGGGTCTGGGCGGGGGCGTGGTAACCGTCGGGATCGGGGTGGAGGTGTCGCGTTCGCTGGACTCCTCGTCGTCGCCCCCGCACCCGGATGCGGCCACAAGTATCGCGCACGCCAGCGAGACCGTCAGGCGGCGCATCGACCGCTAGCCCTCGAGAGCGGGCAGACGGCGGCCGCAGTGCGGGCAGTCGTTCAGGTCCTTCTGCGCCAGCTGCTCGAGCGAGCATCCGCACAGGCGCAGGTTCTCGACGGAGTAGGGCAGCTCGCTGGGGGAGGGCGCCAGGGGAATGACCTTGCCCACGACCTCGAACGGCTCCCCCGTCTCCTTGTCCACATAGCTCCGGCCGGGCTCGACCTCGCGTATCACTTCGCGGTTTGAAGCGGCGCGGAGGCGGTATCGCTGTCGAAGTCCCATGGGTGCGGCAATCTACCAACCACCTTGCGCGTACTGATCTTCCACGGCTACCTGCTGCGCGGCACCGGCAGCAACATCTACAACCTGAGCCTGGCGCGGGCGCTGGCGGGCCTGGGGCACGAGGTGCACCTTGTCTGCCAGGAGCGCCACCCGGCGGGGCTGCACCTGCCGGAGGCGATCACTGTCCATAACCCGGACATCGGCCGGACCCTGCCGGTTTACGTAGCCGACGAGTACGTGGGATTCGACGCCGTGCCCTTCTTGGAGCTGAGCGACGAGGATCTGAAGCACTATCTCGACGCCAACGTCGAAGCGGTGGCCGAGGTGGTGCGCAGCGCCCGCCCCGACGTCGCGCTGGCCAACCACCTGGTAATGGGACCGGCGATCCTCCATCGCGCGCTGGGGACGGAGGTGCCCTATGCAGTCAAGGTGCACGGCAGCGCGCTCGAATACACCGTGCGTCCCGCTCCCGCGCGGTTCCTGCCATACGCCACCGAGGGGCTGTCCGGCGCCCGGTGCGTCCTCGTCGGCTCGCTTCACACAGCCAAGAGCCTATGGGAGGTGGTCGCCGACGACAGGCTCCCCGCCCGCACCCGGCTGGGCCCGCCCGGCGTGGATGTGCACGCCTTCCGCCCGAGACCGGTGGCCGAGGCCGGCATCGCCCTCGAGCGCTTGGCGGGTCGGCTCGAGGGTGCAGACGCGGCGGGATGGGGTGGAGAGACAGGGGCGGCGGAGGCCCTGCGCTCCCTCGATCCCGGCCGCGACCGGATCGTGAGCTACGTGGGAAAGCTGATCGTCTCCAAGGGCGTAGACCTGCTGCTGGCGGCCTGGCCGCTGGTGGTCGCCCAGGTGCCGGACGCACGGCTCTGCGTGGTGGGCTTCGGCACCTACCGCGCCACACTCGGTGACATGGTGGAGGCGCTCGCCGCCGCCGACCTGGAGGCCCTGCGCACGATCGCCGCCCGCGGGCGTGAGCTCGAGGGCGGCCCGGCGGGCGAGCTGAGCCACCTGGCGGCCTTTCTCGACGGCCTCGAGGGCGGGCGGCGCGAGGCGTACCTGGCCGCGGCGGGGCCGGCGGCCCAGCGGGTCGTGTTCACCGGCCGCCTCGAGCACGAGGATCTGCCCGATCTGCTGAGTGCCTGCGAGGCGCAGGTCGTGCCCAGCACGTTCCCGGAGGCTTTTGGGATGGTGGCCGCGGAAGCGGCCGCCTGCGGCGCCCTGCCCCTGTCCGCGGCACACTCCGGCCTGGCCGAGGTGACCACCACCCTGGCCGGCGCGCTCGAGCGAGACCTGCGCGACCTGCTCTGCTTCGACGTGGGCCCGGGCGCGATCGAGGCGATCGCCGACCGGTTGGTTCGCTGGCTCACACTTCCCCCCGGGCAGCGCGCGCGGGCCGCCGCCTCGCTGGCCGACCTGGCCCGCCGGACCTACGGCTGGGAGAGCGTGGCCGACGGGGTGATCGCCGCGGCGCAGGGCAGGCTCGACTCGCTGCCGGCGCCGGGGTGAGGGATCCTCTGAGGCGCATCCCCGGCACGCCGAGCAAGTAGTCTCTGAGCCCGTGAGGAGCGCATCGCCCCGGCTTTTCGCCACCGGACTCGCAACGCTAACCGTCGCCCTCGGTGCGACCGGTTGCGGCAACGACGAGGCCGACCTGGTGAACGGCAAGAACCTGTTCGCCGAGAGCTGCCAGCGCTGCCACGCGCTCGAGCGCGCGGGCGGAGGCGCCGACGTGGGCCCCGACCTCGACGCCGCCTTCGGGCCGGCTCGCGGGGACGGCCTGGGCGAGGGGACCGTCGAGGGCGTGGTGCAGCGACAGATAGCCAACGTGCGCCGCAACAGCACGATGCCGGAAGACCTCGTGACCGGCGACGACGCCCGCGACGTGGCGGCGTACGTGGCGGCGGTGGCCGGCCAGCCCGGGGAGGACACGGGCGCGCTGGCCGAGGCCGGAGCCAAGGTCTCCTCCAAGCCGATCGTGGCCAAGAGCGGCAAGCTCGAGATCGCCGCCGATCCATCGGGCGCGCTGGCCTTCGCCAGCACCAAGGCCCAGTCCAAGCCCGGCGGTGTGGAGTTCGCCATGCCCAACGAGTCCTCGGTGCAGCACAACATCGCCCTCCGGGACGAGGGCGGCCAGATCGTCCAGGAGGGCGAGGTGGTGGGCAAGGGCGGCACCTCGTCGTTCACCGCCACGCTGAAGCCCGGCACCTTCGTCTTCGTCTGTACGGTGCCTGGGCACGAGGAGGGCGGTATGAAGGGCGAGCTGACCGTCAAGTAGCCGGCGGTCCGGGAGCCCTACGGCCCCACCAGCTCGAGCAGCCCGTCGACCACCATGGGTGAGCCCGCGACCAAGCCCCGCGGCTCGCCCTCCAGCCACCGCAGCCGGCCCCCGGCCTCCGCCACGAGCAGGCTCGCCGCCGCCCAGTCCCAGTGCTTCAGGCCGCGCTCGTAGTAGGCATCCAGGCGCCCGGTGGCCACCCAGCAGAGGTCGAGGGCGGCGGCGCCGACCCGGCGGATGTCGCGCACCCGCGGAAGCACCTCGGCCAGCAACGCCGCCTGCGCCTGGCGCTCCTGCGCTTCGTAGCTGAATCCGGTGGCCACCAGGGCCGTATCCAGGCGCTCCTCTCCGGTCACCTCGATCGGCTCGCCGTTGCAGGCCGCGCCGCGACCGCGGATCGCCGTAAAGGTCTCGCCGCGCACGGGATCCGCGACCACCCCGAGCGCGCTGCCGTCGGCATCCTCCAGTGCGATGCTCACCGCCCAGGCCGGGATGCCGTAGAGGAAGTTGGTGGTGCCGTCGAGCGGGTCCACCACCCAGCGGCGCCCCGAGACCGCCTCGCGGCTGGAGCCCTCCTCGGCCAGCAGGCCGTCGTCGGGGCGCTCGGCCGACAGGATCTCCTCGATCGCCGCCTCGGCGTCGCGGTCGGCGTCAGACACCAGATCGGTGCGCGACGACTTGCGCTCCACGCCCCGCGCGGGTCCGCCGAAGCGCTCGAGCAGCAGCTCTCCCGCCGCCGCCGCCGCCCGCTGGGCCACGGCCAGATCCGCTTCGAGGTTCAGAGCGCCCGGACGATCAGGACGACGGCCACGACGACGGCGACCAGGCCGGCGACCCACAGCAGGAAGCGAAATGCCTCCTGCTCGGACCCGAGAGGATTGAGCATGGTCACAGGATGTAGATCGTCGCGTATACGACGATCCACATCACGTCCACGAAGTGCCAGTAGATGCCGGGCACCTCGACCCCCCGGTGCTCCTTCGCGGTGAAGTGCCCGCGGAACGCCCTGATGGTCGCGAACGTGAGCAGGGTGAGCCCGACGAAGACGTGCGCGCCGTGCAGGCCGGTCAGCCCGTAGAAGATCGTGCCCTGGGCGTGGTCGGCCGGCGCGAAGCCAATGTGGACGTACTCGTTGATCTGGATGACCAGGAAGGTCAGGCCGAGCAGAGCCGTGGTGAGCAGCCCGACCCGCAGGGCGGCCCGGTTCTCGTTGCGCGCCCCCTCGAGGGCCCAGTGCATGGTGAAGCTCGAAGAGATCAGGATCGCCGTGTTGACCCCCGCGATGACCACCGGCAGGTGGTCGCCCTCGGCCGGCCACGGGGCATCGCCCACGACCCGGACGAAGAAGTAGGCCGTGAAGAACGCTCCGAAGAGCATCACCTCGGAGATGATGAACAGCAGCATTCCGAGAAACTGGGCTTCGACGCGAGAGCTCTGGTTGGCCTCCGGAGGTCCGTGGTGCTCGTGGTGATGGTCGTGCTCGGCCGGGACTCCGCCGAGCGCGGCGGCGCCCGACTCCATCAGCCCTCACCCTCGGAGACGATGTGATGAACCGGCTTTGCCGTGGCCATCCGCACGCGGCCCACGAGGTCGCCCTGAAGCCAGCCCGAGCGCGTCTCGGGAAAGGTGGAGATCACCACCTCGTCGATCCCGTAGAAGTCGAGTGCGGTGCTGATTGCCGTGTAGGGGTCGGGGTGACCCACCTGGCCGATCGCCTCGAGCCCCTCCTTCTCGAGGCGATCGAGCATGGCGGCCAATCGCTCCGGAGCACCGCCTCCGCCCTCACCCGACTGGGGCGAGATCACGATGAAGCGCCGCGGCCCTTCCTCGGAGAGCTGCTTGAGCTGGTCGATCAGCGCCTCGCCACCGACGGTCTGGTTGGCGACCACGAGCGTGCGAGTGGCCTGTTCCGAGTCGGTATCGAGGTCGACCACCACGTGCTCGACCGGGCAGTCCACGGCCTGCTCGATACGCGTGACCAGATCTTGGCGCAGCCACCCCGAGCGGGTCTCGGGGTGGGTCGAGATGATGATCTCGTCATAGGAGCGCTCGCCCACGGCGTCGGTGATCGCCGAGTAGGGGTCGGGGTCCATCACCTCGCCGGAGGCTTCGATGCCCACCTCCTTCAGCTGCGCGACGGTCATCTCCAGGCGGTTCTCGGCCGCATCGCGTACAGAATCCTCGTAGATCACGTAGCCATGCTTGGGTGAGCTCTGGGGACAGATCACGTGCACCACCACCGGACCCTGGTCCGCGTGGCGCTTGACGGCATCGATCAGCTCCCGGCCGGAAACGGTCTCGTTGGCCACCACGAGGATGTTCCTCGCGTCGCTCATTCGGTGGTGGGGGGCGGCGCACCGCCCCCGCCCGCGGGCGCAGGCGTGGCCTCGACCGGGGCCTTCTTGTTACCAAACACCGCATGCACGGCGCCAGGCACGCCGTACTCGTAGGGACCGCCGACCACGGTCGGGATCTCGTCGAAGTTGAAGATCGGGGGCGGGGAGGACACCTGCCACTCGATCGAGTGGGCCCGCCAAGGGTTGGCCGCCGCCTTCGGTCCGTGGCGCCAGCTGGTGATCATGTTGTAGAGGAAGACGAGGAAGGACAGGCCGAAGAAGAAGCTCGACACGGAGATCAGCGCGTTGAGCGTCGCGAACTGATCCGCGTAGTCGGCCACGCGGCGGGGCATCCCGTCCACCCCGACGAAGTGCATCGGCCCGAAGGTGAGGTTGAAGAACACGAACGAGAGCCAGAAGTGCAGCTTGCCGAGCTTCTCGTCGTACATCCGGCCGGTCATCTTCGGGTACCAGTGGTAGAGCCCGGCGAAGATCGTGAAGACGCTGCCGCCGAAGAGCACGTAGTGGATGTGGGCGACGATGAAGTAGGTGTCCGAGACGTGGATCACGACCGGGATCACGGCGAGCATGATGCCGCTGATTCCGCCGAGGGTGAACATCGTGA
>Ga0136640_10000489_pt1 | contig 15136 bp, 17 predicted proteins | sample AntDrymUQ8642106_2_FD_105498 | JGI IMG/M metagenome (GOLD analysis project Ga0136640, IMG submission 105498) | Polar desert sand microbial communities from Dry Valleys, Antarctica - metaG UQ864 (21.06) | ecosystem: Environmental > Terrestrial > Soil > Desert | place: Antarctica: Dry Valley...
AACATCGGGTTGCTTCGCGAGAAGTCTCGCAGGATCTTGGTGGCGGCAACCGGGTCCCCGCTGATAAAGGCGATGGCGGTCGGGCCGGTGAGCAGATCATCCAGCTCGGTGAACCCGACGTCGTGGGCTGCCCGCTTCGTCAGCGTGTTCTTGACGACGGCGTACGAACTCCTCTCGCCGAGGGACCGCCGCAGGGCCGTCAGCTGAGCAACAGTCAGTCCACGGTAGTCCGTCAGCACGGCGGCCGACGACGCCTGGAACCGGTTGACGATCTCGGTGACCGCCCCAACCTTCTCCGGCTTGGCCATGTGCCTCCTCGTCTTGGTACGTCATGCAGGTCCCGGGGCGAGGGCGTCCGAGATGACGAAACGCCCCGCGCAACAGCGACGGGGCGTTCGCACGTGGCTAGCCACGGCGGTTGATCCGTCCCTCCTGCGCGGGCCGCCCTCATGCGGGGCCTTCGGCCGTGCGTGAGCACGACAACCAGCGGTCTTCGGTGGGTTTTCCTGAGTCTACGTTCCGAAAGTCCCGACACCAAATCTGTCAGGTGGCGGTCTCCTCCAGCAGGTTACGGGTCCGGTTGGGGTCGACCGGGATCCCGGGGCCCATCGTGGTACTGAAGGTCACCTTCTTCAGGTACTTCCCCTTAGACGAGGAAGGCTTGGCCCGGAGTACCTCGTCCACGGCGGCTGCGTAATTCTCGACCAGCTTCTCGGTGGGGAAAGACGTCTTGCCGATGACCAGATGCAGGTTCGCCTGCTTGTCGACGCGGAAGTTGATCTTGCCGCCCTTGATGTCGTTGACCGCCTTGGTCACATCAGGCGTGACAGTCCCGGTCTTGGGGTTGGGCATGAGGCCACGCGGCCCCAGAATTCGGGCGATCCGCCCTACCTTAGCCATCTGGTCCGGCGTGGCGATCGCAGCGTCGAAGTCCAGGAAACCGCCCTGGATGCGCTCGATCAGGTCATCGGAACCGACCACGTCGGCACCGGCGGCCTCGGCCTCGGCCGCCTTGTCGCCGGTGGCGAACACGATGACACGCGCGGTCTTTCCGGTGCCGTGCGGCAGGTTCACCGTGCCGCGCACCATCTGGTCGGCCTTGCGGGGGTCGACGCCCAGCCGCATGGCGACTTCCACCGTTGCCTCGTACGACGTCTTGGAGGTCTGCGGCGCGAGCCGAGCGGCCTCCAGTGGGCTGTACATCCGGTCGGCCTCCACCAACTCAGCGGCCTGCCGGTAGGACTTGCTGCGCTTCATGATCGTTCCCTTCTGTCGCGCCGGTTCCGGCGCGGGACGTGTGGTACGGCGGGCCAGCGCGGCCCTCCCACGGATACTCGGTTGCGCTGCAGGGGCGGTGCTAGTTCTTGACGGTGATACCCATCGACCGGGCGGTCCCGGCGATGATCTTCTCGGCGTGGTCCAGGTCGTTCGCGTTGAGATCGTCCATCTTCGACTGCGCGATCGACCGGACCTGGTCGCGGGTCACCGTAGCGACCTTGGTCTTGTGCGGCTCCCCGCTCCCCTTGTCCACGCCGGCCGCCTTGAGCAGCAGCCGGGCCGCCGGTGGCGTCTTGGTCACGAAGGTGAAGGACCGGTCCTCGAACACCGAGATCTCGACCGGTACGACGTCACCGCGCTGCGCCTCGGTGGCTGCGTTGTAGGCCTTGCAGAACTCCATGATGTTCACGCCGTGCTGGCCCAGCGCGGGACCGACCGGCGGCGCCGGGGTGGCTGCGCCAGCCTTGATCTGCAGCTTGATGACCGCTGCCAGCTTCTTCCTGGGAGGCATGCTCGAATCTCTTTCTGCTGGGAAACGTGGACCTGAGGAACTGTCAGATCTTGGAAACCTGGGTGAAGGACAGCTCGACCGGCGTCTCCCGGCCGAAGATGGACACCAGCACCTTGAGCTTGTGCTGCTCGGGGTTGATCTCGCTGATCGTGGCCGGCAACGTCGCGAACGGGCCGTCCATGACGGTGACCGACTCGCCGATGTCGAAGTCCACGACCGTCGGCTTGGCGGGGGCACCAGGCTGCCCGGCCTTGTCGCGGGCACTGGCCGGGACCAGGATCTTGACCACCTCGTCGAGGGACAAGGGGGACGGACGCGAGGTGGCGCCGACGAAGCCGGTGACACCGGGGGTATTGCGGACCGCTCCCCAGGATTCGTCGTTGAGGTCCATGCGGACGAGCATGTAGCCGGGGAACACCTTGCGCTGCACCATCTGCGCCTTGCCGTTCTTGATCTCCCGCACCTCCTCGGTGGGGACTTCGATCTGGAAGATGTAGTCCTCCATGTCGAGGGAGTTGATCCGGCTCTCCAGGTTGGTCTTCACCTTGTTCTCGTAGCCGGCGTAGGAATGCACGACGTACCAATCGCCCGGATCACGGCGCAGCCGTTGCCGCAATTCCTCGGTGGGATCGAGTTCTTCCTCGACGGCCTCCGCCTCCGGCAGCGCCTCGACACCGGGCTCCGCCTCCGGCAGCGCCTCGACAGGGGTCTCGTCGTACTGGGACACGCTCACAACTCTCTTTCAGGCAACTTATGGGGACGACATGCGTCGGCGATCAGCCGAAGACGAACAGCACACCCTGGGCGAAGAGGATGTCCAGACCGGCGACCAGGGCAACCATGAACGTCATGAAGATGATCACAACGGTCGTGTAGGTGATCAGTTCCTTCCGCCCGGGCCAGATGACCTTCCCCAGCTCGGCTATGACCTCGCGCAGGAAGCGACCCACGCTGCGCCGCCCGGTCGAGCCCGACCTGGTAGCGGGCGCGCGGCGGGTGCTACCCGTGCTCGACGTACTACTCACGTTTCCCTCGCCTCTGTCGCCGTACTGTCGGTTCGCCGGTCGCAGGGGTGACAGGAATCGAACCTGCAGCCTGCGGTTTTGGAGACCGCTGCTCTGCCAATTGAGCTACACCCCTCTGCCTCGGTCCGGCACCAGCCGGAGACCGAGCAGTGCGGCGTCTGACCTGCCACCGGGCGCGCCGGGACAGGGGATTACGTCGCCCCGGGAGCCGAGTCTACAAGGCTGCCCCGGACTTGCGTAAAACAAGCTCGAGCCTCGGCGGCCGGGTACCCGGCGTCGGCGGCTGCCGCAACAACAAGACCGACTCGGCCGCATGGCACGATTCCGGTATGGCAGCACCGAGGATCAGCACCCGCATCGCCGCAATCGCGGAGTCTGCGACCCTCGCGGTCGACACGAAAGCCAAGGCACTCAAGGCGGCCGGGCGACCGGTCATCGGCTTTGGTGCCGGCGAGCCGGACTTTCCGACCCCGGACTACATCGTGGCAGCGGCCGCCGCCGCGTGCGCCGAGCCGAGGTTCCACCGCTACTCCCCTACCGCCGGCCTCCCGGAGCTGCGCGCGGCAATCGCCGCCAAGACCGCACGCGACTCCGGCTATGCGGTCGACCCGACCCAGGTGCTGGTGACCAACGGCGGCAAGCAGGCGGTTTACGAGGCGTTCGCGACGCTGCTCGACCCCGGCGACGAGGTGCTGCTGCCGACGCCGTACTGGACCACATATCCCGAGTCGATCCGGTTGGCCGGTGGCGTGCCCGTCGAGATCGGCGCCGACGAGACGCAGGGCTACCTCGTCACCGTGGAGCAATTGGAGGCCGCGCGCACGGAGCGCACGATGGCGCTGCTGTTCTGCTCGCCGTCCAACCCCACCGGCGCGGTGTACCCGCCCGACCAGGTGGAGGCGATCGGACGCTGGGCAGTGAAGCATGGCCTCTGGGTGATCACCGACGAGATCTACGAGCACCTGGTGTACGGCGACGCGGTGCAAGTCTCCCTGCCGGTCGCGGTGCCGGAGCTGGCCCGGCACTGCGTGGTGGTCAACGGCGTGGCCAAGACGTACGCGATGACGGGCTGGCGGGTCGGCTGGCTGATCGGCCCGCCGGCTGTGGTCGCAGCAGCCACGAACCTGCAGTCGCATGCCACCTCGAACGTGGCGAATGTGTCGCAGGCCGCCGCTCTGTGTGCGGTCTCCGGCGACTTGGCTGCCGTTCAGGAGATGAAGGCGGCCTTTGATCGCCGGCGCCGGACCATGGTATCGATGCTGCGGGAGATCCCGGGCGTCGATTGCCCCGAACCGCACGGCGCCTTCTACGTGTACCCGTCGGTGCGGGGCCTGCTCGGGCGGACGCTGCGGGGGCGTACGGCGAACACCTCGGCGCAGCTGGCAACGCTGATCTTGGAGGAGATCGAGGTCGCCGTCGTACCCGGAGAGGCCTTCGGTACGCCGGGCTACCTGCGGCTGTCCTACGCCCTGAGCGATGACGACCTGGCCGAGGGCATCGGTCGGATCTCGGCACTCGTGTCGGCTGGATAACGCTCGGCGCGTAATCCTCAGAGCGCGCCCGCCTCGCGGAGCACCGCCAGCGCTGCGGGCAGCTCACCAAGGGCGGTCTCCACGTCCGCCGGTGCGGCGATCTGCCACGCGTTCGCGTTGAGGTAACACCGCAGCGCCGCGTCGAATTGCGGGGGGCCCGCCTCCATCCGGGCCACATTGAGCATGACCGAGCCCTTCCCGTACACGGTGTCGAAGTACGCGTCGGCGCTGGAGAACTCACCGATGGGCAGACCCACATCGAGGCCGTCCTCCAGTGCCGGGTCAGGCTCCCCCAGTCTGCCGGTGATCAGGCTTTCGGCGTACGTCGCGAACGACTCGTCCAGCCACGGATCGAGGGCCTGGTTGCCGCCGACCATGCCGTAGAACCACATGTGCGCAATTTCGTGCGTGAGCGTGACGTCTCCGCCGTCGGCAAGCAGGATCATGCCCGGATACTCGATACCGCCGCCGTAGTCGCCGAGCCGGGCGATGGACAGCGTGTCGAACGGGAACTCGCCGAAGTATTCCTCCATGGCAGCGAGGGCGGCGCTGGTCCGGTCGAGCAACTGCCCAGGATCCTCGTCCGGCGCTCCGACGATGAGCCTGGTGTCGCCCACCGACCCCTCGGCCATCATGAAGTCGCCGACTGCCACGCTGACGTCACGAGCGGCCGGGCTGCTCGATTCCCACCGGGTGCGCTGACCGTCGTCGCTTACCTGCACCGCTCCCCCGGTCATCAGCACGGTGCGGCCAGCCGGCGCAACGACGCTCACGGTCGTCTCCGCCGCAGGGCTCGTCGCGGTCTCACCGAGGGTGTCGACCAGGGGATCGCGAAGCCAGCCCTGCCCGGGCTCCCATGCCAGCAGCGGATGCCCGGTGCCCCACCATGACGTCTGGGCGTCATAGCCGAATCGGTCGAAGGTCCCGGTCCCGAGCGCCAGCTCGAACTCGATGCTGACCTCGGTGCTCTGGCCAGCTTGCAGCTCCGCCCGCAGCCGCACGACCAGCAGACCGCCCTGGGTGGACTCGGCGGCGCCAGCCGGCTCGTAGACGACGTCGGCGACATCGTCGCCCGTGACGTCGCCGACTTCAATGCTGCTGCCGGCGGCGACCGACAGCGGCTGGTTCGCGGTCAGCCGGAATACCAGTTCATCGGTGCTCAAGTCAGGGCTGAACGTGACCTTCTCGGTACCGGTGACCGTGCTTGTGTCGACGTCGAGTTCGAAACGTAGGTCGATCACGGGCCGGTCGGCGTCGGGCTGCACGGGCTCGTCGGGGCAGGCTTCGGCAGCAGAGTCAGCGGCTGGGCGCCCAGCGCTGCCTTGCCCGGGCGTCACCGAACTGCAGGAGACAAGCAACACCAGGGCAAGCGACAGAGGAGCAGCGCGGCCTTGCACGGCACTACGGTAGCCGCGCCGCCCGGCCTATGAGCCGGCTGTGATCACGCCAGCTGGACGACGGCCCGGGCCATCGCCAGCACCTTCTCGCCGGCTGAGCTGGCGATCAGGTCCACCCGCACCCGGCGATCGTCGAGCTTCGCGCCGACTACCGCCGTGACCTCGATGGTGGCGCCGGCGTCGTCGTCAGGGACGACGACCGGCTTGGTGAAGCGAACGCCGTACTCCACGACGCTGCCGGGATCACCGGTCCAGTCCGTGATGACGCGGCCCACCTCGGCCATCGTGAGCATCCCGTGCGCGATCACATCGGGCAGGCCGACAGCTCGGGCGACTCGCTGGTTCCAGTGGATAACGTTGAAATCGCCGGAGGCGCCGGCGTACCTGACCAGATCCACGCGGCGCACCGGGAAGCTGGCCGGCGACAGTTCAGTGCCGACCTGGACGTCGTCATAGTTGACAGTCGCGGGCACGTCAGGACTCCCCGTCGGGGCCACGGGCCACCAGCGTCGAGTACGCCGTCGCCACCGGCTCGCCGGCCTCGGTGCCGATCTCGACCCGCGTGGAAAGGATGTCGTTGCCCGCGGCGCTACGGATGTTGTCGACGGTGAGCACTCCGACGAGCCGGTCGCCGGCGCGGATCGGCCGATTGTGTACGAACCGCTGCTCACCGTGGACCACCCGGCCGTAGTCCAACCCAAGTTCCTCGTCGAAGACGACCTGGGCGCCGACCCGTGCCGACACGACGATCGCGAACGTCGGGGGGGCGATGACGTCGTCGTACCCGAGGGCCGCGGCCGCCTGAGGATCACGGTAGACTGGGTGGTCGTCACCGATGGCGGCTGCGAACTCGCGGATCTTCTCCCGTCCGACCTCATAGGGCTCACTAGGCGGATAAGTGCGCCCGATGTAGGACTGGTCCAGGGCCATGCTTACCTCGTCTGGGCTCGGTTCTGCGCTCGTTCTGCGCTCGTTCTGCGCTCGTTCTCGGGCAGCCGGTGCGTCAGCGAGTCTCGCGGTGCACCTGATGGCAGCGGCAGTGCGAGCAGAACTTCTTCATCTCCAACCGGTCCGGGTCGTTGCGCCGGTTCTTGCGGGTGATGTAGTTGCGGTTCTTGCACACCTGGCAGGCCAGCGTGATCTTGGGGCGAATGTCGGTGGCGGCCACAGGGTGAAGCCCTTTCGGATGGGGGACGGGCAAGCGCCCGTTGAGGTTACCTGAACGCGGCGGGGCACCGGTCGAGCGGACCGGGCGCAGGCGCAGAGACCATCCCTGGGCCGCACCGGTAGCGGTGACCGGACTTGAACCGGTGACACAGCGATTATGAGCCGCTTGCTCTACCTGACTGAGCTACACCGCCGTACGCCACAGCTGCGGCGCTGAGCCCCCTTACGGAATCGAACCGTAGACCTTCTCCTTACCATGGAGACGCTCTGCCGACTGAGCTAAGGGGGCGAGGCAGGACAGAGGTTACACGCCACCGGCAGCGGCGGCACGCCGGTGCTCTCGTCGCCTCACGGCGAGAACGGCGACCGCGCCGACGCGACCGCTGTCCGCTCCAGTTCCTTCCCGCCGAGGAACAGCGCCGCGAACGGCAGCATCACATAACGCGTGCAGATGACTTGAACACTCCGGCCGTCCGTCGAGGTACTCCACGCATCGAGACCGTCGCTCGCTGCTGCCAGGTACTCCGCCACAGCGGCATTGACCGACGCCTGGCTGAGCGGTACGGCGTCGCGACCGGAGGTCGCGAAGTACTGGCTCTCGTCGATCTCGTTCGCGGCGGCCACCGCAGCCCCGTCACACAGCGACTGCACATCTCGCTGCGCCAGGAACGCGACGGAGGCGGTGATGCCTCCGCACACCATCACCGTCGCGATACCGAAGCTGAGCAGGACGAATGGGACCATCGAGCCGCGTTCACAGCAGCGCCCGTCCACACGGTGTGGGCCCATGCGGGCAGCATCGCAGACGCACGCGCGCTGCGGGCGATGTGCACAGGCTCAGGTGATCACCGGGGCTCGGGAGGTGATGAAGACCTGGCGCCCGCGGCCGCCCACCTCGGCCGGGCGGGACGCGGTCCGCACGGCGAGCCAGCGGTCCAGTCTGGGCCCCGGCAGCGGGCGGCTGACAAGGTAACCCTGGATGGTGTCGCAGCCCATCTGGGCCAGCAGATCCCGAGTCAGTTCATCCTCGACACCCTCGGCTATGACGGTCAACCCCAGGCCGTGAGCCAGGTCGATGATCGCCTTGGTGATCGCGGAGTCGTTGATCTCTGTTCCCATGTTACGGATGAAGGCCTTATCGATCTTCACCTCGTCAACCGGCAGCCTGCTGAGATAGGCAAGGGAGGAATAGCCGGTGCCGAAGTCGTCGATAGCAAGCTTGACGCCGAGACCGTGCAGCGCATGTAGCACCGGCAGGGCGGTGGCCGGATCGGCCATGACGCTGCTCTCGGTGATCTCGAAGGTGAGCAACTCAGGCGAAACTCCCATATCGCGCAGCATGAGGTCCACTGATTCGGCAAACCGCGGGTCGGACAACGTGCGCGTTGACAAGTTGACCGTGACCTCGATCCGAATGTCACGATCAAGCCAGCTGCGGCACTGCCGTAACGCCAGTTGAAGTACATGCATGGTCAGAGGCGTGATCATGCCGATACGCTCCGCTAACGGAATGAAGTCAACTGGTGACACTGCGCCATAACGTGGGTGCTGCCAGCGGAGCAGCGTTTCCACGCACCGCACATTGTTGGATCCGACGTCGATCAGCGGTTGGAACACCGCGTAGATCTGCCCACCGAGCATCGCCTCACGCAATTGCGTGCCTAAATGAAGTCGCCGAAGGCTGCTCTCGTCCATGGCCGTCTGGTAGGACGTCACTCTCTGACCGGCCGAATGGCCGGCGTAGAGGGCGACATCGGCTCGTTGCAGGAGGCTGGCCGCAGATGCGCCGTGCGAAGGACCGATCGACAAGCCGATCGTCGCGTTGATCTCCACGGTCACGCCCACCACCTCAACCGGTCCTGAGATGGCGGCCCCCAAGGCAAGAGCACGAGCCTCGGCATCGTCAAGGTCACGCACCGGCATGACGACGGCGAACTCGTCGCCGCCCATCCGTCCGACCGTGGCTCCCTCGGGGACCTGCTCGACGAGCAGGGTGGATGCGGCGGTGAGCAACTGATCGCCGGCGTCATGACCCAGGGTGTCGTTCACCTCTTTAATCGAGTCGAGGTCCACGACGAGTACCGCGACCTCCGACCCGCCCGGCTCACGGCCAGCAAGGACTTCGGTGAGCACCTCGGCCAACTGCAACCGGTTTGGCAGGCCGGTCAGCCGGTCGTGGGAGGCGTCGTAACGCAGCTTGGCCAGCAATTGGACGTTCTGCGAGGCGGCTGACACGTGTGTGGCCAACGACTCCAGCAGACGAACGTCGTCGCTCGAGAACGTCAAGCGATCACCACGACGATCGCAGACCTCCATGTACCCGATGACACCGCTGGCCGACGACAGCGGTACGCCGATAGCTTCGGCGACGCCCCGAGCGTGCAGTGCATCCCGCTCCGCCGCGGCCGCCAACCGCAGCTGGAACAGGACACCACCGCCTTCTCGCAGCACCCGCGCCCGGAGCGGGTCTCCGGCGTCCGCCGGCCCGTCGTAGCTTTCCTCTCCCGCTTCGGCGTCGGCATAGGCGACGCGGCCGGGAATCTCGTCGACAGCGAGCAGCCACAGCGCAGCGCGCTGGGCATTGAGCATCTCGCGAACGGCCTCGATTGCCAGGAAGCCGCCGTCGGTGACGACCGTGGATCCCTCGACATGCTTGGCGAAGTCGTACACCCCACCCAGGGTGCGTCGCTCCTGCAGCGACGCCGCGTAAGAGCGGAACAGGACGACGAACGCCAGCCCGATCGCAACGAGCAAGATGATGGCGAAGTCGGTGGCAGTGACCAGCAATAGGATCGTCAGGGCCATCGCGACGTTCAACAGGCCAACAATAACGATGGGAGTTATCAAACCGACCAGCTGACTACTGCTGAGCCAGCCTTGTGTCCAGCCTACCGCCGTGACGACCAGCGCAGTGCTGATGCAGTTTACGGCCAGAACTGCGAGGCCGACCTTCCACCATGTTTCGGCATTCTCGAGAACGCCGAACTGTAGAAGCTGGAGGACAACGAAGAAAATCGTGGATTCCAGCGCGAACAGACAGAAGTTGAAGTATGCCTTCAGTTTGCTCACCCGCCGGACGGCCATCACGAGAAGTGACGCGGTGAGGCGCGTGAGGACAGTGGCCAAGGGGCCGACCAGAAAGGCCCCGAGAACGAGCGGGATTTCCGACAGGGAAACGCTGATCGTTTGTCGACGTACCTCTACGTGCACCTGCACTGCCTCACCAAAGATGAACAGCCCAAGCATCAGCAGGAGAAGCCACGCATTCGTTTCCATCCCCACATCGCGCAGAACGAACGCCCAGAGGGAACCAGAAACGACAACCGCGATCAGGCCGAGAAATGCTAGCCGATGGGAGGGGTCGAGCCTACGTGTTCCCGCAGTGAAGTCGGCTGCCTGTGGCACCTACGGCTCCTGCCCGGTAAGTGATCACTCAGTCTAGCCGCTGCGGTGGCCGTCGTGGGGCATCGTGGGGGACAGATTCGTGCCCGGCAACTCGTCGTGCGTGGCGAATGGTCAGCTGGGCGACTGTCCGCCGTTCCAGCTCACACCCTCGGGGGCGGCGTTCCAGCTCACGCCGTTCCAGCTCACACCCTCGGGGGCGGCGTTCCAGCTCACGCCCTCGCCAAGAGAAGCTCCGGTCATCCCCGAAAGTTGAGGCCCGGCCGCATTCGCCGATACGCCCGTCGAAAGAGCAACAGCCGCAGCTGCACCGGTCAGCAGGACGGTCCGTGCCAAAATCCGACCCCCGCTAGTCAGACTGGTCATTTCCGAACCCCATTCCAAGAATTCCCGATGTTTGTTTGCCGGGCTGCATTGTAGCGCGGCAATTCCTCGAATCAACTTCATGCCGGGTGAAGATCCATCAGTTCACCCGCCCCACTCACATGTACTCTCGGTAGTGTGCAGGGAAGGCGCCACCTTCGGGGTGAAACCGGTAGAGTTGACCCTGTTGAACGCGATGCACACTCTCTGTTGCATTTTACATTACTCTCTGTATTCGGCGACGGCAGATGCCCGTCATGTCGCGAGACAAAAGGACCCACACGTGCTGTCAGCACGGCTCCTGTCAGCAGATCCTGCCGGGGGCGGATCCGGGGGCGATTGGGGAGACCGGCGCCGAACCGCCGGGGCGCCGCCCCCGACCCGCGGGTCGAGGGCGAGCGCCCGTGGGGTGGCAGGTGTTGGGTTCGAACCAACGTAGGCTGAGCCGACGGTTTTACAGACCGCTCCCTTTGGCCACTCGGGCAACCTGCCTGGATGGCGCAGAGCTTGGCTTCGGCGCCGGCACGAGGATACACAAGGATGCGGTGCCGGTTGCCCCCCGAGTGGTGACCGGAGCGAAGACGAAGGGGAGACGCAGATGGCAGACCCGTCGTTCGACGTGGTGAGCAAGGTCGACCGCCAGGAGGTGGACAACGCGTTGAACCAGGCGGGCAAAGAGCTGTCTCAGCGTTTCGACTTCCGCGGCACGAACACGACGATCGCGTGGGCCGCCGAGAACTCGGTGGCGCTCCAGGCGGACACCGAGGAACGACTCAAGGCTGCCCTGGACGTGTTCAGGGAGAAGCTCGTCCGGCGGGGTATCTCGATGAAGGCGATTGACGCAGGCGAGCCGCAACCTTCGGGGCGTGCCTACAAGCTCAGCGCCACGCTGGTCCAGGGGATCGCCAGCGACAAGGCGAAGGAGATCGCCAAGCACCTTCGAGACGAGGGCCCCAAGGGTGTCCAGGCGCAGATTCAAGGTGATCAGTTGCGGGTCAGCGCGAAGAAGAAGGACGACCTGCAGACCGTGATCGCGCTGCTGAAAGCCGGGGACTTCGGCATCGCGTTGCAATTCACCAACTACCGCTGAGCCATGAAGGGCATCGTTCTCGCCGGCGGCAGCGGCACCAGGCTGCACCCGCTGACCCGCGCGGTGTCCAAGCAGCTGCTGCCGGTCTACGACAAACCGATGATCTACTACCCGCTGTCGGTGCTCATGCTCACCGGGATCCGCGACATCTTGATCATCTCCACGCCCGAGGATCTGCCCTTGTTCCGGCGCCTGCTCGGCGATGGCGATGACCTCGGCCTGCAGCTGCGGTACGCAGAGCAGCCGGCGCCCAACGGCCTGGCGGAAGCCTTCATCATCGGGCGGGACCATGTCGGGGACGACTCGGTAGCCCTCGTGCTCGGGGACAACATCTTCTACGGCCACGGTCTGTCTGAGCTGCTGCAGCGAGAGGCCGCCCAGCTTCGCGGCTGCACGCTCTTCGGCTATCAGGTCAGCGAGCCAGGACGGTACGGCGTCGGCGAGGTGGACGCTGATGGGCGGCTCCTGTCGATAGAGGAGAAGCCCGCAAAACCCAAGTCGAACCGGGCCATCACCGGCTTGTACTTCTACGACAACGCGGTGGTGGACATAGCCGCTGGACTGCGGCCCTCTGGCCGCGGCGAACTGGAGATCACCGATGTCAACCTGCAGTATCTCGAGCGGGGGCAGGCGCGGCTGGTCGACCTGGGCCGCGGCACCGCATGGCTGGACACCGGAACACACGACAGCTTGCTGCAGGCGAGCCAGTTCGTGCAGGTCCTCGAGCATCGCCAGGGCGTCCGGATCGCGTGCCTGGAGGAGATCGCACTGAGGCTCGGCCACATCACAGCGGATCAGGCGTACGACCTGGGAGCCGGTCTGGCGAAGTCTAGTTACGGCCAGTACGTCATGCAGGTCGCCGCGCAAGCGGGTGCAGCCAGAACGACCTGACTCGAGAAGGAAGCACGGTCCCCGGTCGGCCGGGTCAGCCTTGCCCTGCTAGTTCCTGCAGTCGCCGGATCCGCTCGGCCATGGGCGGGTGGGTGGCGAACATCTGAGCGAGTCCCGCCCCGCGGAACGGGTTGGCGATCATCAGGTGACTGGTAGCCACCAACTGGTCGTCCTGGCGCAGCGGCAGTGCCTTGGTTCCCGCATCCAGCTTCGCCAGCGCGCTGGCCAGGCCGAGGGGGTCCTGCGAAAGCTGTGCGCCGGACAGGTCGGCCTGATACTCCCGCGACCGGCTCACGGCCATCTGCACGATCCCGGCAGCCAGCGGGCCCAGCAAGGCCAGCAGCAGCGCGCCGATCGGGTTGCCTCCCCGCTCGTCTCCGCGACCGCCGAACACCGCGCCGAACATGGCCAGATGAGCCAGATACGTGATCACCGAGGCCATGCCCCCGGCCACCGAGGAGATCAAGATATCCCTGTTGTAGACATGAGACAGCTCGTGAGCCAGGACGCCACGCAGCTCCCGAAGCGTCAGGATCTGCAGAATCCCCTCGGTGCAGCACACTGCGGCATTGCGGGGGTTGCGTCCGGTTGCAAAGGCGTTGGGCTGATTCGTCGGGCTGATGTAAAGCCGGGGCATCGGCTGCCGGGCCTCGGTCGCCAACTCACGGACGATGGCATACATCTGCGGCGCCTGCGCCTCGGTGACCGCTTGCGCGCGCATCGACCGCAGGGCGATCTTGTCCGAGAAGAAGTAGGCGGCACCGTTGAAGGCCAGCGCCAGGACTACGGCGATGGTGAGCCCACTTCGTCCGCCCAGCCAGCCGCCTGCGAGGACGATGAGCGCAGACATCGCTCCGAGCAGCAGGGCGGTCTTGAGCCCGTTGTAGTGACGCACGATCTCTCTCCTGAGGGCCGAACACTGCCAACGGTGCAACGCGATCGGTCGGGCGGTCGTTCCCGGAGCACCTCGCCAGGACCGCCCGATCGCTACGGAAATCGATGGCAGTACCCTCGCGATCGGCAGCTGCGGCGCGCGCGCCGATCGACCACCGATCCCACGTTGCTCCCATCAACTATCAGGGCAACGCTCGCGAAGCGGCGTCGCTGAGCGCCACTGCGGCTGACCCGCCCGATCTCGGTTCAGGCCGCACCCGCCAGTAGTCAGTGGGTCAGGACTTCCGGCTGATGGCTGCATATGGATCGGTTACAGCCGTGGTTGCTCTGCCAGCGGGTCGTGGGCGGCCGGCGGTGGCACCGTCCACATCCACTCCCGGAGCCGATCCTTCTCGTGCGTGAGCTCGGTCAGGTCGTACTCGCTGTATTCGAACTCGGGACTCCAGAAGAGCGCGTCGAACGGGCACATCTCGACACAGATCCCGCAGTACATGCATAACGCGAAGTCGATCGCGAACCGGTCGAGCACGTTGCGCTGCCGGTCGCGGCCGCCCTCCGTCGACGCGAGGACGGTCTCGGTGTGGGAATCGATGTAGATGCACCAGTCCGGACACTCCCGGGCGCACACCATGCAGACCGTGCAGTTCTCCTCGAAGAGGGCGATGACCCCTCTGCTGCGCGGCGGCAGAGCGGGCAGGATGTCCGGGTACTGGCGTATCCCGGTGCGCTGGACCAGTGTCCGCAGCGTCAGCGCCAGTCCGCGTGCGAGAGCTGTCTTGGCAGTGCTCCGCCGCTCCTCAGCCACCGCGAGCCTCAAATCCCCACTCGGCTGGTTCGGGCACCCCGGGAGCGCGAATCCTGCGCCGACCCCGACTCGCCGTCGCGTCGGATTCGCCGGGTTCCTTCATCCCTGGCCATGCCTTGACGACGCGGGACGCGAGCACGAAGTCCTTGCGTAACGGATGCCCCTCGAACTCCTCCGGCAACAGCAGCGGCGCCGGATCAGGATGCCCGTCGAAGGTGACCCCGTACATCTCGGCCGTTTCACGTTCGTGCCAGGAGGCTCCCGAGTGCACCGAGGCGACGCTCGGCAGCCGCGGCTCGTCACGTGGCACCCGAGTGCGTAGAAGTACGTGAAGCACGGTGTCCGGGTCGACCACGTGAGCGACTATCGAGAAGCCGTCCGCCAACTCGTCCACGCCGCTCAGCCAGTCCAGGTAGGACAGTCCGTGGTCGTCGCGGGCCGCTTGGACGGTGTGCTGCCAGGCGGCTGCCGGGACGTCGACGCACCACAGCCCGTACGACTGGCTGGACTGACCCGCGACTCCCGCGAGCGCGGCAGCCACCTCGGCTGCACTCATGCCCCGCCTCCCCGCGACAGTCACGGCCCGCCCACGGGCGGCTGCACAAGGGGGGCGGTCAGTGCGGACGCGCTGGGGTGGCCACCTGATCCACCCTCCACGGGCATGCTTTCGCCGGCGATCTTGTCCTGCAACCGGAGGATGCCCTGCAACAGCGCCTCCGGCCGTGGCGGGCAACCGGGGACGTACACGTCGACCGGGATGAGCTGATCGACGCCCTTGGTC
>Ga0136640_10000491_pt1 | contig 15115 bp, 26 predicted proteins | sample AntDrymUQ8642106_2_FD_105498 | JGI IMG/M metagenome (GOLD analysis project Ga0136640, IMG submission 105498) | Polar desert sand microbial communities from Dry Valleys, Antarctica - metaG UQ864 (21.06) | ecosystem: Environmental > Terrestrial > Soil > Desert | place: Antarctica: Dry Valley...
CGCAGCCCGAGCGTCCGCTCGACCGCCCGTTCCTGATGCCGATCGAGGACGTGTTCTCGATCTCGGGCCGCGGCACGGTCGTCACCGGCCGCGTCGAGAGCGGAATCGTCAAGGTCGGCGAGGAAGTCGAGATCGTCGGCATCAAGGACACCGCCAAGACCACGGTCACCGGCGTCGAGATGTTCCGCAAGCTGCTCGACCAGGGCCAGGCGGGCGACAATATAGGCGCGCTGATCCGCGGCGTCGGCCGTGAGGAAGTCGAGCGCGGGCAAGTACTGTGCAAGCCCGGCTCAATCAAGCCGCACACCGACTTTTCGGCCGAAGTCTATGTCCTGTCGAAGGACGAAGGCGGCCGCCACACACCGTTTTTCGCCAACTACCGTCCGCAATTCTACTTCCGCACGACCGACGTGACGGGCGAAGTGGTGTTGCCGGAAGGCACCGAGATGGTGATGCCCGGCGACAATGTTCAGCTTGGCGTCAAGCTGATCGCTCCGATCGCCATGGACCAGGGCCTGCGCTTCGCGATCCGCGAAGGCGGCCGCACGGTCGGCGCAGGGGTTGTCGCCAACATCACGAAGTAGTAGAGGCTTGGCCAGCCGCCCGGTCCGGTAAGGATTCGGGCGGCTCGCTATTTAATTTGGTTTCGCTCGGGCGCGGGCTTCGGCGCGCGCTCAAGCACGGCTCTTTCGCATCGGTACGGTCATGGACACGCAGAACATCCGCATTCGCCTGAAGGCATTTGATCATCGAGTGCTCGACCAGGCGACGGGCGACATCGCCGACACGGCGCGTCGAACGGGCGCGACGATCCGGGGGCCCATTCCGCTGCCGACGCGCATCGAGAAGTTCACCGTCAACCGCTCACCGCACGTCGACAAGAAGTCGCGCGAGCAGTTCGAAGTGAGGACCTACAAAAGGCTGCTCGATATCGTGCAGCCGACGCCGCAGACGGTGGACGCGCTGATGAAGCTCGACCTCGCCGCCGGCGTCGATGTGGAGATCAAGCTGGCCTAACCGGCGGCGAAAAGTGGGATACCGCGCAGCTGCAAGCTGCGGACTGCGTCCCCCGTCACCGGCTTCGGCCGGACCAGCCCGACGGGGCACGTATCGATTTTGGGCTGGGTCACGCCCCCTGACGGGGGCCTCTGAATTGAAAGGATTGGTCATGCGCACCGGCGTGATCGCGAAGAAAATGGGGATGACCCGCCTGTTCCAGGACGACGGCCGCCATGTGCCGGTCACCGTCCTGGCGATGGAGGGCGTACAAGTCGTGTCGCGGCGCGAGACCGACCGCGATGGCTATGTCGCGGTTCAGCTCGGCGCGGGCGTCGCCAAGTCTAAGAACGTCGCCAAGCCGCAGCGTGGACATTTCGGCAAGGCCGAGGTCGAGCCCAAGGCAAGGCTAGCCGAGTTCGTGGTCGCCGAGGATGCGCTGCTCGATGTCGGCGCCGAGCTTACCGCCGAGCATTTCGTTGCCGGGCAATTGGTCGATATTCAGGGCTGCACCCAGGGCAAGGGCTTTCAAGGCGCGATGAAGCGCTGGGGCTTCAGCGGACTTCGCGCCACCCACGGCGTCTCGGTCTCGCACCGCTCGCACGGATCGACCGGCCAGCGCCAGGACCCGGGCAAGGTGTTCAAGAACAAGAAAATGGCGGGTCATATGGGGGCGCGCAACCGCACCCAGCAGAATCTCGAGATCGTCCGCACCGATGCCGCCCGCGGGCTGCTGTTCGTCAAGGGATCGGTCCCCGGCCACAAGGGCGGCTGGCTGCTCGTCAAGGACGCGGTCAAGGTCGCGCGCCACGCCGACGCGCCCTATCCCGCGGGCATTCGCTCGCTCACCGAGACCATCGAGCATGAAGAGGCTCCGGCGGGCATGATCGAGGCCGCCGCAGTCCACGAGATCGCGCCGCTTCCCGGAGACGACGAAGTTGCTGCGGGCGCCGCCGCGACCGGCGACGGTTCGATCGACGACACCAGCGGCGGGGAAGGCTGAACATGAAGCTCAAGGTTCAGACCCTCGGCGACGGCAAGCCCGGCAAGGATATCGATCTCGACGATGCGGTGTTCGATGTCGAGCCGCGCGCCGACATCCTCCACCGGGTGGTGACCTGGCAGCTGGAAAAGCGTCGCGGCACCGCCCGCGGAGCGCGCGAGCGGTCCGAGGTCAATCGCACGGGCAAGAAATACGGCAAGCAGAAGGGCGGCGGCACCGCCCGTCACGGCGACAGGCGCGCACCGATCTTCGTTGGAGGCGGCAAGGCGCACGGGCCGCGCGTCCGCGACTTCGATCCTTCGCTCAACAAGAAGGTTCGCGCCCTAGGGCTGCGCATGGCGCTTTCATCGAAGGCGCGCGACGGCAAGCTCATCGTCATGGACAATCTCGATATGAGCGAAGCCAAGACCAAAGTGCTCGCCGAGCAGCTCGGCAAGCTCGGCTTCGGCAAGACCGCATTGGTGATCGACGGCGACGCGCTCAACGTCGGTTTCGCCCACGCTTCGTCGAACCTCAAGGAGATCAACCTCCTCCCGGCAGTCGGCGCCAACGTCTACGATATCCTGAAGCACGAGACGCTGGTGCTGACGCGCGCCGCGGTCGAAAAGTTGGAGGCCCGTTTTAACGGGGAGACGCTCAATGGCTAAGGCAGCAAAGAGCGCGCCCGCGAAGGTCGACAGTCGTCATTACGACGTCGTCCTGGCCCCGCACATCACCGAGAAATCGACCATCCTGTCCGAGCATAATGCGGTCGTTTTCAAGGTCGCGCAAAGTGCGTCCAAGCCCGAGATCAAGGCGGCGGTCGAGGCGTTGTTCAACGTCAAGGTTATGGGCGTCAACACGCTGACCCAGAAGGGCAAGACCAAGCGCTGGAAGGGCCGCGCCTACACCCGTTCGGACGTCAAGAAGGCAATCGTGACGCTGGCCGACGGCCAGTCGATCGACGTGACGACAGGGATTTAGTCGAATGGCACTCAAGCAATATAATCCGACCACGCCCGGTACGCGCGGGCTCGTGCTCGTCGACAAGTCGTCGCTTTGGAAGGGTAAGCCCGTCAAGGCGCTGACCGAAGGCAAGAAGAAGACCGGCGGGCGTAACAACAAGGGCCATGTCACCTCGCGCGGCATCGCCGGCGGGCACAAGCAATCGTACCGCTACGTCGATTTCAAGCGCCGCACTTGGGATGTCGCCGGGACCGTCGAGCGCCTGGAATATGACCCCAACCGCTCGGCGTTCATCGCGCTCGTCAACTACGAGGGCGGCGCGCAGGCGTACATCATTGCGCCGCAGCGGCTCGCGCCGGGCGATCAGGTCGTCGCCGGCCGCAAGGTCGACGTCAAGCCGGGCAACGCGATGGAATTGGGCCAGATGCCGGTCGGCACGATCGTCCATAATGTCGAGATGAAGCCCGGCAAGGGCGGCCAGATCGCGCGCGCCGCGGGCACCTATGTCCAGGTCGTGGGCCGTGATCGCGGAATGGTGATCGTGCGTTTGAATTCGGGTGAGCAGCGCTACATTCCGTCGAACTGCATGGCGACGGTCGGCGCGGTGTCCAACCCCGACAACCAGAACCAGAATTTCAGCAAGGCCGGGCGCACTCGCTGGCAGGGCCGGCGTCCGCTGACCCGCGGCGTCGCCAAGAACCCGGTCGATCATCCGCACGGCGGCGGCGAAGGCCGCACTTCGGGCGGCCGCCATCCGGTCACCCCGTGGGGCAAGCCGACCAAGGGTGCCCGCACCCGCCACAACAAATCGACCGACCGGATGATCATCCGGTCGCGTCACGCCAAGAAGAAGAGGTAGTCATGGCCCGCTCCGTCTGGAAAGGCCCGTTCGTCGAGCTTTCGCTCTTGAAGAAGGCTGAAGGCGCGCAGGAGGCCAATGCCCGCGCCCCGATTAAGACCTGGTCGCGCCGTTCGACGATCCTGCCGCAGTTCGTCGGGCTGACCTTCAACGTCTATAACGGCCGCAAATTCATCCCGGTCTCGGTCAACGAAGACATGGTGGGGATGAAGCTCGGCGAGTTCGCGCCGACGCGGACTTTCCCGGGCCACGCCTCGGACAAGAAGGGCAAGCGCTGATGGGCAAGACCGCATCTCCGCGCAAGGTCGGCGACAAGGAAGCGCTCGCCATCGCGACCACGATCCGTGGTTCGGCGCAGAAATTGAACCTCGTCGCGGCGCTTATCCGCAACAAGAAGGCGGGCGACGCGCTCAACATCCTTTCGTTTTCGACGAAGGCGATGGCCGTCGACGTGCGCAAGGTTCTCGCCTCGGCGATCGCGAACGCAGAGAACAATCATAATCTCGATGTCGATGCGCTGGTCGTCAAAGAGGCCTCGGTCGGCAAGGCGCTCAGCATGAAGCGTTTCGCGACCCGCGCGCGCGGCCGTTCGACCCGCATCGTCAAGCCGTTCAGCCGTATCCGCGTCGTCGTGCGCGAGCAGGAAGAAGCATAATGGGCCAGAAGAGCAATCCGATCGGGCTTCGCCTCCAGATCAACCGCACCTGGGACAGCCGCTGGTATGCGGAAGGCGCAGATTACGGCCGTCTGCTGCTCGAGGATCTAAAGATCCGCAAGCACATCATGAAGACGATTCCACAGGCGGCGATCTCCAAGGTGGTGATCGAACGTCCGGCCAAGCTTTGCCGCATCTCGGTCTACGCCGCACGCCCCGGCGTGATCATCGGCAAGAAGGGCGCCGACATCGAAAATCTGCGCAAGATCTTGGGCAAGATGACGACTTCGGACGTGTCCTTGAACATCGTCGAGATTCGCAAGCCCGAGGTCGATGCCAAGCTCGTCGCGCAGGGAATTGCCGACCAACTTGAGCGCCGCATCGCGTTCCGCCGCGCCATGAAGCGGGCGGTGCAATCAGCGATGCGTCTGGGTGCCGAAGGTATCCGTGTTTCGTGCGGAGGCCGCCTTGGCGGCGCCGAGATCGCGCGAAGCGAAGGCTATCGCGAGGGCCGCGTGCCGCTCCACACGTTGCGCGCGAACCTCGATTATGCCGAAGCGCAGGCGCACACCGCGTACGGCGTATGCGGCGTCAAGGTCTGGATTTTCAAGGGTGAAATCCTGGGTCACGATCCGCTGTCGCAGGACCGGCTGATGATGGAAGCGCAAACCTCCGGCGTGCGCCCGGCCCGCTGAGGACATAGACAATGCTGCAACCCAAAAAGACCAAGTTCCGCAAAGGCTTCAAGGGCCGCATCCACGGCAATGCCAAGGGTGGGACCGCGCTCAATTTTGGCGCCTTCGGCCTCAAGGCAATGGAGCCCGAGCGGATCACCGCGCGCCAGATCGAGGCCGCGCGCCGCGCGATCACGCGCCATATCAAGCGCCAGGGACGCTTGTGGATCCGCATCTTCCCCGACGTTCCGGTGTCGTCGAAGCCCGCCGAAGTCCGCATGGGCAAGGGCAAGGGTTCGCCCGAATTCTGGGCCGCGCGGGTCAAGCCCGGCCGCATCTTGTTCGAACTCGATGGGGTTCCCGGCGCGCTCGCCAAGGTCGCGTTCGAACGCGGCGCCGAAAAGCTTCCGATCAAGACCAAGGTCATCGCGCGCCTTGGCGAGAGCATGGTGTGAACATGGCCAAGATCAGCGACCTCAAGACCCGCAGCGACGACCAGCTTTCCGAAAGCCTCGGCGAGCTCAAGCGCGAAGCGTTCAATCTAAGGTTCCAGGCGGCGACCAACCAGCTGGAAAAGCCGAGCCGCGTGCGCGAAGTTCGCCGCACGATCGCGCAGATCAAGACACTTCAAGGCGAGCGCGGCCGCGCTCCGCAGGGAAAGTAACATGCCGAAACGTATTCTCACGGGCACGATCGTGTCGGACAAGGGCAACAAGACCGTGGTGGTTTCGGTCGAGCGGCGGGTCAAGCACCCGCTCTACGGCAAGATCATCAAGCGCTCGAAGAAGTATCATGCCCATGACGAGGGCAATGTCTACAAGTCCGGCGAGACCGTGCGCATCGAAGAGACCGCGCCGATTTCGAAGCTCAAGACGTGGACCGTGGTCGACAAGGTCGACACCCACGCCACGCCCGAGCGCGCGGATACGGCCTGATTTGTGCACCCGCGAAGGCGGGCGCCTAGGCCGGAACAAGAAGAAATAGGCACCCGCCTGCGCGGGTGCACAATGAGTAAGGAACCGGATCGATGATCCAGATGCAGTCGAACCTCGAAGTCGCCGACAACAGCGGTGCCAAGCGCGTGCAGTGCATCAAGGTGCTGGGCGGCTCGAAGCGGCGCTTTGCCGGGGTCGGCGACATCATCGTCGTGTCGATCAAGGAAGCCGCGCCGCGCGGACGCGTAAAAAAGGGCGACGTCCATCGCGCGGTCATCGTGCGCACCGCCAAGGACATCCACCGCGCCGATGGATCGACGATCCGTTTCGACAGCAATGCCGCGGTGCTGGTCAACAAGAACGAGGAGCCGATCGGCACCCGCATCTTCGGCCCGGTTGTGCGCGAGCTTCGCGCCAAGAAGCACATGAAGATCATCAGCCTCGCACCGGAAGTGCTGTGATGGCATCGGCGAAGATCAAGAAGGGCGACCAGGTCGTCATCCTGTCGGGACGCGACAAGGGCAAGTCGGGAACCGTGACCAAGGCGATGCCCAAGGATGGCAAGGTGATCGTCGGCGGGGTCAACATCATCACGCGTCATGCCAAGCCTTCGCAGACCGATCCGCAGGGCGGGTTGAAGAAGTCCGAAGCGCCGCTGCACATTTCGAAGGTCGCGATTGCCGATCCCAAGACGGGCAAGGCGAGCCGCGTGCGTTTCGAGACCCGCGACGGCAAGAAGGTCCGCGTCGCGGCCAAATCCGGGGAGCTGATCAATGGCTGAGGCATCCAAGGGCGGTTATGTGCCGCGGCTCAAGAAGGATTATGACGAGCGCATCATCAAGACGATGACCGAGCGCTTCGGCTACAAGAATGCCATGGCGGTGCCGCGTCTCGACAAGATCGTCATCAACATGGGCGTCGGCGAAGCGACCCAGGACAAGAAGAAGGTCGATATCGCCGCTGCCGAAATGCAGGCGATCGCCGGCCAGAAGCCGGTCGTCACCAAGGCCAAGGTCTCGATCGCGCAGTTCAAGCTTCGCGAAGGCATGCCGATCGGCTGCAAGGTGACCTTGCGCCGCGAGAAGATGTACGAATTTCTCGATCGTCTCGTGACCGTGGCGCTGCCCCGGGTTCGGGATTTTCGCGGGTTGAACGCCAAGTCGTTCGACGGACGCGGCAATTACGCGATGGGCCTCAAGGAACAGATCATCTTCCCCGAGATCAGCTACGATCAAATCGACAAGGTCCGCGGCATGGACGTGATCATCACGACCACCGCCAAGACCGACGATGAAGCGCGCGAGTTGCTGCGGCTCTTCAACTTCCCCTTCCCCAAGGAAGAGGCCCCCGAACCGCAAGCGCAAGCTGCATAGAGATTTAGGAAGGCGAGAACTTAAGTCATGGCGAAACTGAGTTCGATCAACAAGAACGAGCGGCGCAAGAAGCTCGTCAAGCAATATGCTGGCAAATATGCCAAGCTGCGGAGCGTAGCGGATGACAAGTCCAAGGATGATACCGAGCGGCTGATCGCGCGCCTAAAAATGGCCGAATTGCCGCGCAATGCGAACCCCACGCGCGTTCGCAACCGGTGCATGGTCACCGGCCGCAGCCGCGCCGTTTACCGCAAGTTTCAGCTGTCGCGCATCATGATGCGCGAACTGGGCAACGCCGGGCTCATCCCCGGCCTGACCAAGTCGAGCTGGTAAGGACACCACATGGCATTGACCGATCCCCTGGGCGATTTGCTCACCCGCATCCGCAATGGCCAGCAGGCCAAGAAGGACAGCGTCGTCACGCCCGCGTCGAAGCTGCGCGAGCGCGTCCTCGACGTGCTCCAGCGCGAAGGCTATATCCGCGGCTATTCGGAAGAAGAGCTCGGCAAGCACAAGGGCCTGCGCATCGAGCTCAAATATTTCGAGGGCAAGCCCGCGATCCAGCACGTCAGCCGCGTTTCGAAGCCCGGCCGCCGCGTCTATTCGGGCTCGACCGATCTGCCGCGCGTCCGCAACGGCCTCGGCATCACGATCGTCTCGACTCCGCGCGGTGTGCTTTCCGATGCCGAGGCGCGCGACCAGAATGTCGGCGGCGAAGTGTTGGCGGAGGTGTTTTAATGAGCCGTATCGGAAAGGTCCCGGTCGCGCTGCCCGGCGGCGTCACGGCAACGGCCGAGGAGAAAATGCTGTCGGTCAAAGGACCGAAGGGCACGCTTGCCATGCCAATGATCGACGACATTAGCTACGGGATCGAGGACGGGCGCATCGTCGTCAAGCCGGCCAACGAGACCAAGCGCGCGCGCGCATTCTGGGGAATGCACCGTACGCTGGTGCAGAACCTCGTCACCGGGGTCACTGACGGCTTCACCAAGACGCTCGAAATCACCGGCGTCGGCTATCGCGCGGCGATGCAGGGCAAGAATTTGCGCCTGCAGCTCGGCTACAGCCACGACGTCAATATCGACGTTCCGGCCGATCTCGCGGTCAAGACTCCCGATGCGACCACGGTCGAAATCTCGGGCAACGATCGTCAGCGCGTCGGCCAGCTCGCGGCCGAAATCCGCCGCTGGCGCAAGCCCGAGCCGTACAAGGGCAAGGGCATCAAATATCGCGGCGAGTTCATCTTCCGCAAAGAAGGCAAGAAGAAATAAGCCATGGCAAAATTGTCTCTTTTCGACCGCCGTCGGCGGCGGGTCCGCACCCAGCTCAAGAGCCGCGGCGCGGTTCGCCCGCGGCTTAGCGTCCATCGCTCGGGCCGGCATATCTATGCGCAGGTCATCGATGACGCGCAGGGCCGCACCGTCGCCGCCGCATCTACAATCGACAAGGATGGCCGCAAGCCGACCGGAGCGACCTGCCAGGCCGCGGCCGAGGTCGGCAAGCGCGTCGCCGAGCGTGCCAAGGCCGCGGGCGTCACCACCGTCGTGTTCGATCGCGGCGGTTTCCTTTTTCACGGGCGAGTGAAGGCCCTCGCCGACGCCGCGCGCGAAGGCGGCCTGGAGTTTTAATGATGGCTGACGAAACAGAAGCAGGTCCGGTCCAGGACGTCACTCAGCCGGCCGATAATGCTGCCGCTGCGGCGCCTGCGCCCGATGCGCGCGGACCACGCGGCCCGCGCGGCGGTCGCGGTGGCGGCAATCGCGGTGGCGGCCCCGGCGGCAATCGCGGGCGGCGCGACGATCGCGGCGGCCGTGGCGGCAGCCGCGACGAAGGCGGCGAGGAGCTGATCGAAAAGCTCGTCCACATCAACCGCGTCTCCAAGACGGTGAAGGGCGGCAAGCGCTTCGGCTTTGCGGCGCTGGTCGTGGTCGGCGACGGCAAGGGCCGCGTCGGCTTCGGCAAGGGCAAGGCCCGCGAAGTTCCCGAGGCGATCACCAAGGGCACCGCGGCGGCCAAGCGCGCGATGGTCCGCGTCCCCTTGCGCGAAGGCCGTACCCTCCACCACGACGGAATGGGCCATTTCGGCGCCGGCCGCGTCTACGTCCGTTCGGCGCCCTCCGGCACCGGCATCATCGCCGGCGGCCCGATGCGCGCGGTGTTCGAAAGCCTTGGCGTCCACGACGTGGTTACCAAGTCGACCGGCACTTCGAACCCCTATAACATGATCCGCGCGACTTTCGAAGCGCTCGGCGAGCAGACCTCACCCAAGGCGGTCGCGCAGCGCCGCGGCAAAAAGATCGCCGACCTCATAGGCCGCGGCGGCGCGGCGCCTGCCGAAGCCGAAGCCGAAGCCGAAGCGATCGTGGAGTAAGGACCATGGCGACCATCAAGATCACCCAGACCGGCTCCCCCATCCGCCGCCCCAAGCATCAGCGCGCGACGCTGATCGGGCTCGGCCTCAACAAGATGAACAAGTCGATCGAAATCGAGGACACCCCCGACAATATGGGCGCCATCCGTAAGGTCGCGCATATGCTCAAGGTCGAGCAAAGCTAGAGGCTTTCTCTCCTTCTTCCCCAGCGCGACATAAGCGAAAGCGAGTGCACGAAATGAAACTCAACGATATTAGGGACAATCCCGGCGCCCGCAAATCGCGCGTACGCGTCGGCCGCGGCATCGGTTCGGGCGTCGGCAAGACCGGCGGCCGCGGCCAGAAGGGGCAGAAGAGCCGCTCGGGAGTCTCGATCGCGGGCTTCGAAGGCGGCCAAATGCCGCTCCACATGCGGATCCCGAAGCGCGGCTTCAACAACATCTTCGCGAGCGATTTTGCCGAAGTGAACCTCGGCGCGGTCCAGAAGGCGCTCGACGCGGGCAAGCTCGACAAGAGCGCGACGCTCGACCACGCGGCCTTCAAGGCCGCGGGCCTGGCGCGCGGGGGCAAGGACGGCGTTCGCCTGCTCGGCAAGGGCGACTTCTCGGCCAAGCTCGCCTTCCGCGTCGCGGGTGCCTCGAAGGGCGCGCGCGAAGCCGTCGAGAAGGCCGGCGGATCGGTCGAAGCGATCGAAGTCGTTCCCGCCGCCGAAAAGGCCGCTGCCAAGAAGGGCCAGGTCCGCAAGGCCAGGCTGGACGCGCGCAAGGCTTGATCGGGCCGTCGGGGTGACGCACTATATCACAGCGTTCCGGACAGGGGGCTGTCCGCCGCATTTAGGGTAACGACAAGCATGGCATCCGCAGCCGAACAGATGGCCGCCAACATCTCCCTGGCGCATTTCGCCAAGGCGACCGAGCTCAAGAAGCGATTGTGGTTTACGCTGGGCGCGCTGATCCTGTTCCGGCTGCTGTCGTACATTCCATTGCCCGGCATCGACCCGGTGCTAATGGCCGAGCTCTACAACACCCAGCGCGGCGGCGTGCTCGACTTCTTCAACACATTTTCGGGCGGAAGCCTCGAGCGCGCATCGCTCATCGCGCTCGGCGTTATGCCGTACATCACCGCGTCGATCGTGGTGCAGCTTGCATCGTCATTGTCCCCGACCCTCGCGGCGCTCAAGAAAGAGGGCGAGACCGGGCGCAAGAAGCTAAACCAATATACGCGCTACGGAACGGTCTTCCTGACCGCCATACAAGGCTATTTCCTCGCTTCCAGCCTGATGGGCTCGGGCGCGAGTCAGGGCATCAGCGTGGTCATCAACCCCGGCGTCATGTTCCAGCTTTCGACCGTCGTCACGCTGATCGGCGGCACCATGTTCCTGATGTGGCTAGGCGAGCAGATCACTTCGCGAGGCATCGGCAACGGCGTCAGCCTCATCATCATGGCGGGAATCGTCGCGTCCCTCCCGCGCGCCCTGGCGCAAGTGTTCGAAGGTGGGCGCACCGGAACGCTGTCGCCGCTGATCATCATTGGCGTTCTCGCTCTGGCGGTCGGCCTCATCCTCTTCATCTGCTTCATGGAACGCGCCCAGCGCCGCGTGTTGATCCAGTATCCCAAGCGCCAGTCCGCACGCGGCGGAATGCAGGCCGAACGTTCTCACTTGCCGCTCAAGATCAATACCGCGGGCGTGATCCCGCCGATCTTCGCGTCCTCGCTGCTGCTGATGCCGCTCACCATCGCCCAGTTCGCGGGCAACCGGGTCGAGGGCGAAAGCGGGGTCGGCGACGTCCTCATCACGCTCTCGACCTGGCTCGCGCACGGATCGCCGCTGTACATGGCGCTGTACGCCGCAGGCATCATCTTCTTCTGCTTCTTCTACACCGCGGTGGTGTTCAATCCCGAGGAGACCGCCGACAATCTGAAGCGCCACGGCGGGTTCATCCCCGGCATCCGTCCCGGCAAGAACACCGAAACCTATCTCGATTATGTGCTGACCCGCATCACCGTCGTCGGCGCAGCCTATCTAACCATCATCTGCCTGGTTCCCGAATTCCTCATCAGCCGCGCGGGCATTCCCTTCTATCTCGGCGGCACCAGCCTGCTCATCGTCGTCAACGTGACGATGGACACGGTGACCCAGATCCAGAGCCACCTCATCGCCCACCAATATGGCGACCTCATCAAGAAGGCGAAGCTAAAGAGCGGGCGCAACGTCGCGCCGCCGCCCAAGGGCTTCAGGCGCTAAAAGCGTGAACATCATCCTTCTCGGTCCTCCCGGAGCCGGGAAGGGAACGCAGGCCGCGCGGCTCGAGGCCGAGCGCGGGATGATCCAGCTTTCAACCGGCAACATGCTCCGCGCCGCGGTCGCCGCGGGCTCTCCGGTCGGCCAGGCCGCGAAATCGGTAATGGACTCGGGCGAGCTCGTTTCGGATTCGATCGTCAACGGCATCCTCTCGGACCGCCTCGACCAGGCCGACGTGCGCACCGGCTTCATCCTCGACGGCTACCCCCGCACCGAAGCCCAGGCCGAAGCGCTCGACGCGCTGCTTGCCGCCAAGGGAATGACGCTCGATCATGTCATCGAACTCGACGTCGACGAGGCCGCGCTCGTCGACCGCGTCACCGGACGCTTCTCCTGCGCGAGTTGCGGCGAGGGCTATCACGACCGCTTCAAGCTCCCCGCTATCACCGACGCCTGCGACGTCTGCGCCTCGCCCAACTTCACCCGTCGCCCAGACGACAACGCCGAGACCGTGCGCCAGCGCATGGCCGAATACCGCGCCAAGACCGAACCCATCCTGCCGCACTATCGAAGCCGCGGGCTCGTCTGGCGGGTCGACGGGATGGCGCCGATTGAGGCGGTTAACGCCGCAATCGAGGTGATATTGGACGGCAGGGGCTAAGGCCGCCGCCCGGCATAGTTTTTCGCGTGCTGGTCGCTTGACAGGTTGCGCGTCGCCACTTAACTGGACCAATCCCGTGAACACCGGCTTCCAGCGGCGCTCTTCTGCGCCCGCCGCTTTCGTTCGTTTCGCGGGATTCCAGGCGATGAGATGGGGCGGGGCGCCCTGTGGAGCTACAGGAGACGATAAAGCATGGCACGAATTGCTGGGGTGAACATCCCTTCGAACAAGCGCGTCGAGATCGCGCTGACCTACATTCACGGCATCGGGCGTACGCGGGCGCTGCAAATCACGCAGAGCCTCGAAATCGCGCGCGAGCGGCGGGTCCAGGACCTGACCGACCAGGAAGTGCTCCACATCCGCGAAGCGATCGACGGGGGACTTGCCGTCGAGGGCGACCTTCGCCGCCAGACCGCGATGAACATCAAGCGGTTGATGGATCTCGCCTGCTACCGGGGCCTCAGGCACCGCAAGGGCCTCCCCGTCCGCGGCCAGCGCACGCACACCAACGCGCGCACCCGCAAGGGTAAGGCCAAGCCGATCGCGGGGAAGAAGAAGTAAGGGAAAGTCCGGGGGACTTTCCCGTCTTTTTCTCCGCCGGAGGGCGCGCCGAGCAGGTGCAGACCCGGCTCAATCTTAGTTAGGAAGTTCGATAAAATGGCACGGGAACCGAGCCGCGTTAAGAAGCGCGAGCGCAAGAACATCACTGCCGGCGTGGCGCACGTGAACGCCAGCTTCAACAACACCATGATCACCATCACCGACGCGCAGGGCAACGCCATCGCCTGGTCGTCCGCAGGCCAGATGGGCTTCAAGGGTAGCCGCAAATCGACTCCCTACGCGGCCCAGGTCGCCGCTGAGGACGCGGGCAAGAAGGCCGCCGAACATGGCGTGCGCACGCTCGACGTCGAGGTCAAGGGTCCCGGTTCGGGGCGCGAATCGGCGCTTCGGGCGCTGCAGGCGGTGGGCTTCCAGATCATGTCGATCCGCGACGTGACATCGATCCCGCACAACGGCGTTCGCCCGAGCAAGCGCCGCCGAGTCTGATTTTTCGGCGGTGCGCAGGCGCGCCTCCGGGCAGAAGTTTTAGAAAAAGTCGGAAGGCATCCGCCGGTGCCTTCCAGATCAACCAAGGGAATATCATGGCCGTCAATGCGAAGAACTGGCAGGAAATGAAGAAGCCCAACGCCCTCGAAAAGAAGGTCGGGGGCGGGGACAATCGCCGCAAGGCCGTGTTCGTCGCCGAACCGCTCGAGCGCGGCTTCGGGATGACGCTCGGCAACTCGCTGCGCCGCGTGCTGCTCTCCTCGCTGCAGGGCGCCGCGGTGACATCGATGAAGATCGAAGGCGTGCTGCACGAATTTTCGAGCCTCGCCGGGGTTCGCGAGGACGTCACCGACATCGTCCTTAACGTCAAGCAGATCGCGCTTCGCATGGAAGGCGAGGGCGTGCGCCGCCTCCAGCTCAGCGCCACCGGTCCGGGCGAAATCACCGCGGGGCAGATCGCGACCTCGGGCGACATCCAGGTCACCAACCCCGACCTCGTGCTTTGCCATCTCGACGAAGGCGCGACGCTCAACATGGAACTCACTGCCGAGATCGGGAAGGGCTATGTGCCCTCGACCGCCAACCGTCCGGTCGATGCGCCGATCGGGCTCATCCCCGTCGACGCGCTTTATTCCCCGGTGCGCCAGGTCGCGTACAAGGTCGAGAACACGCGCGTCGGCCAGGAGCTCGATTACGACAAGCTGACGCTGACGGTCGAGACCGACGGAACGGTCAGCCCCGACGACGCGGTCGCCTATGCGGCGCGAATCCTTCAGGACCAGCTCCAGCTGTTCGTCAATTTCGACGACAAGATGCAGACCAGCAACGTTCCGACGATGGCCGGCATCGCGATCCCGTCGCAGCCCGATACCCCCGCCGACACCAATCAGCTCAACCGCTATCTGCTGAAGAAGGTCGACGAGCTCGAACTGTCTGTGCGTTCGGCCAACTGCCTCAAGAACGACAACATCATCTACATCGGCGATCTCGTCCAGAAGACCGAAGCAGAGATGCTTCGCACCCCTAATTTCGGGCGGAAGTCGTTGAACGAGATCAAGGAAGTGCTGTCGTCGATGGGCCTCAGGCTCGGGATGGAAATCCCCGGCTGGCCGCCCGAAAATATCGAGGACATGGCGAAGAAGCTCGAGCAGGAGATGCTCGGGTAACCAGATCTAAGTGGTACTTTGATCTGGGCAAGTTGCGAGGGTTTGGGTGGTGCCCTTTCACCGCCTGGTCTGGGGTACCTGACACGGCCCCTTAACGAACGGAGTGAACCAACATGCGCCACAAAATGGGCGGCCGGAAGCTGCAGCGGACCTCGAGCCATCGCGCGGCCTTGTTCCGCAACATGGCG
>Ga0136640_10000492_pt1 | contig 15109 bp, 16 predicted proteins | sample AntDrymUQ8642106_2_FD_105498 | JGI IMG/M metagenome (GOLD analysis project Ga0136640, IMG submission 105498) | Polar desert sand microbial communities from Dry Valleys, Antarctica - metaG UQ864 (21.06) | ecosystem: Environmental > Terrestrial > Soil > Desert | place: Antarctica: Dry Valley...
CAGCGCAGACGTACGCGCGCGAGGTCGTCGAGGGGTCGTTCCCTGGTCCCGAGCACACGTTCAACTAGCCCCTGCTCGCTCGCCAACCAACCCCGTGCGCGATCCGCGCATTTCGTACCGGTACGAAATGCGCGGATCGCGGGTGGGGGCGGGTCGGGTCAGATGCCGGTGAGCCGCACCCCGGTGTGGGACTTGTAGCGCCGGTTCGCCGCGATCAGGTTGGCGGTCAGCGCCTCCACCTGACCGGCGTTACGCAGCCGTCCAGCGAAGACACCGCGCATCCCGGGCACCAGCCCCGCCAGCGCGACAACCGCGTCAGCGGCCGACCGGTCGTCGCCGAGCACCAGCACGTCGGTGTCCATCGACGTGCGGTCACCATCGAGCAGCAAGACAGCCGAGACGTGGTGGAACGCAGCAACGACCCTCGAGCCCGGCAGCAACACCTGCGCCTGCTCGGCGGCGCTGCCCTCATCGACGGCCAGCGCGTACGGGCCGCGCTCGTCGAAGCCGAGCGGGTTGACGCAGTCGATGACGATCCGACCGGACAGTACCGGTGCGAGCTCGCGCAGCGTGTCTGCATGCGCGGCCCACGGCACCGCCACGAGGACCATGTCGGCACCCGCCACCGCCTCGACATTGGCCGTACCGGTCACATCGCCAGCGGCACCGCGAGTCAACCGAGCGGCGAGCGCCGCCGCCTCGACGGCCGCCGCACCCGCGCGCTCCCCGTCGCGCGAACCCAGCCGCACCGCGAGACCGGCAGCGGCAAACCGCGCGGCCAGCCCGCGGCCCTGCGGGCCGGTGCCCCCGACGATGGCGATCTGGGTGCTGGTGGCGTCCATGAGGGGCGACCATAGGCCTCAGTCGGCGTCGTCGTCCCATGCCGGGTCGTTGTCCCAGCTCTCGTTGCGCTCGGCCACCTTGTCCAGCGCCCGCTCCGCGTCGGCACGAGAGTCGTACGGGCCGAGCCGGTCGGCGGCTCGACAGCCGTCGTCGCCTTCGACGGTGTGGTGGGTCAGGCAGAACCAGTACGTATCAGCCATGGGCGTCATCTTGCACCCAGGGCGGCTTCTACACTCATTGGATGCCTCCCACCGCACCAGCTAGAGGGGTCGCGCTGCTCCCGCACTCGGTCTCGCCGCGGCGATCGGTGCCCGCCGGGATCGTGCGGCCCGAGTACGTCGACCGTCCGGCGATCACGCCGTACGACGGGCCGGACGTGCAGCCGCCGGAATTGATCGAGCGGATCCGCGTCGCGAGCCGGCTCGCGGCCCGTGCGTTGGATGCGGTGGAGGCTGCCATCGCACCCGGGGTCACGACCGACGAGCTGGACCGGGTCGGGCACGACTTCCTGGTCGAGAACGACGCGTACCCGTCGACGCTGACCTACCCGGGCAGCGGCAACAATCCCTACCCCAAGTCGCTGTGCAGCAGCGTGAACGAGGTCATCTGTCACGGCGTCCCGGACAGCCGCCCGCTCGAGGACGGGGACATCGTCAACATCGACATCACCGCCTACCTGACGATCGACGGCGTGGGTGTGCACGGCGACACCAACAAGACCTACCTGGTCGGCAACGTCGCCGAGGAGGACCGGCTGTTGGTGGAGCGCACCCGCGAGGCGCTGGCGCGCGCCATCGGGGCCGTCAAGCCGGGTCGGCGGATCAACGTGATCGGACGGGTGATCGAGGCGTACGCCAAGCGCTTCGGCTACGGCGTGGTGCGCGACTTCACCGGGCACGGTGTGGGCCCAGCCTTTCACACCGGGCTGATCATCCCGCACTACGACGAGCCGCGCTTCGACACCGTGATCAGACCCGGCATGACGTTCACGATCGAGCCGATGCTGACGTTGGGCACCATCGAGTGGGACCTGTGGGACGACGGCTGGACGGTCAGCACGAAGGACAAGCGACGCACCGCGCAGTTCGAGCACACGCTGCTGGTAACCGACGTCGGTGCCGAGGTGCTCACGCTGTCCTGAGCCGGCAGGCGCCGGGTGATAGCCATCGGCGCGGCCACCCTCGCCACGACGCTGGCCGCCACCGCGGTCGGCGGGGTCGCACAGGCGGGCAAGGACCGCAACGCACGGGCAACGCCCACCACCACGGTGCAGCCGTACCTGAAGCCGACCGCGGTCGGGGTGAACATCACGTCCCACCTGACGGTCAACGACCTGTCCACCGAGGACGGCTACGACATGGTCGGGATTCCGGACGGTCTCGGTGCGTATGCGAACAAGAAGAACCGCGCGGTGGTCATGATGAACCACGAGCTGCGCGATGACGCGGGCATCGAGCGACGACACGGCGAGCGGGGCTCGTTCATCTCGCGCATCCTCATCGACCCCAAGACCGGCTCGGCCGTCAAGGGCCGTGACCTCATCGAGGACCGGGTCCGGTACTGGGACTACCAGACCAAGAGCTACTCCGACACCCCTGGAGCACCCACCGGTGCGGCCTACGGCCACACCGCGGAGTTCGCCCGTTGGTGCTCTGGCTTCCTCACCGAGCCGGGCCAGCTGCTCAACGAGTCCACCCAGCGCGGCGCCCACCGTCCGGTGTACTTCGCTAACGAGGAGAACGGTGACGAGGGCCGCGTCTTCGCCGTCCGCAAGAACGGCACGGTCACCCAGCTGCCTCGTCTCGGCCTGCTGTCGTGGGAGAACACTCAGGCTGCGCCGAACCAGACCGACACCACCGTGGTGATGGGCAACGACGACGCCAACCCCGGTGAGCTGCGGGTCTACGTCGGCTCCAAGCGGCCCGAGGGCTTCCCGGAACGTCGCGCCGGCCTGACCAACGGCGACCTGTTCGTGGTCGACACCGTCAACGAGGCGGTTGGCACGGACGCGGAGTTCCGCGCCACGTACGCCACCGGCGAGTCTGCACGGGTCCAGTTCGGCGCCGGCGAGACCATCGACACCACCAAGAACGGTGCTGCCCAGAACCTTGAGGCGGCCGCCAAGGGCCTGTCGTTGAACCGGATCGAAGACGTCACTTCGACCCAAACGACAAGAACGACTACTACTTCACCACCACCGAGGGCGGCGACACCACGCCCAACCCGGACGAGCCGGCCGCCCCCCGCGACGGTGGCGGTCTGTGGCGGCTCAGCTTCGACAACGTCGAGCGGCCCGAGCTCGGTGGCACGCCGACCCTGCTGCTCGACGGCTCCGAGGAGCCGTACCTGTCCAAGCCCGACAACGTGACCATCGACGACGAGCACAACCTGCTCATCCAGGAGGACCCGGGTGGCAACGACCACATCGCCCGGATCATCGCCTACAACATCAAAACTGGTGAGCGAGGCGTGCTAGCGCAGTTCGACCCGGCACTGTTCGGGGTCACCAACCCGGCGGGGACGACACCCGACGAGCGGGCCCGGCTGACTACCGACGAGGAGTCCAGCGGCATCATCGCCACCGACGAGCTCTTCGGTGATGACACCTACCTGTTCGACGCCCAGGTGCACTCGAGCAAGGGCTTGCCACCGGGCACCGGTCCCGGCACCGTCGAGGAGCTGGTGGAGAACGGCCAGCTGGTCAGCATGCAGGTCGACGACTGGCCGGGGGTCTACACGATCGACTGAACGGTAACTACGCCTGCGGGCCGTGTGGCGGACCCTTCCTTGAAGTGGTCGCCCGCGGCCCGCAGCCGCGTTCAGAAGTGACGGATCGCCGCACCAGAAGTGACGGATCGCGGGGGGTGGGGTTAGGCGGGGGCGGGGGTGTCCTTGTCGCTCACGCCGGCGCTGTCGAAGGTGGCGACGTCATGCAGCACCCGCACGGCGACCTGGACGAGCGGCAGCGCCAGCACGGCGCCGGACCCCTCCCCCAGCCGAAGGTCGAGGTCGACCAGTGGGCGCAGGCCCAGTCGCGCGAGCGCAGGCCGCGCGCCCGGCTCCGCGGACAGGTGACCCGCGACGAGCGCCCCGGTGACCTCGGGGGCCAGCGCCTGCGCCACCAACGCCGCCGCAGCGGCGATCACCCCGTCGAGCACCACCGGCAGGCCCAACGCAGCGGCGCCCAGCATGAAGCCTGCCAGGGCCGCGTGCTCCAGCCCGCCGACGGCGGCGACCACCCCGACAGGGTCTGCCGGGTCCGGCCGGTGCAGCGCCAGCGCGCGTCGTACGACGTCCACCTTCCGGGCCAGCGTCTGCTCGTCGACTCCGGTGCCCCGGCCGGTAACCGCGGCAACGTCGGCACCGGTGAACACCGCGATCAGCGCCGCCGACGCGGTGGTGTTCGCGATCCCCATGTCACCGGTCAGCAGCACCTTGTTGCCGGCGGCGGCGAGGTCGCGGGCGACCTCGATGCCGGTCTCGAGCGCAAGCACCGCCTGCTCCCTGGTCATCGCCGGTTCCGCGGTCATGTCCGCGGTGCCCGCCCGTACCTTGCGGGGCAGCAGCCCCGGCACCGGGTCCAGCGTCGCCGCGACGCCGACGTCGACTACGCAGACCTCGGCGCCGACCTGTGCGGCCGCAGCGTTGACGACGGCACCGCCGGCCACGAAGTTCGCCACCATCTGCGCGGTGACCTCCTGCGGCCAGGGGGTGACGCCCTGGGCGTGCACGCCGTGGTCGCCGGCGAAGATCGCCAGCGCCGCGGGCTCAGGCAGCGGCGGCGGGCAGGCGCCGGCCAGGCCCGCCAGCTGCACCGACAAGTCCTCCAGCACCCCGAGCGAACCGCGGGGCTTGGTCAGCCGGTCCTGCCGTTCATGTGCCTCACTGATGGCCGCCGGGTCAAGCGGTCTGATCGCCGCGAGCGTGTCGTTGAGCAGGGTCACGGGTTCCTCTCCGGGAAGGGCGCGGTTGCCCCACCGTTCGTTGTGGACGGCCCAGGCGAGCGGCCGTCGGTTGGCCCACCCGGCGAGCGCGAGCTCGGGGGCGGGTGGAAAGGCATCGACATAGCCGATGCAGACGTAGGCCACAATCTCCACGTGTTCGGGCAGGCCGAGGCACTCGGCGAGCTCGCGCTCGTCAAAGAAACTGACCCAGCCCACACCGAGACCCTCCACCCGGGCGGCGAGCCACAGATTCTGCACGGCGCACGCGGTCGAGTACGTCGCCATCTGCGGCTGGCTGTGCCGGCCGAGCACATGTCGCCCCCCGCGCGTGCGGTCACAGGTGACGACGACGTTGAGCGAGGTGTCGAGGATCGCCTCGACCTTGATCGTCCGAAACGCCGTTGCCCGGGCGGTGGGCAGCGTGGCGGCATAGGCGGCTCGCTGTTGCACCGAGAGGTCGTGCACCCGAGCTCGCACGACGGGGTCACGGACGAGCAGGAAGTCCCACGGTTGGGAGAGCCCGACGCTGGGGGCCTGGTGCGCGGCCGCCAGCACGCGGGTGAGCACGTCATCGGGGACGGCGTCGTCGCGGAAGCCGTTGCGCACGTCCCGCCGGTTGGCAATCACCCGGTACAGGCCCTCTCGGTCGGCGGGCTGTGGCGCGGGAAGAGTCGAACTCATGCGAGAACCTGCCGAAGGGCGTGCACGAAGGCACTACTGGTCGGCCGGTCCCGGACCGCGACCCGCATCCAGTCGCCGCCGAGCCCGGGAAAGGTGTCCCCGCGGCGGACGGCGAACCCCCGCGCACGCAGCACGGTGCGCACCTGCAGCCCGTCCGGGATGTGCAGTAGCAGAAACGACGCAGCCGCGCCGGGGACGACCTCGACACCGTCGACCCCGGCCAACAGCCGCTGCAGATATGCCCGGTCGGCGTGCAGGTCACCGGCCCATGCGTTCGCCTCGGCGGTGGCTTGCTGGCCGACGCAGGCGGCCATCGCGGCGAGTGCGGGCGTCGACACCGGCCACAGCGGTTGGGCGACCGCGAGCCGCTCGATCACGTCGGGGGCCGCCAGCAGGTAGCCGCAGCGCAGCCCGGCCAGACCCCACGTCTTGGTCAGACTGCGCACCACGACCAGACCCGGCAGGTCGCGGCGAGCCGCCAGCGACTCGGGCTCGCCGGGCACGCAGTCGGCGAAGGCCTCGTCGACAATGACGGTGCGCCCGGGGCGGGTGAGCCTGACGAGAGCGTCGGCTGGGTGCAGCACCGAGGTCGGGTTGGTCGGGTTGCCGATAACCACCAGGTCCGCGTCGGCGGGCACCTCATCGGGGTCCAACACGAAAGGCGGCGCCAGCAGGAGCCGCGCGACGTCGTGGCCGGCGGCGCGCAGCGCGCCCTCGGGCTCAGTGAACTGCGGGTGCACGACCAGCGGGCGCTCGGGAGCCAGCGCACGCGCCAGCAACACGAACGCCTCCGCCGCCCCGGCGGTCAACAGCACCTCGGCGACCGGACGCCGGTGCCGCTCTGCGACGGCAGCGCGGGTCGCGGCCTGGTCGGGATAGGTCGACAGCTGGTTCAGCGAGTCGGCCAGGACCCGCCGCAGCCATCTGGGCGGCGGACCGAGCCGCACGTTGACCGCCAGGTCGACAAGGCCGGGGGCGGTCTCGCTGTCACCGTGGTGACGCAGGTCCACCGGCTGCTCGGTCCGGAGGCTCATGGGTGGGTCGGCTGGCGGTCGTGCGGATGCCCGTTTGCGTGGTCGTGCCCGTGGTTGTGCCCGTGATCGTGAGTGGGGTCGTCCGGGTGGTGGTGCGGCGTCTGCGGCGCCCCGACCCGGTCGGCAACCCCCGGCATCGCGATCCGATAGAGACAGGTGTCGCAGTTCATCCGGATGTCGCCGGCCAGAGCCTCGTGATAGCGCTCCACCACCAGACCCGCGAGCTCGTCACAGTCACCGAGCAGCCCAGCGACCCGGATGTCCATCTCGGCGTGCTCTGCTGCGTACGCGGCCGACTGGTCGACCACCCGGTCGGGGAGCACCCCGGCGAACAGGAAGTACGGCGCCACCACGACCCGGCGGGCCCCCAGCAACCGGGCCCGCTCGAGCCCCGCAGGCACCGACGGCTCGGCCAGCGACACGTATGCGGTCTCCACCCCGGTATAGCCCCGGCCCTCCCAAAGCAGCCGGGCAACCTTGGCGATCTCGGCGTTTGCGTCCGGGTCGCTGGACCCGCGCCCGACCAGCAGCACAGTGGTGTCGGTGCGGCCGGTGGCGGTCGAGTCCGGCTCGGCGAGTGCCGTGTCGATCCGCTGCTCGATGATCGACAGCAGGGCGGGGTGCGGCCCCAACGGGCGACCGTATGCATAGCTGAGGCCGGGGTAGCGCACCCGCTCGCGGGCCATTGCACCAGGAATGTCGCCCTTGCCGTGCCCGGCCGCAGCCAGCATGAGCGGCAACGCAACGACGTGGCGGTGCCCGGCGTGCACCATGTCACCGACGGCTTCGGTGAGCGGAGGTGGCGCCAGCTCGATGAAGCCGCCGCCGACGTCGATCCCGTCGCCGGCAAGGTGGCGCCCGACTCGGGCCACCAACTGGTCGAACTCGGCGACGCCGGCCGTGCTGCGGGTGCCGTGACCGACGATGAGCAGGGGCGGGGAGGTCATGAAAGCTCCTTGTAGATCAGCGCGTTGACAGCGGCGGCGGCGACCGCCGAGCCACCCTTGGCCGAATAGTTGCTGACCGCGGGCAGCCCGCTGCCGCGGAGTCGATGCTTGGACTCGACCGCACCGACGAAACCGACCGGCAGGCCGATCACCAATGCCGGCTGCACATGCAGGTCGAGCACGGCAAACAGTGCGGTCGGTGCACACCCCACCACCCATACCGCCCCGGGACCCACCTGCTGCCAGGCGGCCCGGATGCCTGCCGCCGACCGGGTCTGCCCCGCTGCCGCAGTCGCACCGCGGAGACGGCAGACCACGCCCAGACCGGTGATTCCAGCTGCCACCATCTCCACGTCGGTGACCACCGGTCGCCCGGCCGCCAGCGCTGCCGCCCCGGCCGCCAGCGACGGCTCCGCACATGCCAGGTCGGTGGCGTACTCGAGGTCGGCGCTGGCGTGCACGACCCGCTCGACGACGGCGCGGTGCAGCGGGCCCAGGTGGGACAGGTCCACCTGGCTGCGCAAGATCTGGTACGACTCCTGCTCGATCGGGTGCACCGTGCGCGACTGGTTGCCCGGGCTCATCCGACACCCTGCCCGTAGCGCCGCTCGAAGCCACCCAGCCGCCAGCTCACCGCTGCGACCACCCAGGCACTGACGAACATCGCGACGATCACGTAGCCGAGCACCTCGAAATGGTCGCCCAGCCTGGCATACGGGCGCAGCGGCTCAGCGACACCGAAGAAGTCGACCAGCAGCCCGGACAGATACACGGTGCCGACGAACGTAGCCACCACGACCGTCATCGCGGTGGTGGCGATGTTGTAGTACAGCTTGCGCGCGGGGTTGCGGAAGGCCCACGAGTACGCCCGGGTCATCAGCAGGCTGTCGGCGGTGTCCAGGGCGCTCATCCCGGCCGCGAAAAGCAGCGGCAGCGTCAACACTGCCAAGGCAGGCAACGCACCGGCCGTCGCGGTGCTCGCCGACAGCGTCAGCAGGGTGACCTCCGAGGCGGTCTCCAGCCCGAGCCCGAACAGCAGGCCGATCGGGAACATGTGCCACGAGGACCGGATCATGGTCCGCGCCCGGCCACCGAGCATCCGGTTCATCAGCCCCCGGTTCAGCAGCTGCAGCTCAAGCTCACGCTCGTCCAGACGACCGGCTCGCAGCTGGCCCCACAACCGCCAGATGCCTGCCAGCACCGCAGCGTTCAGCCCGGCCACCAGCAGCAGGAACGTCATCGCGGTCGCCGAGGCGATCACCCCGCCGTACAAGCGAAAGGCCGCCACCGAGCTGCCGGACGCCGCCCCGGCGGCGAGCGCGACGACGAACGCGAGCACCAGCACGACCGACGAGTGCCCCATCGCAAAGAAGAACCCCACCCCCACCGAGCGGCGCCCGCGCTGCAGCATCAGCCGGGTGGTGTCGTCGATGGCGGCGATGTGGTCGGCGTCGAAGGCGTGCCGCATGCCCAACGCGTACGCCAGCGTGCCGGCGCCGGCAAACGTGGTGGCCGCGGCGAGGTTGGTGCTGTAGTAGAAGTGCAGTGACCAGCCGACCACATGCATGGCCGCGATCACGCCGACGATGCCGGACAGTCGCATCCGCTCGGCCCGGGTCCAACGGCCGTACGACATCACCGGCGAGGTTGTGGCGGTCACTGCCATTCTCCACTCGTCTGTGCGGGAACCATCTCGATCACGTCGACCGGGCACACCTCGACACACTCACCGCACCCGGTGCAGTGGTCGAGGACGACCAGCCGGCCGCCTACCCCCTGCTGCTCGACCCAGGGCCGGATCGCGTGCACCGGGCAGGTCAACAGGCAGGCGCCACAGCCCTGGCAGGCGCCGATCGTGGCGGTCATGACATCCACCGGTACCCCCTCGGGGTGACCATCCGGCCGGCCACGGCGCGGGTGTTGGTGCTGCCGACGATCACCACACTGCGCATGTCGACCACCTCGACGTCGAGGTCGGCCAGCGTGGTCAGCAGCACCTGCTCGTCCGCGCGGGTGGCTTCGCGCACCACCCCGACCGGCGTGGTCGGCGGGCGGTGTTCACGCAGGATGTCCAGCGCCAGCGGCAACTGCTGGCGGCGGTTGAGGCTGCGCGGGTTGTAGAAGGTGACGACGAAGTCGCCGACCGCAACGGCGCGCACCCTGGCCTCGATGGCCTCCCAGGGGGTGTGCAGGTCCGATAGCGACACGACCGCGTGGTCGTGACCGAGCGGGGCCCCCAGTAGCGCCGAGGCAGCGAGGTTCGCCGTGATTCCCGGTATGCCCACGATGTCGATGTCGATGTCGTCGCCGGCGAACTCCAACGCCGGGCTGGCCATCGCATAGACCCCCGCATCCCCGGAGCCGACCAGCGCCACCGACCGGCCGCTACGCGCCGTCGTGACGGCCTCCTGCGCACGCGCCTCCTCGTCGCCGAGGCCACTGGCCAGCACCCGCGTTCCTGGCCTCAGCAGGTCGCGGATCTGGTCGAGGTATTGGTCGAGACCGATCACCACCGACGCGGAACGCAGCTCGGCGATTGCCCGCGGGGCCAGCAGGTCGCGGGCTCCTGGGCCCAAGCCGACCAGCGTGAGCCGTCCTCGGGGTGCGCGGCGGGCCACCGCGACCGTGGCCATCGCCGACTTGCTCTTGGGCACCAGCAGGTCATCTGCACCCGCGGCCACCAGCGCCGCTGCTTCGGCGACGCTGGGGGTGCCGACGGCGGCGAGCGGGGCAGCGCTCGGGTTCGGCACCGTGACGGACGCGAGCTGGCTCGCCGGAAAGGTGCTCAGCGGCAGGCCGAGGCGGTCGGCAAGGGTGACCAGCCCCACCTCGTCGGCCTTGTCGTGCACCGTGGCCAGCGCACCCACCGATGACACCGACAGCCCTGCCTGCACCAGTGCCGCACCGATCAGCTGCTCAACCTCGTCCGCGCTGACCCCACGGCTGGCACCCACACCGACGACCAGCGACGGTGGTCGCAGCAACACCGTATGCGGGTCGGCAGGCAACAGCCGGTCGGTCACCACGATCCGGTGCCGGGGCTGGTCCGGCTTGGATTGGTCAGGCTGCACCGCAGTGCCAAGCAACGCGGGAAGCGGCCAGGCGACATCGACCTGCACCTGCACCGGCTCCTGGTCGAGCAGGGCACGGCTGACCGCGGCCACAGCACCCTCCACCGGCAGCCCGAGCGTGTCCAGCCCAGGGACCCCGGTTACGTCGGTCGCGGTGGTGATGACCGGCGACGCACCGAGCACCCCGGCAACCTGCTCGGCGAGCCGGTTGGCGCCGCACCCGGCAGCTGTCCCGTCGCGGTGCCCGCCAAGCAGGGCAACGGCATGCCGGCCGGCCTCGTCGACGCACACCACCGCGGGGTCTGAGCGCTTGTCGGCCAGCAGCGGGGCCACCAACCGGACGGTGGCGCCGGTGGCGAGGAAGCACACCAGCTGGTCGCACTCGTCCCACGCTCGGCGGATTGCGTCCGCCGTCGGCCCGTCATAGCAGCGGGTCGAGTCCGGCCAGGCCGCGACCAGCCGGGCCGCTGCTGCGGCCCCGGCCGCGGTCACACTGACCAGCCCGATCACGATCGCACCCCGCACACCACGATCACCGGGTTTGTTGCCGCCAACCGGTGCGCGCCATCGGGCAGCGCGGTGAGCCGCGACGCCTGCAACTGCACCCCGTCGACTGAATAGTCGGCGGCCGCCAGCGCGTCAAAGGTCGGGCCGACGCGTTCTAGAGCGGCCAGCGCGACCACCACCCGTTGCGGGGACCGTGCGGCAACAGCCGCCACGACCGACGGCCCGCCGCCACCCACGAAGACCGCATCAGGATCGGGCAGCCGGTCGAAGACCGCCGGGGCGTTCCCGATCATCACCTGCACCTCAACACCGAGTCCACGGGCGTTGGCCTGGATCCGGCTGCGCTGCTGCTGGTCGCGCTCGACGGCGACCACCGCCGCGCCGAAGCGGGCACACTCCACCGCGACCGACCCGCTGCCCGACCCGACGTCCCACACCAAGCAGCCCAACCGCGGGGCCAGCCTGGCCAGCACCCATGCCCGCACCTCAGCCTTGGTGATCATCTGATCGCGGTGGTCGAAGTCGGTCTCGTCCAGAGCCCAGCCACCCTCCAGCGGCCGGGGGCCGGCCACCCAGCCGGGGGCGGCGTCGACAGGACGCGGCTCGTCCAGCACCAGCACCACGTTGGGCTCCCGCCAGTCGTAGCGTTGAGCTGCCTCGGCCGGGGACAGCCAGGTCACCCGCTCGTCCGGCTCACCGAGCCGCTCGCAGACCACCAGCGTGCGGGAGGTGTCGGTGACCGCCCGTGCGACCTCCGCGGGCCCGGTCACCGTGTCGGTGAGCACCGCCACCGGTGCCACCGCACGGCAGGCGGCCAGCGCCCGCCGCGGGTCCCGGCCGTGTGCCGAGACCACCAGGGCGTCATCCCACGGGGTGCCGGTGCGGGCGAACGCCAATGCAACCGACGACACCGCCGGGTGCACCACTGGCTGCACACCAGCGGCCCGCAGCCGGCGGACGATGCCGAACAGTCCGGGGTCGCCGGAGGCCAGCACCACCGCATCGCCGTTCTTGTCGCCGTCGTGGCGCAGCACCGCGGCCACCGCCGGACGCACGTCACCCATCACCACGGTGGCCACCCCGTCGGGCAGCGTGACCTGGTCGAGGTGACGCTGGCCGCCGACGACCAGCGACGCGGCCTCCAACGCAGCCGCCGCGGGCTCGGGCAACGGGGAGGCGTCGCAGCCGATCACGGTGATCACGCGGCGCTCACCCACTCGGGCCGGGATGCGCCGACGACGCGGCGACCGGTGAAGTCGACCATCGCCACATCGGCGCTCAGCCTGCCCTCGCCGGCGCGCAGCAGCACGCCGCGTACGCGGGCGCACAACTCGTCGCCGGCAGCGCGCAGCAACCCCTCGCGCTCCCAGATCTCGTACGCGTGCCGGCCGGTGTTGGCGGCTGCGACCTCGTCGACGACCAGGTCGCTGCCACCGGAGGCCCGGGTGATCTCGCCAAGAAAGCCCAGGTCCACCTTCGACCGGGTGTAGTGCGTCATCAGCACCCCGGCGGCCAGCTTGGCGAGCTTGCCGGCCATGCCGACGAACACCACCCGCTGCAGGTCGACGCTGAGCGCGCGCCGGATCGCAGCACCGGTAAAGTCCCCCACCTCGACGAAACAGACCTCCGTCAGGTCGGGCAGCAGCGCCATCGCACCCTTCTCCGTACGGCCGCCGGTGCACAGCACGACGGTGCGCTCGCCCTGTGCGGCCATCACCGACACCGCCTGCTCGACGCTGGCCCGCCAGGAGGCGGTCGAGAACGGTCGGACGATGCCGGTGGTGCCGAGGATGGAGATGCCGCCGACGATCCCCAGCCTGGCGTTGGTGGTCTTGCGGGCCATCTTCTCCCCGCCGGGCACCGAGACGGTGACCCGCATGCCGCGCTCGGACAGGTCGACCACCTCCGCCACGGCCTGGGTGATCATCGCCCGAGGTGGGTCGGTGATCGAGGGGCCGCCGACCTCGAGGCCAAGTCCGGGCTTGGTCACCACACCGACCCCCTCGCCACCCTCGAGGACCATGCCTGGCCGGTCGTGTTCGCACACGGTCACCGTGAGGTGCGCCCCGTGGGTGACGTCCGGGTCGTCACCGGCGTCCTTGACGACGACCGCGGTGGCGCGCCCAGCGGCATAGGTACACGACTCGACCGCGAAGCTCACCCGCTGCCCACTGGGCAAAGCGACATCGATGGTGTCTCGGGCACGCTGGTCGAGCAGCGCGCAGGCGGCCGCCTTCGCTGCCGCAGACGCACAGGTGCCGGTGGTCCAGCCGGTCCGCAGCGCCTTGGGACGCACCTTCGCGGTGCGTGGCAGGTCCGGCTCGCGCAGCTCCGGTTCTTCTTCTGGGCCCACGTCTGACCCCTCGGCTGGGCGCTTCGTCATCGCCGGGACTCCCGCAGCGAGCGCCGTGCCTCGCGGTCGGCTCGACGATAGCCGTGGAAGTGCCCCGGGTGGTACAGGTGCGAGCGGGTGCCCTCGGCGCCCAGCGCGGGGCCGACGAGGAACAGCGTGTGCTTCCACAGCTTGTGTGCCTTGACGGTCTGTTCCAGCGTCTCGATGGTGCACTCGACGATCAGCTCGTCCGGCCAGGTGGCCTGGTAGGCGACCACCACTGGGGTGTCCGGGGGGTAGCCACCCTCGAGCAGCTCGTCGCAGAGCTGTCCCGATCTGGCGGCCGACAAGAACAGCGCCATCGTGGTGCCGTGCCGGGCGAGGTCGCGGACCTCCTCCCCCGGCGGCATCGGCGTCTTGCCGCCGCCGAGCCGGGTCAGCACCACCGACTGGGCCACCTCGGGCACGGTGAGCTCGCGATCGACGATCGCGGCGACCGCCGAGAATGCGCTGACGCCGGGCACCGTCTCGTGCGCCAACCCCAGTGCGTTGCACAGCTCACGCTGCTCCTGCACGGCACCCCAAAGCGCGGGGTCCCCAGAGTGGATGCGCGCCACCACCAGGCCGTCGCGGATCGCACGCTCGTACAGCGGCTGCACCCCCTCCAGCGGGAGCGCGGCCGAGTCCACGATCTCGGCGTCGGCACGGGCGTGCTGCAAGACGTCGGCGTGCACCAGGCTAGCGGCCCACACCACCACATCGGCGGCGGCGATCACCCGGGCGGCACGCAGCGTGAGCAGATCGGCGGCACCCGGGCCTGCACCCAGGAACCAGACCTTCGCGGCGGTGTTGTCGACTGTCACAGCTTGCCTCCTCGACGGTCACGGCGGGCGGGCACCATCAGTGTGGACAGGTACGGCGCCGCACCGGTGTGCTCGTCGACGGGGCCGACCTCCTCGCCGGGCAGGCCGAGGCGCTCGCCGTACACCGCATCGGCCAGCCGGTCGGCGTCGCGAAGCACCTGCAGCATGTCGTCCAGGTGTCTGCCGCCCTTGTAGGCCACCACCGTGTCGGCCGACTCGAGCGCCGCACGCAACCGCTCGACTCCGGCGGTCAGCGGCACCAGCGCGAGGGTCTCGGTGCCCTCGCACAGCACGGTGCCGCTGCGCGCGGCCAGGTCCTGCATCGCGGTGATCCCCGGCACAGACTCGACTGTGACGTCTGGCAGCCGGGAACGGACGGTCTGCGCGAGATAGCTGAAGGTCGAATAGACGTTCGGGTCGCCGATAGTCGCGAAGGCGACGGTCTCGGCTCCGTCGTCGTATGCGGCGACCACGGCGTCGGCGGCAGCCTCCCAGGCCGCCTCACGGCGGGGGGTGTCCTGGCGCTCGTTCAGCGCAAAGACAGCCCTGCGCACCCGGTCGTGGTCCAGATGTGCCCGGACGGTCGCCTCGGCGTGCCCCTGCTCGCCGGCATCCATCACCGGCACCAGCACGACGTCGGCGCGTTGCAGCACGCGCACCGCCTTCACTGTCACCAGCTCGGGGTCGCCCGGACCCACACCGACCCCGACCAGGATTCGGGTTGGGGTGCGGGCGCTCATGCTGCCGCCGCCACGAGCCGGCGGGCGGTGCCCGGGTGCGCCGCCCAGTGCACGTGCATGTAGGAGGCGTGCACTCCCTGCTGCACGAACCCTTCGCTGCGCCCGTCGAGCGTCCAGGCCGGGGTGGCGCCGTGGCCGGGCTCGACG
>Ga0136640_10000493_pt1 | contig 15108 bp, 14 predicted proteins | sample AntDrymUQ8642106_2_FD_105498 | JGI IMG/M metagenome (GOLD analysis project Ga0136640, IMG submission 105498) | Polar desert sand microbial communities from Dry Valleys, Antarctica - metaG UQ864 (21.06) | ecosystem: Environmental > Terrestrial > Soil > Desert | place: Antarctica: Dry Valley...
CGTCGGGTAGATCGTCTGCGTGACCACCTGGTCGGCGCGATCGGCGTACTGCGAGATCACCGATGCCAGCGCGATGATCCCGACGCCTCCGAGGCCGAGCGTCGCCTCGCCGACGATCAGCAGACCCTGGCCGACGACGACCGCCGCGCCCCCCGCCAGCACGAGCGGCCAGCTGAACGACGCGTAGGCGCGCAGCGTGTCGCGGTCGTATGCCAGGCCCAGCCGGTAGGGACATGCGCGAACGGAGACGAGCGCGCCCGCCCAGGCGCCGGCGACGATCCCGAGGATCAGCCCCCAGTAGCTCGCGCCCGCGACGAGCAGCGCGACCGCGACGACGAAGCCGAGCACCGGGTCGATCGCCTGCAGCTTGCGCTGGCGGACGAAGTCCATCTCGCGGTAGAAGATCCACAACGGCGCCTGCAGCGCGTAGGCCGGGATCACGAGCAGGGCGACCAGCGCCGGGGCGATGATCTCCGGCGTCCCGAAGATCGCGGCCAGCAGCGGCACGAGCGCGAACCCGCCCGCGAGCGCGAGGCACGCGAGCCCGAGCTCGAACGTCATCGCCTTGCGAAACGCGCGCTCCTGGTCGGCCTCGTCCTGCTGGATGTACTTGTCGCCGATCCCGATCTGGCGCAGCAGCTGCAGCGTCGCGAGCACGACGAGCACGACGCCCCAGACCCCGTACTGCGTCGTCGACAAAAAGCCGGCGACGAGGAAGCCCCGCACGAGCGCGAGCGAGTTGACGCTCGTCAGGAAGATCGCGTTGACGATCGTGCCGCGGGCCGCGCGGATGCGCAGGCCCGAGCCGGCAGCCGGGCGGCCGGTGGCGGCCGGCACGGGTTCGCTCATGCCGGCCCGCGCCGACGGCGGCTCAGCGGCGATCGGACCGGCGTCAGCAGCGGCGGCGGCCCGCCCGGCAATCCCAGGCCGCCGAGCGTGCCGCGCACCTCGCGCGGATCGGCACGCCGCGCGAGGACGTACAGCGCCGCACCCGCGGCGGCATCGGCGAGCAGCAGCGCGGCCAGCGCCGCGCGCGCCGGGCGCCCCCACCAGCGCGCCGCGTAGCGGCGCAGCGAGGCGACCCATTCCGCGCGCATGCGCGCGGGGTCCGCGCGCTGTGCGCGCGCCACGCTCGTCCCATAGCCGTGCGCAGCCCTCGCCGCCGGGACGACCTCGGCGACGCGCCCGCCGCGCAGCAGCCGCGCGCACAGGTCGCCGTCGTTGAAGAACAGCGCGAAGCGCTCGTCGAACGGTGCTGGCAGCAGGTCGCGGCGCGCGGCCATCACGCAGGCGGCCGCGGGACAGAAGACCGCCACCGGCTCGCGCGGGGCGCCGCCGGCCCACAGGTCCTCGTAGCGTCGCGCGGCGCGTGCGCGCCCGCCGCGAGCGGCGTCCAGGCGCCGCCCCACGGTCGTGAACGTCCACAGCGCGCCGCGCAGGTCGAGGTCGCGGCGCGCGAACAGCTGCGGCGTGCCGTCGGGGTCGTGCAGCAGCGCCGCCGCCAGCGCGACGTGCGCCCGCGCCAGCAGGTGCTCGCGCAGCGCGGCCGCGCAGCCGAGCTCCATCACGCAGTCGGGGTTGAGGATCAGCACGTGATCTGCGCACGACGCCGCGTACGCCGCGTTCGTCGCGGCCGCGAAGCCGCGGTTTGTTCCCATCTCCACGAGACGCACGCCGTCGCGCGCGCGGACCCGCTGGGCCGTGTCGTCGCGCGACGCGTTGTCTGCGACGACGACTTCGACCGCGAGCGCCGGCCCGGCCTGAGCGAGTGCCCCGTCGAGGCAGGCATCGATCTCGTCGCCGTGGTCGAAGGTGACGATGAGCACCGAAAGCTGAGCGCGGGGGGGCACGTGGCGGCACGATACGGCCGCACCCGCCTGGGCGTTGGCCTAGCCTGCGGCCGTCATGCCCATCGAGGACTTCCTCACCGGCACGATCCTGTACGCCCTGCTGCTGCTCGCGGTGCTCGCGGCGACGGCCCTGATCGTCCGCCGCCGCCTGGCGCACCTCGACCGCCTGGAGCGCGTGCTCGCCGTGATCGTCATCGCCACGGCGCTGTTGCTCGTCGTGCACCTGGTGCCGCTCGTGCTCGGGATCCTCAACCGTGCGACGGTGCTCGCCGCCGCCGTGCTGGCGGTCGCGCTGGCGACGCGCGTGCGACCCACGAACCCTCAGCCGGAGGAGGACCGCGGCCCGCCCTTGCGCCCGAGCAGGCGGCTGGACTGGGTGCTCGCCGCGCTCGCCTCGACGTTCGTGGCGGTCGCCGCGCTCGCGGACCTCGGCCGCTGGGCCGGCGACGAGATCGTCGGCGTCGATCCGCTGACGTTCCACCTGCCGAACGTCGCCCGCTGGATCCAGACCGGCTCGGTGTGGCAGATCGACCAGTTCCTGCCGTTGCTGGCGCACGGCAACTACCCCAACAACGGCGACGTCCTGATCCTCACGACCGTGCTGCCGTGGCACAACGACTTCCTCGTGCGGGCGCCGATCTTCTTCTACCTCGTGATCACCGCCGTCGCCGTCGCCGCGGTCGCGCGCGAGCTGCGAGCGCCGCCGGCCGCGACGGTGCTCGCGGGCGCCGCGATCGTGTCGATCCCGATCGTCGGACTGGCATCGATCTCGCGCGCGCTGCCGGACACGCTGCTGTGGGCGACCTACGCCTGCGGCCTGCTGTTTCTCCTGCGCCACGCCCGCAGCGGGCGGCGCGCCGACCTCGTGCTCGCCGGCACGGCGCTGGCGATCGCATTCGGCACGAAGTGGTACGGGATCAGCTCGGTCGGCGTGCTCGTGGTGATCTGGACGGCAGCGCGGATGCTGAATGCGCGACGTCGTGGCGACGGAGCACCGCATGGCGGTAGCGAGGTGCCAAGACGCGCAGGGCGCGCGCTGCGCGACGGCCTGCTCGTCGGCATCATCGCGCTGCTCGGCGACGCCGTCTGGCTGGCACGCAACCTCGTCGAGTCCGCCAACCCGGTCTTTCCGGTGAAGATCGCGCCCTTCGGCGTGACGATCTTCGACGCCCCGCGCGACGTGATCGTGGAGCAGGTCGGCTTCAGCATCCTCGACTACCTGGGCGACCCGCCGGTGCTCGGACAGCTCGCCGGGGAGGTCTTCGACGGCCTCGGCCTGCTGGCGATCACCTGCCTGGCGGGGCTCGCCGCCGCGACGATCGCGCGGCCCCGCGGGCTCGACCGGCGGGTGCTGCTGCTGGGCGCCGTCGCGCTCGCGCTCGTGCCGGTCTACGCATGGCTGCCGGGCACGGCGCTCGGCACTCCCGGCGACCCGTTTCTGGCGAGCGTCAACACGCGCTACGCCGTGCCGATCCTGATGCTGCTCGTGGCGGTCGTGGCATGGGCGATCGGACGCCTGCCGCGAGCGGTCGCGGTCGCCTTCGAGGTCGCGCTGGCCGCCGGCGTGCTCGCGGGAGCCGCCAGCGGCTACGACGTGGGCGTGCGGGAGCTCGCGCTCGCCGCGGTCGCGCTGGCGCTGCTTGCCGCAGCCGGGTGGGCGCTGTGGCGCCTGCGCCGGCGCCCGGCGGTGCTCGTCGCCGCCATGACGCTCGCGGCGGTCGTGATGCTGGCCGGGATGCACCGCGTCGAGCAGCGGATCAACGACGGGCGCTACCGCGGCGTCGATCCCGCGATCGACGCCGTGCTGACGATCGCGCCCGGCGGCCGGCGGATCGGGCTCGCGAGCGACTGGTCGGTCGCCGGCCTGTCGCCGATCTGGCCGAGCTTCGGCACGCGGATCGAGAACCACGTCGAGTACGTCGGCTACTTCGACGGCTTTCTGCGCCGCCACGAGACCGAGCCGCGCTTCCGCGAGGCGCTCAGGCGCGGGCGCTACGACCTGCTCGTCGTCGGGCGCGGCTTCTTCCCGCCGCAGGACACGCGCGAGCAGCGCTGGGCGATCGACGCCGGCTGGCGCACGGTCGCGCTCAGCGCGCGGCTGCGCGTGCTCGCGCCGCCGCCGCCCTGACCCTGCGTCAGCGCCGTGCGATGACGGCCGCCATGGCGGCCGTCTCGCGATCGACCTCGGCGTGCTCGCGCACCCACGCCCGCCCCGCCGCGCCCGCCGCGCGGCGATCGCCGGGCGCCAGCGCGAGCGCCGACCGCAGCGCGGCCGCCAGCGCCTGCGCGTCACCGGGCGCCGCAAGGAACCCCCACGGCGCGAGCACGCACTCGGGCAGGCCGACCTCGTCGCTGGCGACGACGAGCAGCTCCATCGCCATCGCCTCCTTGACGACAACCGGCATCGAGTCGCGGTCGCCGTCGCGCGCCACGACGCACGGCATCGCGAGCACGTCGGCCTCCTGCATCGCGGCCAGCACCCCGGCGGGCGGGCGGCTGCCGAGCAGCTGCACGGGCGCGCCGGACGCGGCGATCCGGCTCGCCATCCGGTCGCGCAGCGGGCCGTCGCCGACGATCTGCACGGTGACGCCGTCGATCAGCCCGGCGGCGTCGACGAGCACCTCGAAGCCCTTCTTCTCGACGAGCCGCCCGACCGCGAGGACGGTGCGCCCCTGAGGCAATGGGCGGTCGCGCTGGAACGCGTTCGCGTCGACGCCCATCACGACCTCGTGCACGTGCGCGGCCGGCACCATCCGGCGCAGGCGCTCGACGTTGTACTCGCAGCCGGAGAAAACCGCGGACGCCCCCGTGAGCTTCTCTCGCAGGTTGCGCGGCGAGGCGAAGATGTCGTAGGCGTGCGCGGTGACGCTGTAAGGGCGGCCCGTCAGCGCCGACAGGCGCAGGGCGTCGAGCGCGGCGCCGCCGGCGAAGTGCGCGTGCAGGTGCTCGTCGCCCTGCGTGCGGATGCGCCGTGCCGGGCCGGCGAGCATTCGCAGCGGGCGCACCCACTCCTCGCGCCGCCAGCGCCGGCGACCCGCGAGATCCGCTGCGCAGGCCCGCGGACTGCGGGCGGCGAGCCACAACAGGTCGCGCCAGCGCCGCCATGCGGACCCGTCGCCGAGCAGCTCGACGTCGACGTCGCCCGGGGCCTGTGGATTGGGCCGTGGCGCGGGGCGCGCCGCCTGGACGCGAACGACGTGGCCCTGGCGGCGCAACGCCTCGAGCTCGTTGACGACGAACGTCTCCGACAGCTCGGGCCACTGGTCGAGGACGAACAGCAGCCGCATCCGGCGCATCGTGACAGCGGCGACCGGCGCGCGGTAGCCTCGCCCGGCCGATGCTCGCAGCACGCCTCCATTCGTCGCCATCGCCCTCGTCTGCGCCGGCCTCGGCGTCGCCCCGACGGCGACGTCCCGCGCGGGCGCATGACCTGGCCGCAGGGCGCGAACGCGACCCAGCGAGGACCGGCGGTGCAATCGACCGTGCACGACAGCCGTCGGGCAATTGCTGGCATCGGCCATCGGCTGCTGTCGGTAGCCTGCTTGAGTGGCTGCAACCGCCGTGACTCCTGCGGGCGTGCGCGACGGCGAACCTGAAGCGCTCGCGGGATTGTGCGATCGCCGCGGTCCTGCCGTGCTCGCCTATTGCGAAGTGATCGCGGGCCCCGGCCCACGAGCCTTCGTCGCCGCCGCCGAGGCTCTCGGCAGTTTTCGCGCGGGCGTGTTCGCGACGCAGGACCTCGGCAACCTCAACCCCGAGGCGTTGCTGCTGAGCGCCACACGGCATGCCGCGGCACGGCATGCCGGGATCGACTCGCCGCTTGACTGCGCGCGCCTGCCGGTGCTGCTGGCGGCACGCGCCGATCGCAGCATCACGCTCTCCGATCACGACTGGCTCGAACGGCACCTGGCGAGCTGCTGGACCTGCCGGGCGCCAGTCGCACGCTTCGAGGCCGCCGAACGGGCCTACCACGAGCCGTCGCACGTCGCGCTCGGGCGCGAGCTCGCCGCCGCGATGATCGACGCGATGGTCGCCGCCGCGCCGATCGCCGCCCACCCGGAGACATACGCGCCCGACGGCGAAGGATTGCTCGCCGCCCACGTCGAGAGTGCGACGTCGCTGACGAACGGCAGCGCTCCCCACGCGCAGCCAGACGCCCCGCCGGCCGTGTCCGGCGGCGACGGTGCGGCGACCGAGGACGTCGTGACCCCCGCTCCCGATCTCCCCGCCGGCCCCGTCGATCAGCCGACGGCGCTGTTTGCGATCGGCATCGACAACGCCGCGTCCGGCGATCCGCCGGACGCTCCCAGCGCGACCCCCGCGAGTCGTCCTGATCGGGGCGCCCGGATCGGAGCGCCGCTCGGCGCGCTGCGCCTTGGCCGTAGCCAGGGGGGCCGGAGCCCGCAGCCTGCCTCCCCCGCCACGGCGGGCGTCGGTCCATCGTCGTCCGACGCCTCGCCTGCCGCGCCGGCCGGGCCCAGAGCCGCCGGCGGCACCAGCCTGCCGCGGCCGAGCCGCGCCACTGCCGCGGGCGCCCCGAGAAGGCGCGACCGCAGCGCCCTGCGTCCCGGGTTGATCCTGCCGGTCGTGCTCGTGATCCTGGCGATCGTCCTCGCGCTGCTCGTCGCCGGGGTCTTCGGCGGCGACGATCCCACGCCGGCGCCGCGCAGCTCGGCGCCGAGCACGAGCACACCGGCCGACACCGCCTCGCCGACCGTGCTCGTCGTGCCCGGCGCCACCGACGCGAGCCCGGTGGCGGTCGAGCGCGCCAAGGCTCGTGCCCGCGCTGCCCGCCGACGCGCCCAGCGCGACGGGACGCCCACGCCGGCGCCGCCGGCTCCCGCGGACGCGGCGCCGTCCGCCGCGGCGCCCCCGGCCGCGGATGCGCCCGCAGCCGCTGCGACACCGCCGCCGCCCGCCCCCCGGCGGGCGCCCGAGAACGACGGTGGCGACACGGGCACGGGCGGCTCGCCGAAGATCGACGCCGGCGACGGCACCACCGGAGAGCAGGTCCCGGAGGAGGAGGCCACCTCGACGGTTCCGGACCTCGCGCCGCCCGCGCAGCCGGCCGCCGCGCCGCCGGGCTGACCCAAGTGGACCCTCGGGCGCTCGAGGACGAGATCCAGCGCGTCGGGCGCGCCTTGTCCGAAGCGTTTCCGTCGCGCCGCGGCCATCCGATCAAGATCCTCGACGAGCGCGCGATGGACCTCGCCTCCCAGGACGCGGAGCTGCGGGCCGCGCTGTTTCGCTTCGTCGACGTCGTCCCCGCCTGCCGCTCGCTCGACGATCTCGCGTCGCATCTGATCGGCTTTCTCGACGAGGTCGACGACCAGCCGCCGCCGCTGAGCGCGGCGATGAGGATGGCCGCCACGAAGACCGGCCGTGCGGCGCTGGGCGCCGCGGGCGCCGCCGGCGTGCGTCACATGGCGCACCGCTTCATCGTCGGGGAGGACCCCGGCGACGCGCTGCCGACCCTGAGAGAGCTGTGGCGCGACGGCATCGCGGCCTCCGTCGACCTGCTCGGCGAGGCGACGGTGACGGCGGCCGAGGCCGATCGCTACGCGGCCCGCTGCGCCGCCGCGCTCGACACGCTCGCGCCGGCGTACGCCGCCTACGGGCAGCAGCCGCTGCTCGAGCACGACACGCTGGGGCCGCTCGCGCGTGCGAACCTCTCCGTCAAGGTCTCGGCGCTGACGCCGCTGCTGCGCGCCGAGGCCCCGGAGCGCGGCAAGCGCGACGCGGCGCCGCGCCTGCGCGAGCTGCTGCGCCACGCGGACCGCCTCGGCGCGCACCTGCACATCGACATGGAATCGCTGGACTCGCGCGAGGCGGTGCTCGAGCTCGTCCTCGAGCTGCTCGCCGAAGACCGGTTCACGGCCGGGCCGAGCGCCGGAATCGTGCTGCAGGCCTACCTGCGCGATTCCCCGCAGACGCTCGACCGCGTGCTCGACTGGGCGCGGACCACGCCGCGCGACCAGCCGCTCGTGGTGCGGCTCGTCAAGGGCGCCTACTGGGACCACGAGGTCGTGGAGGCCCGCCAGCACGGCTGGAGCGTCCCGGTGTTCGAGCGCAAGGCCGAGTGCGACGCGAACTTCGAGGCGCTGACGCGACGGCTGCTCGAGGCCCGTCCCGCCGTGCGGGTCGCGATCGCCTCGCACAACCTGCGCTCCGTGTCGCACGCGATCGCCTGCAACCGCCTGCTCGGCAGCGACGACGCCGACATCGAGCTGCAGGTCCTGCGCGGCCTCGGCGACGACCTCGGCCATGCGCTCGCCGCGAGCAGCCTGCGCGTGCGCTCCTACTGCCCCGTCGGCGACCTCGTCGCCGGCATGGCCTACCTCGTGCGCAGGCTGCTCGAGAACACGGCCAACGAGAGCTTCCTGGCCGACCAGGCGCACGGCGTCCCGCTCGAGCAACTGCTGGCGGCTCCCGTGACATGACCCTCGCGGCCTTCGCGAACGAGCCCGTGCTCGAGCTGCGTCGCGCGAGCGAGCGCGCGAAGCTCGTCGACGCGCTCGGCGAGCTCGTGCTGCCGCTGCGCGTGCCGGTGTGGGTCGGCGCCGACCGGCGCCACGGCGAGCAGCTCGTCTCGACCGACCCGGGCACGCCCGAGCGCGTCGTCGCGCTCGCCGCGAGCGCCACGGTGCAGGACGCCTCCGAGGCCGTCGCCAGCGCCCACGCCGCAGGCCCGACATGGGCTGCGACGCCTGCCGCCGACCGCGCCGGCGCGCTGCTTCGCGCGGCGGACTGGATGCGCGAGCGCCGCCCGGCGCTCGCCGCGCTCGCGCTGCGCGAGTGCGCGAAGCCATGGGCGGAGGCCGACGGCGAGGTCTGCGAGGCGATCGACTTCCTCGAGTTCTACGCGCGCGGCGCGCTCGAGCTCGCCGCGGGCGCTGCGCTGCTGCAGGTGCCCGGCGAGCGCAACGAGCTGCACTACGCCGCGCGCGGCGTCTGCGCCGTGATCGCACCGTGGAACTTCCCGCTGGCGATTCCGATGGGCATGGCCGCCGCCGCGCTCGCGACCGGCAACACGGTCGTGCTGAAGCCGGCTGAGCAGGCGCCGGGCTGCGGTCTGCGCGTCGTCGAGGCGCTGCGGGCCGGCGGCGTGCCGGACGCCGCGATCGCGCTGCTGCCGGGCGAGGGCGAGGCCGGCGCCGCACTCGCCGCCCACCCGGACGTCGCGACGATCGCCTTCACCGGCTCCGCGGCCGTCGGGCTCGAGCTACTGCGCACCGCCGCCGACGTGGCGCCGGGCGCGCGCGAGCTCAAGCGCGTCGTCGCGGAGATGGGCGGCAAGAACTGCGTGATCGTCGATGCCGACGCCGATCTCGACGATGCCATCCCCGCGATCGTCGCATCGGCCTTCGGCTATGCCGGGCAGAAGTGCTCGGCAGCGTCGCGCGTGCTCGTCCACGAGGCGATCCACGACGTCCTCGTGAAGCGGCTCGCCGGTGCCGTGGAGGGCCTGCAGGTGGGCGCGGCAGAGGACTTCGCAAGCGATGTTCCCGCGCTAATCGAACGCTCCGCCCGCGACCGCGTGCGGTCATACGCGCAGCGGGCCGCCGACGAGGGCGAGCTCGTCACGGCCGCGCGCGAGCTGCCGCGCGACGGCTGGTTCTGCGCCCCGCTCGTCGCGACCGGCCTGCCGCCGGACTCGGCGCTGCTGCGCGACGAGATCTTCGGGCCGCTGCTGTCGGTCGAGCCCATCCGCGACGTCGAGCAGGCCTGCGAGCGCATCGACGCGCTGCCGGTCGCACTCACCGGCGCCCTCTTCGCGCGCAATCCGCGAACCGTCGCCCACGTCGTCGCACGCTCGCCCGTCGGCAACCTCTACGTCAACCGCTCGACGACCGGGGCGATGGTCGGGCGCCAGCCGTTCGGAGGCAACCGCCTGTCGGGCACCGGCACGAAGGCCGGCGGCGGCGACTACCTGCTGCACTTCGTGGCGCCGCGGGTCGTGACGGAGAACACGCTGCGTCATGGGCTCGTGGTGTAGGACCGCCGAAGTCGGCGCGTCCTGCTGCGCCTGGGCGGGTAGCGAACCTTCATGCCAGCACTCCAAGACCTTCTCCTGCGCATCGCGCAGCTCCCGGTGGCGGTCGCGCAGCGAGCCGGTTCGGCGGCCACGGCGATCGCCCGCAAGGTCGCGCCCGCTGCCTGTCGCAGCGCCTCAGACGACGACGGGCGCGCCGACGATCGCGCTGAGCCGGTGTCGCCGCAGCCGTCGCCGCGACCAGCGGAGCCCGCCGTCGCAGCCCCACCCGAGCCGGCCGCCGCCGCGCCGGCACCCGCCGCCGCCCCACCGCCCGCGCACGTCGATCGCGAGGCCGTCGTCGTCGCCGAGTTCGCCGATCCCGGTGCGGAGGACGGGCCGGGTCCGCAGATCCGCGTCGACGAGCCGTGGAAGGGCTACGGCGAGCTCACCGCCAAGCAGGTCATCGCCGAGCTGCAGGGCGCGAGCCCGGCAGCGCTCGCCGTCGCGCGCCTGTACGAGCCGGCCAATCGCGCCCGCCGCACGGTGATCGAGGCGATCGACCGCAAACTCGCGCAGTAGCCGGCCGGCAGCGGCGACGGCGCCCCGGCCGGGTCAGGCCCGCACGCCGGCCGCGTCGACCAACGCCAGGAAGCGCTCGTGCAGCCGCGTGTCGGTCCCGAGCTCCGGATGAAACGCGACCGCCAGCAGCGCATCCTGGCGCGCCGCGATCGCGTGGCCGTCGATATACGCGAGGATCTCGACGCGCTCGCCGTACGCGGAGATCCACGGCGCACGGATAAAGACCGCGCGCAGCGGCGGACCGCCCAGGCCGTCGAGCTCGAGGTCGGCTTCGAAGGAGCGCACCTGACGCCCGAACGCGTTGCGGCGCGTCTCGACGTCCATGATCCCGAGGTGCTCGCGGTCGAGCATGATCAGGCCGGCGCACGTGCCGAGGACCGGCGTCCCGCGCGACGCCAGCGCACGCAGCGGTTCGGCGAGACCCTCGCGCTCGATGCCGAGCGTCATCGTCGTCGACTCGCCGCCCGGCAGGACGAGGCCGTCGAGCCCTTCGAGATCCGCGGGCACCCGAACCTCGCGCACCCGTGCCCCGAGCGCGCGCAGCATCCGGCTGTGCGCCGCGAACCCGCCCTGCAGCGCGAGCACGCCGATCATCGGCAGCGGGGTCCTACCAGCCGCGCTGGGCCAGCAGCTGCTCGCCGGCCAGCGAGCGCGTCTCGAGCGAGGTCATCGCGTCGCCCAGCCCCTCCGATGCCCGCGCAACGCGTGCCGCGTCGGCGAAGTGCGTCGTCGCCTCGACGATCGCCCGCGCCCGCCGCTCGGGATCTGAGGACTTGAAGATGCCCGAGCCGACGAAGAGGCCCTCGGCGCCCAGCTGCATCATGAGCGACGCGTCGGCCGGGGTGGCGATGCCCCCCGCGCAGAACAGCACGACCGGCAACCCGCCCTCGTGCGCGACGCCGCGGACGAAGTCCAGCGGAGCCTGCAGAACCTTGGCGGCCGTTGCGAGCTCGCCCTCGTCGAGCGTGCCGAGGCGGCGGATCTCCGAGCGGATCGCGCGCATGTGGCGGACCGCCTCGACGATGTCGCCCGTCCCGGCCTCGCCCTTGGAGCGGATCATCGCCGCGCCCTCGCCGATGCGCCGCAGCGCCTCGCCGAGGTTCGTGGCGCCGCAGACGAAGGGGATCGAGAACGGCCACTTGTCGATGTGGTTGGCCTCGTCGGCGGGCGTGAGCACCTCGGACTCGTCGATGTAGTCGACCTCCAGCGCCTCGAGCACCTGCGCCTCGGCGATGTGGCCGATGCGCGCCTTGGCCATCACGGGGATGCTGACCGAGTCCTGGATCTCCCTGATCATCGCGGGGTCGGACATGCGCGCGACGCCGCCGTCGCGGCGGATGTCGGCGGGCACGCGCTCGAGCGCCATGATCGCGGCGGCGCCGGCGGCCTCCGCGATGCGCGCCTGCTCGGCGTCGACGACGTCCATGATGACGCCGCCCTTGAGCATCTCGGCCAGACCGGCCTTGACCCGAAACGTCGCTTCGTCTCTCACGAAGCCGAGTTTACCGGCCTTCGAACAGTTGCTATTTCAGCTTGAACGCCTTGATGCGATCGGCGTAGCCGTCGGCATCACGGGCGTACACGCCGTACGCGAGCGCCTGGACCATGCTCAGCAGGGCCGTGTGCGAGCGCACGTAGGCCGGGCTGTTGGAGGAGTAGTACAGGCGTATCTGCGCGAGCTTGGCGACCTCCGAGAGCGTCGCGTCGGTGATCGCCATCGTGCGCGCCTTGCGGTGGCGGGCGAGCTTCATCGCGCGCACGACCAGCGGATGCGGCCGTCCGGCCGACAGGCCGATGACGAGCGTCTCCTCGTCGATGCGGCTGAGGCGCCCGAGCGCCTCCTGGGACGGGCTCGCGACGATCTCGGCGCGCAAGTCCAGCAGCATCAGCAGGTGGCGCAGGTAGGACGCGAAGAAGGCCATCTGGTCGGTGCCCGCGACGAGCAGGCGCGGCGTCGTCGCGATCGCCTCGACGGCCGCCTCGATCTCCGAGCGCGAGACCTTGCGCGCGGTGTCCTCGACGTTGACGTGGTCGGCGGCAAGCATCGTCTCGAACTCGTTCTGGTCCAGCGAGAACAGCGGCGCGGCCGCCGGGGCGTCGCGCGAGGGCGCCGGCGACTGCGCGTGGCGGCGCCGGTACTCCTCGCGAGCGGAGTGCTGCAACTCGGGATAGCCCTCGAAGCCCAGCGCCTGCGAGAAGCGCACGACCGTGCTCGAGGACGTGTTCGCGCGGCGTGCGAGCTCCTCGGCGGTCTGGAAGGCGACCTCGTCCAGATGGTCGACGATGTACTGCGCGACGTCCTTCTGCGAGCGCGAGAAGTCGTCGAAGCGAGCCTGGATATAGGTGGAGAGCGACTCGGGGGTCGCGGTCGTGGCGGATCGCTTCATGGGCGAGACCCTGTTTCGACGGGGCCGCCCCCGTTCCTTTGCGCCGCCCGTTAACGAACCGCGCCCGGCCTTGGGGAGACCGGGCGCTGCAGCCGAGAGAGAGGGAGGCGGGGGATATGGGCCGAACCAACTCCCGACGAGGTTCTGTAGAGAAGGATGCCCTCCACCGCGACCGATAAACATCGATCCCGCTCAGCGTGGCGCGTAGCGTCGGATCGCTGCGTTCGTTCCCTCCGGCACCGTGTAGAACGCGTCGCCCGTTGCGCTCAGCGCCATCGCCTCCCCCTGCCCCTCGGCGATCAGGCCTTCGCCGGCGACGCACGGCGGGCTCTGAAGCGCGGTCGCGATGGATTCGCTGCTCTTGCGAATCCATACGTAGACGCGATCGTAGGTGCGCAGGGCGACGGTGCGGCCATCGCCGGAGACGGACCCCGCCGTGACTCCCCGGCCCACGGCCGGCGACAGTCGCCCCGCACGCCGAAGGGTGGCCGGCGCCCGGGCAGAAGGCTTCGCGGCGACGTACACGCCCGCCGGGCCGTCGAAGCGCTTCTCGACGATCACGAGCGCACCGCTGGCGGAATCGAGCAGCAGCGCCTCGGCATCGCGCGGCCCATCGGGGTAGCGCAGCTCGATGCGACGTGCCGAGACGGTCGCCGCGGCGGAACCCGGGGCGACCTGCGGCTCGGAGATCCGATACACCGAGATCGACGGTCTGCGGCCGAGGTTGTCGCCGATGTCGCCGGCGAACAGCACGCCCCTGCCGGCCGCGATGTCCTCCCAGTCGACGTTCTGCGCGCCGGGCACATCGACGTCGGCCAGCAGCCTTCCGTTCGTGCGCAGAGCCAGCAGGCGGGCACGGTCGCCGGAGTCGTTGTGCGTCCACAGCACGCCATGCTGCGTGCGCGAGAACACCAGTCCCGACAGCTCCGTCGCGGCCTTTGCGCCGACGCTGCCGGTGATCTCCGGGCGCAGGCTCCCGCAGAGCACGGGAGCCGACGAGGCAGGCGCGGCGGTCGGCGCCGTGCCCGTGGCGGCCGTGGTCGTGGATCCGCCGTCGCCGCAACCGCCGATCGCGAGCGTGGCGAGTATCGCCGCCGACGATCGTCCCAGGCCCTGCGCCGGTCGGATCCGCGCTATCCGAGGTGCCTTACGGTGTCGCGCGCCCGCTGGATGCGCCGGTCCTCGATCTTGTACTCGTCGGGGATCATCAGCAGCTCGGTGATCGCCAGCACGTCGCGGGCGAGCAGCAGTTGCAGGCGCAGAGCGTTCTCGGCGGTGCTCACGAGCTCCTCGCGCGATTCGAACGTGTGGTTCATCCCGAGCAGCCTGCGGATGTAGTAGCCCATGCGCGCCCCTACCTCAGCTTCTCGAAGATCTCGGTGGCGCGCACCACGCGCTGGTCGGACTTCTGCAGCCCGGCCTCCTCCGCCAGCGAGATGACGTCGCGCGCGAGCTGCTCCTGCATCAGCAGGGCGCCCTCTGCGACGGCCTCGATCTGGTCGTCGGACTTGCTGTCATACGTGCCTCGGAACATCTTGCGCAGCAGCTCCCCCATCCCATCCCCTTCCTCATGCCCTGCGGGCCGGCGGACGGTCGCACCGGCGACGGCGCCGCGTCAGTGGCGCAGTATCGCGCAAGCTCCCGCCGCGGGTGTGTCCAATCACTGCTCCTGCTCGGGCTCGGCGGTGCCGACCTGCAGGTTGAGGGTGATCGGCAGCCCGCGCTCGATCGCCTGCGCCGCGACCTCGGCCCCGCCGATGCGCACGCCCGCCATCAACGCCTGCGTCAGCGCCTTGACGATGCGATCCCAGTCCCGGTCGCCGACGTCGACCTCCGCACGCAGCCGCGCCGCGATCGGCCCGAGCTCGATGATCGCCTTGTCGCTGACGTCGCCGGTGCGCCCCGGATCAGGTTGCATGAGCACAGCCTAGGACGCCGGGCGGCGACGGTTCTACACGCGCGCTGCCGCGCGCAGCGCTCGCCGCACGGCCAAGCGCCGGCGGGCTCTGCGGTACGGCGCGGGCCGCAGACGCCGGGTCACAGCCTGCACCGGATCCCGCCGCTTGACGCCACGTTCGCCGTCCGAGGCCACGGCGACGGCGTGGGCGACCTCGAGCACGTTCTCGCCATAGGTGCCCCAGCGCTCGCATGCGACGCGCACCGACAACCCCGACGCTTCGAGCAGGCGGGTCAGCGATTCGCCCGTGAAGTAGCTCAGGTGCGTGAGCGGATCGTCCTCGATCGGCGTGCCGCGCCAGATCTCGAGCGGGACCTCGGCGTACAGCCGTCCGCCCGGCGCAAGCAGCGCCGCCATGTC
>Ga0136640_10000495_pt1 | contig 15046 bp, 15 predicted proteins | sample AntDrymUQ8642106_2_FD_105498 | JGI IMG/M metagenome (GOLD analysis project Ga0136640, IMG submission 105498) | Polar desert sand microbial communities from Dry Valleys, Antarctica - metaG UQ864 (21.06) | ecosystem: Environmental > Terrestrial > Soil > Desert | place: Antarctica: Dry Valley...
CCTGTGCCTGCGCCGAGTCGTACAGCTCGCCGTCGACGAACGCCAGCAGGCTCTCGCCCTCGTCTGGGACTTCGCGGGCGAAGTAGACATCGAAGATGGCCCGCACGTCGCTGCCGAACGGCTTACCGGAGCGGGGGTCGGTGCCACCAGCCAGCCGCCGAAACTCCTCTCCTTCGCGCACAAGATCCCCACGGATCTCGTCATCGAGGCTGTCGAACAGCAGGCCGCGCGACAGCGTCACCGACACGACCGAGGACACGAACAGCAGGCCGATGATGGCCGCCAGGATGCGAACCCGCATGCTGCGCAGCAGGTCTCGGAAGCGTCGTTGCTTGTCGGGCTCCACTCGCGCCAGCGCAATTGAACGTCTTGCGCCGAGTTGTGGTTCATGAATCCTTCCTCACGCACCTCTCATGGCGATCCCATCCTCGGGCCTCACAGTGTGGCTACATCGAGCGGACCGGACAACCGGTCGGCCGGGATGAACAACAAGGAGAGCAACGATGGATTCGATTCTCAGAGGGGCCATCCTGGCCCTCACCGGCCTGGTGGCGATCACGGGGTTGACCTTTTTCAGCAGTGCCGGCTCCGCAACCGCCAAGGACGAGTACGCCAAGCTGCGCGAGGACGACGAGACGGTGCTGGTCGCCGCAACCGACGACGACGACGATGACTCCGCCAGCGGCGGGTCCGGGTCCAACAGCGGGTCCAACAGCCTGTCGGGCAACGAGCGGTCCAACTCCAACGACCGTTCGCGTGACATGACCACCAACGACCGTTCGCGTTCGCGTGACCGTTCGCGTGATCGCACCGGCGACGGCTATATGACCAACGACCGGTCCCGCTCCAAGGACGGTTCCCGCGACCGCACGGGAGACCACAACTCGCTCGACCAGTCCCGTTCGCGTGACCGTTCGCGCGACAACACCAACTAGTTCCACCGAGTTCGACCAAGTTCCGCCCTCGCCCGTCACCATTCGCTGCGGTGACGGGCGCAGGGCGCTCACCAATTCTTTTTCCGAACTTCGAACGCGGGAGATCAGATCATGACCACCACCACGACCACGGATCGCTGGGCACTGACCGAGGGCAGCGAGATCGCCCCCGGCCGCCACGCCATCAAACTGCTGGGCCGGGGAGAGCGTTACGAGACCTACGTGGCCAGCGACGACCGTCTCGGCTGCCACGTCGTGGCCAAGGTCCTGCGACCCGACCGCCTGGATGACCGCAGTTCCCACGAGGGCCTGGCCGCCGAAGCGCAGATGCTGAACCGGCTGCGTCATCCCGTGATCGTGCGCAGCCTCGACGAGGCCCTGGACGCGCCGCTGCCCCATGTGGCCTTGGAGCACCTCGACGGCCCGGCGCTGTCAACGCTGGTCCGCACGTACGGCCCGCTGCCGTTGGAACAGCTCGTCCCCCTGGCGACCCAGATCTGCGCGGCCATGCACTACATGACCCTCGAGGGTGTGGTGCACCTGGACATCAAGCCGCGCAACATCATCATGGGTGCCCCGCCGCGGCTGATCGACCTCAGCATCGCGCGCACCCTTGACGAGACCGCCCGGCTGCGTCACCGCGTCGGCACAGACACCTACATGGCCCCCGAGCAGTGGGCGCCGAAGCAGCTGGGCCCGGTCGGCCCGCCCGCCGACGTGTGGGGCCTTGGCGCGACGCTGTACAACGCCATGACCGGCGTCAAGCCGTTTCCCGCCGACGACGAGGACGAAGGCCACGAGCGCTACGAGCGACGCCTCGCCGAGCTGCCCACCATGGGTCGGCGTGTTCCCGCCGCTTTGGAGGACCTGGTCTGGTCCTGCCTGCGCATCGATCCGCAGCTGCGCCCGACCGCCAGCGAGCTGGCCGCCGGCCTTGAGCCCTTCATCGCCGCCATACCCAAGCGCCCCGTGCTCAGCCGGCTGCGCCCGCGAATCTGAGGACCCGGGTCCCCTCGCCGCTGGTGGCCCCGGCGTCGGACTTCATCACAGCCACGACCGCGGCGGGCCGTGGTCACGGCCGCCGAAACGCTGCACATAGCCATCAGGTCCTGTCGTCGACGCCCGGCCAGGCACCCCGGGCGCGGGCGTAGACCTCCTTGAGCGGCAGGCCGGTGGCCGCCGCCGCCGCCGCGCAGTCGTCGAACTCGGGCGCGACGTTGACCACCTCGCCGTCCAGGCGGCCGATCTTGAGCCGCACCGGCTGCCCGGCGACGTCGACCTGCTGCCAGCTGCGCTGTAGCACCCACTTGTCGACCAACTGCCCGCGCACGCCAAGGGTGGTGGTCTGGCGAAACAGCACGTCCCGCAGGGCTGCCGAGCGCGACGGGTCGGCGACGCAGGCGATCTCCACGCCGGGGCGGCCCTTCTTCATGACCACCGGCAGCGCCCAGGCGTCACCGGCGCCGGCCGCGCGCAGCGCGTCGAGCACGGGCGGCACCAGTTCGCCGGGAAGGTCGTCGACCGTGGTGGTCAGCAACACCGCGGTGGGGCTGCCGGCAACGGGGTCGCCCAGGACCAAGCGCACCACGTTGGGGCGCTGCAGGTCGCGCTTCCCGGCGCCGTAGCCGATCCGGTCGGCCACCATCGGCGGTTGTGGCCCCCAGACGTCGGTGAACTCCGCCAGCAGGGCCGCCCCCGTCGGCGTGCACAGCTCGGCCGGCGTGTCGGTGGCCATGGTCGGCGCGCCACGCAGCAGCTCCAGCACCGCGGGTGCCGGGACGGGGAGCAGACCGTGTTGTCCACGGGTCATGCCGGTGCCCAGCGCGACGGTCGAGCAGCTCACCCGCCCGACGCCCAGCAGGTGCAGTCCGCTGCAGACCCCGACGACGTCGATGATGGCGTCCAGCGCGCCGACCTCGTGGAAGTGCACACGCTCGACCGGCATGCGATGCACTTGGGCCTCGGCCCCCGCCAGCCTTGAGAACGCGCCGAGCGCACGGGCCCGGACCGGCTCGGGCAACGCCGCGCCTGCCAGGAGCTGGCGCACGTTGGCCCAGGTGCGCACCACGCTGCCGTCGTCGGCGACCGTGACCCGCACGCGAGTGGCGGCCAGCTGGCCACGCAGCACCGGCTCGGACGCCAACCGCCAGCCGTCCAGCCCCAGCCCCAGCAGCAACTCGTTGATGGCCGCCAGCCGCGCCCCCGCGTCGACCACCGCACCCAGCAGCATGTCACCGCTGGCGCCGGAGAAGGCGTCGATGTGGGCTTGCCTCATCCGCCGGCTCGCAGGATACGGCGGGCCACCATCGCCGCGCCGAAGCCGTTGTCGATGTTGACGACGCTGATTCCCGGTGCGCAGGCGGTGAGCATCCCAAGCAGCGCGGCCAGCCCCTGGAAGGCGGCACCGTAGCCCACCGACGTCGGCACCCCGATGACCGGACAGGAGACCAGACCCGCGACCACCGTCGGCAGCGCCGCTTCCATCCCGGCCACGACGATGCAGACCCGCGCCGCGGTCAGGCGTTCGGTCTCGGCAAGCACCCGATGCACCCCGGCGACGCCGACGTCGGCGATCAGGTCCGTGGCGATCCCGAAGGCGTGCAACGTGCCGGCAGCTTCGCGGGCGACCGGCAGGTCCGACGTCCCGGCGCAGGCGATCACGACCGTGCCGAGGTCGACGTGGTCCGCCCGGCGGACCACCAACAGGCGTGCTGCGGCGTCGTAGTCGGCCTGCGGGGCGGCGGCGGCGTGGGCCGGCGAGCAGCGGGTGGCCATGACCGGGTTGGAGCCGCCCGCCAGCAGCGCCGCCAGTAGCGCGGCCACCTCGGCGGGAGTCTTGTGTTCGCCGTAGACGACCTCCGGCTCGCCGGTCCGGTCAGCGCGGCGGTGGTCCAGCCGGGCGAGGTCGGCGCGGTCGTGCATGGCGGGGCGGTCGTGCATGGCCGGGCAGGCTACCGCCGCCGAGTTTCAGGCCTCGCCGAGGCTGCGGACACACCCCTTGGGATTGTGGGCTTACACTCCCTCATGCGGCGCCCTTCCCCTTGTCGGCATCGCGCAGCGCGTGTCCGAAGAAGGTGGTAACGGCGTGGAACTCGGCTCGGCCACCATTGCTGTCCTGCTCGTCGTGGCCATCGTCGTGGCCGTCGCCGCGCTGCTACTGGCGGTCCTGGCCATCGCCGGGCAACGGCAGGTGCGCGCCACCTACCGCACGTTCGCCGGCTCCCGGGGTCGCCCCCGCGATGACGTGCTGACGGTGATGGCACGACATGTCGACGAGGTAGAGGCGGTAGGCGAGGAGGTCGTGGGCGTGCGCCGCGACGCCGAGCAGGTCCGCGACTTGGTCGCCGGTTGTGTCAGTTGCGTGCACGTGGTGCGTTACGACGCCTTCGACGACATGGGTGGGCGGATGTCATTCTCGGCGGCGCTGCTCGATGAGCGGGGTGACGGGCTGGTGTTCACCTCGATCAACGGGCGCAGCGAGAGCCGCACCTACGCCAAGGCGGTGCGCCGCGGCAACGGCCGCGACCTGTCCGGGGAGGAGTCGCGCGCCATCAGCCAGGCGCTAACCGGTCCGGGCGTCGGCGAGGACGAGGTCCGCGTGCGCCGGCCAAACTCACGGGCTGTCCGCAGCGCTTCGTGAGCCGGGTCGCCTTCCTCGGCCCGGACGGCACGTTCACCTCCGAGGCGGCTCGGCTGGCTGCCGCCGAAGCCCAGCGCTGCCCGCTGCCCACCATCTCCGACGTCTTTGCCGCCGTCCGCGAGGGCGACGCGGATCTCGGCGTTGTGCCGGTCGAGAACTCTATCGAGGGCTCGGTGAACCTGACGCTGGACGAGCTGGCCTTCGGGCCGCCGGGGGTGCGAATCCGCGGCGAGGTCACTGTGGCGATCGTCATGAACCTGCTGGCCAAGCCCGGCGTGGAACTGCATCAGATCACCGCCGTGCGCAGCCAGCCGCACGCCCTGGCGCAGTGTCGCCAGTGGCTGGCCGCGCACCTGCCAGGCGTGGCGCAGCAGGCGGCGACATCCACCGCCGAGGCCGCCCTACAGGTGGCGGAAGGCGACGGCACGGTCGCGGCCCTAGGGCCCGCCCCCGCGGCGCAGCGCTTCGGCCTCGAGGTGCTGGCTGCCGGCGTTCAGGATCACCCCGGCAATCAGACCCGCTTCCTGGTGCTCGGCCGCACGATGGCGGCACGAACCGGGGCTGACAAGACGTCGTTGGTGGTGTTCTTCGGCGAGGACCGTCCGGGGCTGCTGCTGCGAATCCTCGACGAGTTCGCGCTGCGCGGTGTCAACCTGACCAAGATCGAGTCACGGCCGACCAAGCAGGCGCTGGGCGAGTACTGCATCGTGATCGACAGCGCGGGCCACGTGACCGACGCACGGGTGGCGGGCGCCCTGCGAGGTGTGCACCGCCACGCCGCGCAGGTCCGCGTCCTGGGCGCCTACCCGCGCGCCGACGGCCTGGCCGACGACCCGAGGGATCATGACTCCGACGGCGCCTATGCCGCCGCGGGCGACTGGTACGACGCGCTGCTCGCCGATGTCGAGGGCTTCGGGGTCACACCCGCCGAACGCCGATAGCGCCGCCGCCACGGTCAACGCCTGCCCAAGCCTCACGGGGCGCCAGTCGGGTGCGGCCGCGGGCGGGGGTGTCGGTCTCTGCACCCGCTCGGCACCGAGCGGGTGCGCGGCCGGAGCGTGGATAGGTGCCCACCTGGCCGCTGCTAGCCTCGCCGGCGTGATCGACATCCGCCTCCTACGCGAGGACTTCGACGCCGTGGCGCCGGCGTTGAGCCGCCGCGGGGTGACGCCCGACACGCTGCAAGACGTCGTCAAGCTCGATGAGCAGCGGCGCGCGCTGATCGCGGAGGGCGACGGGCTGCGAGCGCAGCAGCGCCGGCTCGGCCGCGAGGTCGGTGCCGCCGCGCCCGGCGACAAGCCGGCGCTGATTGCCCAGGTCCAGCAGGTGTCCAGGCGCCTGGCGGAGCTGGAGCCCGAACAGGTGCAGGTGCAGCAGCGCCTCGATCAGGCGATGATCTCACTGCCCAACCTGCCCCACCCCCAGGTGCCCGACGGCTCCACCGAGGACGACGCCGTCGAGGTCAGCCGCTTCGGTCAGCGCCCGACGTTCGACTTCGGCGTCCGCGACCACGTCGAGATCGGCGAGGCGCTCGGACTCATCGATATCCCGCGCGGGGTCAAGGTCGCCGGCAGCCGCAACGCCTACCTGCTGGGCCAGGCCGTGCTGCTGGAGTTCGCTCTCGTGCGCTACGCCCTGGACCGGGTCGCCGAGCGCGGCTTCACGCCCGTCATCCCCCCGGTGCTGTCACGCGCCGAGGCGTTGTACGGCACCGGCTTCCTGCCCGCCAGCGAGGATCAGCTCTACAAGATTGGCGGCGACGACGCCGATTCCGACCTGTACCTCGTCGGCACCTCCGAGGTGCCGCTGGCGGGGTTGCACATGGACGAGATCCTGGCGGGCGACGACTTGCCGCTGCGCTACGCCGGGTTCAGCACCAACTTCCGACGAGAGGCGGGCACCTACGGCAAGGACACCCGAGGGATCCTGCGCCTGCACCAGTTCGACAAGGTCGAGATGTTCACGTTCACCACACCCGAGGCCTCGTGGGACGAGCACGAGCGGCTGCGCGACATCCAGGTCGACATCATGACCGGGCTGGGGCTGCACGGCCGTGTCGTCGACATCGCGGTGGGCGACCTCGGCGCGCCCGCCGCCCGCAAGTACGACCTGGAGGTGTGGCTGCCCGGCCAGCAGGCGTACCGCGAGCTCACCAGTGCCTCCAACTGCACCGACTACCAGGCGCGCCGTCTGCGCTGCCGCTACCGGGTTGGCGACGGGCCGACCGAGATGGTGCACACGCTCAACGGGACCGCCTGCGCCGTGGGCCGCACGATCATTGCGGTGCTGGAGAACCACCAGCGCGCCGACGGGACGGTGGCCGTGCCCCCGGCGCTCGTCAGCTACCTCGGCGCTGAGGTCATCGGCTGATGGCGCTGGCCGCCGGCGTCGACCTGGGCGGGACGAAGATCCTCGCCGCGTTGGTCGACTCCGACCACACCGTGATCGCCGACAAGAAGGTGCGCACTCCAGCCGACGGGCCGGAGTCGGTCGTCCAAGCCATTCGCACGGCGGTCGAGGCGCTGCCCGAGCGACCCGCCACCGTTGGGGTCGGCGCGCCGGGCCCCGTGCACGACGGTGTGGTCAAGACCGCGCCCAACCTCCCCGGCTGGGAACGGCCGGTACCGCTGGCCGAGCGCCTGTCCAAGGCGCTGGATCTGACGGTGGTGGTCGACAACGACGCGACCGTGGGAGCGCTGGGGGAGTTCGTGGCCGGCGCTGGGCGGGGTGCTCGCAACCTGCTCGGCGTGTGGATCGGCACGGGGGTCGGCGGCGGCCTGGTGCTGGAGGGCCGCGCCTACCGTGGCACCTTCGGCGGGGCTGGCGAGTTCGGGCACATGGTGGTGCGCCAGGGCGGGCAGCGGTGCAACTGCGGGCGGCGCGGTTGCCTGGAGGCCTACGCCGGCCGTGCGTCCATGGAGCGTGCCGTCGAGATCCTCATCGGCGCCGGTGCCCAGACCGCCCTGACCCGCATCGCCGCCGAGAAGGGCAAGTCGCAGCTGACCTCGTCGGTGTGGAAGCGTGCCCTTTCCGAGGGCGACGCCATCGCCAACCAGCTGCTCGACGAGGCGGTGTCGGCTGTCAGCATCGGTGTCGCCAACGCCGTCAACTTGCTCGACCTCGACCGGGTGGTGATCGGCGGGGGCTTCGCCGAGGCGCTAGGGCAGCCGCTGGCCGACCGGATCGCCGAGGCCGCCCAGCCCTACATGCTGGTGGCCGACGCCAAGCGTGACGTTGTCGTGGCCGAGCTGGTCGACACCGCCGGCGTCGTGGGGGCCGCCGCCCTGGCCCGCCAGGGCTGACTCGAATATCGACACGGTCCACGGCGGGATCCGGGCATGGCGGCGGGACCCGGGCACGGCGGCGGGACCCGGGCACGGCGGCAGGAGGAAGGGATGTCGGCGGCGAAGCATGTCCCATGATCATCTCCCGCGGCTCGGCCGCTCGCCTGCTGTCGCTGTTGATCGCCGCCTTCTGCCTGGTCGCGCTGCTGCCGGCGTTACCGGCGGCCGCCGCCGAGTCCTACGAGGTGCACCACGTCCGCACGGTCGACGGCGCGGTCATCCGCGTCGAGATCCGCCGCGACAAGCGCTTCGACGCCGCCAACCAGCCGGTGATCCTGACCTACTCGCCGTACAACAGCCTGTCCGAGCCCCGGCCGGCCGACGACTCGGTCGCCGACCGCTACGTGCCGCGCGGCTATGCCCGTGCCGTGGCCGACGTGCTTGGTACCCGAGGGTCGACGGGTTGCTGGGACTACGGCGGGCGCAAGGAACAGCAGTCGGGTGTGGACGTCGTCAAGTACCTGGCGCGCCAGCCGTGGTCCAACGGCAAGGTGGCCATGATCGGCGGGTCCTACAACGGCACCACCGCCACGATGGTCGCCGCGCGCGGGACCGACGTGCCGCAGCTCAAGGCCATCATCCCCATCGCCGGGATCAGCCGCTGGTACGGCTACGCCTACGGCAACGGCGCGCGCTACTTCCTCAACTCGCAGGTGCCGACCGACGAGGGCTTCGACACGCCCCTGGCCTTCGACGTCGGCTTCGCCAAGACCGTGGCGGCCGACCCGATGGGCCAGGACTTCGCCGACACCATGCGTGCCCGCGCCGCCGAGTGCGGCGCCGTCGAGCACACCGGCGAGGGCTACAGCCGCAACCCCGACTACGACTCGTTCTGGCTGCAGCGCGACTACCGCAAGGACGCCCGCGAGATCCGCGCTGCCGTGCTCATCGCCCACGGCTGGCAGGACTACAACGTCAAGCAGGAAGAGGGCACCACGCTGTACGAGGCCATCCGGGAGGACAACCCGGCCACCGCCACCGTGGAAGGCGCCGCCTTCAAGCGCCTGTACCTGGCGCAGGGCTCGCACTCGGGCGGCACGCGCGGGGAGCAGTGGCAGCCGCTGCTCGACCGCTTCCTGGCCAAGACCCTCAAGGGTGTCAACAACGGCGTCGACCGCGAAGACGAGGTGCTGACGCAGGGTCGCACGTTCGCCGGCCCGCAGACCGAGTTCAAGTCCGAGCGCCGCTACCCGGCGCCGGGCACCACGGCGGCGAACCTGTGGTTGCGGCGCAGCTTCGACACTGACGAGATTCCGGGCGTGACGCTGCCGCCGCCTGGCACCAGCGAGAGCGGAGCCCTGTCGCGCAAGCCCAACACCACGACGAAGGAGAACATCTTCACCTACGTCGACACGGGGGCCGCCACCGAGGAGGTGTCCACCCGTGACCCGCTCAACGAGTTCGGCCACGGTTACTACTCGCTGTATTACAAGTCGCTGCCGCTGGCCAGGAACACGCGCATCAGCGGCGCGGCGGTGCTCGACGCGTTCGTGCGCAACTCGACGCCCGGTCAGCACCTGACCCCGGTCCTGCTCGACGTCGCCCCCGATGGCACGGCCAAGACCGTGGAGCGTGGCTTCTTGCACCTGAGCTACCGCAACGGCCTTGCCAAGTCGCGGCCCTCGTCGGACAAGTGGGTCAACGCCAAGACACGGCTGCTGCCGCAGGACTACACCTTCGCCAAGGGCCACCGCATCGGGTTGCTGGTGCAGAGCTCCAACACCGTGTGGGCCGTACCGGGTGCTGTCGGGACCATGAACATCGCCAACGGGCGCGTGCCCGAGGTGACCGCGGTCGGCTCCAAGCTGTCGCTGCCGGTGGTGGGCGGCAAATTGTCGTTCACCCAGCCCTGAGCCAGCCGCCCGGCGCGGCCATGGAGAGTGCCGCCCCTAGTCAGTCCTCGGCCACCTCGCCGAACTGCTGGAGCTCTTCGTACCGCTGGGTCCACTCCTCCTGTTCGGCCAGGTACTCGCCGACGTCGATGGTTCGCACGTCGGCGTCACCGGTGTCGAGCAGGTCGGCTCGGGCCGGCGTGATGAAGTTGTCCAGCAGGATCTCCTGGCCGTCGCTCAGCAGCCACTCGGTGAGCAGGACAGCGGCTGCCGGCTTCGGCGCCCCGTTGGCCAGCCCGATGCCGTTGGCCCTGGCGAACAACGGCTCAACGGCCGGCTCGAGCGGCTGGTGGTCTGCTGCTCGTCGGCACGGCTGGGTCCGCCCGAGGCTTGGCGCACTCGCGCGGCGACAGTCCGAGCCATGGCACCGCGGCCGTTGCCGCCACCGTGGTCAGCCGCTGGTTCACGCCGGACTTTGCCCGGCGCAACCCCGCGCTGCTGCGGCGGATGCGGGCCATGGTCGCAGCCATCCCCGCGGAGGGCTACGCCGCCTGCTGTGAGGCCATCGAGCGCATGGACCTCGAACCTGCGCTGGCAACGGTCCAGGCGCCAACCTTGGTGATCGCTGGCGCTGACGATCCCGCAACACCACCCGACCACGCCCGCCGCACCGCCGCAGGCGTCCCTGCCGCCCAGCTCGTGGTCCTCGACCACGCCGCACATCTCGCCAGCTACGAGCGGGCGGACGCCGTCACGCCGCTGGTGCTCGACCACCTGTCCGTCCCTGCCACGTTGGAGCAGCCATGACCGAAGCACGCCACGATCTCGGGATGCGAGTCCGCCGAGAGGTGCTCGGCGACGAGCACGTCGACCGGGCGGTCGCGGGGACGACCCCGTTCACCGCGCCGTTCCAGGACTACATCACCGGCGCGGCGTGGGCCGACGTGTGGGGGCGGCCCGGCCTTGACCGCCGCACCCGCAGCTGCATCACGCTGGCGGTCCTCACCACCCTGCGCTGCGAGCACGAGATCGCGATGCACGTCCGCGCCGCCGTGCGCAACGGGCTGAGCGCCGCGGAGATCTGCGAGGTGCTGCTGCACACCGGTGTCTACGCCGGCGTTCCGTCGGCGAACACCGCCTTCGCGATCGCCCAGCGGACCCTGGCGGAGCTGGGCGTTGCCGGTCCGCCCGCCGGCCAGGGACAGGCCGACCCGCAGCAGGAGGGCAACGGACCCTGACCCTGTGCCGGCGATGGCTGACCCGAGTCAGCTCCCAGCTGTCGCTGCCGGTGGTAGCTGAAAGTTGTCGTTCACCAAGCCCTGACCCGCCGCCGGGTCGGCCTGACCGGTTCGCTTGACGACCCCCATCGAGTCCGTGCTCGTACGCGAAGATGACCGCCTGGACACCGTCGCGAAGATCGAGCTGGGACAGCACGGTTGATGTCAGGTTCGCTCTCCAGCACCAGCCGGACCCCTTGCGCATCCGCAGACAGCGAGTCGCCACCGTCAGGTGCCCGTCGCCGACGGGGCCGTCGCACGCGGGTACCCGACCTTGACCCCGGCCAGGGGGTCCGTGCCAGGCAGCAACGGGCCCGCGCTCTCGAGTCGATCGAGGACGTTGCGGCGCATGCGCCCGATATGGGCACGGACCGTGTCGCCCAGCACGGTTTCGTCGGCATCGGTCATGGCCTGAGCCAGCGCGACATGGTCCTGCGAGCAGGTCCGCAGCCGGCCGTCGAAGAGCGGTTCCTGCAGCCAGAACCGTTGCACGCGACGGCGAACCTGTTGCAGGTACCCGGCGACGAACCGGTTGTTGGCTGCGGCCATGACGATCTGGTGATACCGGTGGTCGGCCGCCTGCCACGCGCCGGTGTCTGCGGCCTCGGCGCTGCGTACCAGTTCCGCCGCGAGAGCCAACAGCTCGGTCAGCTGCGCTTCGCTCAGGGTCTCGGCGGCGCGCCGGTAGACGTAGGAGTCGAGGAGCTCGAGCAGGTCGCAGGCTTCGTTGACCTCGGCGGGCGTGATAGTCGCAACCACGAACCCCATGTCGGTGCGCTCCACGAGACCGTCGCGCTCCAGGCGCAGCAGCGCCTCCCGGACCGGTGTGCGGCTGACACCGAGGTGAGCGGCGAGCTTGTTCTGGGAAAGCGGTGTCCGTGCCCCCAGGCGCATCTCGACGATGGCCGACAGCAGCGTGGCGTACACGCCATCGACCATCGAGGTCGACTCGCCGGTGCCACCAGCGCCATCGCCGGAAGCGCCGTCCTGGGGTGAGGCTGATGCCATCACATGGCCCGATCGACGAACGCTCGATCGTGAACCTGCACCGGGACCGTCGCAAGCTCCAGCACGCCGCGGGCGACATGCTCGGAATAGCGACGGAACGCCTCCTCGCCTTTCTGTTTCGTCGCGCGCATGGGGTTGCCGATCGTGCCACTGTCGATGAACTCGTGGTGATCCATCGGGAAGCCGAAGTACTGGTAGCCCTCGAACTCGACATCGGGCGCCCCGTCGGACTTGCGGAAAGAGTCAGGCAGAAAGTCCGGGACCGACGCGCGCGTGTCCGCTGCCCGTTCCATGCGGACCAGGTGCGGGTTCCAGGCCATGTCCTGGGAGGTTTCCAGCTCGCTGGCATGCCACCCCGGAGTTTCCTCGGGTGGGTTCTCCATGAGGCCGTCCAGAATGCCGACATAGCGCTCCATGTAGGGCTTCACGAACCCGACGAGCGCGCCGGTCTCGTAGCGCAGGCGGCGAAGGACCGGGTCGACCACCTTGGTGTTGGACCCATGGCCGTTGACGAAGATGATCCGGTTGAACCCGTGGTGGATGAGGCTGCGGGCGACGTCGTACATGAGGTTGGTCAGCGTGCTCGCCCGCAGCGTGATGGTGCCACGGCCCTCGCCGGGGGAGTGCATGTGCTGTGGCGAGTATCCCGCCCACAGCGGTGGCGTGTGCAGGACGCCGATGTGCTCGGAGATCCGTGCGCTGACCTCGGTGGCCGTGATGGTGTCGGTGTACAGCGGCAGGTGAGGGCCGTGCTGCTCCGTGCTTGCCATCGGCACCAGCACGATGTCCTTGACCGCCAAGTACTCCCGAATGTCGACGTAGGACAGGTCTGCCAGACCCCATGAACGGAACTTGGCTCGGAACTCGGTGTCACCGTCGGTCAGGTGGGGGACGTTACGGACGACGGTCGAGCTCATCACTGGCCTCCTGGGTCATGTCGAGATAGAGCTGGGCCACGGTGCGGCCGAACTCCGGGTCGTTGACGTGGTGGTCGAAGGTGCGGATGGGGATGTCGGGTCGGAGTTGCTCGCGCAGCGCCCGGCGAAAGCCGGCGTCCCCTTCGGGGTCCCAGAACGGTCCTTCGGGGGTGTTGGGGATCGACAACCCCCGCGTCGGAACGGCGACCTGGATCGGCCCCCGTGCCGCTGACAGTCGCTCGGCGAAGATGCCGGCGATCGTGAGCATTTCCTCGGCTGGGGTCCTGATGAGCCGGAACTCGGGGTTGTGGTCGTAGCTGGGCCGGCCCGCCAGCTCCGGCGGTATCCGGGACGGCTCGAAGACGGAGAAGTCGATGCATCCCGGGACGACGACCTGAGGCAAGCCCAGCTCGCCGATGGTTCGCAGCCGGTCGGGTCCACCGTCGTGAATGCCGCCGACAAGGGGATCGGTCACCTCGTTGGTGGTGAAGTCGATCACGCCATCGAAGTAGCCCTCGCTCGCTAGCTCCTCCATCGCGGGGCCACCGACGCCGTTGGAGTGGAAGACCAGCGTCTCGACGTTGGCCGCCGCCAACTCATCCTTGAGCGCCATCACCGCGCGGGTGGTGTTGCCGAGCATCGTCACGGCTACGGTCAGCCCGCTACGAGAACGCTTTTGCGCCGGCCGGGGGCCGCCGTGGGACACCATGCCCGCCACCGCCGCCACGACGTTGTCGAAGATGGTGCAGGCGATGTCGTTCAAGCCAAGGATGTCCACGACGGAGTGCACGACCATCATGTCGCGCGTTCCGACCAGGGGTCCGAACTCGTGGCGTCCGGAGGCGATGGGGGAGATCACGACCTTCGGCACACCGAGGGGCAGCCGCATCAGGGCGCTCGCGGTCATGACGGCGCCCTCGGCGCCCCCGATGCCGATCCCCCCAGCGATCCTGTCCTCGGCGTGCAGGTGTTCGACGAAGTCGCCGAGCATGCTGCGCATGGCCGCGACGGCGCGTCCTCGGGTGGTCGAGGCCCGCAGCTGTTCCAGCGACCCTCCCGAGTGCCACGCGACCTCGTCGGCGGACACGTCAGGGGTGATCTCCAGCGGTTCGCCGAGGATGCCGCAGTCGACGACCAGCGGTGTGAGCCCTCGGTCTGCGAGGCGGTCCCGCAGATAGGCCGCCTCGGGTCCCTTGGTGTCCAGCGTCGCGAGCACGGCGATCGTGGTGTTCATACAGATCTTTCAGGCGGGGTCGCTGCCACCGACGAGAAGCGTTGCATCGACCTGTCGGGTCACCCTTCGATCAGGGGGAGGAGCGCCTCGGCGTTCTTTTGTGTCAGCCAGTCGTAGAACTCCTCGCTGAGCACACTCGAACCGTGGTCTTCGATGAACTTGAGCTGCTCGTCGCTGATGTCCACGGGCTGGGTCTCCAACGCGTTGGGGTACGGGTTGGCGGGAGTCCGGTCGATCGGCGCGACGAACTCCGCGGTGAGGGCGCCGTCGTACCCCGCCTGCTTGAGGGTGTCGACGACCTTGCGCCAGTCGTAGTCGCCCATCCCGGCGGGCATGCGGTTGTTGTCCGCGACGTGGAAGTCGGTCAGCCGTGGCGCGCAGTCGAGGATGGCCTGGTACAGGTCTTCCTCCTCGATGTTGATGTGAAAGGCGTCGAGGCAGACGCCGCAGTCCTCGCCGACCGCCTCGGCGAGCGCCATCGCCTGCGCACCCCGGTTGATGAAGTAGGTCTCGAAGCGGTTGAGCGGCTCGATGGCGAGCTTGACGCCTCCCGGCTGCGCATGCTCGTAGATCTCCTTGAGACCAGCCACCGCCCACTCCCACTCCTGGTCGGGCTTCGCGTCGGGGGCGACCTTGCCGACGGTTGCCGGAACGATCGTCATCTCGGTGCCCTCGAGCGCCGCCACCAGGTCGATGCAGTCCTTGGTGTACTGCACGGACATCGCCCGCTGATCGGCGTTGCCAGAGACCAGGTTGCGGTCGCCGAGCATCAAGGTCACCGATCCCCAGCACCGCAGGCCGTACTTGGCCAGCAACGGCCGCACCTGGTCGGCCTTGTACTGGTCGGGTTCCCCGCTGA
>Ga0136640_10000496_pt1 | contig 15027 bp, 13 predicted proteins | sample AntDrymUQ8642106_2_FD_105498 | JGI IMG/M metagenome (GOLD analysis project Ga0136640, IMG submission 105498) | Polar desert sand microbial communities from Dry Valleys, Antarctica - metaG UQ864 (21.06) | ecosystem: Environmental > Terrestrial > Soil > Desert | place: Antarctica: Dry Valley...
CGAAGCTTCGGGCGCTCGTCAGTACGGCCGCTACCTCGAGGAGTTCGAGGTGGGCGCCGTCTATAAGCACTGGCCGGCGAAGACCGTGACCGAGGCCGACGACCACATGTTCTGCCTGATCACCATGAACCACCACCCACTGCACATCAACGATGTGTACGCCGCGGCCTCCCAGCAGGGGCGCAACGTCGTGGTGGGCCCGCTCGTCTACTCCCTCACCCTGGGCATGACCGTGGGTGACGTCTCCGGGAAGGCCATCGCCAATCTGGCCACGGAGGAGCTGACGCACCCCGCCCCGGTCTTTCACGGCGACACGCTGTTCGCGGAAACCGAGGTGCTCGAGGTGATCCCGTCGAGGTCGAAGGGAGACCGGGGAGTGGTGAAGGTGCGCACCGACACCTACAACCAGGATGGGGTGCTGGTGGCGACGTTCAGGCGCAGCGTGCTGGTTCCGCGGCGAGACGGGGACGAGCGCCCGGCGGCATAGGCGCCGAACGGGACGACGAGGGAGCCGGTCGTGCGTCGAGGTGGCCGGTGAGCATGGAGGCCGGCGCCTCCGCGCAGCGGGCTCGGCCGCGGGTGACGGTCTGCATGCCGACGCGCAATCGCGCGCACTGGCTGCGGGAGTCGATCGCCAGCGTGCTCGAGCAGACCCTCGAGTCGTTCGTGCTCGTGGTCTCGGACAACGCCTCGACCGACGACACCGGGGCCGTGGTCCGGTCGTTCTCCGATCCCCGGGTGACCTACCTCCGCCAGGAGCACGACGTGGGCCTCGTGGTCAACCACAACCAGCTCCTCGACCGGGTCGAGAGCGACTACGTGATCATCCTTCCCGACGATGACCTCATGGGCCCCGACCTGCTCGAGCACACCGTGGCGGCGCTCGACGTCCATCCGCGGGCGGGCATGGTCCACGCGCGCTTCGACGTCATCGACGCCGGGGGGGCGGTGGTCCGACGGAACGCGGACTGGACCTACGGGCTGAGGGCGGACACCGTCGAGTCCGGCGCCACCTTCATCCGGGAGACCATGATCCACTCGGCGCGCGTGTGCGCCTCCACCGCCCTGATGCGCACCTCGGCGCTCCCGGCCGGCTACTTCGACGAGGAGGACTATCCCCCCGTGGACGTCGGGCTGTGGCTGCGCATGGCCTCCGGGTGGGAGATGGCCTTCCTCTCGCGCCCGCTGGGCGGGTACCGGATCCACTCCCACAGCCACTCCGCGGCGCAGGGACAGCCGATCCCCGAGGGGTATGTGCAGGAGATGCCGATCATCGACGCTCTTCTCGCGGTGAAGCTCCGCTTCGTCGACGATCGCGCAGAGACCCTGAACGACCCGGAGGAGCTTCGGCGGCTGGCTCGGGAGCGCCGGCGGAGGGAGATGTACATCCGTGCGCGTCAGCTCACGCTCCCGGAGCGACGCTTCGGTCCCACGGCCCGGCGCCTGCTCGAGGCCGCGCGGCAGGACCCGCGGATGCTGCTGGACGGGCCGTCGCTCCGGTTCCTCGGAGCCAGCGTGCTCGGACGGCGCGTCGTGCGCCGCCTGAACCCGACGGCCGGGGAGGAGCAGACGTGAAGGTCGCCCTGCTGGCCGGCGGCGTCGGGAGCCGGCTCTCGGAGGAGACCGTGGCGAAGCCGAAGCCGATGGTCGAGATCGGCGGTCAGCCGATTCTCTGGCACATCATGAAGATCTTCGCCCATCAGGGCTTCGCCGATTTCGTGGTGGCTCTCGGTTACCGCGGTGAGTACATCAAGCGGTGGATGATCGACTACGGCTCGCTGGCCGGGGACCTCACCGTGGGCTTCGGGGACGGCACGGTGACCTCCCACGGCGGAATACGGGACGAGTGGACGGTCTCCCTGGTGGAGACCGGACTCGAGACCGGCACCGGCGGGCGCATCAGACGCCTGCGACCCCACCTCGGCGACGAGACCTTCCTGCTCGCGTGGGGAGACGGGGTGGCCGACATCGACATCCCGCGGCTGGTGGCCTTTCACCGCGCGCACGGCAAGCTCGCGACCATGACCGCCGTCCGCCCGCCCGCGCGCTTCGGGCACATCGAGCTCGCGGGCGATGCGGTGGCCGAGTTCTCCGAGAAGCCGCAGACCGGGGAGGGGTGGATCAACGGTGCCTTCTTCGTGATGGAGCCGGAGGCCATCGACTACATCGAGAGCGACGACGTCATGGTCGAGCGGGGACCGCTCGAGCACCTGGCCGACGACGGGCAGCTCATGGCCTACCGCCACGAGTCGTTCTGGCAGTGCATGGACACGCTGCGGGACAAGCGGCTGCTCGAGGAGCTCTGGGAGGCCGGCACGCCGCCCTGGAAGGTCTGGCCGTGAGCGGGCGGCGATGAGTCAGGGAATGGACGTCCTCGTCACCGGCCACGACGGCTACATCGGGCACGTGCTCGTGCCCCTGCTCCAGCGGGCGGGCCACCGGGTCGTCGGACTCGACTCCTTCCTGTTCGAGCACTGCGGACTCGACGGAGACGTGGCCGAGGTGCCCGCCATGCGCAAGGACGTGCGAGACACCACGGTCGATGACCTCCGGGGCTTCGATGCGGTCATCCACCTCGCGGCCATCTCGAACGACCCGCTCGGAGACCTCGAGCCCGACACGACGCTCGAGATCAACCACCGGGCCTCCGTGGAGCTGGCGGCGCGGGCGCGCGAGGCGGGCGTGCCGCGCTTTCTCTTCTCCTCCTCGTGCAGCCTCTACGGCGCGGCCGGCGAGGCCATGCTCGACGAGACCGCGGCGTTCAACCCGGTGACCGTCTACGGGCGCTCGAAGGTGCTGGCCGAGCAGGACATCGCGGCGCTGGCCGAGGACGAGTTCACCCCGACCTTCCTGCGCCACGCCACGGCCTACGGCGTCTCGGCACGGCTCCGCGGCGACCTCGTGCTGAACAACCTCGTGGGGCTGGCCCACCTCACCGGGGAGGTCCTCGTCAAGAGCGACGGCACCCCGTGGCGGCCGCTCGTCCACATCGAGGACATCTCGGAGGCGTTCCGCGCGGTGCTCGAGGCCTCGCGGGAGCTCGTGCACCTCGAGCAGTTCAACGTCGGGCGCACGGATGAGAACTTCCAGGTCTCCCACATCGCCGCCCTCGTGGAGGAGCAGGTGCCGGGGAGCCGTCTCGTCTACGCCGAGGGCGGGGGTCCGGACCTTCGCTCCTACCGGGTCAACTGCGACAAGCTGCCCCGCGTCCTGCCGGCGTTCCGCCCTCGCTGGACGATCCGGGACGGTGCCGCCGAGCTCCTCGAGGCCGTCACCTCGGGGCGAATCTCCCTCGAGAGCTTCGCCGGGCCGGCCTATCTCCGGATCCGTCGCGTGCTCGAGCTCCAGGAGGGCGGTCACCTCGACGCCACGCTGCGCTGGCAGGACCGGCCGGCGGACTCCCGCAGCGACGCGGGCTGAGGGCGGCCGTGCCCGGAACCTCGGCTGTCTGCCGATCCTGCCGGGCGCCCGACCCGGTCCCGGTGCTCTCCCTGGGCGCCACGCCGCTGGCGGATGCGCTGCTCGAGGAGCGGCACCTGGATCAGCCCGAGGGGCGCTACCCGCTCGAGCTCGCGTTCTGCACCCGCTGCGCGCTCGTGCAGATCCTCGAGGACGTTCCCCCGGAGCGTCTCTTCGTCGAGAACTACCTGTACTTCTCCTCCGTCTCGGACGCCCTCGTGCGCCACGCGCACACGCACGCCGACGAGCTCATCGCGGCGCGCGGCCTCGGCCCCGACTCGCTGGTGGTGGAGGTGGCCTCGAACGACGGCTATCTGCTCAAGGGCTTCGCCGAGCGCGGCATTCCGGTGCTCGGCATCGACCCCGCGCCCGACCAGGCCGACGCCGCCGAGGAGGCCGGGATCCCCACCCTCCGGGCGTTCTTCGACCGGACCCTGGCCGAGCGCCTGCGGGCGGAGGGCAAGCGGGCGGACGTCGTGATCGCCAACAACGTGATGGCCCATACCCCCGATCCGAGTGGCTTCGCCGAGGGCCTGGCCGTGCTCCTGGCCGACGACGGCGTGGCGACGGTCGAGAATCCCTACGTCCGCGACCTCATCGAGCAGACCCAGTTCGACACGATCTACCACGAGCACTTCTCCTACTTCTCCTGCACCTCGGTCGACCACCTGATGCGCCGGGCGGGGCTCTTCCTCAACCGCGTCGAGCACTTCCCCCGCCTGCACGGGGGAACCCTGCGCTGGTGGGTTGAGCCGCGCGAGCGCCGAGAGGGGTCGGCGCGCGCCTACCTCTCCGCCGAGGCCGAGGCCGGCCTCACGGACCCCGCCTTCTACCGGGCGTTCGCGGCCCAGGTCGAGGCCATCCGCGCCGAGCTCCTCGGCGTGCTGCGCGGGCTGCGTGAGGAGGGACGCACGATCGCCGCGTACGGGGCGGCGGCCAAGGGCGCCACGCTGCTGAACTACGGCGGCATCGGCCGGGACCTCGTCGACTTCGTGGTCGACCGCAACCCCCACAAGCAGGGCCGGTACATGCCGGGCGTCCACATCCCCATTCGTCATCCCTCCGCCCTCCTCGAGGAGCGGCCGGACATCGTGCTCCTGCTCACCTGGAACTTTCTTGACGAGGTGCTCGCCCAGCAGGAGGAGTACCGGCGGGGCGGCGGACGCTTTCTCGTGCCGGTGCCGTGGCCGGAGATCGTCTGATGCCGCCCGGCCCCGCGGAGGCCCCTCCGCGGCGCTGCCCGAGTTGCGCAGCGCCCGCGCTCGGAGCGCCGTTCTACGAGCAGGCCGAGGTGCCGTCCCACTCGTGCCTGCTCCTCGACGACGCCCGCGAGGCGCGGGAGTTCCCGCGCGGGACGCTCGCGCTCGCGGCGTGCGGGGCCTGTGGGTTCATCGCCAACGTGGCCGTGGACCCGTCGCTTCAGGCCTACTCCTCACGCTACGAGGAGACCCAGGGCTTCTCACCCCGCTTCCGGGCCTTCGCCGACGACCTCGCGCGGCGCCTCGTCGAGCGTCACGACCTGCACGGCCGGGACGTGCTCGAGATCGGGTGCGGCAAGGGCGAGTTCCTGGTCGAGCTCTGCGAGCTGGGGCGCAACCGCGGGGTCGGCGTTGACCCCGCGTTCGTGCCCGAGCGCCTCGACACCGAGGCGGCGGACCGGCTGACGTTCATCCGTGACTACTGGTCGGAGCGCTACGCCCACCTGACCTGCGACCTCGTGGTCTGCCGCCACACCCTCGAGCACATCGTGGAGCCCGGCCCCTTCCTCGACCTCCTGCGCACCTCGATCGGCGAGCGACCGGAGACGGTCGTCTTCTTCGAGGTGCCGGACGCGATGCGGGTGCTCCGCGAGGTCGCCTTCTGGGACGTGTACTACGAGCACTGCTCGTACTTCACGGCGGGGGCGCTCGGACGAGCGTTCCGGCGAGCGGGCTTCCGCGTCGACGAGGTCGAGCTCGCCTTCGAGGGGCAGTATCTGCTGCTCGAGGCGCACCCCATCGCTCCCGGGGAGGATGGGGGCGCGCCGCTGGCCCTCGAGGAGGATGTCGCCGAAGTGCAGGACGCGGTTCGCTCCTACGCCGCCCGCTCGGCCGAAATCCTCGCGGGATGGCGCGAGCGCCTGCGGGACCTGCGCAGCTCGGGGCGCCGCGCCGCGCTGTGGGGGTCGGGCTCGAAGGGGGTGGCCTTCCTAACCGCGCTCGGCCTCGAGGAGGACATCACCTGCGTCGTCGACATCAACCCTCACCGGCAGGGAAAGCACATGGCCGGGACCGGTCATCCGATCGTGGCCCCGGAGGACCTGGTCGCCGAGCGCCCCGACGTCGTCATCGCGATGAACGCCGCCTATCGCGAGGAGATCGGGGCCTCGCTCGACGCGCTCGGCCTGCACCCCGAGCTGCTCGCTCTCTAGGCCCTATGGCCGGTCGCCCGGTGCGGGTTGACCGCCGGGGTAGGAGGCCGGACGCTCCTCGCGGGGGTGTGTCTGGCCGGAGAGAAGGCTCCGGCTGACCCCAGAAGCGTGAGGAGGTCCGACCATGGCTTTTGGAACGATGACGTGCGCAGGGCTTGATGTCCATGCGCGGTCGACCCACGCAGCGGCGATCGACACGGCGACCGGCGACCGGCGAGTGACGCGGGTGCGGTTCGGATCCGGGGTCGAGGAGCCGATCGTCTGGCTTCAGAGTCTTCCAGGCCCGGTCCGGGCCTGCTATGAGGCCGGCCCAACGGGGTTCGGGCTGTATCGGAGGGCGGTCGCGGCCGGCGTGAGCACGGAGGCGATCGCGCCGGGCAAGATGCCTCGGGCGCGGCCTCGCGGCGCGTCGACGCTCGCTCGCTGCGAAGGCTCGCGGGCAAGGCGCCGAAGCTCCATGGCAGATGAGCGTTCGTGGCGCAGACGGAGAACGCCCGGAGCCGGGAGGCCGCCCGCATCGGGAGCGACGACGCCACGTCGAGCGGCGCTCCCCTCGAGGACGTGAGTGGACGTCGAGGTCCACCAGGGCGCGGTCCGATCGCCGGCGCCGGAGTGGGGGCCCTCTTCCGCGCGGACCCGCGGCCGCGCCGTTCTCCTCTCCGGAGTGGGCGCGCCGGCCTCGCGCTCCTCTAGGAGTTCCGGCGCGATGATGAGCTCGTCGGCTCCTATCTGAATCTCGCGGACGCCGGAACCTTCTACCAGTACCTCGGGGGCTTCGAGCCCGGCCAGGCCCGCCTCGGCATCGGCAAGATCTCGGTGCTCCACGCCCTCCGGTCGAGCATCTCCGCGGGTCGCCGATACTACGACTTCATGCTCGGTGCCGAGGACTACAAGTACGCCTACGGCGCGAGCGACCGGTGCGTGGACTCGTTCATCCTCGAGAGCGACCGGCCCCGCTCGCGGGGGGTGAGGGCCGTCGGGCTCGCTATGAACCGCCTGTGGTAGTGGGCACCCTCGAGGACCGGGCCCGCGGGTGGTCAGGGCAGGAGCGGCCAGAACACCTCGAACCCGTGCACGGCCGGCTGGCTGAGACGACCGATGACGCCGCCGTCGAGCGCGCGGAACTGCGTGCGGTAGGCCTCGAGCGCGGCGAGCTTCGCCCGAGCGTCCTCGCCGCTCAGGCGAACGACCTCCGGGTGAGCACGGTCGAGCTCGGGAATCTCGCCCAGGAAGTCCTCCCAGAAGGCATCGACGTCGAGGTGCTGGTCCCGGGGCGCTCCCGTCACCCAGTGGGGCCACCCGTGGTGCACGCAGTACGGGGCGTCGGCGTACAGCTTCACGGGCACACCGGCGCGGAGAGCCTCGCGGGCCCACGTCCGGACGAGCAGGTGGTCGGGGTGGGTCGTGCCGAGCGAGGCCGGCGCGTAGATCTCCGACGCCCTCGGGGCCGCGGCGGTGATGCCGCGATCGATGGCCGACAGCGACGGCCGGGCGCTCCGCGTCCGGACGTCGGCATCGAGGAGCTCGAGGTTGACGGGATCGCGGCCCGCCAGCGCCAGCGCCTCCCGATCCTCGCGTCGTCGCTCGCGGGCCCGTACCGCGGAGTCCGCCGCGCCGCAGACCCGATCCCACCGCGCCACGAACCCGGCCGGCGGCACCCCGGCGAAGACGTTGACCACGGTCACCGGCTGCGCGCCGGTCAGCACCGACCAGCAGTCGAGCGCGGCATCGTCGAGGTGCGGGGACGCGACCAGGATCGGGGCGTCGGGGTCTCGGGCCATCCGGCTCGAGAACCGTCGGTCGTCGACGATGCGGCGCGTCACGCGTCCGAGCCCGCGCGCTCGTCGTTCGATGCCGTTCACATCGGTCTCCGTCCGGCGCGGTTCATACTGAAGAGCTTGTGGCGACGGGCCAACCTCGCATCGGGCGGTAGCTAATCACCTCTGCAGGGGGCGGGAACCCTCGGTCGGGCTCGCGGGAAGCCGGTCCCGTGCACCTCGTCGCGTATTCCGATGCGGTGTCGATCGGGGGAGCGGAGATCAGCCTGCGCACGCTCCTGTCGGCCACCGCCGCCGAGCTGCGGGTCACGGTGATGGGGGTCGACCGCGACGTCGTGCGCTGGATCGCCGATGCTCGCGCCGACGCGGCCACGGTCATCGTTCCCAGGGTCCGCAGCAAATGGAACCTCCGAGCCGTGGTGGCTCACATTCGCGCGGTGCTCCGCCTCCGCCCCGATGTGCTTCAGGTCAACCTGCAGACGCCGTGGGCCGGGCAGTACGCCGTGCTGGCCGGCCTGCTCGTTCCTGGCGTCCGGACGGTCGCCGTCGAGCACTGCCCGATGCCCTCGGAGGACGAGCGTCAGCGGCGCCTGAAGCGACTCACGTCGCGACGGCTGTCCGCTCACGTGGCGGTCGGGGATCGCTTGGCGCGGCTCGTCGAGGAGTTCGCGGGCCTCCCGGGCGATGCGATCCGCACCATCTACAACCCCGTGCCGGACGTCACCGATGGGGTGGCGCATCGGCCGACGGCGGGCCCCGTCGTGGGCTACGTCGGTCGTCTCGACGGCCTGAAGGGCCTTGACGTGCTCATCCGGGCCATGCCCCGACTGCCGGACGCCACGGTCGTCCTCGTCGGAGACGGCCCCGCCCGCCACGAGCTCGCCGCGCTCGCCGAGGAGCTCGGGGTCGGGAACCGGCTGGTGCTCACCGGCTGGACGGTGACCCCGCGCGCTCATCTGAAGACCTTCGACATCTTTGCCATCCCCTCCCGCCTCGAGGGGTATCCCATCGCCATCGTCGAGGCGATGCTCGCGGGCCTCCCGGTCGTCGGTACGCGGGTCGGGGGTATCCCCGAGGCCGTGACCGAGGGCAAGACCGGGCTCATCGTGGAACCGGACGACATCTCGGAGCTCGAGGCGGCGATCGCCTGGTTGCTCGATGACCCGGACCGGGCGGCGGAGATGGGCCGACGGGGCCGCGCCTTCGCCGTCGAGCGCCACCGGCCGGAGGTGATCGCGCAGCGCTACGCGTCGCTCTACGCGGAGATCCTCGGGGTACGGTCCGAGGACAGATCCGGCGCCGCCACGGCGGACGCCCGGCCGCGGTCGCTTGCCTAGCCGACGGCTCCGGCGTCGCCGGTCTTCAAGGACGGTGGGCTCTCAGGACTGCCAGGCACGCCACCCCGGTCCGAGCTCCGCGTCGTCCAGCCAGCGCGCGGCAACCCGCGTCATGGGAGACAGCTCGACATCCGGGCCTGTCCCGGAGCGGCGGACGACTTCGGCCGTGCGGGGACCCTGGGAGAGGCCGTGATGGAGAAAGCACAGCGTGGCCAGGGAGCCGATGGCGTCGGGGGGCAGCGCGAGGGCCTTCACGGCGCGGCGCGTCCAGTCGAAGAGCACCCCGAGGACGCCAACTCCCCCGGAACAGCCGCACGGCGTGTCGTTCGCGACTTTCGAGGTCCTGGGCCCCGTCGAGGTGGGCCAGGACGTCGAGCAGGAAGTACCACAGGTCCCACAGGGGGAACCCGTGCCCGAGCGCGTCCTCCCAGTCGAGGACGGTGAATTCGGGGCCGTCGACGACGAGGTTCCACGAGCCGAGGTCGTTGTGCTGGAGGACCGCCGGCACGGGTGGAAGCTCAGACGCCAGCCGCCCGGTCGCTCCCAGCGCCCGCCACGAGGGAAGGACCTCCTCCTCGACGCGACGGCGCTCCGGACCCAGCCGGTCGGGGCTTCCGGCGGTCTGGCTGCCGACCTCGATGACCCACGCGGCCACCCGGCCCACCGTCTCGAGCTTCGTCCGGCGGGGCGCGCTCGAGTGGAGGTAGGCGATGAGCCGGGGACCCACGGCGGCGGTCTCGACAGAGGCGTGGTAGCCGTCGGAGTCGAGGCGTCCGATCAGGCGAGGGGCGTGTGAGGAAGCCGCGGGCCCGGCGCTCGCGGCGAGGTGCAGGCCCCGCTCATCACGGTCGAAAGGATCTCGGTAGCCCGGAGCGCGCGTGAACTTGAGCGCCCATCGCGGCGTCTCCGATCCCTTCGGGAAGAGGGTGATGACGCCGCGAGACAGGATGTCGCCCTGCCCGGGGGACAGCAGCCAGTCGACGTCCGAGGGGATGCCGAGCGCCTCGGCCGCGCGCACCAGAAACGGCGGGCCCGGCTGCCGGACGCCCATGGAGAGAAGCTCGGTGCGCGGGGGCGCGACACCGCGCGCGAGGAGCGCGGCGACAACGTGATTGCGGGCCCGCTTCCAGCGGCGGCTGGGAGCGATCGCGCGGTGCAGGACGTATCGCGCCGGCCCCGGGCGGTCGAGGGGGACGAGGAATCCGGGCGCGTCGAGTGACGGAAGCGGCAGAAAGCCCTGCGCGGTGTACCCGTGCGCGGTCAGTCGGCGGCGAGCGTCGGGTCCCTGCACGATGACGAAGTCCGCACCGGTGGCCGCGGCATCCTCGATCCGGTCGGCCGAGGCCACCACGAGGGAGGGCGCCCGCGTCGAGGGGACGACCGGCCCACTCGGGACGGCCGGCCAGGGCGCCACGTCCCCGAGCCACGACGCCGAGCCGGGGAGAGCTGGCAGGAGGAAGCGCACGTCCGAGCGCCCGGGCTGCGTCCCCGAGCTCGCGGCGGGCGAGCCGTCGCTCGGGCCGTCCGTCACGGGGTCCTCGATCTCGCCTCGGTCGGGGCGAAGAGGCGAAAGATCGAGCGGAGCGACTGCGGCAGGTAGCGCCTCGTGGTCGTCTCGAGCCACATGGCGTCGTCGCGGGTCACCACCCGCAGCAGGCGGGCGAGAACGAGGAGGGCGACGACCCCTGCGATCGTCGCCACGACCACGCCTCCGATGCCGTCGTTCACCGTCAAGATGGCAGACGCGATGGCGCTCGCTCCGATCGAGGCGCCCGCCGCCCGGAGGAGCACGAACGGCTCCAGACGGATCCGGCCGATCGTCCGAAGCGCGGGAGCGAAGACGGCCAGGGCGGCAACGATCTGCGCGGTGGCGCTGGCGAGGGCGGCCCCCATCGCCCCATGCCCCGGGATGAGCGCGAAGGCGAGCGCGATGTTCGCGATGGCCGCGATCCCACCCGCGATGAGCGGCGCGCGCACCCGTCCGAGACCAACGAGCAGGCCCTCGCTGACGTTCAGGACGGCGACCAGCGGGAGCGTGGCCACCATGACGGCGAGGATCGGCCCCGATGCGGCGTAGTCCTCGCCGTAGACGATTCGGAGGGCGGGCGGGCCGAGGACGAGGAGCCCGCCCGTCAGTGGCAGGGTCAGGGTCAGGAGCAGACGGACGGCCCGGCTGTAGCCCGACCGGATTCGGTCGCTCGCGCCGGCACCGAAGAGCGTGGCGAACGCGGGCGTGATGACGGCGCCCATGGCCTCCGGAATGAGGCGAACCGCGGTGACCGCGGAGAAGGCGATCGAGTAGACCGCGATCTCGGGATCGCTGGCGTACTGCTCGAGGAAGAAGAACTCGGAGCGGCGCCACACGATGAGCGTGAGGGCGACGCTCCCCGTGCTGACCAGGGCGTAGCGGGCGGTAGCACCCCGTAGCTCGCCGGCGGAGCGCCGGCTCGCGGACGTGCGGCCCAGAACTCGTCGCGCCCAGATCCCGATCAGGACCAGGTTCACCGCGGAGACCGCTGCCTCCACGGCGAACATGCCGGTGATGCCGCCCCCGTAGGCCAGCACGACGATCACCAGGGGAACGGCGACGCCACCGGTGGCCATCCCGACGATGGAGGCCTCCCGCCACTTCTGGAGGCCGAACAGCACGCTGCTCGGGACGGTGTGAAGGATGCCCAACCCACACCCGGCCGCGGCCAGCACCCAGGCGCTCTGCGGGTCGGCGCCGAGCAGCGCGACGACGCAGAGCGCCGCGCTGCCGACGAGCGCCACGCCACCCTGGGCGCGCCACGCGAAGGACACGAGGGACCGCAGCTCCGCCGAGCGGCCAAGGCCCCGCGCCTCTCCCACGAAGCGCATGAGCGCGAGCGACAGGCCGCCGCTGAGCAGGGAGGTCATGGCCATCGCGACGAACGCGATGTAGCTCTGGCGCCCCATGCCGGCCGGCCCGAGGTAGCGAGCGGCGGCCACCGAGACGATCACCACGTAGAGCTGCGGGACGACCATGCTCGTGATGTTCCACGCTCCGCCCCCGAGCACGGTCCCTCCGGTGGTGGCGGCCGCGGCGTCGTCGTCCCCCGGAACGCCCGCCTCTCCGTCGCCGGTGCCTCCGAGACGCAAGGAGGCCAGGCGGGCGCGGGCGTCGCGTTCGCGCGAGCTCACCGGCGGATCTCTTCGCGGGGGAGGACCGAGGTGCCTCGAGGCCGACGAGACTCGGTCAACGTCCGTGCTTGAGTGTTCGCGTGCTCGACTCCCGGCCGACCGCACTCGTCGTGACGCCCACCGTGCCGTTCCCGCCGGTGGGAGGAGGCGAGAAGCGGACCCTGCGGCTCCTCGAGGCGATGGAGCGCGCGGGAGCTCGACCCCACGTGGTCACCGAGCACGAAGGCGGGGACGCCGATGGGCTCCGGGCCCTGGGGTACGCCATCGACGTAGTGTCGTCCCCCGCGCCGACCGTGCGCCGACGCGCGACCCAGCACCTGCTCCGCCGACCGAGCCCGTACCTCATGGGCGTCGCCGAGCGCCTGAGCGCCCTCGCCCGCGATGCTGCCTTCGTCCAGGTCGAGCATGCCCAGAGTGCCTACTACGGCGCTCGATTCGGCCGGCGGCCGGTGGTGCTGTCCATGCACAACGTCGACTCGGCGCTCCTCGCGACCGTCGCGCGGTCCACGCGACCGATGAGCCTGGACTGGGCGCGGAGCTGGAATCGGTGGCACGCCACCCGGACCGTCGAGCGCCGCGCCGCCCCACGGGCCTCCGCGGTGCTCTGCGTCTCGGAGGCCGACCGAGCGCACTTCGCCCGTCAGGCTCGCGAGGTCCTCCTCGCGCCGAACGGCGTCGACAACGATCTCTTCCTCGTGCCCGACTTGACCGCGGCGGGACGGCCGACCGAGGACGTGCTCTTCTTCGGCCGTCTCGACTACGGACCCAATCTCCACGGGCTGCTCAGGTTCCTCGCCGAGGGATGGCCGGCCCTGGCGGCGAGGCGCCCACGCGCCCATCTCCGCATCGCGGGCCACGGGGCGGGCACTGAGCTGCGGGAGGCCGTCGCCGGACTCGACCGCGTCGACCTCCTCGGGCCCGTTCCGAGCATGCCGGACGAGCTCGAGCGCTCGACCGTCACTCTCGTCCCTCTCTGGCAGGGAGGGGGCACTCGCCTGAAGGCGCTCGAGTCGTTGGCCGCCGGCCGCCCCGCCGTCGGAACGGCGCTCGGCCTCGAGCAGATCGGGTTCGCGGACGAGCATCACGGGCTCCTCGCCGAGACCCCCCGGGGCCTGGCCGACGCCACGGTCGCGCTGCTCGAGGATCCGGCACGTGCCGGCACCATGGGTCGTCACGGCCGCGAGTTGGCCGGCTCGTTCCGATGGGTCGAGACCCTGCGCCCGGCCGAGGACCTCTACCGACGGCTGCTCGACAGGAGAGGTGAGTAGGAGCCCGAACACCACGATCGACTCGCTGTGGCGAGCGTCGCTGCGTGCGAGACCGAGCGAACGGCGCACGCGGCGGAACGGCGGGACTGCTCGCCGGCGGATCTCCGCCGGGTGTGTGCCCTGCGTGGTGTACACAAGTCTCCGAGCGTCGGGGCGGGGGGGGGTGTGCTTCCGGGGGCGCCTCGACCGGACACCACGCTCGGCCCGAGACACGGTAGCCAGCTCAGCGGAGCGCCCAACGCGTCGACGCCCTCGAGACGTGCCGGAGGCGGCCGCTAGTAGGTCGCGAGCCAGGCCCGGACATCGGCCCGGGCGCTCCACGTCCGGCGAAGCGCCCCGCGCCCCTGGCGCCGCCGGCGCCAGTGCCGCAGGCCGGCGCCGAGGGCCTCCGGGGTGAGGGTCCCCTCGCGCCGGGCGGCGCCCAGCGCCTCGACCATGGGTCCCGTCCGGCGCCGCTTGACGGTCTCCACGGCCAGCTCGCAGAGCTGGACGCCGCGTCGCCGCGCGAGGCAGCCGGCCAGGCGCTCGTCCTCCCGGGCCAGCTCGCCGATCGCCTCCTCGGCCCGGCTCGCGCGAAGCGGGGTGTGCCGGTTGCCGAGATGTCGGCGGTAGATCGACACGAGGTCCGGGACGTGGACCGGTCGGGCGCGCACGGCGAGGCGCAGCCAGAAGAGGTGGTCCTCGCTGAACTCGAGGCGGGTGGGGTACCCGCCCGCGGCTCGCGCCGCGTCGGCACGCACGAGGGCGCCTGAGGCGGGCACGCTGTTCCGGGCGTAGAGCGAGCAGAGGACGTCCTCGAGCTCGTCGGCGCGCGTGGCCACGAGGCTGCCCGGCTCCCACCCGGCGGGGGTCCGGGCCGCCCAGAGCGCCCGCCCCCACGCGAAGGGCGCGTCGGACGAAAGTACGAGCGCCTCCCGCAGGAGCTCGAGGCCGCGCGGGAGGAGGAGATCGTCGTCGTCCAGGAAGATCACGAACTCGGTCTCGACTCGCTCGAGCGCGGCGTTCCGCGCTGCCGCGGGCCCGCGCCCACCGCCGGTGGAGAGAAGCTCGGCCCCGTTGCGGGCGGCCACCAGAGTCGTCGCGTCGTCCGGGCCGTCGTCGGCCACGACGACGTGGTGCACAGGGATCGAGCTCTCACGCACGCTGCGCAGCGCCTGCTCGAGCAGCTCCGGACGGCCTCGCGTGGGGATGACCACCGAGACCGCCCCGCGGCTCGGGCTCAGGGGGTGGATGCCGGTTCCCCCTCGTACATCCGTCCGCGGGGGTTGTGGGTCGGGCGCGGACGGCCGATGCCCGTTCCTACGTGGGACGCCCTCCCCGACTCCCTCACCGGGAGGTCGCGGGACCGAGAGCCCCCCCGCCGCCCGCCGCCCGCCCAGGAGGAGTCCCCGTGTCCGCTCGTCGTCTCGTCGTCGTGCTCGCTCTCGCCATGCTTGCCGCCGTGCCCGGTCAAGCGCTCGCCGCCGACTCGGCCGTCGGCTTCCACCGCATCACGACCGACTCGGGCGTGACCTTCCCGAACGCCTCCCAGACGGCCCGGCGGCACAAGTACATCGTGCTGCACGCCTGGCAGGCCGCGACCATGCGCCAGCTCAAGGCGGCCAACCCGGACC
>Ga0136640_10000497_pt1 | contig 15020 bp, 14 predicted proteins | sample AntDrymUQ8642106_2_FD_105498 | JGI IMG/M metagenome (GOLD analysis project Ga0136640, IMG submission 105498) | Polar desert sand microbial communities from Dry Valleys, Antarctica - metaG UQ864 (21.06) | ecosystem: Environmental > Terrestrial > Soil > Desert | place: Antarctica: Dry Valley...
AAACAGCCGACGTGAACGGCGTGAGCAGGATGGAAGCCCGACCCTCTCGCCGCCTACTACGCGGGTATCCACTCTATCCGGGGGCATCGTAGCTTGCCGCGTTCCTGATTCTCTGCACGATCCGCATTACGAACCCTTCGGTGTGAGTTCTTCGATGGACATAAGTATAGCGGCCACGCCGCTGGAACTCGCTATCTCGCCATTCCTCGTCATGCGACGTAGATCTCCGACGGACACCCGCACGACCTCGACCCGCTCGTGCTCGTCGGGGCTCGGTGCCTCGACTTCCCCGACGCCCCGCGCCAGAAAAAGATACGCCCAATTATCCTTGAGGCCCGGCGACGAGGCTACGGATCCCAACGCCGTCCACTCGCCGCCACCGAAGCCCGTCTCCTCCAGAAGTTCGCGGTGGGCGGCGGCTTCGGGTTTCTCGCCGGCTTCCACCAAACCCGCTGGCAGGCCGAGTTCCATCGTCGCTATAGGTGGGCGGTACTGGCGGACCAGTATTACCTCGCCATCCGCCGTGATGGGGAAGATGATCGCCGCGTCCGGGCGCTCGACGACGTAGTATGGGTCCTTGATCGCCCCGTCCGGCAACCGTAGCCGATCCGAGCGCAACGAAAAGTACGGCGTCTCGATGAGCCTCTCCGAAGAGAGCGTCTCCCACTCCCCGCCGGATCCGACGGAGCCCGCGTCAGCCAACCCCGGCCTCGTCCACCACGTCGTCGGGGACCTCGCCGGCCAATATTCGGGGCAGGTTTTTTGTGAACGCGCTACGCGCCATGATACGGTCGCAGCCAGCCTCCCGCGCCGCCACCGCCAAGTCCTTCTGAACGTGGGAGAGAAAACCTAAAGTACGAACACCCGCCAGGGCTTCGTCGGAGTTTATGGTTTGCAGGAGCTTCAAAGGCTCGAAGCGGGCGGAGTTGAGGTCCAGGATCAGGAGTTCCGGCGGCTCCTCGCGTAAAGTGTCCAAGAGCTTGCGCGGCGAGCGGGGGAAACCTACTTGCACGCCCAAAGAGTCGGCTGTACCGGAGATCTTGCTCTTGAACAACAAGTCTTCGACGGCGGCGAGCACTATCCGCATGAACGGTGTTCACTCTCCCCTTCTCGTGGGTCTCCAGGATATCGCTCATACATTGTACTCCGTTGCGGTGCGGTATCCTATTTCCGTGAACGAAAAAGCCTCCGAGCTACGCGCCGGGCTGCGGCGCACGAAGGAAACCCTCTCCAACTTCACGCCGTTTCTGAAGCCCCGCCGCAAGGGGCTGATGTTGGCGCTCGTGGTGTTGCTGATAGAAACAGCGACGAGCCTCTCGCAGCCCTGGCCGCTCGCCCTGACCATCGACTACGTGCTCAACGAGAACAAGGAGCTTCCCGGCTTCTGGCCCGAGGCCCTCTCGGACCCGGCTGCGTTGCTTGCGGTGATAGCGTTCTTGACCGTCATGATCTTCGCGCTCACTCGGACCATCGCCGCCTACCGCCGTTATCTGTTGCAGAAGCTCGGTCAGGAGACGGTCTTCGACGTGCGCGAGGCGCTGTACGGCAAAGTCCACGCCCTCGGGCTCGACTATCATGGCAAGAAGCGCACGGGGGATACCATCACCCGCGTCACCAGCGACGTAAAAGAAATCCGTAGTCTGCTCGTAGATTCCGTCGTCGAGGTGTTCTCGTCCGTCCTGATCCTGTTCGGGATGCTCGGCGTAATGCTGTGGATGAACTGGCAGCTTACGCTGCTCGCTCTGATCTCGATCCCGTTTCTGTTCCTGGCCGTCCAGCGCTACCGCAAGGCCCTGATCGAACGTATGCGCGTCGTCCGGGCGAAGGAGGGCGCCATAACCTCCGTGATGCAGGAGGCCATCACCGGCATCCGCGCCGTAAAGCTGTTTGGCCGCGAGGAGAGCGAGATGGAACGCTTCCGCAAGGAGAGCCGCGACTCCCTCAAGGCCAGCGTGGACTCTGCGGTTATAGAGGCGAAATTCTCCGTAGTCCTCGGCGCCGTCGGCGGCGCAGGCACGGCGCTTGTGATGTACTTCGGGGCGAGACAGGTGCTCTCAGGGGCGCTCTCTTTGGGCGACCTCACGGTGTTCGTGGCTTATCTGGCGCTGTTTCTGTCGCCGCTTTGGGCGCTTTCTCGGCAGGCTAACCAGATCGGCAAGTCGCTCGTCTCCGGCGAGCGCATCGTGGAGCTTCTGCGGTCCGCGCCGACCGTGAAGGACGCGCCGGACGCCCGGACCGCACACCATTTCGATGGTCGCGTCACCTTCGAGGGCGTTCGTTTCTCCTATGATGACGAGGCGGGCGAGGTGCTGCGAGGAATGGACTTCGACGTGGAGGCCGGGAGCCGGGTGGCGCTCGTTGGGATCAGCGGGGCGGGCAAAACCACGGTTACGAGCCTCGTGGATCGACTCTACGATCCCACGGAGGGGCGGGTACTCATCGATGGCGAGGACATAAAAAGTTTCACGCTGAAGTCTTTGCGGGATAGGATCACCTTCGTGCCGCAAGAGCCTATGCTTTTCCGGGCGACGGTGGCGGAGAATATCTCCTACGGACGCCCCGAAGCGAGCCGCGAGGAGATCGAACACGCTGCTGAACTAGCCGGAGCGAGCGACTTCGTGCGCGAGCTACCCGAAGGCTACGACACCCTGCTCTCCGAGCGTGGTGAGAGCCTCAGCGGCGGGCAGCGCCAGCGCATCTCCATAGCGCGGGCGATGCTCCGCGACACGCCCATCCTCATACTGGACGAGCCGCAGACCGGCCTCGACGCCGAGGCCGCCAACGCGGTGGAGGAGAGTTGGCGGGTGCTAACCGAGGGACGGACCACGTTCGTGATCGCGCACGAGCTACGGCTGGTGCGGAGCGTGGATCAAATCCTGGTCCTGGAGGAAGGCCGGGTCGCCGAATCCGGTACCCACGAAGACCTCATATCGTCCGGCGGCCTCTATGCGAGGCTCAACACCCTGCAGGAGCATGACATGGTTCAAGATCGAGTCCAGCCGTAAAGAAGGTGAGATAATGCGGGAGTTGCTGATATTTTGCATCGTGCTGACCGGGGTGGTCGTGGCGATCTATATTTCTTTTAGGTAGCGGGTCCCCGCAGTTTACTCTTTCGGGTTTTTAGAGAGTTTTTTGGTGCCGAGGTAGAGTGCGCCGCTGACTAGCAGGACGCCGGTTGCGAAGTAGAGCAGGTCCAGCGGGGTGTCGTAGGTTAGTTGCAGGGCTCGTTGGAAGAACTCTATAACTAATACCAGCAGGATCAGGCTGGCTATGCGTTCCTTCAACTCGTCGAGGCTGTGTATGAGGAGCAGGCGCGGGGCGGCCTCCGACCTCTCCGCTATGTCCAGCTTGCTGATAAAGAGCTCGTAGAGTCCGAGCGCAAAGATTATTAGGATGGCGGAGATCAAGTACCCGTCCACCGCTTTGACGATGGCCGTGATCGCATCGGTCCTCAAATCCACACGCGCCCCACTGCCGAGAGCCGGGTCCGCGTACTGAACGAGGTAGCCCAGCGCGTAGACCACGTCCACCGTAGCCAGATATAGACTTCCCAGCGCCAGCAACATGCCGAATACCACTGCCACCAGCACTACCAACCGACTGTTCCACAGCGCGTATTCGAAGAACTTCTTGAGCGAGTCCAATGCCCGCTTACTCGCTCTCCGAAGCCGTCCGGCGCACGATCACTTGGGCGACGCGGGGGCCGTCTATCTCTTCCACGCGCAGAACGTGGCCGTCGAGGCGGACTTCGTCTCCCACGTCGGGGGCACGACCGAGGTGTCCGAGTACTAGGCCGCCGATAGTGTCGAAGTCCGCGCTCTCGAAGCTTGTGTGAAGGGCTTCGTTGACGGCGTTGATCGGGGCGCGCCCGTCCACGGCGTGGGCGCCGTCGGGTAGCTCGTGAAGGACGGGCGATTCATCGTCGAATTCGTCCCGGATCTCGCCGACTATCTCCTCCAGGATGTCCTCGATAGTGATGAGACCCTCGAAAGATCCCCACTCGTCTATTACTATCGCGAGCTGTATCTCCTGCTTCTGGAAGTCTTCGAGGATGTTCTCTATGGACCGGTTTTCCGGGACTATGAGGATGTCTCGGGCGAGGTCGCGGGCGGTGACGGCGGCCTGGACGCCACCCTCTGACTCAATGGCGCGTAGCACGTCCTTGACGTGGACAGCCCCGACCACGCGGTCGGCCGCGCCGGGCTCGTGGACCGGGTAGCGAGTGTAGTTGCCGGCGGACACGGCGGTGACGAGGTCTTCTAGTTTTATGTCCGCCGAAAGCGAGATCACGTCGGGGCGGGGGACCATGATCTCCCTCGCCATCGTGCTCTCCAGGTCGAACACACCCCGAAGACGGCTCTCTTCATCCTCCTCCAGAATACCGTGCCGGGTGCTCTGGACGATTAACGTGCGGATCTCCTCCTCCGAATGCGTGTCATCGGTCTCGGAGGCCGGTGGATAACCGAGCATCCGCGTGAAGGCCGTGGCCGTGCCGTTGAAGACGAGGGTGAAGGGCAGGAGCAGATAGTAGAAGAACCGCATGAACGGCGCGACGAACAGCGAGGTACTCTCGGCGCTCTGGATGGCTATTGTCTTGGGAGCCAGTTCCCCAAAGACCACGTGCAAAAAAGAGATGATAGAGAACCCGATCACGAACGCCACGAAGTGCAGCGTGCCGCCTGTAACGCCTAAAGGCTCCAGCAGCGGTTCGATCAGGGCGGCTATGGCTGGCTCGCCCAGAGCGCCGAGGCCCAGCGAGGAGATCGTAATCCCGAGTTGACACACCGCGAGATAGGCGTCGAGCTTATCGGTAGCCACCTTGACCAGCCCGGCGGACGACCGGCCTTCCTCGACCATCCGATTAACCTGGCCCGAGCGTACCTTGACCAGCGAGAACTCCGCCGCCACGAACAACCCGTTCAATGCTACCAACACCAGCGCCGCCAGAATACGAAGCGCGGGAAATACTATGGCCTCCAGAACAATCCCTCCAATAAATTACCGGCACGGTCCCACGGAGAGGGCGCGCCGGTACTCGTTATCTCGTCCGATCTCATGCAGTCGCGACGAAAAGTATACTATTCGGCCCCCTTCGGCAAACCACTAATACAACAATTTCTTGTCCAACTCGTTGACCAGCGGCTCCCCGGCCAGGTACCGGCGCAGGTTGTCGCAGAACAAGTCCGTCTGAAGGGTGTTTATGGTCTCCGGCACCACGTCCGTCGAGTGCGGGCTAATAATGACGTTCTCCAACGCCCACAGCGGGCTCTCTTTTGGCAGCGGCTCCTCCTCGAACACGTCGAGCGCCGCGCCCAAGATCCACCCGCTCCGCAGCGCCTCCACGAGCGCCGCTTCGTCCACCACGGCCCCGCGCCCGATGTTCACGAAGTAAGCTCCCGGCTTTACGGACGCTAGAGCGTCCGCGTCGATCAGACGCCGGGTCTCGGGTGTGCCGGGCAGCGTGAGTACCACGTAGTCCGCCGCGCCGAGAGCCGCGTTCAGGTCCGCGGTCTCGTACAACTCGTCGGCGTAGTTCCATGCCTCGTCGGTGTCGCGCACGGTTCGCTTTACGCCCACGACTCGCATCCCGAACGGTCGCGCTCGAACCGCCACCGCCCGCCCGATGTTGCCGAGCCCGACGACGCACAGCGTCTTAGTCTCCAACGTCCCCGAAATTCCCTGCCGCCAGAGCTTCGCCGCTTTCTCCTCGCGCAGTCTACCCAGCCGTTTGGCGTGCTGGAGCATCGCCATCAGAGCGAACTCCGCTAGTGGCCCCGAGTACACGCCGCTCGCGGTCGTCACCGTTACGCCGGTTTCGAGAAGACCGGCTTTTCCGGCCACCTCTCCGGCCCCGGCCATGCTGCCCTGGATCCATCGGAGCTTCGGGGCTATGGACAAGAGGTTCCGGATGTGGCCTCGCGGGAAATCGTAGAGGACCTCCGCCTCGGCCAGCATCTTCAAGAATTCGTCTTCTTGTTCGGGTGTCCGTTGCCAGTCCTCGGGACCTATGTGGTCGGCTTCCCAGCGAGGCGGCGGTACGAGGTCCTCGCGGTAGAGCACGTTCAGGCGCTCGTCTACGGACTGGATCCTCTGTATGTGTTCGTCCTCGAAGTAGCTGGAGATCACTACGGTTGTCACTTCGCCTCCCTCTTACGTCGGCTTCAGGTGTTGGCTCGCGGATGTTGGCGGCTTCGATGGTACTCTTTTCCGCGTGGACGAGCTTTTGGACATCTTGGATAAGACGGGTGAGCCTACTGGTCGGATCGCCTGGAAGAGCGAGGCTCATCGGGATGGATTGTGGCACCGATGTTTTCACTGCTGGATCCTGGACCCCAATGGTCCGTACCTCCTGGTCCAACGCCGCGCCTACATAAAAGACACCTGGTCCGGCTATCTCGACGTCACCGCCGCCGGACACCTCGCCGCCGGTGAGACGCCCCTCGATGGCCTGCGCGAAGTAGAGGAGGAGTTGGGACTACGCGTAGAGCCGGATAGGCTAGTCCCGCTCGGCACTCGGCGCATCGAGCAGGAGATACCGGCTGGCCGTGACCGCGAGTTCCACGAGATCTTCCTGCTCTTCGACTCTACCCCGCCCTCGGAGCTACGCCTCCAGACCGAAGAGGTGGACGCCGTCCTCCGCATCCGGCTCGAAGACGCGCCGAAACTGTACGAACAAGAGTCCATATCCGCCGAAGAATGGAGATTCGGCGAGCGATTCCCAACGCGGGTGAGCCTCCCGGATTTCGTCCCCAACGAGGATGAATACCTCTTGTGTGTGGCCCTGAAGGCTCGCGCCCTGCTCGACGAGACGCCGGGCCTCTAGACTTCCCGGTTGCGCGCCGCCAAAAGCTCGTCTACCTGACTAGCGGCGAGCCGCGCTCGCCACGCCGCGCCTCGCGCGTCCCGGACTAGGTAGCCGAAGCGAGGTTCGTCCAGTTCTCTGGCTGCGGCTTCTATCCGGGATTCGAGGGCTCGCGCCGCGCCGACCGCCAGGTGTGTGGCGGCGACGGCTTTTGCAACGCCTGGGGCCGCTAGATACGGGACGTTGCACGTCGCCAGGTTTGCGAGGTCCGCGCATCGCGCAGTGGCGTCCGCCAGCGCGTCTGGAGTTGAGGCTCCGTCTTGTAAGGCGTTCAGCTCGCGTTGAAGGTCGAGGGCGGCATCCCGCACCACTCGCACCTGCAAGGATTCACCAGCCGCGCAGGCGTCCACGAGTAACCCGGCGGCCCGTGCGCCCGCGGCGGCCTCCGGGATGCCGGTCCTTACGTGGGTGTGGTTCGCTGCGGTCATGGCGGAGATTCTACCCGAGTTCTTCGCTGACCGGCCTCTGAAACCTGAAACCTCTCAAGTACATTCTATGTGGCGGTAACGGGCGATAGCGAACATGAAGCCGCCGTAGAGGATGAACCCAGCGGCGATGGCGCCGAGCATGTACGAGCCGTATGTCTGCTGCTGGATGGTCTCCAGCGCACCGCCGAGGCCGCGGCTCTCTTTCGGATCGGACTGGTACGCGGCGAGCAGGACGAAAGCGCCAGCTACCCCGATGGCGATGGCTCGGGCGACGGTCCCTACGCGACCGGCCAGCGTGACCCAGTGTTCCTGCGCGTCGCTCATCTCGCCGAGCTTCAGGTCGTGCAGGAACTTCGCTTTGTAGGCGGCGTGTAGCTGGTACGCGCCGACGCTCAGCACGACTACGCCGACGACACCCACCAAAACTTGCCCGACCGGCGGCTGAAAGGCCATAGCACTCACCGCCATCGCATCCTCCGAGCTGTCCTCCGCTCCGAAGACGGACTGCGCCGCCGTGTAAGCTAGAGCGCCGTGTATAAGCCCGCTCCCGACGTAGGCCACGCGCCGCACGACGCCCGCAGTGTCCGAACCTTTATCGTCCGGGTCCATAACACCCTGCACTACCTTCCACAAAGCGTATCCGAACAGCCCGGCAGCCAGCACCACCAGCAAAACCCCCCCGAGATACTGCGATCCGATGCTCTTCACCGCGCCGCCGGGGCTCGCGGTCTTACCGCCGACCATGTCGAGAGCCTCCAGCATCGCCAGGACGCCGATAACCACGTAGACCACGCCCTTCGCCACGTAACCGAACCGGGCGAGGCCCACGATCCAGGGGCTCGCCTGACGGGCCGCCTCGTCGGCGGTGTCCTTTACTTGCTCGACCGCTTCATCGACCGGGCCATCGGCTTGCGTCACGCTAGTCTCCTCATTGTCTCTGGTTCCCAGTTCACTCTACACCCACCGCGAGAAGCGTGCCGGGCGTGGAGTATCTCGGCGCAGCGCCGCCCGGCGCGATATATTAAGCGCATGAGGGTCGCGCTAGCCCAGATCAACACAACCGTCGGAGATATTTGGGGCAACGTCGAAAAGATGTCCGACGCCCTGAGCCGCGCCACCGACGCCGGCGCCGACCTCGTGGCCTATCCCGAGCTCACTATCACCGGCTACCCGCCCGAAGACCTCCTGATGCGCCCGAGCTTTATCGAGGAGAACCTCAAAGCCCTGGATGAATTCGCCAAGACCGTCCCCGAAAACATCGCCTGCGCGGTTGGCTTCGTGGACCTCGACGCAGATCTATTCAACTCCCTGGGCGTCGTCTCCGGCGGCGAAGTGTTGCACCGATACCACAAGCGCTACCTGCCAAACTACGGCGTCTTCGACGAGAATCGGTACTTCCGCGAGGGCTCGGGTGCTCCGATGTTGCGGGTGGACGGTACCCTCGTGGGCCTGAGCGTGTGCGAAGACATCTGGTATCCGGGTGGCCCGGCCCGGGAGCAAGCCCTCGGCGGCGCGGGGGTCCTCCTGAACATCTCGGCCTCGCCGTACCACCGCCAAAAGGGCGCTTTCCGCGAGCGAATGCTGGGCGTGCGCGCCTCGGACTACGGATGCTACGTCGTGTTCTGCAACCTAGTCGGCGGGCAGGACGAACTCGTCTTCGACGGACATTCGGTCGTCTTCGACCCGGAGGGACGGCTCGTGGCGCGGGCCAAACCCTTTGAGGAGGATCTGCTGGTCGTGGACCTCCAGCCTTCCGAAGCCCTCATACAACGCCTCCACGACCCGCGCCCCCGCAAGGAGAACCCCGAGAGCCCGCCGCACGTCATAGACTTGCCAAACGTCACGCCGCACATCCCGGCCACGCCCACCGAACCCCGCGTCGAACCGTACCCTTCCGAGGAGGGCGAGGTCTTGGAAGCGTTGGTCCTGGGGCTGCGCGACTACTTCCGAAAAAACGGTTTCTCCCGAGCCGTGCTCGGCCTTTCGGGGGGGATAGACTCGGCGCTTGCGGCGGCGGTCGCCGTGCGGGCGCTCGGCCCCGAGAACGTCACCGGCGTCCTCATGCCGAGCCGCTACACCTCGGACCTCAGCAACACCGACGCTACCGCCCTCGCCAAGAACCTGCGAGTGGATACTCAGATCATCCCGATAGGCCCGGCTTTCGACGCCTACAAGGAGATGATGCAGGAGGCGTTCAAGGGGTTGCCCGAGGACGTTACCGAGGAGAACCTGCAGAGCCGCATTCGGGGGAACATCCTGATGGCGCTCTCGAACAAATTCGGTTGGATCGTCTTGAGTACCGGCAACAAGAGCGAGATGAGCGTTGGTTACTCCACGCTCTACGGTGATTCGGCGGGTGGTTTCGCGGTCATAAAGGACGTCCCGAAGAACCTCGTGTACCGTGTCTCGCGTCATTTCAACGAGGTTGCGGGACGCGAGACCATTCCCGAGTCCATAATCGAAAAAGAGCCTTCCGCCGAGTTGCGCGAAGACCAGCGCGACACCGACTCGCTGCCGCCGTATGACGTGCTGGATCCGATCCTCGAAGCGTACATCGAGGAGGATAAGGGTATAGCCCGGATCGTGGCTTCCGGCTACGACGAGGACGACGTGCGGCGCATCGTGGGCCTCGTGGACCGCGCCGAGTACAAACGCCGCCAGGCCCCAACCGGCATAAAAGTAACGGGCCGCGCCTTCGGCCGCGACCGAAGAATGCCCATCACCAACCGCTACTCGGAACGCAAAGACTAAAGTCTGCTTCGGGCGCGACGAGCCGACGAGAATCTTTATGGGGCTCGTTTTCCGCATAGCCTAGCTCCGCTGCAAGTCGCTTTAACGTCGGGTGGGTTGTGCGGCGCTCCGGTATACTCGTCATATGCATGGGTGGATAAAAGTCGGAAGCGCACCGAACGAGTCGATGGCCTTGATGATGGAAGGTCTTCTTCGCGGCGCGGACATACCCGTGCTCATTCGGCGTCCGATGGGCTTCGATGTGCCGGACTTCCTCGCCGGTGGACCGCGAGAGGTGTTGGTCCCTGAGGACGCAATGCCGGAGGCGCGGGAAATTCTCGAAGACACTACCGGCGTCGGGTCCACTTTCTAGGTTTTACGGCGTTTCCATAATCGACCGAACCGCAACTTCGAGAAAAAAAGCTGCTTGCCGAAAGTGAACCTCTCTAGCCCTTGTCGAAGCGGAGTTGGACGCACGCGCCGCGTGTGGGGGTCGAGATCACATCTAGTTTCGCCCCCACTTCACCGGCCCGCTGACGCATGTAAGTGAGCCCCATCCCCGGCGGCGGCTTCCCGGCGTCGAAGCCGCGTCCATCGTCCCGGACGCGAATGATGAGCGTGCGTCCCACCCGCCGCGACTCCAGGTACATGTTGCGTGCCCGCGAGTGCTTGGCGACGTTCCAGAAAGCCTCGATGGCGACGCGGTATACGACCGCGACCTCGGCGGCGTTCAAGGAGTCGAGCGGCTCTTGCAGGTCCGCGTGGGTCCTCACGCCAAAGTACTCCTCGAACTTCTCCAAGCGGTGACGCAAGTGCTCGGAGACGCTCGGAGTGCCCTCGCCGTGGAAGGTCTGTAGCTCATCGTAGGGTCTCGAAACCCGGTGCTCGGCCTCTCGCGAGGCCGCCAGAGCGCGACCGAGCATCTCGCGGGCCTTGTCCTTCTCGCCGAGCCGGTCTGCCTCCAAGGCGGCGCTCGCGGAGAGCGCGATGCCATGAATACTCTGTTTCACGGTCTCGTGCATCTCGTGCAAGACTCGGCTCTCTTCCAGCCTTCGGGTCGTTTCCTCTTGTTCGGTGCTCAAACGCCGCGTGACGAAGGAGACCAAAGCCACCCGCGCCGCGAGGTACAGCAAGAGCGCCGCCGCACCCGCCATCACGTACACCGGTGGCGGGGGACGAACCGCGCACCACACCAGCAATACAGCGAAGTGCAAGGGTGGAGAGAGGGGACCGAACCAGAACGCGAAGACCCGCCACGGGTTGATGCGCTGGCGCTCGCTGGATTCCATGAGACCGGGCCACAAGGATGAACCTCCGATCAGGAGGATCCCCAGAGCCCAGATGAATTCCGGGTAACCACCAACCTCGTAGATCCCACCGGAACGAACGTCCAAATACATCGTGTCCGCCACCAAAAACGCTAGAAACCCCGCCACCAACAGCTTCGCCGGGACCGCCCCACCCGAAGCCGAAAGCACCACGAGCCCCAAAAACAGTAAAGCCGCGTCGAACAGCGCCCAAGACAGGACCGCCGCAAGCCCCCAGGAACCACCCGCTACTGCGCTGTCCACAACGAAGAACCACGCTAGAGTACCGATCGAAAGCATCACCGCCAGCGCGTCCAGGGCGGTGACGGTGGCGATCCCCTTTACCGTCGCTTGCACCAGAACCAAAAGAGCGCCCGCGAGCAGCAAATGCGCCACCAGATAAAATCCCTGCTGAAGCGAGACGAACCGTTCCGCCGCATCAGCGGTCTGCAAACTCGTCCAGCCAAGATCTCCGACGAACATAAACATTAGACCCGCACCCAGAAACCCGAAAAACAACCGCTCCCGGCCACGGGACTCCTTGATGGAACGCGCCACGATGATCAGCGCGAATATCGCCGCCGTCCAGTAGATGGTTCCGGCCAGAATAGGGCGCGCGTTGGAGTCCGCCAAAAGCGCGAAAGAAGTTAGCACGGCGGTCGTCCAGACCGCAAGCGCTACCATAAGAATTACGCGAGGGTCGCGGGGAGTCCGCGCCTTCAGCACGTCAGAGACCTGCAACATCACCCTCCAGAGTCCGACTAGATCTAATCCTACCAAATCAGGTCCCGCTCGGGCTACTCTATGAAGTCCGCGAGGCGCTAGAGTGGCAAGCTTCGTAACACAACCCTCGGGGAGCAAACACATATGGTGCGCGCGCCTGGGTGACACGAGTGTAATGGTCTCCAGATCGTGTCTGGAGTATATGAATTTCAGGCGTGAGACCGACGAGGCGGGCGCTGGAGAGGTAGTCGCCCGCTTTCTCGACGCGCTCTGCCGACGTCTACGCGTAAGGCGTCTCCGAGGAGATCACCGGCTGCGCCCTCGCAGACGTCCACCCGTACCGATTCATCAGGAACGCTCGGAGGGTCTGATAGACTCGTGGCATGAACCGCTACGACTTCGACGTAAGCATCACCGACAAGGCGCGGCAACTCCTAAAGCCTGGCGAGGTGCTCGTTCTGGACTGGACGCGGTTGGCGATCTGCTGCGCCGGAGCGGGAGAAGCCACCCTCTACGCTACAACCGAGACCAGCGCTCGCAAACGCAAGGGCCTCGTCCGCTTGAAAGGCGAAGACCCTATCTACGCCGCCCGAGCCATCTTCCCGCACCTCGCCGGTCGCGAAGTCCGCCTCGACGCCCGAAAAACTCTCGGCTTCCGGTGCTTCACCTCGGACTTGCCCGGCGACTTCGGTCTACGCGCCGTAATGGGCTATCTGCCCGAGCCGAAATAAGCCCTCGGCGGTCGGCCTCGATAGTCTGTGGGTTCGCCTTCGAGGCGGCGGAATGAGTGGTGCAAACGGATAAGAAAGGGCCGGGATATGGTAGGTAGCGAAGGGCGCGGGGATCGGTACCGGGACGAACGAGCGCGGGAGAAGACGACTCTGTCGCGTTCCTGGGCGGTTTGGTAGCCGTGGCGGGGTCTAAACGCCTGGATCAGATGGACGACCTGCGGGACATGGGGCGCTTCCCGCTCCCGGTCTACGCGGGCGCGACCGGCAACGTGCTCGCCACCATCGCCCTCACGTTCCTCGTGCAAGGCCGCTACCCGCGCATGGGCGCTCTGCCGGCATGGGTGGCTCTGGTGCTTGGTTTGAACCTTTCGCCGGTCTTCGTGTTGCGGCGGGGGATGGATGCGGGGGAGACGCGCTCGATCGTCGAGGAGATGGACTTCTTCGACGATCAGCACAAGTTCGCGCCGTGGGTGTACGCTGTGGCGTCGGCGAACATGGGGTTCTGGGTCTCGCTCTCCTGGCTAGCTTTCTCTCTGCGCCGAAGCAAAAAGACCTTGCTGGCGATGCTCCTCCTGGCCCTCCTCTGCACCTCGTTTCCGGCCTGGATCCGCTGGTTCAAAAAACCATAGCCCGCAGCCTTGCAGTAAACTCCGCGAAGAACAGCCCTGGATAGAAGGAGCGTCGAATGAAGCAGCGGAACCTCGGCAGCGAAGGTCTGGTAGTCTCCGAACTCGGCCTCGGGTGTATGGGCATGAGCGAATTCTACGGCGCCACTGACGAGGACGAGTCCATCGCAACCATCCACCGCGCAATAGAGCTAAGCGTAACTTTCCTCGACACGGCGGACATATACGGGCCGTTTACCAACGAGAAGCTCGTTGGCAAGGCCGTCGCGGACAGGCGTGAGCAGGTCGTGATCGCTACCAAGTTCGGCAACGTGCGCGGCGAAGACGGCAGCTTCCAGGGTGTGAGCGGCCAACCGGACTACGTGCGCGAGTGCTGTGACGCCTCGCTCCAACGGCTCGGCATCGACCACATCGACCTCTACTATCAGCACCGCGTCGACCCTGACACACCCATCGAAGAGACCATCGGCGCGATGGCCGAACTGGTCGAGGCCGGGAAGGTACGTTACCTCGGGATGTCCGAGGCTGGTGTGAAGACCATTCGCAAGGCGCACGCCGTACATCCCATTTCGGCGCTTCAGTCCGAGTATTCGCTGTTTACGCGCGACCTCGAAGACGAGGTGTTGCCCGCCATCCGGGAGCTTGGCATCGGCTTCGTGCCGTACAGTCCGCTCGGGCGTGGCTTCCTTACGGGCCGCTTCAAGACTATCGAGGACATGCCCGAGAACGACATGCGCAGCGCCCGCTTCCCGCGCTTCGCGGAGGAGAACTTTATGAAGAACGTCGCGCTCGCCGACAAGGTGCGCGAGGTCGCCGACGACAAGGGCGTGACGCCGGGACAGCTCGCTCTGGCGTGGCTGCTCGCTCAGGGCGAGGACATCGTGCCGATCCCCGGCACCAAGCGCCGCAAGTACCTCGAAGAGAACGCCGGTGCCTCCGACGTAACCCTCACCGGGGAAGACCTGCGCCGTATCGAAGAAGCCATACCAAAGGGGGCCGCCGCTGGTGAACGGTACACCGAAAAGATGATGCTGGCCGTGGGCCGATAGGATATTGGAGGGAATGGTATGACCGATGTAGAGCACATCTCGCGCAAGGGGACGGCGGTCCCGAGGAGTTGGTTTCCGGTGCCGGAGGAACCCGAGTTGCCGGAGGGTTTGCAGGGGCTGTTTCGCAAGGCGCGCGAAAGCCTCGGGTTCGTGCCGAACGTGTTTCGAGCGTATAGTTTCAGACCCGAGCGGTTGAGCGCCTGGTTCGCTCACTACCGGCAGTTGCACGAGCCGACGGCGAATCTAGACGCCGCCGAAAGGGAGATGATCGCGGTCGCCGTATCCATGGAGAACGGTTGTCTCTACTGCCTCGTCGCCCACGGCGCCGCCCTGCGCGAAGCCCTCGGAGACCCCATACTGGCGGACCGCATCACCCTCGACTACCGCCGCGCCGGCCTCGACGAGCGGCGCACCGCCATCCTGGATTACGCCGTTCGTGTGACGAAAGAGCCGCTAACGTGCTCCCCGCAAGACCTCGAACGTCTCAAGGGCTTTGGGCTGACGGAGGAGGAAGTCTGGGACGTGGTGGAGATAGCAAGCATGTACAACTTCACCAACCGCATG
>Ga0136640_10000498_pt1 | contig 15012 bp, 13 predicted proteins | sample AntDrymUQ8642106_2_FD_105498 | JGI IMG/M metagenome (GOLD analysis project Ga0136640, IMG submission 105498) | Polar desert sand microbial communities from Dry Valleys, Antarctica - metaG UQ864 (21.06) | ecosystem: Environmental > Terrestrial > Soil > Desert | place: Antarctica: Dry Valley...
AAGAAGCCGCCGGAATCACGAGCTGGGACGGCGAGGCCTTCCACAGCCACCGCGCGCTCGGGCATGTCGCGGGGACGTTCGACAAGGCGGACGTGATCCGCGCGCTGCCGGGAAGCGCGGCGATGGGCCATGTGCGCTATTCGACGAGCGGCGATTCGGCGCTGCGCAACGTCCAGCCCCTGTTCGCCGAACTCGCTTCGGGGGGCTTCGCGATCGGGCACAACGGCAATATCTCCAACGCGCTCAAGCTCAGGCGCGACCTCAACCGGCGCGGATCGATATTCCAGTCGACCAGCGACACCGAAGTGATCGTCCACTTGGTGGCGACATCGAGCTACCGCACCCTGCTCGACAAGTTCATCGACGCGCTGAAGCATGTCGAGGGCGCCTATTCGCTGATCTGCATGACGCCCGAAGGAATGATCGCGTGCCGCGATCCGCTCGGCATCCGGCCTCTGGTGCTGGGGCAGCTCGACGGCGCTTTCATTTTCGCGTCGGAGACGGTCGCGCTCGATCTGATCGGCGCCAAGTTCCTGCGCCAGGTAGAGCCCGGCGAAATGATCATCGTCTCGCCGCAAGGGTTTCGGTCGCACCGCCCCTTCGCGCCGGTGGCGCCGAGGCCATGCATTTTCGAGCATGTCTATTTCTCGCGGCCCGATAGCATCGTCGATGGCGCGTCGGTGTACAATGTTCGTAAAGCGATCGGCGCGCAGCTGGCGATCGAGAGCCCGGTCGATGCCGACATCGTCGTACCGGTGCCGGACAGCGGAGTCCCCGCGGCGATCGGCTATGCGCAGCAATCGGGAATTCCCTTCGAGCTCGGGATCATTCGTTCGCACTATGTCGGGCGCACCTTCATCCAGCCGGGCGAAGGGGTGCGCAATCTCGGCGTCAAGATGAAGCATAACGCCAACAGCGCGCTGATCGCCGGCAAGCGCATCGTCCTTATCGATGATTCGATCGTTCGCGGAACCACCAGCCTCAAGATCGTACAGATGATGCGCGATGCCGGCGCGGCCGAGGTGCACATGCGGATCGCTTCGCCGCCGATGCAGCATAGCTGCTTCTACGGGGTGGACACGCCCAAGCGCGCCGGACTGCTGGCGGCCGGAATGGATGTCGCCGGGATGGCGGATCATATCCGCGCCGACAGCCTCGCCTTCGTGTCAATCGACGGGCTTTACCGCGCGCTCGAGGAGGAGCCGCGCGACGATGCGGCCCCGCGCCATTGCGACGCCTGCTTCACCGGGGACTATCCAACCAGCCTCACCGATCAGGACAAGCTCGAACCCCGCGATCAATTCTCGCTGCTGGCCGAACGCGTCGCGAGGTGAGCCGGCCGCTCGAAGGACAGTTGGCGCTGGTTACTGGCGCCAGCCGCGGGATCGGCGCGGCGACGGCGCAAGCGCTGGGCGCGGCGGGGGCGCATGTCATATTGACCGCGCGGACGAGCGGCGACCTCGAGGAGGTCGAGGAGCGCATTCATTCCGCGGGCGGAAGCGCGACGATTGCGCCACTCGATCTCACCGATGGCGAGGGGATCGGCAAGCTCGCGGTGGCGGTGGCGGGGCGATGGGACGCACTCGACATCGTCATCCTCAATGCAGCGATGCTCGGCAGCCTGACCCCGGTACAAGCGATCGACGGCGCCGAGTTCGGCAAGGTGCTTCAGCTCAATCTGTTGGCGCAGCACGCGGTGATCGCGGCGTTCGATCCGCTGCTGCGAAAGTCGAAGGACGCGCGCGTCGTTGCCGTGACATCGGGCGTGGGCGCCCGGCCGCGCGCCTTTTGGGGGGGGTATGGCGCGTCCAAGGCCGCGCTCGAAACGCTGATGCTGAGCTATGCCGAGGAGAATCGGAATCTGGGCCGCGTGAACGTCGCGATCGTCGATCCCGGAGCGACCGCGACCCAGATGCGGGCGCGGGCCTTTCCGGGGGAGGATCCGGCGACGGTGAAGACGCCGGGCACCGTCGCCAATGCGATCGCGCAGATGCTGATTGAGGGGTTCGAGACGGGGGCGCGAGTCGACGTCGGCTAAGCCTTGACCAGCGTCACCTGCGCGACGTCGATGCCGCCGCCGCGGAAGCCGCCTTCGCTGTACATTAGATAATAGCGCCACAAGTCGTTGAATTCGCTATCGAAACCGATCGGCAACCGGCCGCGTTTGACAGCTCGGTCGAAGTTTGCGCGCCATCGCCTGAGCGTCTCGGCATAGTGCGGGCCGTAGCCCCTTCGTTCTTGCCAGCTTAACCCTGCGTCGCGCGCGAGCGCCTCGAAGCGCGGTTCGTCGATCAGCATTCCGCCCGGGAAGATATAGGCTTGGATGAAGTCGGCGCTGGTGGCGTAGGCATCGAACAGGGCGTGATCGATCGAGATGAACTGGATCGCAGCGCGCCCGCCGGGCTTGAGCAGGCCGGCGACGCTGCGAAGATAGGCGGGCCAATATTGCTGGCCGACCGCCTCGACCATCTCGACGCTGACCAGCGCGTCATATTGCCCGCGCGCGTCGCGATAATCCTGGAGCAGGATGCGCGCATCGTGCCCGGACAGGCGCGTGTCAGCGAGGCTTTTCTGGGCATCGGACAATGTCAGCCCCGTGACCGAGACGCCATAATCGCGCGCGGCGATTTCGGCGAGCGAGCCCCAGCCCGATCCGATCTCGAAAAGCGTCTGGCCAGGCTGCAGGCAAAGCCGGTCGAGCAGGAGGCGGATCTTGCGCTGCTGCGCCGCTTCGAGGGATTCGGCGGCCGAGATCGGCTCTTCGAACACCGCGCTCGAATATGTCATCCCCGGATCGAGCCACGCCGCGTAAAAGTCGTTGCCGAGGTCGTAATGTGCAGCGATGTTGCGGCGGGCATTGGCGATCGAATTGGCGCGCAGGCCATGCAGCGCACGGTTGACGATACGCCAAAATCCTTTTGCGCGCGCGACTTGGCCGAGGCTTGCGCCATTGCGCATGAACAGATCGAACAAGGACACGGGGTCGGGGCTCGACCATTCGCCCGCCGCCCAGGCGCGATACCAGCCGACCGATCCCGATGTCATCAGGCGGACGAGCGCCATCCAGCTGTGCAGGTGGACGACCGGCATCGGGCCTGGCGCGCGGCTGCCGACAATGAGAGTCGTGCCGTCGGGGAGCGTGGCTTCGATCCCGCCGGCATCGAGGCCGCGGTCGATGGCGGCGAGGACCCGGCCGAAGCCGCGCGCGAACAGGCGGGCGGCAATGTCGCCGCCGGAGGCGAAACGGCGGTCCGCCGCAAGGAGATGCGCGCCCCGCTTGTTCATGGCGCTTCCGTGGCAAGCCGCGCCGCGACATGCAACCGTCAGGTGTCCGCCTCCGCCAGGGCGGAAAGCGCGCGCTCCCTGCCCTCCTTGTGGCCGATGATCTTCGCGGGATAATCGGCCGGCCGCGCATCGAAGGCATCGGGGTCGTGGATTTGCACGTCGGCCAGGGCGGCAAGTTCGGGCACCCAGTGGCGGATATAGAGCGCCGCATCGAACTTGGCCGACTGGACGAGCGGGGCCATGATGCGAGCGAACTGGTTCGAATCGAGGCCGGTTCCGGCAATCCACTGCCAGTTGACGCCGTTGTTGCCGAAGTCGGCATCGACCAGCGTGTCCCAGAACCAGAGCGCGCCTTCGCGCCAGTCGATGAGCAAATGCTTCACCAGGAAACTGGCGGCGATCATCCGCACGCGGTTGTGCATCCAGCCGGTCGACCATAGCTGGCGCATCCCGGCATCGACGATCGGATAGCCGGTGCGGCCGTTCGTCCAGGCGGCAAAATCGCCTCCGGAACTGGCCGGCGTGCGCCAGGCAAAGCGCTCGAACGCAGCCCGCGCGTGGCGATCGCCGATGTCCGGATTGGCGGCCGCGACTCCGGTCGTGAAATCGCGCCAGGATAATTCTTTCAGGAACTTGTCCCTGATCGCTGGGGCGTGACGCGAGGCCGCATGATACACCGTGGCCGGCGAAATCTCGCCCCAGTGAAGATGCGGCGACAGGCGTGAAGTGCCCTCCTCCGCGGGCAGGTCGCGGCGTTCGAGATAGGCCGGGATCTTGCCGACGAAAACATTCAAATTCGCGGCCGCGCCGGCTTCGCCCGGGTTCCATTCCGAGCCGAAACCGGTGGCCCAATCGGGCCGCGTCGGAAGCAGCTCCCAGTCGGCGAGCCTATCGGAGAGCGGCCACGCCTCGGGCGCCGCGATCATATCCGGCGCCGCGAGCGGCTGCGGCGGCGGCAGAAACTGCCGCAGCGCGCGCCAAAAGGGCGTGTAGATTTTATAGGGCTTGCCCGCGCCGTTGACGACGTCGCGGGGCGAAACGAGCTGGTTGCCGTCGTGAAGAACGAGGTCGAGCCGTTCCCCGACGCGTCGCTCCGCCTCCCGCCACCAAGGCTCGTAGTGGCGGATGGCATGAATGTGCGACGCCCCCATCTCCCGTGCGAGCGTGGCCAATGTCTCGACGCTTTCGCCGCGGCGAAGGACAAGCCGCGCGCCGCGTTGCTCGAGACCGGCGCCGAGCGCGATCAGGCTATGGTGCAGCCACCAACGCTGCGCACCGCCGATCTTCCACGGTCCGGGACTGGCGTCGTCGAGAATGTAGACGGCGATGACCGGGCCTTCGCGAGCGGCCGCGGCAAGCGCGGCCTGATCGTGAAGCCGCAGATCCTGGCGGAACCAAAGCAGTGTCGGGGCGGGCATTCGTGATCGTTGTCAGCATCCCCCCTCCCGGCCAAGGAAGTGGGTTAATCCGTGGGCTAGAGCGGCCGCGGTTCCTTGGCGACTTCCCAGCTCTGGCCCTTGCCGACCAAGACCTGGAGATCGGGGGCCTTGCCCTTGGCGGCGGCCTCGTTCTGCTCGACGACCGCGCTCTCGAACGTCGGCGCTGGCGAATCGTAAAGCGTTCCAAGCGCCATCGGGAAGGCGCCGAAGGGCATTTCGATGAGGAAATGAGCAAGCGTGCGGTTGGCGACGTCGTGGACTAGAATCTCATCAGCGTGGGCGGCGGCATCGACCACCTTGAGCGCTAGGCTTTCGGGGTCGAAGGCGATTCCCTTCGCGCCGCCCGCGAAGATCATCGGCTTGCCATGTTCGAGCCAGAGCTGGGCGTCGGCGGCGGTCTCGCGCGCGCTGAAGGAGGCGAAGACATCGTCGTTATAGACGATGCAGTTCTGGAAAATTTCGACGAACGCCGCGCCCTTGTGGCGATAGGCGGCCTTGAGCACGTCGGGCAGATATTTGCTGACATCGATCCCGCGCGCGACGAAGCGCGCCCCCGACCCCAGCGCGAAAGCGCACGGGCTGGCCGGGCGGTCGACCGAGCCGAAAGGCGTCGATGGCGTCCGCGTGCCGACCCGCGACGTCGGAGAATATTGGCCCTTCGTAAGGCCGTAGATTTCGTTGTTGAAAAGAAGAATCTGGCAGTCGAGGTTGCGGCGCAAAATGTGCATGAGGTGGTTGCTGCCGATCGACAGACCATCGCCGTCGCCGGTGATGATCCACACGTCGAGCGCGGGATTGGCGAGCTTGATCCCCGTCGCGAAAGTCGGCGCGCGGCCGTGAATGGTGTGGAAGCCGTAGGTTTCCATATAATAGGGGAAGCGCGACGAGCAGCCGATGCCTGAGACGAAGACCGTGTTTTCGGGACGTGCGCCCAATTCGGGAAGCGTTCGCTGGACCGCCTTGAGGACGGCGTAGTCGCCGCAGCCTGGGCACCAGCGCACTTCCTGGTCGGTCGCGAAGTCCTTGGCGGTAAGCTTGGTAAGTTCGTTCATCGCGGATTTCCGTGGCGTAGGGCCTCGGCGTGGGCAACCTGGCGCGCGACGAGGGTGTAAAGGCTGGTGAGGTCGCGGCGCGTGTCGCGAGCGCTGGCGCCCGCGCCAAGCTCGCCCTTCAATCGTGCAAGCACGGGACGCGAACGTTCGACGAGCAGCTTGACCGCAGTTGCCGGGCAGTCCTCGCGTCCGGTCGCGCGTTCCTGGCTGGCTAACTGCTCCGCGTGCCGCATGAGCAGAGCCAGTTCTTCGATCATCTCGAGCTGGCCGCGGCGGGTCCACGCCTTAAGCATCGATCGCCTCGTGGATCGCGGCTTCGATCTCGGCGATCTTGAAGGGGTGGCCAGTGACTTTGTTGAGCGGGCGGGCGTCGACAAGGAACTGGTCGCGGAGCAGGGTCTTCAATTGGCCGGTGTTCATTTCGGGAACGATGATCCGGTCGTAACTCGCCAGCAACGCGCCGAGGTTCCGCGGCATCGGCCAGACGTGGCGGATGTGGATGTGCGACGCGTCGAGCCCATCGCGACGGGCGCGGCGGACCGCCTGGTGGATGGGGCCGAAGGTCGATCCCCAGCCGACGATGGCGAGCTTGCCGCCGCTTTGGCCGAGGCAGACGTCCTGGTCGGGGATCGAGCCCGCGACGCCAAGCACCTTGTTGGCGCGGGTATCGGTCATCGTCTGGTGGTTGGCGGGGGAATAATCGATATGGCCCGAGCCGACGGCTTTTTCGATTCCGCCGATGCGGTGCATCAGGCCCGGGGTGCCCGGCTTGATCCAGATGCGGGCGAGCTTGGCGTCGCGCTTGTACGGGTTTAGCCCTTCGCTCTGGTGTTCGTCGCCTTCATAGAAATCGACCGGAAACGGCCGGTAGTCCTTCATATCGGGCACTTTCCACGGCTCGGCGGCGTTGGCGATATAGCCGTCGGTAAGCAGCATGACCGGAGTCATATATTGCACCGCGATGCGGCACGCCTCGATCGCGCAATCGAACGCGTCGGCGGGCGAGCATGCTGCGATGACCGGCATCGGCGCATCGCCGTTGCGGCCGTAGACCGCCTGGTAGAGGTCGGACTGTTCGGTCTTGGTCGGAAGGCCCGTCGAAGGTCCGCCACGCTGCGAATTGATGATCACGAGCGGCAGCTCGGCTATGATCGCGAGCCCCATTGCCTCGCCCTTCAAGGCAATTCCCGGGCCGGAGGACGAAGTAACCCCGAGCTGCCCGGCATAGGACGCGCCGATCGCGGAACCGATCGCGGCGATCTCGTCCTCGGCCTGGAAGGTCGTGACTCCGAATTCCTTGAGGCGCGAGAGATGGTGTAGGATCGCCGAGGCCGGAGTGATCGGATAGCCGCCGAAGAACATTTTGAGCCCGGCAAGCTGGGCCCCCGCGACGAGGCCGATCGAGATCGCTTCGGCGCCCGTGACGGTGCGGTACAGGCCGGGCTCGGCCGGCGCCGCGGCGACATGGTGCTGGTGAAGCTGGCCGCCCAGTTCGGCGGTCTCGCCATAGGCATGACCCGCGTTGAGCGCGGCGATATTGGCTTCGGCGAGAGCCGGGGCCTTGGCGAACTTGGCGGTGAGCCAGCCGACGATCGGGCCGCGGTCGCGTTCGAACATCCACAGCGCGAGCCCCAGCGTCCACATATTCTTGCAGCGCAGCGCTTCCTTGTTGCCAAGTCCGAACGGCTTGACAGCGTCGAGCGTCAACTGGCTGATATTTAGACGAATAAGCTGCCAACGCGCAAGGCTGTCGTCGTCGAGCGGATTGGCAGCGTAACCGGCCTTGGAAAGGTTGCGCGCGGTGAATTCGCCCTCGTCGGCGATGATCAGGCCGCCGGGGCGCAGATGTTCGGCATTCACCTTCAAGGCGGCGGGGTTCATGGCCACCAGCACGTCAGGCTCGTCGCCCGCGGTCTCGATCGCGGTCGATCCGAAATTGATCTGGAAGGCCGAAACCCCGAACGTCGTGCCTTGCGGGGCGCGGATTTCGGCGGGAAAATCGGGGAAGGTGGCAAGATCGTTTCCCGCGAGCGCGGTCGACAGCGTGAATTGGCCGCCGGTGAGCTGCATTCCATCGCCGCTGTCGCCCGCGAAGCGAACGACGATCGCTTCGGGCGTGGGGTGGGCGGTCGCTTCTTCGGGAGTGAGCAGGTGCGTCGCGGACGCCATGGGCCTTGAAATCCTTTGCCACACTGTTCCTAAGCATCGCGCCCCCCTGCGGCAAGGAGCGAGCCTGTGTCCGAAACCTATGTACGTCCCGACGTCCGGAGGTTCCTCGATCATTTGAACGCGCTTCCTGGCCCCAGGGCGCATCAGGCGGGGCCAGAGGCGGGACGCCTGATGGCGATCGCCTTACGATATGCCGCGGATGCCGAAGCCGGCGAACTGGCGGTGAGGCGCGATCTGGCGATACCGGGGCCGGCGGGCGAAATCGGGCTGCGGCTTTACGACGCGGCGGAGGCCCGCGGCCCCGGGCCGGCAATGGTCTATTTCCACGGCGGGGGCTTCGTGCTCGGCGATCTGGAGACCCACGACCCAATCTGCGCCGAAATCGCGCGAATCCTCGATATGCCGGTGATCGCGGTCGATTACCGGCTCGCGCCCGAAAATCCGTGGCCCGCGGCGCCGGACGATTGCATCGCTGCGGCGCGCTGGGTGGCGGAGAGCCCGGAGGCGCTGGGCCGTGCGGTTACCGGGCTGGTGATCGCGGGGGACAGCGCGGGCGGCAACCTGACCATCGTCACCTCGCTGGGCCTACGCGACGCTCCCGCCGCGGTCCCGGTGATCGCGCAATGGCCGATCTATCCCGCCGCCGATCCGGCCAACAGCTATCCGAGTTTCGACGCGTTTCTTACCGGGTATTTCCTCACGCTGGAGGGAATGGTCTGGTTCGACGAATGCTACGCGCCCGACAAGAACGACCATCGCTACGCGCCCTTGATAAAAAGCCAGGAGGGCATGCCCCCGACCCTGGTGGTAACCGCGGGCCTCGATCCGATCCGCGATCAGGGGCGCGCTTATGCCGCGGCGTGCGTCCAGGCCGGAGTGCCGACCCTGTTCCACGAAGCGCGCGGCCAGATCCACGGCTTCGTCAATTTCCGAAAGGCGATTCCTTCGTCGAACGGCGACGTCGCGCGCAGCTTGGCGCTGCTCAAGACCATCATCGCGCAAGGCGAATGGTGAGCGCCAGTTCCTCAAACGAAGCCTTGGCTTACCGCCGCGCGGCGGGTGTGATGCTACTCAACCGAGAGGGAAGGGTATGGGTCGGGCAACGGCTCGATTCGACGCTCGAGGCTTGGCAGATGCCGCAGGGCGGGCTCGACGAGGGCGAATCCCCTCTCGAGGGCGCGCTCCGCGAGCTTGAGGAGGAAACCGGGATCGGCCGCGCGCTCGTCGAAATCATCGCGCAGGCGCAGGAGGAGCTGACCTACGACCTGCCCGACGACCTTGTCGGCAAGCTTTGGAAGGGCAGATGGCGCGGGCAGCGCCAGACCTGGTTCCTGGCGCGTTTCCTGGGCTCCGACAGCGACGTTAACCTGCTCACCAAGGACCCCGAATTCCGCGCGTGGAAATGGGCGGAACCGCGTGAGCTTCCGGACTTGATCGTGCCCTTCAAACGCACGCTTTACGAAGCAGTGCTCAAAGAGTTCGCGGCTTGGCTTTGAGCGCGCCGCCGCGCTAGGGATTGGCGATGGGCGGGCTGACCAAAACCGAAGCGGAAGCGGTCGCCCGTGCGGGCGCGGAGCCGATGCTCGATCAGGTTCGGGACTGGGCGGCGATCAACAGCGGATCGCGCAATCTCGACGGGCTAGCGCGGATGGCAGGCGTCTACGCGGAGGCATTCGCGCCACTCGGCAAGGTCGCGCTCGTCGACCCTGCGCCGGTCGAAGCGATGACCGCGGACGGGGCGCTGCTCCCGCTTCTTCACGGGCAAAATCTTCATGTCGCGGTTCGCCCCGAGGCGCCGATGCAGCTGCTTTTCACCGGGCATATGGATACGGTGTATGGCGCCGGCCAGGGCTTCCAGGACGTCGATTGGCGTCAAGACGGCAGCCTGGGCGGGCCGGGTGTGGCCGACATGAAGGGCGGGATCGCGGTGATGCTGGCCGCCCTGAAGGCTGTCGAGAACTCTGCCGTTGCCGGTCGCGTCGGATATGAAGTGGTGATCAACAGCGACGAGGAAGTCGGATCGCCGGGATCGGCGGGGCTGATCGCGGCCGCGGCGCGCGGCAAACGCGCTGCGCTGACCTACGAACCGGCGGCTTTGCCCGACGGGACGCTGGCGGGCGCGCGGCCAGGAAGCGGCAATTTTTCGATCCGCGTGGCAGGGCGCAGCGCGCATGCCGGACGCAATCCCGAGGATGGCCGCAACGCGCTGGTCGCGGCCGCCGACCTGGCGGTGCGGCTGAGCAAGGCGGCGGGGCCGCGGCTGACGATCAATCCCGCGAAAATCGACGGCGGCGGGCCGAACAATGTCGTTCCCGACCAGGCCGTTCTCAGGGTCAACATGCGTCCTGCGACTGCTGAGGACGAAGCGCGCGGGCGATCGCTGCTCGAATCGGCGATGGCGATGGTCGGCGTCCAATACGGCGTCGCCTTGAGCCTGCACGGCGGATTCGGACGGCCGCCCAAGCCGATGACTCCGGCTGACGAAGCACTCTTCGGGCTGGTTGCGCGCTGCGGCGCCGATCTGGGCCAGCCGATCGCCTGGCAACCGTCCGGCGGGGTGTGCGACGGCAATAATATCGCGGCGTGCGGCGTTCCCGTGGTCGACACAATGGGCGTGCGTGGGGGCGCGATCCATTCGCCCGACGAGTATCTGATCGTCGACAGCCTCGCCGAGCGGGCGGCCCTTTCGGCGCTGACGATCCTGCGATTGGCCGGGCAAGCCGCGTGAGCTTCCGCGTCCGCCCCGCCCGCAACGACGATTTCGACGCCATTTACGAAATGGCGAAGCTCACGGGGGGCGGCTTCACCAACCTGCCGCCGGATCGCAAGACCCTCAAGCAGAAGCTCGCCAAGTCGCAATCGGCGTTCGACAAGGACATCGACGCGCCCGACGACGACCTGTTCCTGCTCGTTCTCGAAAATGCCGACACGGCCCAGGTGCGCGGCACGTGCCAGATTTTCAGCCGGGTCGGCTCGGAGTGGCCGTTCTACAGCTACAAGCTCACCAACCTGACGCAAAGCTCCAAGGCGCTGGACCGCACTTTCCGCAACGAGATGCTGACGCTGGTCACCGACCTCGAGGGATCGTCCGAGGTCGGCGGGCTTTTTCTGCATCCGAACGAACGCGCGGGCGGGCTCGGAATGCTGCTGGCGCGCAGCCGCTATCTGTTCATCCGCCTCCATCGCAAGCGCTTCGCCGACCGCATCATCGCCGAGCTCCGCGGCGTGATCGACGAAGCAGGCGGATCGCCCTTCTGGGACGCGCTGGCCGGCAAGTTCTTCGATATGAATTTCCAAACCGCCGACGACATCAATGCCGCCCAAGGCAACCAGTTCATTGCCGATCTCATGCCGCGCACGCCGATCTACACCGCGCTGTTGCCCGATACCGCGCGCTCGGTGATGGCGATCCCCCATCCGTCGGGACGCGCGGCGATGCGAATGCTCGAGCGCGAGGGTTTCAAATATGAACGGCACATCGACATTTTCGACGGCGGGCCGACGATGGAAGCGAAGACCGACGAGGTCCGCACGATCCGCGATGCCAAGCCGCTCAAGGTCGCCGAAATCGGGCCTGGGGGGAAAACCGCACTGCTCGCGTCGGGCGAGCTCAAGGAATTCGTTGCCTGCTATGGGGCGGTGAGCACCGGCAAAGGGGGCACGGCCACGCTGGACGCCAAGGCGGCGGGTTTGCTCGACATCAAGGTCGGCGGCTGCTTCCTGCGCATGGAGCGCTGATCCCTTGCTGCGCGAGATCAATTTCGACGGGATCGTCGGGCCGAGCCACAATTATGCGGGGCTTAGTCTCGGCAATCTGGCATCGTCGCGGAACGCGGGCGCGGTCGCCTATCCGCGCGCCGCCGCGCTCCAGGGACTGGCGAAAATGGCGACGAACCTGTCGCTTGGCCTCGCGCAGGGCCTCTTCATCCCGCACGCGCGGCCCAATCACGGCTGGCTGGCGATGCTGGGTACCGATGCCGCAGGCGCCTCCGAAGCGATCCGTGCCAACGCGCTGTCGGCGTCGTCGATGTGGGCCGCGAACGCAGCAACGGTGTCGCCCGCGCCCGATACCGCGGATGGCCGTTGTCACCTGACACCAGCCAATCTGCGCACCATGGCGCACCGAAGCCACGAATGGCCCGCCACCTTGGCGCAGCTTCGGCTCGCTTTCGCCGACACCGCCCACTTCGTGGTCCACGCGCCGGTCCCGCCCGCGTTCGGAGACGAAGGCGCGGCCAATCATATGCGTATCGGGCGCGCGCACGGCGAAGCATGCGCCGAAATCTTCGTCTATGGCGCGGGCGGCGGACCGTTCCCGGCGCGCCAGCATGTCGAGGCGTGCCGCGCGATCGCCCGCCTGCACGGCCTCGATCCCGCGCGCACCCTGTTCGCCCAACAATCCGAACGGGCGATCGCCGCCGGGTCATTCCACAACGATGTCGTGGCGGTCGCCAACGAGAATGTCCTGTTCGCGCATGAGGACGCCTTTGCCGACCGACGGGGCCTGTACGACGCGCTTATCGCGATCGCGCCGGACGTGCAGATCATCGAAGTGCCGAGCGCTGCGGTCAGCCTCGCGGATGCGATTTCGAGCTATGTGTTCAACGCCCAGCTGGTGACGCTGCCCGGGGGCGGAATGGTCCTGATCCTGCCGGAGGAGGCGCGCGAGACGCGATCGGTCTGGCAGTGGCTCCAGATATTGGTCGCGGGGAATGGGCCGATACGGCGGCTCGAAACGGTCGATGTCCGCCAGTCGATGGCCAACGGCGGCGGTCCGGCCTGCCTCCGGCTGCGCATCGTCGCGGATCCCGCCGTGGTCGATCCGCGCTTCATGGTAGATGAAGGCAAGCTGGAGCGAATGGCGAAGCTGATCGAAGCGCTCTGGCCTACGGAAATCAGGCCGGAAGACCTTGCCGACACTGGAACGATTGCCGGCATCGAAGAGGCGCGCGCGAAGCTGCTCGACCTGCTCGAACTCGCGGAGCTTGCCTAGGAGGCGCTCCAATAGATGTCGGCGTCGACTTCGATATCGGCGAGGATGCGGCCGACCGGCGCGCGCGACAGCGGTCCATCTTCGATCGCACGTTCGACGGTCGCCCGCGCTTCGCCGCCCCGGCCGAGGATCATCAGCGATCGCGTGCCGTCGAACGCCGCCTTGGTCAGCGTCATTCCGGTTGGCGTCGAAACCGCCCTGCGCCCGCGCGGGCCGCTGATCGCGGGCTCATAGACGGGGCCGGTTCCAATGCCGGCGACGCTGCCGTCGTCCCGGGCTTCGAGCATCACGAGGTCGAACGGCGAATGCGCTTCGGCAAGCGCGCCGCCGTCGAGCGGGATGAGCGTTGTGCCCTTCGCGGAAAGCGAGGCGAGCAGATCGTGCGATCCGTTGGTGGGAACGATCGCGACCTTGCTCCAGTCGAGCGCATTTTGCGAAAGCTGAGCGGCCACCGCAACCCCGAGATCGCCGGTCGCCAGCGCAACGATGGCGTCGCCGCGCGCTTCGATCGCGCTTTCCACGACGAAGCCGATGTCGTCGGCCGCCTGTTCGACCAGGGCTGCGAGCTCGTCGAACTCCCACCATTCGACTTCGATCATAGGATGCTCGCTGGTTGAGAGGATTGGCGCGCCCGGAACGATTCGAACGTCCGACCCTCAGATTCGTAGTCTGATGCTCTATCCAGCTGAGCTACGGGCGCCTGAGGTGCGGGGACATAGGCACATGCCCCGACCCACGCAACCCCGTTGCCGGTCCGCGCGAGGCCGCCTAGACCCAAGCGCAATGCGTGCATTTCTCCCCGCCGCTTTGGCCATCGTCGCCTGCCTTGGCGCCTGCATGGAAGCCGGCGACTATCCCTCGCTGAAGCCGCGCGCGTTCGAGAAGGCGGGCCGGGACGGTCCCGACCTGCCATCGCCGCCGCCGGCCGCGCCGGCCAACCCGCAAATCGTCGCGAAAATCGCCGCTTTCATGGCGCAGGCTGAGCAAGGCCAGTCGGCGTTCGCTGCCGAGCTCAGCGCCGCGCGTCCAGTCATCGGCCAGGCCGGGGTCCCCGACAGCGAAAGCTGGATCATGGCGCATCAGCGCCTGTCAGGGCTCGATGCCAGCCGCGCCGCGACGGTGGTGGCGTTGGCCGATCTCGACGCGCTGACGATTGCCGGGGTCGATGTGACGGGCGTCAGGCTCGCCGAAGCGGACCTTGCCGCCATTCGCACCGCGGGCGAGCGAATCGCAGCTTTGCTCGAAGCCCAGCAGCGTACGATCGAGGAGCTGGGCGCTTCGATCGCTCCCGCCTGAAGCGCTACTTGCGATATTTGAGAAGCGGGAGGATGGTCGCGTAGTCGTCGGTCCACGCATCGAACCCAGGCCGCGAGCGCGGTTCGGTCCAAATCTCTCCGCTCATCGCTGTCAGCCGGTCGAGCACTTCGCGCTCGCGGGCCATCGCCACCCAGATTGATCGCGTCGCCTCGATGCTGCTTTCAGCCCCGCCCGGCTGGTAGTCACGCACCCGCGCGCTCCAGCGGTCGCTGCGAGCGATCGCGGACAGCAAAGGCGCGAGATCGAGATAGCGGTTGGAGATGTGGACGAGGAGAAGCCCGCCGGGTCTCAGTGCGCGCGCGTATCCGGCGAACGCTTCGCGGGTCATTAAATGCATCGGCACTGCATCCGACGAGAAGGCGTCGAGCGCGATCAGATCGAAGCTGGCGGCGGGCTTGTTTGCCAGCGTCAAGCGCGCGTCGCCGATGACGATGCGCGCGTCGGGGGCGCAGCGCGTCAGGAAGGTGAAATGCCGTGGATCGCGCGCGATTCGCGCCATCGCGGGGTCGATTTCGAACACCGTCCAGCTTTGCCCGGGCCGCTTGTAGCAGGCGAGCGTCCCCGAACCGAGGCCGACCACTCCGATAGCGGCGCTTGGGCCGAACAGCGGGACGGCATTGGCGAGGCTCAGTCCTATCCCCGAACGTGGGGCGTAATAGGTGGTCGGCGTGCGCTCCCGCTGCGCGCCTAGCCGCTGAAGCCCGTGCAGTGTGGTTCCGTGCATCAGCGTGCGGGCTGAACCGTCGGGCCGCGTCCT
>Ga0136640_10000499_pt1 | contig 14969 bp, 9 predicted proteins | sample AntDrymUQ8642106_2_FD_105498 | JGI IMG/M metagenome (GOLD analysis project Ga0136640, IMG submission 105498) | Polar desert sand microbial communities from Dry Valleys, Antarctica - metaG UQ864 (21.06) | ecosystem: Environmental > Terrestrial > Soil > Desert | place: Antarctica: Dry Valley...
GAAGCTTTTTTTTCTTTAACGGTAAAATTCTCCAACACAAAACTTCGTGTCGTGCCGCTTAAACAGCCTGTTTCGAGGCTCGGAGTGATAATTTCTCCGTCTTGGACCCAAAAAATATTTGCCATTGAAGTAGAAACAACTTCGCCCCGTTCATTCAAACGAATGGCTTCATCAAAACCTTTTTCTTTGGCATTTTCTAATGACAAAATATTTTCCAGGTAATTACAAGATTTTACGCCTGCGAGCAGCGAAGTCGAATTCGTTCGGAAATCTGAAACCATCAAACTTAAATTGTCTGAAACAGGCGGTAATTCCCCGGTTATAATTAAAAGGGTTGTTGTCCGTTTTAGCTTGGTTTGCCAATACTTATTTGGAGATTCATCAAAGAATGTGAGACGCGCGCGCGAATGTGTGAGTTTATTTTTTTCAACTACTCGAACAAGATTTTGTTTTACGTTGTCTTCGTCGTATTCAGACAAATCCAATCGAATCTTTTCGGAGTTTTCAATCAATCTCTCCCAATGTTTTTTCCACTGAAACGGCTCGCGATTATAAACAGCAACGGTTGTAAAAACGCCTCTGCCATACAAAGCGGCGGAAGAAAGAGCCGGTAGAAAAGCATTTTCGGCAAAAATCTCCCGGTTATTTAAACTGACAAACAGGAACATAAATTCAAAACTTTTTGAACTTTTTATTGTTTATTTGGTAATTTTAATTTAGCTTAACTAACTGCGCGCTTTCGAGTGTTTTGAGCGACCGGAAAGACAAGTCGAAAAGTTGTGCCGTGTCCTGTCTCACTTGTAACTTCAATTGTTCCAGCGTGTTCCTGCACGATGCCGTAAGAGACGGCTAAACCTAAACCGGTTCCGCTGCCGACGCCTTTGGTGGTAAAAAACGGGTCAAAAATCTTGTTCAAATTGTCGGCTTCGATGCCGGTACCGGTATCTGTGACCTCGATGACAACTTCTCCATCGTTTTCAGATGCGGTCGTTAACATAATCTTGCCGCTTTCAAACATTGCGTCGCGGGCGTTGATGATTAAGTTTGTAAAAACCTGCTGCAATTTTCCGGCATTTCCGAATATTTTTGGTGTACAATTCGAATAATTTTTGACAATTTCAACCTGTGCCTTGCGTAGTTGGGGTTCGAGAAGCTGAAGCGTATCGTCAAGCAATTTACAAATATTAATTTCGGTAAATTCCGTCGCGTTGCCAGTGCGCGAAAAATTAAGGAGATTCCCGACAATATTCGTTGCGCGGTCGGTTTGTTTCTGGACTTTTTGCAGAAGCGCGTGTTTCGGATCGGTTTCGGGAATCATTCCCAAAAGCAGCTGCGTGTAGCTGGAAACACCCGTCAGAGGCGTATTGACTTCGTGCGCAACGCCTGCCGCGAGCAGCCCGATACTCGAAAGTTTCTCGCTCTGCTGCAGAGATTCTTCGAGTTTGATGCGCGTGGTGACGTTTTCAAAGACGATGATGGCGCCCGTGTGATCGTGTGAAACAGAGCGTAGCGGCGCGACCGCGACATTCAAGACTAAGGGTTTACCGGACGAATCGGTGGCAAGTAATTTGTATGCGTTGCGTATCTCGGTCAGATGCCAGCGCGATTTGCCTAGGATATTTTCTAAATTCAAAGCGAAACCTTTATCAAAAATATCTTCTACCAATTTGCCCACTGCTTGTTCGCGGTTCAGTCCGAGCATTTCTTCAAAAGTCGTATTGCAGCGCGTAATAAGCCCGTTTTCATCTACTGCCAGTAATCCAACGTTGACCGATTCAATAATTGATTCGTTAAATTCCTTGAGTAGTGCGAGCTCTTCGGCACGCTTTTCCTGCTCCTGGTAAAGCAGACTGTTTTCGACGGCAACCGCAACATAACCCGAAACGGTTTGCAGGATTTCTAAATCTTCCGAAGAAAGAAGCGAACCATCGCTTGCACGACCCAAACCAATGACGGCAACCATTTTTCCGCGCACGACGCACGGCACGAAATAATGGAGCTCTTGGCGAACGATGTTTTTTCCATTTCTGCCGTATTTTTCAATTTTTCCGATGATGCCATTTGCCTTCGTTTTTGCCTGCGGAATTTCATCAACGAAATCTGATTCCGGCAATTCGAGTTCATCGGCACGAACAATACCGTTAACAGATGATTTCTGACGAATCATTTGGCGAAAATCATTCGGTATTTTGTAATTGGCGCTTAATCCGATAGACTTAGCTATTTTGTAGTGTTCCGGCAGATTTTCGTCTTCGAGAAAAATTCCTACTTTTTCAACATCGAGAACTTGCCGCAGGCGTTCCGTCAAAGCATTTAAGAGCGGTTCAAGCGCAGTTGTAGCCGAAATTGTTCTGCCGAAATCGAGCAAACCGTGCCGCAGGTCGTAACGCTCGCCATAGAAAAATCGATCAGCGCGTTCCTGCAAAAATTTTTTGAGTGGTTCTGAAAGAAGAACGATTCCCGCCATTGCAACAATTGCAATCAAAGCGCGCAACGTAATTTCAGTATTAGAAAGATTATTGCCGACCGCCAGGAAAACAAGCCCCAGCGCAACCGCACCAATCATCATGGCAATGGCAACCGTCGTAATGGCGTAGACAAGCGCACGGCGAACAACAACGTCAACATCCATCAAGCGGTAACGCACCACGGAATGACCGAAGCTCAAGGGAATCAGGGCAAGCGGCAAAGTTGTAATAGCTGAGGAAAAACTATCTTCAGGAATAAAAACAAATTGTTTCGCCGTTTGAAAAGCCAAAATCGGAACAATCGCACTGATCGTTCCCCATACCGCCCACTTCAGGCGTTGACGAACGAGCGGCTGCCGGTTTTTTAAGAACCGCCACAAAAGTATGCCGGCGCCGAGCGCGACGCCGGTAATAAAATGGTAAAAATTTGCCTGATAGAAAAAACCGATTAAATTAAATTTATCAGTAACATCAGCCAAGCTTGCCACAAAACTAGCTTTCGGAGCCAAATAATAAATCAGAGAAAGAATTACTAATGCCAGCGAAATTATACTTGCGGGGACGTAAAGCGCATAAGTTTTCCAGCGTGCCTCATCAAAAACTTCGCTTCTCACCGGATAACGGAGACAAAAATGGACGAACAGCGGGACGAAAAAGGCAAACGCGATGTCATCTAAAAGACTGAAAGCTAAATCTAAATCTTCACCGAGACCGATGGATTTGTATGTATGAAAAACAAAAGCAGCCAGGCAGATAGTTGCAAAATGCAATACAAATGGAGAATGACTTCCCTGTTTGAATAAAACAAACGTGCCGACGCCAAGCCAGATTATACCGACCAGGACCAAGAAAATTCCCGCCGCCGTCCAGCGCGGTAAAGTATTAATATGCGATAAATCGGCGTAATAAAAATTATTGGTAAATCCATAAGAAGGACGCTGGTAGAGGTATGTTAAATTACCGTCAACTCCGACAGCTTCAATATAAAGCTGTACGTCGCTAGCTGACACGATTTCCTGAGTTTTGTCACCTTGAAAACTGATTCCAATCAGTTTGTCGCCGACAGCAATGCCCGCCCGTGAAGCAGCCAAACCCGACGTTACTTTCTCGGCGTAAATACCATCGGCTTTTTGCAGCCAGAGAACGCCGTCAGTCGGAGGAAGATTATGAAAGGCGCGTTCCGAAAGATTTAGAGCAGCACCGACAACGAATAAAACCGTCGCCAAAAGCCATATTAAACTCCAACTTGTTAAAATCTTTCCCTTCACTTGATTAAGGCAAACTTCACCACTTTTTCAGAGGCAAAACACGTTCCAATAATTTCTTATCTTTGAAACAATATAAGTTGTTAGAAAATAAAGACTTTTTATTCATATAAAGTTTTAATAAGCAATTTTACCTACAGCTTTTTATTCAAAATCCAAGATTATGGAAATAAAAAAATCCAAAGCTGTTAAAAACTTTGGATTTATAATATTTAATTTGTGTTGAAAACCTAAAATCTCAATGAAATTCCGCCGCGCAACATTCTTCGCCCGGAATTAAGTTTCAGGCTTCCTTCTTCGCCATCCACACCAGTTTGAAAATCAAAAAGATTTCGCGCGTCGAGAACTGCCTTCGCCCGAAATGGCAATCCCAAAGTCGGCAAAGATTGCGTGACCATAATGCTTAAGCTCGGATCATAAATCGCCATTCTGCCGGCAAATGGGTCAATCGCAAAGACTGTGGCTTGCGGCGAAAGACGAAATATCGTTTTGACTTGTGTGCCCGTCTCAAAATCGGCATTGAACTGACCAACGAACGTTTGGAAAAAATCATTCTCAAAAACATTTGCCGGATTCGTCAATGCTTTTTCCGAAAGTTTCTGTCCGTTTCCGAATGCGTAACCTGCCGACGTGCTGAAAGTTCCGTTTATCCGGCGCGAGTAAACTATTCTGACACCTTGCGCCGTACCCTGTTGGTTGGAAGCAAATTCGCCAAAATCATCGTTGTCCAAATTATCAAAAGAAATGTTCGTTAAGCCCACACCGCGACTGCTCACTGCATCAAAAAAGGCATTGACTTCGATGTTGGATTTATTGGATAAAACACGCTCGATACCGAATTCAAGCCGTCGGCTTTTGTTCATTTTCGGCTTATTGTTTTCAACTATAATGTCTTGAACCGAAATGGGTTCACGGAATAAAACTTGTGTATCTTCCAGTTCAATAACGTCCTGCCAGTTGCGTTCTTCATTCGCGGTCGTGTAAGCCGCGTGAAAACGAGTTTTAGAATTTGCGTCAAACTGCAGACCGAACCGCGGACTAATTGAAAAATCGTTTCCCGCGCCGACAAATTTTGAGTAATCGACACCGACAACAACAATCACACCGCTCCGAGTTTTCCATTCGTCTAATGCTTGAAAAGAAATCTGACCAAGTGATTTATTTGTATTTTCAAGTTTAACTTGACCAATTTTGGAAATCGCGCCGCTCAAATGAATTTTGTGATTATCGCCGGCACGGAAATTTAAACTTGTTTCAAATCTTTGCGGGGCAGATTTATTCGTGCCAAATTGTCCGGCAAAAATAATTTCCGCATCTTCATTTAAAGGCTGGAGTGTCGCAAAATTTACGCCTTTGTAACTGCTCTCACCTGTATTTGCAAAATATGTTTCAACGACGGTTTGTCCACGCTGCGTCGAACCACTTTCTTCATTGTCCACAGATTCGCCGTCTTGCAGTACAGTCTCAATTATTTCAACAGTTTTTTGAGCAATTTTGTTTTCATCAATTGGCAGATCGCCTTCTTGATTTTGATAAATCGAACGCTGACTCTGCGCCGCCCGAATGCGCGATTTTGAACTGTTGCGGTCGATAACTTTTTCAGGCAGCGTGTTGCCGCTTCCCGAACGTTCCAAATTAAACTTATAAACTAATTCAGTTGAATGACTAACTTCGACTTCAGAGAGAGTTGCCGGATTAAATCCTTGCGCGACAGCTAATACCGAATAAGTTCCGGGCAGAACTTTCGCCAAAAAGCTGCCATCCGAAGCCGAGCGCACTTGTTTCAAAATTCTCGAAGTTTTGGGGCGGAAAATTGCCACGGTGGCGTCAGCAATCGGACTTCCCGCTTCACTTCGCACAACTCCTTTGATAATACCGAGACTTCCGCTTTTTTGAACGACTACATTGGCGTGTGTTTCAGACGCGAAAATAAAAGCCGGGAAAAAAGCAGTCAGCAAAATTAAAATTGAATTCAGAAAACTTCTTGTTGGTAAATGGAACACAGACATCTTGAAAAGCAACCTCAAATTAAACAGTTTCAAGGAGAGCCTATTATTAGGAATGCCGAAAACTTTTAAAGGTTAAAAATGAAACAATACGCGCACGTTTTATATTTTCTGTCTAAACGTCAAATGTGTCAAGCGCGAAAGCACGAGCGAATTTTGCTTTATGTGATGCGATGAACTTGACAAAGTTTGCCTCTTAGCTAGAATAAGTTTTACGCTTTACGCTCATAATCTGCTTTACGGCAAGGCTGGCGTAAAACAAAAGCGGAGACGTGGCTGAGTGGCTGAAAGCGGCAGTTTGCTAAATTGTTGAGGATCAAAAGTCTTCCACAGGTTCGAATCCTGTCGTCTCCGCCATATTCGATTTTGGATTTTAGATTTTTCGGACGGCTATCAACTTTTTAGTTTGATAGCTTTTCTTGTTTTTGCGGAAATTGTTTATGCCAAAAATTAAAGCTGTTATTTCGAGTTTGGAAAACGCCGTCGAAATTCTTCCGTCAATCGTGCGTGAAATTCCGCCGGAACTTCGCAAATGTCGCCCGTCGCCCGAAAAATGGTCGGCGCATGAACACGCCTGTCATCTTGCGGAAGTCCATCCGATGTTTTTTAAACGGCTGGATTTAATGCTTTCGGAAAAGAATCCGATTATCAAGCCGTATTTTCCCGACCAAGATGATGAACCCGAGCTTCTGCTTAAAACCAATTTGGACGAGGCTTTAGAACGCTTTGCCGTTGATAGAAAAAAGTTGGTCGAAAAGTTAAACAAGCTTTCGTCCGAAGATTGGAAGCGAACCGCAAACCACGAAGAATACGCGAATTATTCAGTTTTTATAATGTTTCGCCATTTAGCTTTGCACGATTATTTGCATATTTACCGCATCGAAGAATTACTTTTGAAAAAAGATTGGAAATAAATTTATGACAGTTAGAGTCCGTTTTGCCCCGTCGCCGACGGGTTATTTGCACATCGGCGCAACGCGGTCTGCGCTTTTTAACTATTTCTACGCCCGGCACATGGGCGGGAAATTCCTGCTGCGTATTGAAGACACGGATTTGCAGCGTTCGACCGACGAATCAACGCGCTCGATTCTCGAAGGGTTGGAATGGCTCGGATTGGATTATGACGAAGAAATCGTTTTTCAATCCGACAACGCCGACAAGCATCGCGCCGCCGCGCTCAAATTATTGGAAGCGGGCAAAGCGTATCGTGATTTCACGCCGAAGGCAGCGTTTTCCGGCGTAAATATTAAGGAAGCGATTGCCGACCGCGCCCGCGCCGCGCAAGGCGAAAAGTCAATGCGCGACAACGCATATCGTGATTTGTCGAAAGAAGAGAGCGATGCCAAAGCAAATGCGGGCGAGCCGTTTGCGATTCGCTTAAAAGTTCCCGAAACGGGAAAATCGAGCTTTGAAGATGCCGTTTATGGAACGCAGGAACGCGATTATTCGGAAATCGAAGACCTTGTTTTGCTGCGCTCCGACGGTCATCCGCTTTACAATCTCGCGGTCGTTTGCGACGACATCGAAATGCGTATCACGGACGTGATACGCGGACAAGACCATCTGACGAACACGCACAAACAGCTTTTGATTTACGAAGCGTTAAGCGCGGAAAAACCGCGATTCGCGCATCTCCCGCTGATTCTCGCGCCGGGCGGAAAAAAATTATCAAAACGCATTCACGGCGAAATCGTTTCGATGACGACTTACCGCGACGCAGGTTTTGTCGCCGCCGCCTTCCGCAACTTCCTCGTGCTTTTGGGCTGGTCGGCGGGCGAAGAACGAGAAATTTATTCGCTCGATGAATTAATCGAAAAATTTTCGCTCGAACACATCCATCACAACAACGCCGTTTTTAATTTCCAGGAGAACGACCCACGCCATTGGACGGATGATAAAGCGATTTGGATGAACGCCGAATACATTCGCACAATGCCGCTCGAGGATTTGATTCCGTTGGTCAAAGCCGAATTAAAATCCGCCAAGCTCTGGCGCGACGAATACGAAGACGACGATAAAATTCTGTTTGAAAAAACGGTAGATTTAATTCGCGAAAGATTTTTCACACTCAAAGATTTCTCCTGTCAAGGACGCGCATTTTTCTCGGAAGATTTCGATTTCGACCCAGCCGCAATCGCTAAAAATTTGAAAAAGTTTCCCGATTTGCGAATGTGGCTTCCAGAATTAGCGGAAACGCTCGAAACAATCGAAGACTTTACGCACGACACGCTCGACACGGTTATCAAACAATTCACCGAAGAACGGCAAACAAAGTTCGGCGTGATTATGAACGGCGCGAGAACTCTGCTTACCGGGCAAGCCGTTGGCGCGTCAATGCTCGCGGTTTTTGAAACTCTGGGCAAAGATGTAAGCGTCCGAAGATTGAGAAGCCAAATTGCTTGGAATATGTAAAATGTTACAAGTCGTAAAAGACACTTTTCGCCTGTTGACTTTTCGCTTAGCGCGGGAAGAGATTTTGAATTTCGGTTGGCAGCATCTTGTTTTCGGTTTAGTTTGTACATGGCTGGTCGGCATTGGACGCTATTGGGACAATCCGCGAGCCGATTTTTTGCAACATCTCGGCATCGGTTCGGTCGTTTATATTTTCGTTTTATCTCTGTTTTTGTGGCTGACCGTTTTGCCGCTCAAGACGAAAGATTGGACTTACTTCAAAGTTTTGACTTTTGTCTCGCTCGTTTCGCCGCCCGCGATTCTTTACGCGATTCCCGTCCAAAATTTTTACAATCTCGAAACGGCGAACAGCGTCAACGCAATTTTTCTGCTCGTCGTGGCGGCTTGGCGCGTCGGTTTGCTGCTTTTCTTTTTGCGAAAGTTTGCTCTTCTCGATTGGTTCTCGGCGTTTTCCGCCGCGCTTTTCCCGCTCGCGTTTATCGTCGCCGCGCTGACGATTTTAAATTTAGACCGCGTGGTTTTCGACTTTATGGCGGGTATCATCGAACAAACGCCAAACGACGCGGCTTACGGCGTTCTGGGTTGGATGACGTTTTTTTCGATTCTCTCTTTTCCCGTAATTTTAATTGGTTACATCGTGGCTATCATCAGAAATGATTCGCCGCAAAGAAATGCAAATTCAAACAGCTAACGAAAATAATATCGCGCAAATCGTGGCGATGATTCGAAAATTCGCCGCGTTTGAAAATCTTTCCGACTATTGCAAAGTAACGGAAGAAAATCTACGCGAGGTGATGTTCGGCGTGAATCCGTGCGTTGAAGGATTGATGGCTTTTGATGACAATGAATCAATCGGTTATGCTTTATTTTACGAAAGCTTCGCCAGCTTTCGCGGACAGCGCGGATTGTATTTAGAAGATTTATACGTCGAACCTGAATATCGCGGGCGCAAAATCGGCGAGGCGTTCCTGGTAAAACTCGCTCAGATTGCTCGTCAAAGAAATTTTGTGCGAATTGATTTTCTTGTCTTGGATTGGAACAAATCGGCAATCAAATTTTACAAAAAACTTGGCGCGGAAATGAACGCGGACGAACGGCATTTTCGATTTGCTGGCGAAGCGTTTGAAAATTTACGCAGATAAGTCGGAACGTAAAGACGCAAAGATTCAAGCACGCAGGGAAAGACAAATCAAATACTAATTTTTTCTTTTAAAACCTTTACGCCTTTGCGTTTAAAATCTTAATCTTATGAAAATTTCCCAAATCGAACTTATCGAAATCAAAATGCCGCTCGTACATTTTTTTGAAACGAGTTTTGGGCGAACTTACGAACGCCGCATAATTTTAACGCGGATCGAAGACGCGGACGGCGCGGAAGGTTGGGGCGAATGCACGGCGGGTGAAACCCCTTCTTATTGCGAGGAATGGACAGGCGCAGCGTGGGAAACATTGGGGCTGATTCTTGCGCCAAGCGTGTTGGGAAAAGAAATCGAATCGGCAAATGATGTTTGGGAATTGATGAAACCGGTACGCGGAAATCGGATGGCAAAAGCCGCGGTTGAAACGGCGGTTTGGGACTTGGAAGCCAAGAAGTTAAATGTGCCTTTGTGGAAGCATCTCGGCGGCGTAAATCAGGAAATCGAGTGCGGCGTTTCAATCGGCATCCAAGATTCGATCGAGCAATTGTTCGGAAAAATCCAAACCGAACTCGACGCAGGCTATAAGAGAATAAAAATTAAAATCGCGCCGCATTGGGATTTTAACGTTATCAGGCAAGTGCGCGAAAAGTTTGGCGATATTCTGTTGATGGGCGATGCGAATTCGGCGTATTCATTGAATGACATTGATTTATTCAAACAAATGGATGAGTTTAATTTGATGATGTTTGAACAGCCCCTCGCGCACGACGACATTTTCGACCACGCGAAATTACAGCGCGAAATAAACACTCCTGTTTGTCTCGACGAATCAATTCACTCGGCGGCAGACGCGCGGAAAGCGATTGAACTAGGCGCGTGTAAGATCATCAACGTCAAACTCGGACGAGTCGGCGGACATGCAGAAGCAAGGCGAGTCGAACAAACAGCCCGCGAAAATTCGATTCCCGTTTGGTGCGGCGGAATGTTGGAATCGGGCATCGGGCGGGCGCACAACATCGCAATGTCAACTCTTTCGGGTTTCACTCTGCCCGGCGACGTTTCGGCGAGCAAACGCTATTGGCACGAAGACATCATCGAGCCGCCGGTCAAAGTTACGAAAAACGGTATAATCATCGCGCCCGAAAAAGCGGGCATTGGCTTTGAAGTGAAGCGCGAGCGAATTGATAAGCTGACGGTTAGAAAAATAGAGTTGAAAATTTAAAGTTTAGACAGATAAGTAAATTGGCAACGGTGTCAAATAAATCTTCAATCGATCGGGCTTGCCTAAAACTTCAATTCAAAACTCTTTTTACAAATCGTTTTGTTAATTAAAACCTTCAATTTCTAAAGTTTTTATCTGCGAAATTATTATTTCTTTTGCTATAATTTTCTTGACAAGCAGATGCAATGTTTCACAATGGTTGAATTAAATCAGCCTTTTAGCGCATTTGCTCAAAAATAGAGAACGAACAAAGGGAAATATTATGAAGAAAATTATCTTGTATGCTTTAGTTATATGTTCAGCGTTATCACTCGGTGCTCAGGTAACTTGGGCGCAGAAAACGCGCGAATTTAGAGTAATTACCGGAACCTATAACGATACTGCGACGATTGAGCCGACCATTGCCCGCATCAAATCCTTAAAACTGCCCGCCGGTTTCTCCATCGCCAAATTCGCCGAAATTGAGAATCCCCGAATGCTTGCCGTTGCGTCGGACGGAACAGTTTATGTTTCGCAGCGCACGCCGGGAACACTAACGATGCTCAAAGACACAAACGCTGACGGCGTAGCGGACGTGCAAAAGGTTGTCGCAGAGAAAAAGCAACTGCACGGCGTTTATATCGACAACGGCAAAATGTATCTCGTTACCGTCGAGGAAGTTTTTGTTGCCGACATCAATCGTGACGGAACTTTGGGCGAGCCGCGAATGATTATCAGTGATTTACCAACAGGCGGACAGCATCCGAATCGCACATTAGCAGTCAAGGACGGCAAACTTTTCATCACCGTCGGCAGCACTTGCAATGCTTGTGACGAGACGAGTCCTGAACTTGCCACGATTTTAACTACGGATTTAAACGGACAAACTCGCAAAATTTACGCCTCCGGTTTGCGCAACACCATCGGTTTCGGCTGGCATCCGGTGTCCGGCAAAATGTTCGGGATGGATCACGGCATTGATATGCTCGGCGACAATGACCAGGAAGAAGAATTAAATGAAATCGTCGAAGGCAAAAAATATGGTTGGGCGTATGTCTATGCGAACGCGAAACTCAATCCGCACAATAAACCACCGAGACCTTTAGGTTTAACTAACGAAGATTGGGCAAAGCAAAGCCAAAATCCGGCGCTGCTTTACACGCCGCACGCCGCACCGATGCAGATGGCTTTTAACACTGGCACCATGTTTCCGGCAGAATATAAAAATGACGCTTTCGTGGCAATGCGCGGCTCCTGGAATCGTAATCCGCCATCAGGTTACGAAGTCGTCCGCGTGCGCTTTGACAGCGCGGGAAATCCTCAAAAAATCGAACCCTTTTTAACCGGATTTCTGGTCAAAGGCGGCGCGCCCGACGGCAAAGACGCGCATTTTGCAAGACTCGCAGGTTTAGCAATGATGCGCGACGGCTCAATGCTCGTCACCGACGACACGAACAACATAATATACCGCGTCAGTTACAACCAAAACCAGATGCCGCCGATTATGTCACGCGAGAATATCTCGATGCTGCTCAGTGAGACGGCAAACGCGCGAGGACAAATCACCGTTAAATCATCGGCTTTCGCCAATATGGGAATGATTCCCGATAAACATTCGGATTATTTTCAAGGCATTTCGCCGGAGCTCTCCTGGACGGGCGTTCCAAACAACGCCAAATCTTTGGTGCTAATGATGGAAGACCCGGATGCAAATTTGAAACCGGTAACGCATTGGGTTGTGGCTAATATCTCACCGAACGTAACCGGATTGCCGGAAAATGTGATGAAAATGGAAAAATACGGTGACGCGATGCAGGGCACAAATATCACGGGCAAAATGGGTTATTACGGACCGAAACCGCCGCCTGCCGATAAACCGCACGGTTATCATTTTCAGATTTTTGCGCTCGATACAAAACTGAATTTACCATCCGGTTACAACCGTCAAGCTTTGCTCGACGCAATGAAAGGTCACGTCCTTGCTAAAGGCGAAACGGTCGGGATATATCAACGAAAACCCGATTATCGGGATAAAGATCAAATTTTGCCGCCCAAGGGTAAGTAAGGAAAGTGGCAAGCGACAGTTGATTTGAAAATGAATTATTCCTTAAATCTCTTAAATAACGGCGGGTTTTCCCGCCTTATTTTTTGCAAGATTATTAAAATAATACGGTGCCTGTATACGGTATCGCACGCGCCAGTTTGCGTTTTTATTTGAAGAACAAATAAACTTGGAATTTTCAATAACAACGAATAACAAATTTATGAGCAATCACGAACCAAATAAAATCATTTTCTCGATGGTTAAGGTCAGCAAGTTTTACGACAAAAAGCCAGTCTTAAAAGACATTTATTTATCATTTTTTTACGGCGCGAAAATCGGTGTTCTTGGACTGAATGGTTCAGGAAAATCTTCGCTTTTGCGAATCATCGCCGGAACGGACAAAGAGTTTAATGGCGAAGTCGTGTTTTCAAAAGGCTACACAGTCGGTTATCTCGAACAAGAACCAAAACTTGACGAATCGAAAACCATCAAGCAAATAGTCGAGGAAGCCGTACAGGAAACGGTTAATCTTTTACAGGAATTCGATGAAATAAGTTTAAAGTTCGGCGAGCCGATGGACGAAAAGGAAATGGATGAACTCCTTGCAAGACAAGGTGAAGTGCAGGAAAAGCTCGACGCTCTGGACGCTTGGGATTTGGATAGCCGCCTTGAAATGGCGATGGATGCGCTGCGCTGCCCGCCGCCTGATACGCCGATAAAAAATCTTTCGGGCGGCGAGAAACGTCGCGTCGCATTGTGTCGTCTGCTCCTTCAAAAGCCCGACATTTTATTATTGGACGAACCGACGAATCATTTAGACGCGGAAACCGTCGCGTGGCTCGAACAACATCTGCAGAAATACGAAGGAACAGTTATCGCCGTCACGCACGACCGTTATTTTCTCGATAATGTCGCCGGTTGGATTTTGGAACTTGACCGCGGCGAAGGCATTCCCTGGAAAGGAAATTATTCGTCGTGGCTCGAGCAAAAACAAAACCGTCTGGCGGGCGAAGAAAAGACGGAAGACAAGCGGCGCAAAACTCTGGAGCGCGAACTCGAATGGATTCGGATGTCGCCGAAAGGGCGGCACGCAAAATCAAAAGCTCGAATTAACGATTACGAAAATCTCGCGTCGCAAGAATCAGAAAAACGAGGCGAGGATTTGGAGATTTTTATTCCCGTCGGCGAGCGCCTTGGCGATTTGGTAATTGAATCGCAAAAAGTCGCCAAAGGCTACGATGATAAATTGCTGTTTGAAAATTTGGAGTTTAGTTTGCCGCGCGGCGGAATCGTCGGCGTTATCGGTGCGAACGGCGCAGGCAAGACAACGCTTTTTCGCCTTATTACTAAACAGGAGACACCTGACAGTGGAGATTTCAAAGTCGGCGAAACGGTAAAAATCGGTTACGTTGACCAATCACGCGACAGCTTGAACGCCGACAAAACGATTTGGGAAGAAATCTCCGACGGCTTGGATTTTGTGCAACTCGGAAAACGCGAAGTCAATTCACGGGCTTACGTTTCGCGCTTTAATTTTTCTGGCACTGATCAACAAAAGCGCGTCGGACAACTTTCCGGCGGCGAGCGAAACCGCGTTCATCTAGCGAAAATGTTGAAGTCGGGCGCAAATGTTTTACTGCTTGATGAACCAACAAATGATTTAGATGTAAACACGATGCGTGCTTTGGAAGAAGCATTGGAAAATTTCGCTGGTTGCGCCGTTATTATCAGCCACGACCGTTGGTTTTTGGACAGAATCGCCACGCATATTTTGGCGTTTGAAGGCGACTCGAAAGTGGAATTTTTCGACGGCAACTATTCGGAATACGAAGCCGACAAAAAACGACGCTTGGGCGTTGATGCCGACCAGCCGCATCGGATAAAATATCGCAGTTTGACCCGGGCTTAAAATCGAGGGAACGACAATAGCGGAGTATTTTGAAGAGATTTGGTTAATCCTTCGATGTGCGCCCAAACTTTTAATGAATAGCTTTCAAAAAGAATTTACTGACGCGCTTCGTAAACATCAAACTGAGTTTAATATCTCGATAAATGCAGAAAGGACAAATAACCTTTTTACTTATTACGACTTTGTTCAAATGCACAACGAAATTCTCCACTTAGTTGCGCCGTGTTCTCACGAAACATTTGTTGTTAGACACGTATTAGAATCGCTTTTTTTGCAAAAATTCCTGCCTCTAAATGCAAAATTCGCAGACATCGGCGCAGGCGCAGGTTTGCCTTCGATTCCCTGTTTGATTTTTCGGGAAGATTTGCAAAGCGTTTTAATTGAATCAAAATTGAAAAAAGCAGATTTTCTTGAAAAAGTTTTAAGAGAATGCAAATTAGAAAATCGTGCGAAGATTTTTGACCGGCAGTTTGAAGAATTGCAAAAGCCCGCGGATATTGAATTTGTAACTTGCCGCGCACTGGA
>Ga0136640_10000500_pt1 | contig 14968 bp, 16 predicted proteins | sample AntDrymUQ8642106_2_FD_105498 | JGI IMG/M metagenome (GOLD analysis project Ga0136640, IMG submission 105498) | Polar desert sand microbial communities from Dry Valleys, Antarctica - metaG UQ864 (21.06) | ecosystem: Environmental > Terrestrial > Soil > Desert | place: Antarctica: Dry Valley...
ATCGAGTCGATGCTCTTCGACGGAACGCTCGACCCCTCGGGGGGAAAGCTGAGCCCGGCTGAGGATCGCGCCGGCCACGGGCTGACGCCCTGCCATGACCGGGCAGAGCCCTACCGCATCAGCTGAATCCGCACATCCACTCCGACGGAAGGAAGCCGCTCATGTCCAGTCCGGAACCGAAGAGCACAGGGAGTGCGATCGCCCACCGGTGGCAAGTATTTCGTGCTCTACTCGCTCGCCCTCATCTGATCTGGGTCCGCGGTCTGCAGTTGCCCCTATGAGGCTCAGGCATCCTAGGGGCCGGGTCGCGGAGTGTCTCCAGAACACCGAGACGATGTTCGGGGGGAGGTTAAAGACCGGAATCCCGGCCGTTGAATGAAATCTCCCCGATCGTCTACCTCGACGCACTGGTGATGAAGGTTCGCGACTCCCACAAGGTGCGCAACAAGGCCGCGCACCTCGCGGGCGGCGGCGAATTGGACGGCGTCAAGCACGTGTTCGGGATCTGGGTGCAGACCGCCTAGTAAGTGGCCGGTTGCTTGTCACGTGGGCTCAACCGACGGACAGTCTCCGGCCCAGGCCGACCGATCTGACGGTCAGGTTAGGCCTCGCAGGGACATAGAGCCGCGGCAGGCTGGCCGGACCGCTCAGCTCGGGTCGGCGCAGGCGACCTTGGAACCGTCCGGTGCGTGGACGACGACGGCGACGGCCCCGGGCCCGGCGACGGCGTCGACCCGGGTGCTTGCCACTGCCGAGCCGTTACCGTTGGTCCTGAACGGGCCGACCCAGATCTCGTTAGGCGGCTCGGCGGGACCGGCCGGGTCGAACATGAAATGCCCGTTGGCATCGTCGACGCCACAGGGCGCGGAGTGCACGTGCGACGGGTACGTCGTGCGGGGTGCAGCCCGCTGGCGGTCAGGCAGACCAGTGTCCGGCCGTTCGGCGTACGGAACATCCAGACCCGTCCGTCGATGTCGAGTCCCACGCCCGCGGCGAATGGCCGCAACTCGCCAGAGGTGACCCCGGCTGCGGCGGTCGCGGCCAGCGCGGGAGGCGGCCGAGCCAACCAGCTGCCGGCGACCACGGCGGCGGTCGCTGCTGCCCTGACGGTGATTCTGGTCATGAGCTTGCTCCTTCTTGTCGGTGCGCCTGCTTGTCGATGTGGCAGCGCGCTGCGGTTCGCGCCGGCCGCCCGGGCCGATTACAGGACAGACGGCAAGGACCGGCCGCTCACTGCGAGCTGGATCCCGCTAGGCGAACGCGATCGGCTGGCGTCGGAGGCGATCTCCTCGACGACCATGGCCGCACCCACGATGTTGGCGCCCTTGACGAGCTTGCCATCGGTGATGCCGCGCGGCTCGTGCACGCGCCGCAGTCCAGGTGCTCCCCATCCAAGGGGACGAGGTCCAGCGCCGGCTCGACGCCCGAGAAGATCCCCGATCGACGTCAGGAACGGCGGCTTCATCGCAGCGCCGATGTCCGTGTCGTCGATGTGCTCGCGCACCAGTCCGGGCTGACGTCCGCCGCTATCACGTGGTGGGCGGAGAAGGACAGCACGGCGGCTGACCGTCCCGGGGTTGGGTGTGAACCTCGGCCGCACCATCGCTTAATGGGAACCGACCGGCGGCCACGCCGTCCAGCATTCGCGTGACCGGATGCGTCCCGGCAGCAACCTCACGCCACCGTGATCATGGAGTTTGACCGGTCCTGACCGGTCAAACTCCATGATCATCGGTCGGCAGGTCACACGTTGAAGCCGAGCGCCCTCAACTGCTCGCGGCCGTCGTCGGTGATCTTGTCCGGGCCCCACGGGGGCATCCAGACCCAGTTGATCTTGGCGTCGGCGACCAGTCCTTGGCCCGGGCCGCCGGTCAGGGCGGCCATGGTCTGGTCCATGATCACGTCGGTCAGCGGGCAGGCTGCCGAGGTCAGCGTCATGTCCAACGTCGCGATGTTGGAGTCATCGACATGGATGCCGTAGACCAGACCGAGATCGACCACGTTGATCCCGAGTTCCGGGTCGACCACGTCACGCATGGCCTCCTCGACGTCGTCGATCGAAGCTTTGTCACTCATCGCGGCCTCCAGATTCGATTATGCGGGCTTGACCCAACGCGTCCTTCAGGGCCATCCAGCCCAGCAGCGCGCACTTGATCCGGGCCGGGTACTTCCCGACGCCGACGAAGGCGACCGCGTCGTCGAGGGACTCCTCCATCGACTCGGCCACATCCGGATCCCCCTTGCTCTGCAGCAGCGTCAGGAAGTCCGCGCCGATGGCCAGTGCCTGCGGCACCGGCTTGCCGACGACGAGGTCGTGCAGGACCGACTGCGAGGCCTGGCTGATCGAGCAGCCGAGGCCGTCGTAGGAGACATCCTGGACGACGTCGCCGTCGAGATGTACCCGCAGCGTCACCTCGTCGCCGCAGGTCGGGTTCACCTGGTGCGACTCGCCGTCATACGGCGCGCGCAGCCCTCGGCCGTGCGGGTCGCGGTAGTGGTCCAGGATGATCTCCTGGTACATGCTCTCTAACTGCATGGGGCTCCAAGCTGCATCACGCGACCCCGAAGAACCTTTGTGCGTGCTCGACGCCGGCAACGAGCGCGTCGACATCGCTGGTGTCGTTGTAGATGTAGAACGTCGCCCGCGTCGTGGCCGGCACGCCGTAGCGCCGTACGACCGGCCAGGCGCAGTGATGTCCCACCCGTACGGCGATGCCCTGGTCGTCGAGCACCTGGCCGACGTCATGCGGGTGGATGCCGTCGACCACGAACGACACGGCGCCGCCGCGGGCGACGGTGTCGGTCGGGCCGATGATCCGAACCCCCCTCAGCCGTTGCTGTAGTGCCTCTAGCGCGTACGCGGTGAGCTCTCGTTCGTGCTCAGCAACCGCACTCATGCCCAGCGCGGACAGGTAGTCCACCGCGGCGCCGAGCCCGATCGCCTGCGCGGTCATGGGTACGCCGGCCTCGAAGCGCTGCGGCGGCGGGGCGAACGTGGAGCCCTCCATCCGGACGACCTCGATCATCGACCCGCCGGTGAGGAACGGCGGCATCGCGTCGAGCAGGTCGTGGCGGCCCCACAGCACGCCGATCCCGCTCGGACCGAGCATCTTGTGACCGGAGAAGACCAGGAAGTCCACCCCGAGGTCGCGTACGTCGACCGGCATGTGCGGGACAGACTGCGCGGCATCGAGGACGACGAGCGCGCCCACCTCGTGTGCGCGGCGGGTGATCTGCTCCAGCGGGTTGACGGTACCCAGGATGTTGGACTGGTGGACCAGGGCGACGACCTTCGTCCGCTCCGTGATCACACCGTCGACATCGGACAGATCGAGCCGCCCGTCGTCGGTCAGGCCGAACCACTTCAACGTCGCACCGGTGCGCTGGCACAGCATCTGCCACGGCAGCAGGTTGGCGTGGTGCTCCATCTCGGTGACGACCACCTCGTCGCCGGGGCCTACGACGAACCGGGCGGCCGCCGCGCCCGACGTGGCAGCGTTGCTCATCGAGTAGGCGACGAGATTGATGGACTCGGTGGAGTTCTTGGTGAAGACGATCTCGTTGCCAGGGGAGCCGATGAACGCCCCGATCCGCTCCCGCGCGGATTCATAAAGGTCGGTGGCCTCCTCGGCCAGCTGATGCGCACCCCGGTGTACGGCGGCGTTGTGCCGCTCGTAGTACTCCCGCTCGGCGTCCATGGTCTGGCGCGGGCGCTGACTGGTAGCGCCGCTGTCGAGGTAGACCAGCCGGCGGCCGTTGCGGACCGTGCGCTCCAAGATCGGGAAGTCCTTGCGGACGGCCTCGACATCGAAGGCGGCGCTGAACGTCGTCTCGACGCTCATGCCGGTGTCTTCAGGTACCGCTCGTACCCTTCGGCCTCCAGCCGGTCGGCCAGCTCGGGGCCGCCCTCCTCGGCGATCCGGCCGTCGACGAAGACGTGCACGAAGTCGGGGCTGATGTAGCGCAGGATGCGGGTGTAGTGGGTGATCAGCAGGATGCCCACGTCACCCGATGCGCTGACCCGGTTGACCCCTTCGGCGACGGCGCGGAGCGCATCGACGTCCAGTCCGGAGTCGGTCTCGTCGAGGATCGCGATCGCCGGCTTGAGCAGGCTCAGCTGCAGGATCTCGTGCCGCTTCTTCTCCCCGCCGGAGAAGCCCTCGTTCACGTTGCGCTCGGCGAAGACCGGGTCGATGCCCAGCGCGCTCATCTCCGCCTTGACTTCCTTGACCCAGGTGCGGATCTTCGGAGCCTCGCCCCGCAGCGCTGTTGCCGCCGAGCGCAGGAAGTTCGACACCGAGACGCCCGGGACCTCGACCGGGTACTGCATGGCCAGGAACAGCCCGGCCCGCGCCCGCTCGTCGACACTCATGGTCAGCACGTCCTCGCCGTCGAGGGTCACGCTGCCTCTGGTCACCGTGTACTTCGGGTGACCGGCGACGCTGTAGGCCAACGTCGACTTGCCGGAGCCGTTGGGACCCATGATGGCGTGGGTCTGTCCGGCGGAGATGGTCAGGTCGACCCCCTTGAGGATCTCCTTCTCCTCCTCGCCGGTGCCGACCGTCACGTGCAGGTCGCGGATTTCGAGCGTGGCCACGTCAGGTCTCCTCGGGTTCGGTCAGTGCCGTGGAGGCGTCGACGTACACGTCGGCCCCCTCGATCCGCACCGGGTAGACCGGCACGGAAGTGGTCGCGGGCATCCCGGTCGGCTTGCCGCTGCGCAGGTCGAAGCAGGATCCGTGCAGCCAGCACTCGATCGTCGTCCCGTCCACGTCACCTTCGGACAGCGCGACCTCCGCGTGCGAGCAGACGTCGTGGATGGCGAAGACCTCGCCCTCGGTGCGCACGATCGCGATCGGTACGTCGCCGATCTCGACGTGCAGCGCACCGGTTTCGTCCACGTCGGTCAGAGCGCAGGCGCGGGTGAATCCCATCAGGAGGCGCCCTTGGTCAGGCGGACCTCGATTGCATCCATCAACGGGCCGCTGACGGACTCGTCGCCGATCCTGGCCAACAGGCTGGCGAAGAAGCCGCGTACGACGAGCCGGCGGGCCTCGTGCTCCGGGATGCCGCGAGACTGCAGATAGAACAGCTGCTCGTCGTCGAACCGGCCGGTCGCGCTGGCGTGCCCCGCACCGACTACCTCACCGGTCTCGATCTCCAGGTTGGGGATCGAGTCGGCGCGGGCTCCGTCGGTGAGCACCAGGTTGCGGTTCAGCTCGTAGGTGTCGGTGCCGGTCGCCCCGGCCCGGATGATGACGTCACCGACCCAGACGGCATGCGCGTCCTCGCCCTGCAGCGCGCCGCGGTACTCCACCCGGCTGCGGCAGTCCGGCACCGTGTGCTCCACGACCAGCCGGTGCTCCTGGTGCTGTCCGCTGTCGGCGAAGTACAACCCGAGCAGTTCGGCGTCTCCGCCTCGGTCGGCGTACTCCACCGTGTTCGACATCCGGACCAGGCTGCCGCCGAGCGTCACGACGATGTGGCGAAGCCGGGCGTCGCGGCCGAGGCGGATCTTCTGGTGCGACACATGAACGGCGTCACCGTCCCAGTCCTGGATGCTGACCAGCATCAGGCCGGCGTTGTCGCCGATGGAGACCTCCACGTTGTCTGCGTAGGAGACCGTGCCGCGATGGTCCAGGACCACCGACGCCTCGGCGCCACGGCCGATGTCGATCACGGTGTGCCCGAACGCCGCCGCGTCCCTGCCGCCCTGACCGGTGACCGTCAGGCGGACCGGCTCGCTCAGCTCGGCACCGGACGGGACGGACAGGACGTAGGTCTCCGGCGCGGACTCCCATGCCTGTGCGCTGACCCGGTCGAACGGCGTGAGCACGCACCCGACCCGCGGATCGTCGCCCGGCACGGTCTCGCCGGTTACCCCGGCGGGAGCCCGTAGTTCACGGGTGATCTGACCGCCGGGGGTGAAGGTGCCGTCGTGCAGGCCGCCGAGGCGGCGCAGCGGGGTGAACCGCCACTGCTCCTCGCGCCCGGTGATCTGCTGGAAGTCCTGGACGCTGGTGGAGCGAACCAATCCAGGACGCACGTCAAGCGGCTTCTGAACTGTCGTCACGGTGTGGAGATCTCCGTTACTGGGGGACTCGACGTCACGGTGGTCCTTGATGCCGGGGAACAAGCTGTGCCGCCGGCACCCACGTGTGGGGCTGGTAGTCGGGGAACGACAGCGTTACCCAACCGAGCCCTCCATTTGTAGCTCGATCAGCCGATTCAGCTCCAAGGCATATTCCATGGGCAGCTCCCGCGCGATTGGCTCGACGAAGCCGCGGACCACCATCGCCATCGCCTCGTCCTCGGTCAGCCCGCGACTCATCAGGTAGAACAGCTGGTCGTCGCTGACCTTGGACACCGTCGCCTCGTGCCCCATGGACACGTCATCCTCGCGGACGTCGACGTACGGGTAGGTGTCCGAGCGGCTGATCGAGTCGACGAGCAGCGCGTCACACTTGACCGTGGAGCGTGAACCGTGCGACCCGTCGGCGATCTGCACGAGCCCGCGGTACGACGTACGACCGCCGCCCCTCGCGACGGACTTGCTGATGATCGTGGAGGAGGTGTTCGGGGCGGCGTGCACCATCTTGGCGCCGGCGTCCTGGTGCTGCCCCTCGCCCGCGAAGGCGACCGAGAGCACCTCGCCCTTGGCGTGCTCCCCCATCATCCAGACGGCGGGGTACTTCATGGTGACCTTGGACCCGATGTTCCCGTCGACCCACTCCATGGTGGCGCCCTCGTGGGCGACCGCGCGCTTGGTGACCAGGTTGTAGACGTTGTTGGACCAGTTCTGGATGGTCGTGTAGCGGCAGCGCGCGTTCTTCTTGACGATGATCTCGACGACCGCGGAGTGCAGCGAGTCGCTCGAGTAGATGGGCGCGGTGCAGCCCTCGACGTAGTGCACGTACGCGCCCTCGTCGACGATGATCAGCGTCCGCTCGAACTGGCCCATGTTCTCGGTGTTGATCCGGAAGTAGGCCTGCAGCGGGATGTCGACGTGCACCCCCTTCGGGATGTAGATGAACGAGCCGCCGGACCAGACAGCGGTGTTGAGGGCGGCGAACTTGTTGTCGCCGACCGGGATCACCGAGCCGAAGTACTCCTTGAAGACGTCCTCGTGCTCGCGCAACGCGGTATCGGTGTCGAGGAACAGGACGCCCTGCTCCTCCAGATCCTCGCGAATCTGGTGGTAGACCACCTCCGACTCGTACTGCGCCGCGACGCCGGAGACCAGGCGCTGCTTCTCCGCCTCCGGGATGCCGAGCTTGTCGTAGGTGTTCTTGATGTCTGCGGGCAGCTCGTCCCAGGTGGTGGCCTGCTTCTCGGTGGAGCGGACGAAGTACTTGATGTTCTCGAAGTCGATCCCGGACAGGTCCGAGCCCCAGGTCGGCATCGGCTTCTTGTAGAAGAGCTTCAGGCCCTTGAGCCGGCGCTGCAGCATCCAGTCCGGCTCGTTCTTCAGCGCGGAGATGTTGCGCACCACATCTTCGGACAGGCCACGCTTGGCCAGCGCACCGGCGGCATCGGAGTCCGCCCAGCCGAACGCGTAGCGGCCCATGGCATCGATCTGCTGGTCCTGCGTCAGCACGGCGGGCAGCGACTCGTGGGTGGTGGTCATCTAGGTGTCCTCCGGGAGGGGATGCGCGATGGCGGTGCCGGTGGGATGTACGTCGTGCAGACACCGTCGCCGTGGGCGATGGTGGCCAGGCGTTGGACGTGCGTGCCGACCAACCGGCTGATCACCTGGGTCTCGGCCTCGCACAGCTGGGGGAACTCGGCGGCGACGTGCGCCACCGGGCAGTGGTGCTGGCACAGCTGGCCGCCGGCGGCGATCGCCGAGGCACTGGCGGCGTACCCCTCGCGGGTCAGCGCCTCGGCCAGCGCCTCCGCCCGGGCCAGCGGGTGCTCGGGTGAGTCCGAAGCTGCGCTGTCCATGGCGTCGCGGCAGCGCTCCTCCAAGCCGGTGACGCGCTCCGCGGTGAACCGGGCGACGGCCTCCGCGCCCTCGCTGGCGGCGATGTGCCGGAGCGCGGCAAGAGCAAGATCGTCGTACGCGTGCGGGAAGCCGGCTCTGCCCTGCTCGCTGAGGGCGTAGCGGCGGGCCGGCCGGCCACGACCCCGGTTGGCGTTGACCGCTCCGACCCGCTCGTCGACCCGCCCCTGCGCCATCAGCGAGTCGAGGTGGCGGCGTACGCCGGCCGGCGACATGCCGAGCAGGGCGGCGAGGTGAGCGGCGGTCAGCGGGCCGCGTTCCAGCAGGAGCCGGGTCACCCGATCGCGCGTGCGGACGTCGTTCGTCCGCTCCGGGAGGGTGGCCGCTGATTTCACAACACAAGTGTGACGTATATGCGCCCAGGATGCCAGCGGATGCGTCGGCCGATCGCTCCGAGACATCGACCACTCCTAGAATCGACCACTGTGGAACCCCCCGCCGTCGAGGTCGCCGGCCTCGCCAAGCGGTACGGCGACATCCCGGCGCTCGACGGTGTGTCGTTCGAGGTGCCGGTGGGCGCCGTGGTGGCGCTGTTGGGGCCGAACGGAGCGGGTAAGACCTCCGCCGTGGAGATCTGTGAGGGCTTCCGCCGACCGGACGCCGGCGCGGTCCGGGTGCTGGGGTTGGATCCGCGCCGTGACGCTGGCAACCTGCGCCCGCGCGTCGGGGTGATGCTGCAGGGCGGCGGCGCCTACCCGGGCGCACGGTGCGGTGAGATGCTCCGGCTGGTTGCCTCCTTCGCGCGGCGCCCGCACGATCCAGCGAAGCTCCTGGAAGCCCTCGGCCTCGGCTCGGTCGCCGGCACGCCGGTCAAGCGGCTCTCCGGCGGGCAGCGCCAGCGGCTCTCCCTCGCGATGGCGATCGTCGGCCGGCCGGAGCTGGTCTTCCTGGACGAGCCGACGGCCGGCCTCGACCCCGCGGCGAGACATGCGACCTGGGAGGTGGTCCAGGGACTGCGCCGCGACGGCGCCACCGTCGTACTCACCACCCATTTCATGGATGAGGCCGAACGACTCGCCGACGCCGTCGTCGTGCTAGATCACGGCCGGGTCGTCGCGCAGGGCAGCCCGAGTGAGCTGACGAAGGCCGGTGTGGCGGGGCAGGTGACGTTCCGGGCCCCTGCCGGGTTGGACGTGGTGACCCTTGCCGGCGCGCTGCCGGACGGGGCGTCGGTGAGCGAACCCAGGCCCGGTCACTACCTGGTCGAGAGCCCGGTCGACCCCGCTCTGCTGGCGGCACTCACCGGATGGTGCGCCCGGCAGGACGTGCTGGCTGAGGACCTGCGGGTGCAGCGGCGCAGCCTGGAGGACGTGTTCCTGGAACTCACCGGCCGGGAACTGCGGCCATGACCGGCCCCGGCAAGCGTCGAGTGCGGGGAAATCAACCCCTCCCCGTGGCAGGAGACGTTGCTTTCCCCGATCTCGACGCGAGACTGCCCGATTTCACCCCCGACCCCGGTACGGCGCCGTTGCCGCGGATGCTGCTCGCCCAGGCGGCCATCGAGTTGCGGCTGGCGCTGCGGCACGGCGAGCAGATCCTGCTCACCCTGATCATCCCGGTACTGCTGACGCTGCTGCTCGTCCTCGGTTCCCTCGTCGCGACCGACGGCTCCAGCCGGGCCGACTACTTCCTGCCCGGCATCCTGGCGCTCGCCGTGGTGTCCTCGGCGTTCACCGGTCTGGCGATCGCCACGGGATTCGAGCGCAAGTACGGCGTACTGAAGCGGCTCGGCGCGACCGCGATGCCCCGCTCGGTACTGCTCGGCGGCAAGACGCTCGCCGTACTCGGCATCGAGGCCCTGCAGCTGGCCGTGCTCAGCGTGCTCGGGCTGGCCCTGGGCTGGCAGCCGCGAGGGACGGTCGTCGGCGCCGCGGTGATCGTCTTGCTGGGTACGGCGGCGTTCGCCGGTCTCGGCCTGCTGCTGGCCGGGACGTTGCGGGCGGAGGCGACGCTGGCCGCAGCGAATCTGGTGTGGTTCCTGCTGCTGCTCGGCGGCGGCTTGCTGCTGCCGTTGTCCCGGCTGTCGGACTCCGCTGCGGCCGTGCTGCAGTTCCTCCCCAGCGCCGCGCTCGCCGACGGGCTGCGCGCGGTGTTCCAGGATGGATCGGCGTTGCCGGCGCAGCCGGCTTTCATCCTGCTCGCCTGGTCGGTGCTCGCGTTCGCCGCGGCGGTGCGGTGGTTCCGATGGGAATGAGCGGCATCTGGGTACGCCGGCTGGCGCTCGCTTCGGTGGTGGCCAATGTCGGCATCGTCGTGACCGGCGGTGCCGTCCGCCTGACTGCCTCTGGGCTGGGTTGCCCCACCGTCCCGTACTGCACCGAGGACAGCTTCGTGCCCACCCGGGAGCTCGGCGCGCACGGGGTGATCGAGTTCGGCAACCGGACCCTGACCGGCGTCATAGGCCTGGTTGCCGTCGCGACAGTCGTCGCGGTGTGGCGCGACCGGCCACGCCGTCGGGACCTGGTCGGCCCGGCCGTCGCGTTGCTTGTCGGCATCCCGGCGCAGGCCTTGCTCGGCGCGGTCACCGTGCTGACCGGACTCAATCCGTGGACCGTGATGGGACACTTCCTGCTGTCCATGATCCTCATCGCCGCCGCTGTGGTTCTGTGGGTCCGCAGCACTGAGTCACCCGGTCCGACCGCGGCCGTCGTGCCGCCCCCGCTGCGGCTACTCACCCGCGGCCTGCTCGCGGTGCTTGCGGTGGTCCTGCTGCTCGGGACGGTCGTCACCGGCACCGGACCGCACGCCGGGGACCCGGAATCCCCCCGGATGGGCTTCGACCTGGCTGTCGTGAGTCAGCTGCACGCCGACGCCGTACTGCTGTTGATCGGTCTCACCGTTGCGCTGTGGGCGGGGCTGCTGGCGGTGCGGGCGCCGGAGCGGGTACGCCGGGCCGCCGTGGCGCTGATCGTGGTGGAGCTGGCGCAGGGTCTGATCGGCTTCGTGCAGTACTTCACCGACCTGCCGGTGCTCCTGGTGGGCTTCCATCTGCTCGGGGCCGCCCTGGTCACCGTTTTCGCCGTGCGGCTGTACCTGACCATGCGCTCCCGGCTGCCGGTGGCGGAGCCGGCGTTAACCGTCACTACGGCGAATTCCGCATGATCGGGTGCGGCTTCGGTCAGCTCGTGGCCGAATGCGCATCCAATGACGCCAACCCGGGCGTCCCGTCGTACTGGCTCCTGGACCCGACCGAGCCGGCGACGGAGCCTTCCACGCCGAGCGGCCGTTCGCCGTGACGGTGGTCGCGGCCCGGCTGCTGGACGGGCTCCGGCCGGGTTGAGGTAGGCCTGGCGGTAACCGGGATCAGAGCAGGACGACGGCGTCGACCGCGATCGCGACGAAGAGGATCGTGAGGTAGCTGATCGACAGGTGGAACAGCCGCATCGGAGCGGCGTCGTCCCCCCGGCGGACCCGCGCCAGCAGCCGGTGGGCCTCGATCAGGAACCAGCCGCCCGCGACCAACGCCGCGACCCCGTAGATCCACGAGCTGTCCAGCACCCACAGGACCAGTGAGGTGGCCACCATCAACCACGAGTAGCCGACGATCCGCCGCGCCACGACCAGCGGCGTGGCGACGACGGGAAGCATCGGTACGCCGGCGGCCGCATAATCCTCCCGGTAGCGCATCGCCAGTGCCCAGAAATGCGGCGGCGTCCAGAAGAAGATGATCGCGAACAGCACCAGCGCGGCCCAGGACAACTCTCCCGTAACCGCGGACCAGCCGATCAGTACCGGCATGCAGCCGGCCGCGCCACCCCAGACGATGTTCTGCGACGTACGCCGTTTGAGGCCAAGGGTGTAGACGAAGACGTAGAACAGGATTGCGGTGACCGACAACGCCGCCGACAGCAGGTTGGTGGTGACCGCCAGCCAGACGGTCGACACCACGGCCAGCGTGACCCCGAACGTCAGCGCCGCCGCCGGCGAGACGACGTGCGTCGCCAGCGGCCGCGACTCGGTGCGGTGCATGACCCGGTCGATGTCACGGTCGACGTAGCAGTTGAGCGTGTTCGCCGCCCCGGCCGACAGCGAGCCGCCGATGAGCGTCGCAGCGATCAGCCACAGGGACGGAACTCCGCGGGCGGCCAGCAACATAGTCGGCACGGTGGTGACCAGCAGCAACTCGATGATCCGCGGCTTGGTCAGTGCGACGTACGCGCGCAGGACGGTTCCGGCGGTGCGTGGCCGAGCGCCGGCGCGGTTTTCTACTGTGGTCATGACGAGGGCACTCTATCTCCGAGCACACCGATGTCGGTTCGCACCCTGGCCGGATCCCCCGCGCACTCCCCCGCTGCTGGGCGGTGGCCCGGGCTAGGGTGGCTCACGATGAGTCCCGCCTGATTCCTGCGGTTCCGTCGGGGCCCGAATGGGCACGTCGGGAGTGTCGGAATACCCAAAGCCTCGAGGAGAATCGGCGTGACCGGTAAGCCATCCACCCCTAAGCCCACGCTTCCTGAGGGCTGGGACGCTCTCGACCGCAAGGCCGTCGACACGATCCGGGTGCTGGCGATGGACGCTGTGCAGAAGGTGGGCAACGGCCACCCTGGTACGGCGATGAGCCTCGCGCCCGCCGCGTACCTGCTCTTCCAGAAGGTGCTGCGGCACGACCCGCAAGACCCCAACTGGGCCGGCCGGGACCGGTTCATCCTGTCCAACGGCCACTCCAGCCTGACCCTCTACATCCAGCTCTACCTCTCCGGCTATGCGATGGAACTCGGCGACCTCAAGGCGCTGCGGACCTGGGGCTCCAAGACGCCGGCCCACCCCGAGCACTGGCATGTCCCCGGAGTAGAGACGACCACCGGCCCACTCGGGCAGGGCGTCGGCAACGCGGTCGGGATGGCGATGGCGGCCCGGCGTGAGCGCGGCCTGCTCGACCCGGACGCGCCCGAGGGCGAGAGCCCGTTCGACCACATGATCTGGTGCTTCGCCTCCGACGGCGACATGCAGGAGGGCGTCAGCTCCGAGGCGTCCTCGCTGGCCGGGCACCAGCGGCTGGGCAACCTCGTCCTGGTGTACGACGACAACCAGATCTCGATCGAGGACGACACATCGGTCGCGCTCAGCGAGGACGTCGGAGCGCGGTACGCCGCCTACGGCTGGCACGTGCTGCACGTCGACGACGGCGAGGACATGCAGGCGCTGGACCGCGCCTATGACGCGGCCAAGGCCGAGACGAATCGCCCGACGATCATCGTCCTGCGCACGATCATCGCCTGGCCGGCGCCGAACGCGCAGAACACCGGTAAGGCTCACGGCTCCGCGTTGGGCGCCGACGAGGTTGCGGCCACCAAGAAGATCCTCGGCTTCGACCCCGACAAGACCTTCGACGTGGACCCCGAGGTGCTGGCCCGAGCCCGCGACGTGAGCCGCCGTGGGCACGAGACCCGGATGGCGTGGCAGGAGGCCTACGACGACTGGGCCCGGGAGAATCCCGACCGCTTCGCGTTGCACGAGCGCATGAAGGAACGCCGGCTCCCCGACGGCTGGGCCGACGCCATCCCGGCTTTCGACCCCGACGACAAGGGGATGGCGACCCGCAAGGCCTCCGGGGAGGTGCTCGCCGCGCTCGCCGACGTACTGCCGGAACTGTGGGGCGGATCGGCCGACCTCGCGGAGTCCAACAACACCACGATGGGTGGCGCCCCGTCGTTCCTACCGGCCGAGCACCAGACCAAGATGTTTCCCGGCGGGCCGTACGGGCGGACCCTGCACTTCGGCATCCGTGAGCACGCCATGGGCTCGGTGATGAACGGGATCACCCTGCACGGTGGGACGAGGGTGTACGGCGGGACGTTCCTCGTGTTCAGCGACTACATGCGCCCCCCCGTCCGGCTGGCCGCGCTGATGGGAATCCCGGTCACCTACGTGTGGACGCACGACTCGATCGGGCTCGGCGAGGACGGCTCCACGCACCAGCCGATCGAGCACCTCGCGGCGTTGCGCGCGATCCCCGGGCTGGACGTCGTACGCCCGGCCGACGCCAACGAGACCGCCGTCGCGTGGCGGACGATCCTGGAGCACACCGACCGCCCGGCGGGGCTGTGCCTGACCCGGCAGAACGTGCCCGTGCTGGACCGGTCGAGCCTTGGCTCGGCCGACGGCGTCGCCAAGGGCGGTTACGTGCTCGCCGAGGCCGAGGGCGGCACCCCGCAGGTGATCCTCATCGGCACCGGCTCCGAGGTGCACATCGTCCTGGACGCGAGGGATCTGCTGCAGGCCGACGGAATAGCCGCCCGAGTGGTGTCCTTGCCGTGTGTGGAGTGGTTCCGCGCGCAGGATCAGGCCTACCAGGACGAGGTCATCCCCCCGTCGCTCAAGGCTCGGGTGAGTGTTGAGGCCGCAGTGGGCATGGGATGGCGGGACTTCGTCGGTGACGCCGGCCGGATCGTCAGCCTGGAGCACTTCGGCGCCAGCGCGGCGTACACCGTGCTGTACGAGGAGTTCGGAATCACTCCGGGCGCAGTAGCAGACATGGCCAGGGAAAGCATCGCCGCGACAGTAGGAGACGAGCGAAAATGACACAGAACCCCCGACTTGCCGAGCTGTCCGAGCAGGGAGTGGCGGTGTGGCTCGACGACCTATCCCGGGACAGGCTGGACTCCGGCAATCTCGCCGAGCTCGCCGACACGATGAGCGTCGTCGGGGTCACCACGAACCCGACGATCTTCGCGGCGGCCATCAGCGGCTCGAAGCTCTACAACGACCAGCTCGGTGACCTCGCTGCCCGTGGAGTCGACGTCGAAGAAGCTGTCCGGATGATCACGACGTACGACGTGCGCTGGGCCTGCGACCTGCTCGCCGACGTCGCGCAGCGCACCGGGAGGGACGGCCGGGTGTCGATCGAGGTCGACCCGAGGCTCGCGCACGACTGCGACGTGACCTTCGCCGAGGCCCGCCAGCTGTGGTGGCTGGTCGACCGCCCGAACCTGTTCATCAAGATCCCGGCCACCGAGGACGGCATTC